>PJTO01000172.1_pt1 | contig 66707 bp, 64 predicted proteins | sample 1512101 | NCBI WGS metagenome assembly PJTO01 (sample SAMN08177690, study PRJNA422409) | Soil metagenome, whole genome shotgun sequencing project.
AACCATACGGTATAAATTTCGGGCTGTTTTTCAATATCTGCTTTAACATCTTCAATACTCATCCATTTCCAGTCTTCTACCTCATCAGGGTTTATGTTTGGTTCTTCATTATAATAACCAATCATAACATGATCCAGCTCATGCTCTGTTAAACCGTTATCAAAAGGCGCTTTATATATAAAATGAAACAACTCTTTTAATTCGGCTTTAAAACCCATTTCCTCAAACAATCTTCGGCTTCCTGCTTCAATATTTGTTTCGCCTTCTCTTTGATGACTGCAACAAGTGTTTGTCCAAAGCAAAGGAGAATGGTATTTATGATGTGCTCGCTGCTGCAGCATAATTTCGTTTTTACTATTCAAAATAAAAACCGAAAAGGCACGATGCAAAAGCGCTTTTTCATGTGCTTCTAATTTTGGCATTAAGCCAATCTGTTCATCGTTTTGATTAACTAGTATTACGTTTTCTTCTGTCATAAGGCTTCTTAAGCAAACAAAAATACGAAAAAAGAAATGGCTTAAAAATGCTAATTAAGATTGTCAAAAGTTCAACTCCAGACTGAATTTCTATTTTTCTGATTTACAGTATTATAATTTATGCTAAAAATTAAAAGCTGTTAAAATTAAGACATAAAAACTACACTGCATTATTTTACGTAACTAATAAAAAGTTAAAACACACTTAAAAAAATCTCAATAATAAGAAACACTGTAATTTGAAGCTAAATCTCGACGTATCTTTGAAATACAGATAAATACATCCAAAAATTTATGAAATCTAAAAACCTAATTTTCAGCCTTTGCTTTTTGATTCCGCTATTTGTTTTTCAGGCTTGCGGACAAAACACAAAAAAACAACCTGCAAAAACAGCCGTTATGGAAAATAAAATCAGTAAACCCGGAAATCCTTATTATTCAAATACAGATACAACAAAACTCAATGTAAGCAACGCCGAATGGAAAAAAGTCCTTCCCGAAGATGTGTATGCCGTAATGCGTGAAGCCGATACCGAAAGACCTTTTACCGGAAAATATTGGAATACTGATGAAAAAGGAACCTATTACTGTGCTTCATGCGGTAATTTGCTTTTTAGATCGACAGCCAAATTTTCCAGCAGCTGCGGATGGCCGAGTTTCTTTGAACAGGAAAACAAAAAAAGCATTGTTTTTAAAGACGATAATTCACTTGGAATGGAAAGAACAGAAACGCTTTGTGGACGTTGCGGCGGACATTTAGGCCATATATTCGACGATGGTCCGGAACCAACCGGAAAACGTTACTGCATGAATTCGATTGCTCTTGATTTTGTTCCGGATACTAAATAATCTACAAATGAAAAATATACTTTTAATATGTCTTTTAGCGCTTTCGCTGAATGGCATTTCGCAAAATAAAAAGGCGAATTTAGAAACCATTACACTAGGCGGAGGCTGTTACTGGTGCGTTGAAGCTGTTTATGAAAATCTGGACGGAGTAAAATCTGTTGTTTCAGGATTTTCAGGAGGAAAAACCGCAAATCCTTCTTACGAAGAAGTCTGCACTGGAACAACTGGTCATGCCGAAGTAGTTCAAATAACATACGACAAAAACATAACTGATATTAATGAAATCTTCAAAGTCTTTTTTACGGTTCACGATCCCACAACTTTAAATCGTCAGGGAGCTGATGTTGGAACACAATACCGTTCTGTTATTTTCTACAAAAATGACGAACAAAAAAAAGCTGCTGAAAGTATTATTGCTGAATTGAACAAAGCAAAAGTGTACAACAACCCAATTGTAACAAAAGTAGAGCCTTTTAAAGTTTTTTACAAAGCCGAAGATTACCATCAAAATTATTATGCAAACAATAAAAACCAGCCGTATTGCAAAATGGTAATTCAGCCCAAACTAGAAAAGTTTGAAAAAGTTTTTAAAGACAAACTCAAAAAGAAATAAAGAGCATTAACCTATATGATAAAGATTGTCTTTTTTTAAGCTTCGGAGAAGCGAAATATTTATAGCAAAGAATAAATGTATACAACATAAAAGCTCCGGAGGAGCGGCATATAATTAGATTATTAAAAAATATGTCGCTCCTCCGGAACTTTTTTTATTTGTCTCATTGAAATCTATAAATATTTTACCCCGCTTGGGTTTGTTAATAGAACAATTTTATAAATATTCAGTTAACCCAAAAAGATATCCTTTTGAGCCCCACTATATCTTTAGCAAGCTTCGGAGAAGCGAAATATGTATAGCAAGATTATTTTTACCATACTAAGCTCCAGAGGTGCGACATAATATTAGATTATAAAAAATATGTCGCTCTTCTGTAGCTTTTTTTATTTGTCTTATTGAAATCTATAAATATTTTACCCCGCTGGGCTTTACAAATTTTATAATATTTCGTCCAATAAAAAAGCTGTCCTTTTGAGACAGCTTGCTTTCCTTATTTTGATTTTGAATACTATTGCTTTGCTGCTTTTTTAAATCTCATCATTGGCACATCGCCCTGAATTAAATTTAATTTGCCATCTTTATCAATAGAATAACTTGTAATTAGCCTGATTTGTTTTAAAAACTGCTGTTCTCCGCCACCTTCACAAAACATCATTGTAGTTGGCCCCTCTTCTCCAAAAGTCAAAGACTTTCCTTTTAAGACATAAGCTGCACTGTAACCATTACATCCGTTATTACCATACACTTTTGTTTCTTTTTGGTCAAAAGTAAGCTGTGGTTTTTTATTTGGATATAAGCCTTGAAAAGCAATTTTTGGTCCAGAGATATATTCTAATTCCCAAGTAGTACCAAATAAATCGTCGGCACTTTTATCTGTTTTTGCAGTCTTGCATGAAGCAAATAATAGCGTTAAAACTGAAAGGACGGCAATTGTGTATTTTTTCATAAAATGTTTTTTAAAGATTTATAATTTGTTTTGTTTTTTGAACTAAAATAATTCTATAAAATCCTATTCTCAATATTCATGCCCAGTTACAGCTTTTCTTAAGTTTAAATTTTATCTAAAGCCGTTATTTTCTGTCTCTAAGTTACTACAAATTATTTAAAGTTTTACAGCCCAGATGTTTAAAATAAAACAAGTGACACTATTTTTTTTGTAATTTGCATCTATCAAAAAGACCAAAATCATCAATAAAAAACCAAAAAATGAAACAATTCCTATTTTTGTTTGTATTTGCATTGACCACTTCGTTTGTTCAATCGCAGGAAAACCTTCCAACAGATTATCTTACAAAAGAATTTCATCAAGGACGACGCGAAGCTTTTAGAAACTTAATGCCTGCAAATTCTGCAGCTGTAGTTTTTTCTTATCCTGAAAGAGTCTTCTCTAAAGACGTCAATTACAATTACCATGCAAATCCGGATATGTATTATTTAACCGGTTATAAAGAACCAGATGCTGTTTTATTGCTTTTTAAAGAACCGCAGGGAACCGAAAAATATACCGAAGTTCTTTTTGTAAGAGAGAGAAATGCACAAAAAGAAACCTGGACAGGAAGACGTTTAGGAATTGAAGGCGCAAAATCGAAACTAGGATTTACAAAAGTTTACAACGGTAAAGACTTTAATACTTTTGAAATTGATTTTAAAAAATTTGATAAAATCATTTACGATAATATCCCAACAGATGTTGAGGCAAGCAAGAACATTGACAATTTATATTCATTATTACAATCTTTTAAAACGAAAGCCGGAATTGTAGAAGAAGATAAAGCTTCTGTAGATTTGTTTAACAATATTACCAATTCGCTTCGTGAAATTAAAACTCCCGAAGAATTAGTAGTAATGCGCAAAACTGTAAAACTTTCCTGTATTGCCCACAACGAAGTAATGAAAGCTGTAGACCCTGATATGAGCGAAAACGAAGCAGATGGAATTCATGCTTACGTTCATAGACATTATGGTGCCGAAGGCGAAGGTTATCCGCCAATTATAGGCGCCGGAGGAAATGGCTGTATTTTACACTATAATGACAACAACGCCACTAAAATTGACAACCAATTGTTATTAATGGATGTTGGATCAGAATATCACGGTTATTCTGCAGACGTTACCAGAACGATTCCGGCAAACGGAAAATTTACTGAGGAACAAAAAGCAATTTATCAGATAGTTTACGAAGCTCAGGAAGAAGTTTTTAAGCTTTGCAAAGAAGGAACACCAATTCAGGATTTAAACAAAAGGTCTAAGGAAGTTGTAGCTGCAGGATTAATTAAATTAGGAATTATTACAGATCCAAAAGATGCCCGAATTTATTATCCGCACGGTTGTTCTCACTTTCTTGGTTTAGATGTTCATGACAAAGGAAACTATATGGGAACTTTAAAAGAAAACATGATTCTTACTGTTGAACCTGGAATTTATATTCCGGCAAACAGTAAATGCGATAAAAAATGGTGGAACATTGGTGTTCGTATCGAAGATGACATATTAATGCTTAAAGATTCATACGAAAACCTGTCTGCAGATTCTCCAAGAAAATGGCAGGATATCGAAGCTTTGGCTAAACAAAAAAGTACTTTTAATGATATGAAGTTTCCTAAGATATAATTAGTTCTTCTGCCGTTCCCGATAACTATCGGGAGTGGCAAAAAAAATAAACCAAAGCCTCAAAATAATTTGAGGCTTTTCTTTTGATTTTTCCCGAACTTTACATTCTTAAATAAATTAAAAATGAAAGCACTTACCTTCTCTACTTTCGGAGATTCAGATGTTTTAGAATATATCGAAATTCCGAATCCACAATTAAAAAACGATGAAATTTTAGTCGAGATGAAAGCTATCGGACTAAATTTTGCTGACGTTTACAGACGAAAGGGAAATTATCATTTAAAAGGAAATCCGCCTTTTATTGCAGGTTATGAAGGAGCCGGAATCGTAGTTAATGCTAATAATCACTCTGAATATAAAGTTGGCGATCGTGTAGCTTTTGCCGATGCGCCATTTGCCAATGCAGAACTGGTTGCTGTAAATATAAATCACGTTTTACCATTACCTGAAAATATTTCGTTTGAAACTGCTGCTTCTGTCTTACTTCAGGGTTTAACAGCTCATTATCTGGCTACAGACAGCCATAAAACTCAAAAAGGAGAAACTGTTTTAATTCACGCTGTTGCCGGCGGAGTCGGTCAGATTCTAACTCAAATTAGTAAACTTCTTGGCGCATCTGTTATTGGTTTAACCTCATCAGCTGAAAAAGCAAAAGTTGGTTTTGACCAAGGTGCAGATCATATTTTTCTTTATAATGACGATTGGAAATCTCAGGTTTTTAAAGTTACTGCAAATGGAGTCGATGTTGTTTATGATAGTATTGGGAGCACTTTAATGAAAAGTTTCGAAGTCACAAAAGAATGCGGACAAGTCGTTTTCTTCGGAATGGCGGGCGGTGATCCAGCACCTGTAGATCCAAGAATGCTGATGGACGGTTCTAAGACTTTAACCGGAGGCGATTTATGGAGTTATTTAAATTCAAAAGAAGAACGAATTAAACGTGCAGCTCAATTATTTAATTGGATTATCGAAGGAAAGATCAAACTTTCTGAACCAACATCATTTAAATTATCTGAAGGAAAACTGGCACATGATTTCTTGGAAAGCAGAAAAAGTACAGGGAAAATTATTTTAATTCCTTAATTGTCGTTATAAATTTTCAGGATCAATTTCAGCGCAATCTTCTCATCCCTTTGTCAAAGTTTAAACTTTGACAAAGGTTCTATAAAATAATTTGTTGCGATTAATAAAGCTACAATTGATCAATCTCAATCTTAGTAATTTCAGATAATTCTAAAATCCTGCCAACATTTTCTTTATTGGCAACAAAAAACAAATAATTATCTCCATTTGTATTGTAGCTCATTAATTCTAAACCTCGTTTTTCTAATGCCGATTGAATGTAAGGAAACAAATCGTGGCTGTAGGTTTCTTCGGGATATTCGAAATTAAGATTTTCACCAATCATTTTAGAAATAAAATATTCAGCATCTTCGGGGTCAAATTTCCAGTCGCTGTTCCAGGCATCAATACTTTCGAAAAAATCAAAATGCCCCTCGACAATATCATGATATTCGTCAGTGTCTTTTTGGTAGTTTTTGAAAAGCTTTTTGGATTGTTTTTTTAGTTCTTTTTCTTCAATACTGCCTCTTGAAACTAAGTTTATAAACTCTTCAAAAGTTTCCAGCTTAACTTCTTCGGTTTCTATTAAATTTTCCTGAGAAGGAAGCTCAACGCTTTCCGGAATTTCGAGATTTAAATACTGGGAGATTCCTTGTAAAACCAATTTAAAATCTTTAACTCCTATTACCTGACTTTCATTTTTTGGATTATTAAAATCTAAAAGTTCACTTTCCAGCAGACCTTTTGTATAATCGAAGAAATGTGTTCCTGAATATAGAATTTTAAAATCGTTTATTTCCAGACTATTGGTACAGCAAAAAAAGATAACAAAATTTTTAATGGATTGTTTAAAAAACTTTTTTTCATCAGAAGTAGGTTCTGAATAAAACTGAATATGCATAAAATCATATTCTAATCCTTCTTGAATCTGCTCATCAGAAAGAATCCCAATATTCATTTTCTTATAAAGCTCATTTAAAACTTCATACGAATTATTAAAACCGGCTTTTTTGATTTCTGCCCTGCCTTCTTCGTGATCTAATGAACCGGGAAAATAAAATAAATTAACCGTAACATTATCTTTAATGCCTTTTACTTTAAATTCAAGACTTGACTGCTGGTTATACAAATAAGAATATATGGGATCAATAACATCAAAAGAAATTATCGATTTTGGATCGTTGTTTCTATTAAACAAATTAGAAAAGAAGTTTTTCATTGGGCGTATAATTATTAAAATATAGCAATAAATATATTACAAAATTTGATAACCCGAAAGCCCCGCCAACGAATTATTTCAATGATTCAGCAATCATCAAAGCACATTTTTCACCATCAATTGCTGCCGAAATAATGCCGCCCGCATAACCTGCTCCTTCTCCACAAGGATACAAACCTTTAATCTGCAAATGTTCTAAAGTCATTGGATCTCTTGGAATTCTGACTGGTGATGAAGTTCGGCTTTCAGGTGCGTGTAAAATAGCCTCGTTAGTTAAATAACCACGCATTGATTTCCCAAATTCTCTAAAACCTTCGCGCATAATCTGTGATAAAAATCCCGGAAGAACCTGTCCCATTTCTACCGAAGTAGTTCCCGGAACATAAGAGGTTTTAGGAATATCAGCAGAAACTTTATTTTGAGTAAAATCGACCATTCTTTGTGCCGGAACTTTTTGAGTCTGCCCTGCCAAATGCCATGCTTTTTGTTCGATGTTTTTTTGAAATTCCATTCCGGCTAAAGCTCCAAATTTGGCAAAAGGTTTAAAATCTTCTAATTTTAATTCAACAACAATTCCAGAGTTTGCAGTACTCTGATCACGTTTTGATGGCGACCAGCCGTTTGTAACTACTTCGCCGGGACTTGTAGCACAAGGTGCAATTACACCTCCCGGACACATACAAAACGAATACATACCGCGTCCGTTTACCTGCTTTACAATAGAATATGGCGCCGGAGGCAGATGCTCCCCACGGAAATCGCAACTGTATTGAATGCTGTCTATTAATTCCTGAGAATGTTCGGCACGAACGCCTAAAGCAAAAGGTTTTGCTTCTATTAAAATTTTCTTTTTATCCAGTAATTCAAAAATATCACGCGCCGAATGTCCTGTTGCCAAAATCAATTTATTCGCATGGATTTTATCTCCATTTTGAGTAACGATTCCCTCAACTTCATTATTCTTTACCAAAATATCTGTAACTCTGGTATCAAATAAAACCTCACCGCCAAATTCGATTATTTTGTTTCGAATATCTTCGATAATTTTTGGAAGTTTATTGGTTCCGATGTGTGGATGTGCTTCTACTAAAATATCTTCTGAAGCTCCAAAAGCTACCAAAAGTTCTAAAATTCTAGTGACATCGCCGCGTTTCTTAGAACGGGTATATAATTTACCGTCAGAATACGTTCCTGCTCCGCCTTCGCCAAAACAATAATTAGAATCTTCGTTAACGATATGTTCACGGTTTATTGCTTTTAGATCGCGACGACGACCTCGAACGTCTTTTCCGCGTTCAAGAACAATTGGTTTTAAACCTAATTCTATTAATTGCAAAGCTGCAAAAAGTCCGGCCGGACCTGCACCCACGACAATAACTTCTTGTGCAGAAGAAACATCTTTATATATAGGAAGTTCTATTTTAGTTTCCTGAAACGGTTCACCTTTTAAATAAATAAGAACTTTTAAATTGATTTTAATCGCTTTTTGGCGCGCATCAATAGAGCGTTTTAAAATTGAAACATGCTGAATTTCCTGCGCAGAAACTTTTATTTGTTTAGATAAATAGTCTTTAAGCAGTATTTCGTTTGCTGCAATTTCTGGTGTTACCTGAAGTAAAAGTTCTCTTGGCATTGTGTCTTATTTATTCTATTAGCTTTTCTTTCTATGAAAAGAAGATGCAAAAGTACTATTTTGAAATGAGATTTTATGTTTAGTGTAAAATTTGGCCACAGATTATTATGATTAAAAAGATTTCTTTTAATCAGTTAGATACATTGCAGTACGTCTCTACAGAAAAAACTTAGAATCTTAGTCACTCAGAACCTCAGCACCTTTTTTTCAACTAACCTTTGTACCTTTGCAACTCAGAACCTTTGCACCTATAAAAAAAATGTCTAGAAAAATAAAACTGATTTGGGATTTTCGCGGTCCGGCTTCTGCAAAAACGGCAGAACATCACGAAATACACCTTAAAGAATATATAGCAATTGAGAAATTACCTTTAAATATTACAGGCTTTTCAATTCTTAATGATATGCATGCAACCGCTTTTATGGTGGTTACTGACGAAAATATGATTCAGGTAAGAGATGCATTAAAACCGCATCGAGGGGAGGTTTATGAAGGATGATTGAAGTCACAGTTTTCGGTCGCAGTTTACAGTTTCTTCACTGAGACTAAATTTCAAGCCGCAGTTTACTGAGACTGTAAACTGCGACTGTAAACTTCTTAATTAGCGACTTCGCTGATGAACTTAATACGCATTAAACGCAATTCATCAATATCGTAGTCACCATCAAATTCTTTTAAGGCATCTTCTATTTTATCAGATTCTGATTCCATGAAGTAATCGTGAATTTCTTCCTGCTGGTCATCATCTAAAATATCATCTAACCAGTATTTGATATTTAATTTGGTACCAGAATAAACGATTTGTTCCATTTCTTTTATTAAAGCATCCATCGTTAATCCTTTTGCAGAAGCAATATCGCTCAATGGCAGTTTTCTGTCTATATTCTGAATAATGTATAATTTATTGGCAGAATTTACTCCGGTAGATTTTACTACTAAATCATCAGGACGAATGATATCATTGTCTTCAACATATCGGCTGATTAAGGCAACGAATTCGCTTCCATATTTTTTAGCTTTTCCTTCACCTACACCATGAATATTATATAATTCCTGTAAAGTAATTGGATATTTTAAAGCCATATCTTCAAGAGAAGGATCCTGAAAAACTACAAATGGAGGAACTCCAAGTTTTTTGGCAACTTTTTTGCGAAGTTCGCGAAGCATTCCGGTTAAAACCTCATCGGCAGTACCAGATGATTTTCCTCCGGTTACAATAGTTTCGTCATCAGCTTCTGTGTATTCATGATCTTCAGACATCATAAACGAAACTGGTTTTTTAATAAAGTCTAAACCTTCCTGAGTAATTTTAATTACTCCGTATGTTTCAATGTCTTTAGATAAATATCCGGTAACTAAAACTTGTCTAAGCAAAGCCATCCAGTATTTTTCGTCATGGTCTGAACCTGAACCAAAATAAGATTGTGTATCGGTTTTATGCGCTTTAATTACCGCATTTATACGGCCAATTAATGTAAATACAATTTCTTTTGACTTATAAATATGTTTGGTGTCACGAACAATTTCAAGCAGTTTTACAACTTGTTCTTTGGCTTCAATTTTATTTTTCGGATTACGAACGTTGTCATCCATATCTGCACCTTCTCCGGTTTCGCTGTCAAATTCTTCTCCAAAATAATGCAGAAGGAATTTTCGGCGTGACATCGAAGTTTCGGCGTAAGCCACCACTTCCTGCAAAAGAGCAAAACCAATTTCCTGTTCGGCAACTGGTTTTCCCGACATGAACTTCTCAAGCTTTTCTACATCTTTATAGGAGTAATAAGCCAAACAGTGTCCTTCTCCTCCATCACGACCGGCACGACCCGTTTCCTGATAGTAACTTTCTAATGATTTTGGAATATCGTGGTGAATTACAAAACGAACGTCTGGTTTATCAATTCCCATTCCGAAGGCGATTGTTGCTACCACCACATCTACATCTTCCATCAAAAACATGTCTTGATGTTTTGCACGGGTTTTAGCATCTAAACCTGCGTGATAAGGAACAGCGCTGATTCCGTTTACCTGTAGCACTTCGGCAATCGATTCTACCTTTTTACGGCTTAAACAGTAAATGATTCCAGATTTACCTTTATGTTGTTTTATAAACCGAATAATATCCGATTCTATACTTTTTGTTTTTGTACGTACTTCGTAATATAAATTAGGTCTGTTAAATGATGCTTTAAAAGTGTTTGCATCAGACATATCCAGATTTTTAAGAATATCTTCCTGAACTTTTGGGGTTGCAGTTGCAGTAAGTCCAATAATAGGTACTTTTCCTAATTGCTTAATAATGGTTCTAAGATTTCTGTACTCAGGCCTAAAATCATGTCCCCATTCTGAAATACAGTGCGCTTCATCAATCGCAACAAAAGAAATAGGCACACTTTGTAAAAAAGCAACATATTCTTCTTTTGTTAAAGATTCGGGAGCAACATATAAAAGTTTGGTTAAACCAGAACTAATATCTTTTTTTACTTGTGCAATTTCTGTTTTGGTAAGAGAGGAATTCAACACATGTGCAATTCCGTTTTCTGAAGAAAGGCTTCGAATTGCATCGACCTGGTTTTTCATCAAAGCAATCAAAGGAGAAACAACAATAGCTGTTCCGTCCTGAATTAAAGCGGGCAATTGATAACAAAGAGACTTACCGCCGCCCGTAGGCATAATTACGAAAGTATTCGTTTTACCTAAAATACTCGTAATGACTTGCTCCTGCAAGCCTTTAAATTGGCTAAAGCCGAAATACTTCTTTAATTCCTTGTGTATTTCAATTTCGTTTGAATTCATTCTTTATTTAAATGGATATTTTTGTATAAATTTGCAACACATAAAGATACAACTTTCTTTTATACATACAAATTTTAAATATTCTGTTTTGATCTCAAAAGAAAATATACTGGCAATCGCCAAAAAAACCATACTTTCTGAAAGTGAAGCAATTACAAAGCTAATTGATTTTCTGGACGAAAATTTCTTCGAAGCTGTCCAGCGTATTTACGAAACTAAAGGCCGATTGATCGTTACCGGAATAGGAAAAAGCGCCATTATTGCTCAAAAAATGGTCGCTACTTTTAACTCAACCGGAACACCTTCTATGTTCCTTCACGCTGCAGAAGCAATTCATGGAGATTTAGGAATGATTCAAAATGACGATATCATAATCTGCATTTCAAAAAGCGGAAACAGTCCTGAAATTAAAGTTTTGGTACCGCTTTTAAAACGCTTTGGAAATACGCTTATCGCTATCACCGGAAACACTACTTCTTTTTTAGCAAAAGGTTCTGATTTCGTTTTAAATACTACAGTTGACACAGAAGCCTGCCCAATAAATTTAGCACCAACAAACAGTACTACAGCACAGCTTGTAATGGGCGACGCTCTTGCAGTCTGCTTAATGGAAATGCGCGATTTTAAACCAGAAGATTTTGCGGTTTATCATCCGGGAGGTGCTTTAGGAAAAAAATTACTCCTTCGTGTAAAAGACATGATCGAGCATTCATTAAAACCAGCTGTTACTCCGGACACTTCGGTTAAAAAGGTAATTTTTGAAATTTCAGAAAAAAGATTAGGCGTAACTGCTGTTATTGAAAATGACAAAATTGTGGGAATTATTACCGATGGAGACATCCGAAGAATGCTAAATGACGTAGATACTATTGCTGACTTAACTGCAAAAGATATTATGTCAAGAAATCCAAAATTAGTATCATCAGAAACTATGGCGGTCGATGCTTTAAATATTTTAGAAGATTTTTCGATTACACAACTTATTGTTTCTGACAACGGTGAGTACAAAGGAGTATTACATTTACATGACATTTTAAAAGAAGGAATCGTATAATGGCAAAGAAAAACCTTGGCGAGATGTCATTTCTTGATCATCTTGAAGAACTAAGATGGTTATTAGTTAGAAGTACAATTGCAATATGCATTATGGCATTTGTTACTTATTTTATTAGTGATTATTTATTTGATGAAATCATTTTGGGACCAACCCGACCAACATTTTTTACTTATGTATGGTTTTGTGATTTATCACATCAATTAGGTTTTGCAGACAGCATCTGTATTACTGAACTGAATTTTATTATTCAAAACACCGAAATGGAAGGTCAGGTAAACATTTTTGTATGGATGTGTCTTTTGGCCGGTTTCATTTTAAGTTTCCCTTATATTTTATGGGAACTTTGGAAATTTATCAGTCCGGCTCTTTATGAAAAAGAAAGAAAGCATGCTAAGATTTTCATCTTTACTTCATCTTTACTTTTCTTTTTAGGAGTAGTATTCGGATATTATGTTGTAATCCCAATGTCTGTAAATTTCGTTGCTACTTTCTCAATCAGTGATGTCGTTGTAAATCAGTTTACTTTAGACTCTTATATGGGAATGGTAAAAACGAGTATTTTGGCAAGCGGATTGTTTTTTGAACTGCCTATTATCATTTATTTCTTAACCAAATTAGGATTAGTTACTCCTCAATTCTTAAGAAAATATTGGAAATACGCTGTTGTTATCATTCTAATAATCGCTGCAATTGTAACACCTCCAGATGTTGTGAGCCAGACTATTGTAGCAATTCCAATGTTAATTATCTACGAAATCAGTATTTGGATTTCGAAGGTTGTCTATAAAAATAAATTAAAAGAAAATGTCTGATTTAGTTCAAGAATTTAACGACTATCGTTCTAAAATGAACGAAAAATTATTAGCTGACAATAATAAAATTGTAAAGCGAATTTTTAATCTTGATACCAATGCGTATGCACCGGGAGCTCTAGATGTAAAAACAAAAGAACTTTTAGGCTTAGTGGCTTCGGCAATTTTACGATGTGATGACTGCGTAAAATACCATTTAGAAACAAGTTATAAAGAAGGCATTTCTAAAGAAGAAATGATGGAAGCAATGGGAATCGCAACTCTTGTTGGAGGAACAATCGTAATTCCGCATTTAAGAAGAGCTTACGAATTTTGGGAAGCTTTAGAAGAAGCGGGAAAATAATTAGAGAATGAGATAATTAGTCAATTGGATAATTTTCATATGATATGTTAATTCGTTTAATTGATTAATTTATTTTATCTTATTTTGCCAACAGAGATAATAATTATCTCATTATCAAATTGACACATTATCTAATTAAGATATTATCTAATTAAAAAAAATGAAGCTAAGAGCCGATAATTTAATCAAAACCTATAAAGGACGTAGTGTTGTAAAAGGAATTTCTGTTGAAGTAAACCAAGGAGAAATCGTTGGACTTTTAGGCCCAAATGGCGCCGGAAAAACAACTTCATTTTACATGATTGTGGGATTGGTAAAACCAAATCAGGGAAACATTTATCTTGATGACTTAAATATTACCGATTATCCTATGTACAAACGTGCACAGCAAGGAATTGGTTATCTGGCACAAGAAGCTTCTGTTTTTAGAAAACTAAGTATTGAAGATAATATTCTAAGCGTTTTACAATTAACGAAACTTTCTAAAGAAGCTCAAATCGCTAAAATGGAAAGTTTAATTGAAGAATTCAGCTTAGAACATATTCGTACCAACCGAGGCGATTTACTTTCTGGAGGTGAGCGCCGTCGTACCGAAATTGCACGCGCCCTGGCAACTGACCCAAAGTTTATTTTATTGGATGAACCTTTTGCCGGAGTTGACCCGGTTGCAGTTGAAGATATTCAGAGAATTGTAGCGCAGCTAAAAAATAAAAATATTGGAATTCTTATTACCGATCACAACGTTCAGGAAACTTTAGCAATTACAGATAAAACGTACCTGATGTTTGAGGGAGGAATTCTGAAAGCGGGAGTTCCGGAAGAATTAGTAGAAGATGAAATGGTCCGCCGTGTTTATCTTGGGCAAAACTTCGAACTTCGTAAGAAAAAATTAGAGTTTTAAAAAAAGTATTCAGTTTTCGGTTGCAGTTTTCAGTTTTTGACTGTGACTAAAAACTGCGACTGAAAACTTTTTAAAAATATGAATTCCGAAAAACCAACTCAGGAAGATTACGACAATTGGCACAAAGATCCAAACAATTGGTATTTGGGATGTTTTTATCACAACCCGAAAGACAAACGATTGCTTCCGCCAAAAAGAATTCAATGGATGGGATATACAGTAAATTTTGCTAATCCTTATTCAGTTTTAATTTTTCTAGCTTTTATCGCCTTAATTCCGCTCGCACTTTTATTCTCAAAATAATACCTTTAAAAGTATTCAGTCTCCAGTAAATACTGAAAACTGCGAGTGCAAACTATTCAACCGTAATAAACTGCAGCTGTTCTATATCACCATTATAAATATTTACATCAACACGATGTTTAATTCCCGGCAGAGAAGCTTTTTCTGTAAACTGCCAAAACAGCCAGTCATCTTCAATTTTTTCTCTGTAGAAATTATAATTAGCAATCCAGAATAAATATTCTCCAAATTCTTCTTTTAAGAAATCAGAATAATATCTTTCTCCGGAATAAATTATCGGACGAACCTGATAATGTTTCTCTACTTTAGTTAACCAGCGTTTCAAACCTTTTTTCAAACTGTCTAAAGACTGATTTTTCGGTAGTTTTTCAATATCTAAAACTGGAGGCAGATCTCCTTTTTGCAGTTTTACCGTTTTAATAAAAAGATCGGCTTGTTCTATTGAATTTTCATTTGGACGGTAATAATGATAAGCGCCACGCATGATTTTATTTTCTTTTGCACCTTCCCAATTACGCTTAAATTGTCTATCAACACGGTCATTCCCGGCTGTTGCACGAATAAAAACAAATTGCACAGGATATTTTTCATCCAGAATTTCAACTTCTTCCCAATCAACTTTTCCCTGAAACTCAGATACATCAATCCCAACCACTTTTCCTTTGTGATTTTCGAGAACGCGAATATTTCTAACATCTGAAAGGTGTTTATCAACCTCATCTTCATCTAAAACTTTGTCTGTTTTAAATCCAAGATAATATGCCAATCCGGCACGATAATGATAAATTGTTCCGAGGAAAAGTACTGCCAGCAGAGAAAACACAATAAAACGAATTACTCTGCCGAAAAAAGATCCTCCTTGTTTTGTTTTTCTGGTAGTTCTTCTTGCCATTCGGATATAACTACTTTTTCAAAAAGATATTATTTACTATTGACAGCAATACGTAGATAATAATAATTAACGGTACTGCTGTAAAATGAAGCAGTAAAACCAAAATAAAGGAAATTATCAAAAAGACAATCTGTAACGCATTATCTTTAAAATTGAATTTCTTAACTTTTAAAGAAAATAACGGAATTTCAGCATTTAAGATATAAGCACTGCATAAAGTAATTCCTAAAAGAACCCAGTGATTGGTTAGCATTTCAAAAATCATTAATGATTCTGAAAACTTAATAACTAAAGGAAGACTTAAAATAAAAAGCGAATTTGCAGGTGTTGGCAGACCAATAAATGAATCTGTCTGACGTGTATCGATATTAAAATTAGCTAATCTGTAGCAAGAACCTAATGTAACTATAAATCCTAAAAAAGGAATATATACAGATGAAATTACATCATTCGGATTTGCACTTTTTAAAAACAAACTGTACATAACATATCCCGGAGCAACACCGCTGGTAACCATATCTGCAAGAGAGTCTAACTGAAGACCAAGCGGACTGGAAACCTTGAATAATCTGGCGAAAAAACCATCAAAAAAATCAAAAAAGATTCCAAGGCAAACCATGTAGAAAGCCATTTCATAATTAGCTTCAGAAATAAAAACTATTGCAACGCAGCCACAAAAAAGATTAATTAGAGTAATTAGATTCGGAATGTGTTTTTTGATATTCATGTTTAGATTTGATAAATTTTGAATGACAAATTTCGCATAAATAAGCGACATTAATTACTATTAGTTATAAAAATTGTTACTAAAGTTTGAATTAAACTTTATCAATTATTAAAGCTTGCCAAGTAAAAACATCTCTTTCGTAATATTTATCAAAAGGAATAAATTAGATACGCAAAATATTCTATTTTTGATGAAAATTTAAAAACAGGCCTCAGTCTGCAAAAAACTAACTTTTGAAGAAACTTTTAGCGTTTTCATTATTTTGGATTTTTACTTCACAGTATGCCCAAACCGTTCGAAAATATTCGAATGAGTTTATGAATATTGGTGTCGATGCCGCTGCATTAGGAATGTCGAGCGCAGTGACAGCTTCTACAAATGATGTAAATGCTGTTTATTGGAATCCTGCAGGTTTAACTAATCTTGAAGATCATCAACTATCTTTAATGCACGCCAGTTATTTTGCCAATATCGCTCAATATGATTTTATTGGATATGCGAGTCCAATTGATGACAGAAGTGCGTGGGGAATTTCGATGATTCGTTTTGGTGTCGATGATATTATGGATACCACCCAATTAATCGACAGTCAGGGAAATATTGATTACAATAGAATTCGTTTATTTTCTACTGCTGATTATGGTTTTACTTTTTCATACGCCAGAAAACTTCCTGTTGAAGGATTTCAGTATGGAATAAATGCAAAAGTTATTCGAAGAGTTATTGGGAAATTTGCCAATTCATGGGGTTTTGGTTTTGATGTTGGATTACAGTTTACCCATAATGACTGGAAATTCGGTTTAATGCTACGCGATATTACAACAACTTACAATGTTTGGAATATTGATGAAGAAGAGTACAAAAAAATTGCTGATGCTATTCCTGGAGAAAACAACGAGCTGCCAGAAAGTACCGAAATTACACTGCCAAAAGCCCAATTAGGAGTTTCAAGAAAATTCGAATTTCATAACGATTACAGTCTTTTAGCAGCTGCAAATTTAAATATGCGTTTTGAGCAGACAAATGACATTATTTCTTCTAAAGCAGTAAGTATTGATCCTGCAGTTGGTTTTGAATTTGGATATACTGATCTTGTTTTTTTAAGAGCTGGTGCAGGAAATTTTCAAAATGTAATGCAGTTGGATAACACCGAAAAATTAAGTTTCCAGCCTAATATTGGTCTCGGCTTTAAATACAAAGGTATTCAGATTGATTATGCCTTAACCGATTTAGGAAATCAAAGCGCTGCTTTGTACTCGAATATTTTTTCGATAAAAGTAGATCTTGGTATTTTTAGATAATTATTAAACCTCTTTGAACTTCTTCAAAATTTTAAATTATGAAAAAAGTCCTTTTTCCAAAAATACTTTTCAGTTTAGTATTATTTCTAAATTTTACAATTAGCTTTGGGCAAAATGTGCCTCTATCTAATTATGCTAAAATAAGCGTGATTACCTGCGGATTAGGAAATGAAACTTATTCTTATTTTGGTCATACTGCGATTCGTGTTGCAGATCCAATCAACAATCTTGATGTAGTTTACAATTACGGTGCTTTTGATTTTAGAACTCCAAATTTCGTTGCCAAATTTGCAAAAGGCGATTTACAATATTTTGTAGTCGCTCATTCCTTTTCTGATTTTCTAAATGATTACACTTATGAGAAAAGAAGCGTCTTTGAACAGGAATTACTTATTTCGCAAGATTTAAAACAGAAACTTTTTGACAAGTTAAATGCTGTTTTACTATCAGACGAGCGTTATTATACTTATAAATTTATTGACAAAAATTGTACTTCAATGGTTGTTGATGTTATCAATTCGACTCTAGGCAGCAGTGTAATTGTTAAAAAAGGAGATACAGACAAAACATATCGTTCTATTTTATTCCCTTATTTCAATGGGCATTTTTATGATCAGCTGGGAACAAGCATTATTTTTGGAACGAAAGTAGACCAATTAGGAACCCGAATTTTTCTTCCTTTTGAATTAAAGAACAGTTTAGATGAAACTACTTTTCAGGGGCATCTTTTGGCAGCAAAAAGTAAAACACTTTTAAATTTTGAAAAAGAAACACCATCATCTTGGTGGAATAATATTTACACGTATCTGTTTATTCTGGGATTTGTAGTTTTGGCACATAACAAAATAGTAGACAAAATCTATTTGTTGATTTTATCTTTAATGGGAGTATTTTTTGTTTCGGTTGGATTTTATTCTTTTCACCAAGAACTGGCGATGAATTATAACGTGTTGTTATTTAGTCCGCTTTTATTGGTTTTGCTTCTTTTTTCGATTGCTAAAAACAAAAAATGGACTTATAGATTTGCTGTTTTACATTTACTCTTTTTAATTGTTTACAGCATTTTTATAATAAACAAGGCGCATTTTTTAATTGTACTGCCAATGATTATTACGAGTGGTTTTGCTTTGGTGAGAGTGGCAATACGAAATAAGAAGCGTATTCCAATAATAATTTAATTATTGTCCGCGATAGAATAAAACCGTGGTTATGGTTTTAAAAGTGATACTTAAATCGAGGAAAATACTTCGATGTTTGATGTAGTAAAGATCGTATTGTAATTTGATCAAACTCTCGTCTATAGATTCTCCGTATGAGTAATTTACCTGTGCCCATCCTGTAAGTCCCGGCTTAATAACGTGGCGGGTTTCATAAAAAGGCATTACTTTGGCAATTTCTTCAACAAAAAAAGGCCTTTCAGGTCTTGGACCAATTACAGCCATATCGCCTTTTAAAACATTATAAAACTGCGGTAATTCATCTATTCTGGATTTACGCATGAATTTTCCAAAAGGCGTTACACGCTTATCGTTTGAAACGGCAAAAACAGCACCATTAGTTTCTGAAGCTGCAATCATGGTTCTGAATTTATAAATCTTAAAAACAACACCATTTTTTCCAACCCTTTCTTGTGTGTAAAACAAGCTTCCTTTATTTGCTAAAAGATTTCCAATAAAAATAAAAGGAATAAAAACAAAACAGACCAATAACCCTGTAAAAGAAAACAACAGTTCTAAAAATCGTATTAAGAATAAATACAACTTGTTGTTATTGCTTCGACTAAAAGGAAAGAAACGATAAAAATCACGTTCTATGTAATGTACAGGTATACGCTGTGTTTTACTCTCGTAAACCTGAGTATATTCTCTAATAACATTTCCCGATTCTAATAAATGTAATAATTGCTGATATAAGTCGGCAGTAATACCGTCTGTTTTTTGAGAAGCAATCACTATTTCTGAGACATTGTATCTTGATACAAATCTCTCTAAATAATTCTTCTTAATTTCTTTTACATAATGAAAATTAGTATTCGAATCTGAATCTGAATCTGAATTTGAATTTGAATCTGAATTTACAAAACCAATTATCCTGTAATGTGGATCAACATTCTCAAGTCCAGAAACCAATTCTTCCACCTGATCTTTATCACAAATTAAAATTACATTTTGAGAGAATCGATGTGAAGCAAGAAAAATAGCATAAAAAAAACGCCAAAGCAGCATCATAAGTAATACTGCAAAGTAAAAAATGACAATTACTAAACGTTGTTTTGGAAGTTCCGGTGATAAAATTGGAGTAAGTAAATAGACCAAGACTGCAGTAGAAACAGAAAGCACTACACTTTTAACTATTTGAAATTGATTGCTGGCAATCTGAAGATTATACATCTCGAAAATAGTTCCAAAAATCAATAAATAGCCAACAAATATAATCGGTCTATAAATAATACTGCTTTCAAATGCAAAGTAATGAAACTCAAAAAATAAATTTAAAAGATACAATATCGCAATAACGAAAAAAGCATCAAATACAAAAAGTAAAACTTTTCGTTCTGAGATTTCAAAATGCATTTTCTTATTTGAACGCATAGTTTTATGTAGATTTAAGGGCTTAAATTCGAGGCAAATGTATTATAAAAAAACAATTTACCTAATAGAGTGTTCAGTTTTTTCGGGAATTTTTACCTGAACAGAAAGAAGGCATAGAGCGTAAACAAAAGCTGGCGCCGCTATTCGCATTGCCGCATGGTTTATTGTAAGAAGCCAAAAAATAAAAAAGGATAGAAAATATAAGTGTTGTCTATTATTGACATAAAGTATAAACGGAGTAACAACTAAAATTAACAATCCAAGTATTCCAAACATGCCGTGTTCACTTAACATACGTGAAATTTCGTTATGTGAAGCCACTTCAGTTCCATATGATTCTTTACGAGCTTCTTTCCCCATTCCAACTCCCACTCCCAAAATTGGATTGTCTAAAAATATTTTAAGATCTGCATTCATAATAGCTTCCCGCCCTCCAAGTTTGTCTTTTTTTATCCTTCCTTTAGCGTCTTGATTTGCATATCTTTTCTCTATAAGTCCGCTGGTTTGTAAAGAACTATAGGTCCAGATTCCAACACTTAATAATCCTGTTAATATCACTAGTATACCAACCTTAGTTTTACCTTTAGAGTTTGAAAAATAATAAATCAATAATAGAACACACAAAATCATTGCGGCTCCAGTAATGACTCCTCCTCTGGAGAAAGTAACAATACCTCTATAGCTTATAAAAATAAGGAGTGCAGCATTTAAAATAATCAGCCTTTTTGATTTTGAAAACAAGATCGATTGTGTAAAAAAAACAAACATTCCTAGTCCTAAAATAGTTGAAACCTGATTAGGTCCAAAACCTCCTGAAGTAATAAAATTGGAGCTTGTTCCTGTCACTACCTCTTTAATACTTGGAGTGTATACAAACAAATAAACTACAGTTGTTACAATTGGCAGCCCCATTGTAAATAATATATTTTGTAAATCGGAAAATGCAATTCTACGCTTGAATGTATAAATAGAACAAATAGCCAAACAAAATGGACCTGACAAATTAAAAAATAATGCTTTTCTAATATCTGTTTCAAAAGAAGCAATTGCATTGGTGATTAAAATTCCAGGAATTAATAAAATTAAAAAGAAGGCATATATAAAAGCAGTTTTAGAAAAATTACTATAAATCATACCCAGTAACATAAAAAGAGCTACTGTCACTTTAATATATTCATTATTAAAATTACCTCCTGTCATTCGTAAAAAAACTTCAGCTCCAACTAAATATGCAGAAATGAAAAGAACTTCATTGTTTTTATTCTTATTCCTATATACAATAAAAAAGCCCACTACAGGAATGACGAAAGCATAAACTTTGGATAGAAAGGGAACAACAAAGACTGCCAGAGCAATTCCTGCATGAAGCAACAACAAAAAACTATATGACAATTTACTCTTCATTATAATAAGAAATTATCAGTCAATTTAAAAGTAAAAACAGAATCTATCCAAAAAAGATATTCTTTTATGATCGACTCCTGACCATAATGCAGTTCTATAAATTTACTTAGTTCTATTCCCATTTCTATTCGGACATTTTCATTTTCAATCAGCTTTTGGATTGATTGTACTAACTGGTTTAGATTATTTGATTCAACAACTAATCCATATTTATCTGAAATAATTACTTTTGAAATCTCTCCAACATTCGTCGCAACTACGGGCAGCTTGTGTAATCCATATTCTAGAACTGCCAAAGGAAGGCCTTCTGAAAGTGATGGTAAAACTGCAATATCAAAGTTTTTTAAAACGTCGCCTATATTGTCTACAGCTCCATAAAAAAAGACGTTTTCCTGAAGCTGTAAATCTTTTACTTTTTGTTTTAATAGTTTTGAATAGCCGTCAAAAAAGTCCTTCCCAAATAAATGAAAAGTCCATTCCGGGAATTGATTTTTAATAACATTTGCTGTTTCTATCAATAAATGATGATTTTTTTGGGGACGCAAATTGGCAACACAAACAATTCTTTTTCCATGAACTCCTTTCAATAATTTTTTTTCATCTGTGTTAGATAAATCACTCACAAAATTCGGAAAATATTTCACATTTGAACACCATAAATATGATTCACTCCAATTTTTTAAAGCTGAATTTACAGAGATAATACCTCCAAAAAAAAATGAACTAAATTTTAAAACCAAATTTTTTCGCGAATTTAAATCTTGTGAAATTCCATAATGATCATGCCATACAATTTTAATTTTAGGATAAATAATTTTCACTAAAACTGCTGTAAAAAATGAAGAACTGTGAGCTTGAATTAAATTTATCTGATTGTTTTTAAGAAATCTTCTTAATACAAAAACCGCTTTTAAATCAACTTTTTTATTTTTATTTAAAAACAAATAAGAGACCTTTTTATCTATTTGATTCAAAAGCAATCCTTCTTTTCGTGTTGAAATCAACCCTGAAAATTCGATTTTTTCACTTAGAACATTAGCATAGTTTACCGCCATTCGCTCTGCTCCGCCAGGTTCTAGAGAATCTATAATTTGTACAATTCTCATTGTCTCAGTAATTTTTCAATTTCGGTTTCAAAAACATCGGTAGTATAATTACGTGACCATTGCAATGCTAGTGCGCTTTTTTCAAAGAAGTTGTTTTTATCTGTAAAAGCATTTTGAATTTGTATTAGATCATTCTCTAAATTCATATCCATTAAAACACCTCTTTTACCATAATCCAGCATAAAAGGAACACAAGAAACCTTTGTCGCAATTGGAAAACAACCCCAAAACATTCCTTCTGCAATGGCTTTGGGCCACCCCTCACTTTTTGATGGCAATATTACGAAATGACTTTCTTGAAATCCTTTTTTTATCACTTCTTTATTTTGATTTCCATTTAAAAAAACATTTTTATCAAGTTCATTTTCAACTATATATTTTTGCAAAACAGCTCTTTCAATTCCATCTCCATATAAATTCAACATTACATTATTTCCAGATTTAATTAGTCTTTCTACTATTTTAACTGCATATATCGGATTTTTTCCTGTAACTAAACTTCCCACAAAAATAAATTTTATAAGCTGATCAAAATCCGTCTTTTTAATCAAAACCTTCTCCTTCTCTGAGTATGTTGCTGTAAAAAATGATTTAATATTTTTAGATTGGTTATTCCATTCTCCATACACTAAAATCTGTATATTCTGGGTCAAAAAGGTATTATTTAATATCCATTTCTGGAGCCTGTACGTCCATGGCTGTTTACTTTGAGGATCCCAATTACCTGCATATTTGGCTGTTTTCTTTTTTTTAGGAAAAAACACTTGAACTATACAAGCCAGCAGCCCCATATTTCCCGGACATCTTAAGTGAATATGATCAGCACTTTTCATAACCCAAAATATCTTCCACATAATATATGGAATTTTGAAAAGACTAATCAAAATGTTTTTTATGGTTAAAAAATTAAAATCAGGAATTTTCGTAAAATCTATTTTATTATGATCATAAGAACTATCTATTTCAGCAGGAACTCCTCTGGATAAAGGTGCAACTATTACTACTTCATCAACATATTTTAACCAAATATTCATTTCACGCACATACGGCGCATAACCAAAATATTGTTTTTCTCTCTCTATATGATTGACGTGTGTGATTATTGCAAATTTCATTTCTATTTTTTTTCAATCAATCTTTTTACAACTTTTTCGGGCGCTAAATAATCATCAAAATACTTCTTACTTTGTGTCTCTAACATTTGTTTAAAATCATGATTCCCAATTATTTTATCGATTGCCAAATTTATTTCTTCAGTATTCTCTGCATAAATCAAATGATGATTATGTATTAATCCAGCAGGTAGTTTATTGTAATGATGAGTTGAAATGATTGCTTTTCCCAAAGCCAGAAATTCAGCTAATTTCCAGCCATGACATGAAAGTACAGCAGGAGTATTAAATACAAAAGCTGCTTTTTTAATTTTTTTAATATAAATTTCTAATGGTACTTTCTTTGGATATATCAAATGATCATATCCTAAATTATCACCATTACTTCTTGGTGCAAATCCTCCCTCAAAATGTATATTACTATTACTTTTACAGCATTGTATAAACATAGCGCGGTTCGCATTGGTATTACTTTCTTTTTTCCAGATACTATTTATAAAAAAAACATCAGAACGAGATGACTCACTTGGTACATATTCCTTTAACTTCAGTCTTTTAAGCTGTCTCCAGTAGTTTACTGCAAATTCTTTTGCATTTGAAATTTGTTTTCTGAATCTAAAATAATTTAATGTAAGATGATAAAATGTTTGAAACAGATTCCAAATTTTAACACCAAAACTTGGTCCTATAGAAATGATTTTTCCTTGATTTCCAGTTTCAATATTATTCGAATTATAATTTACTTTTCCGTAAATGTCGCACCAATCCAATGCTTTTAAATCGATTGTAGAAGCATCACCAGAATCGATAATTATCTTCTTGAAATTACTTCCTTCTTCAACTATAAATGCAAAAGTCCCTTGACTTAAATCTGGAAATTTAGAAACATTAAACTTATAATTCTTATATACTTTTTTAATCCCAAAGATATAATAGCCGTCATAAAAAACATTACAAAGACCATAAACATATACTTTTACACTCATTTACTCAACTTTACTTAAATCAAATCCTTTATGTTTTCATTTAACACGATAAGTTCTGTATTTTGATTTTCATCAAAAACATATTTGCCATAATATGCATCATAATAATTGATCACATTTTTGGCCATTTCATTTTTTAATTCTTGAGACAATGAAAGTGCCTTATCAATTATCAATTCAATATCTGAAATGCTTTGATACACCAGACAGTTAAACTCATCCTGCAATGACGGATTTAACCAATGCGGATAATTCAAAATTGGAATAACACCAACAGACATAGCTTCTAGAACATTATGACACATAGGCATTGTCATTCCGGGAGCGCAAAAAATAAAATCGGCGGCTGTTAAATAGTATCTCCATTTTTGATTTGGAATTGCGCCGGACTGCCATCGCATTGCAACCAGTTTATCACTGAATTTTTTAGTATCCAGATCTTCCATTAATTCTTTTCCAGAAATTGAAAGTACCCTTTTATGCTTTATTACTTCCTGATAAATATCCCATCTGTTAAGTAATCTAAAATTATCCGGAATTAAAGTTGTATTATAAATTTTTTCTTCAAAATTCCCGCTCAGTATTATTCCTATTTTTTTAGAAGAAAGATTAGCCTGAGTTTCTAAGTAATTGAAAGGATGCATGATGTAAGGCAGAACATTTTTTTGATAATCACTTGTTGTATAAACTTTTTTATAATTATAATTCACAACAAAATCTGCACTTTTATGATGACTAAACGTTTTTAATTTATTGAGTTTTGAAAAGGGTTTAGCAAAATAAATATAATCGAGCTGTTTAAACCATTTTGCCAAAAGTAACATTCTGACAACTGAAAATTGAATTACAATAGGTTCTTTGTATACTGCTTTAATTCTAAAAAAAAGATTTAAATAAGTTCTCACTTTTGTACGATGAGCTACATTAAGATATACTACTGGCTGATCACCTTCGTAAAAACGAACGTATGAATAATATTCCTTAAATTCCTTAAGCTTTTTTGAAATCTTTTTTTTAATTATATAAATCATTATTTATCGTGTTGAAATAATAACGACTGAAAAAATTCGATATTTTGTTTTATTATATGGGCTAAACCATATTTTTGAATTACAAATTCTCTTGCTTGTTTACCCATAATTTTTGCTTTTTCTTTATTAGAAAAATACCATATAATTTTATCTGCAATATTTTCCGGATTATATGGGTCGCATAATAAACCGGTTTTATAATCTTCTATTGTCTCTGGTCCCGGTCCTAAAAGTGTAAAAACGACAGGTTTTTCCATTGCCATAGCTTCTGGAGCGACAAGCCCCTGAGTTTCCATATGTGAAGGAAAAACACAAACTGAAGCCTCAGAATATGCTAAAGGTATATGTGTATAAGAAATACTTCCATGAAAGTGAACATCTGTGGCTATTTTTTCAATTTTAGATAATTCTTTTTCTTTAAGCATTTGAATATAAGAGCTGCCATCAGGATAAAACCAGTCTCGTCCGTAAATTTCTAGTGTTGCATTTGGGAATTCTTTTTTTACCAGTGGAAAAGCTTGTATTAACTGTCTTATTCCTTTTTTTTCACAGACAGTCCCCGCAAATACAATTTTATTTTCAGATTCTTTTCCTATTATTGGGGTAAATAAATTAGTATCAATTGGGTTACTAATATAAGCTAAGGGTTTATTTTGGTAACTTAAATATTTTTCGGTATGATTTTTAACATACTGAGAAACAGCAATGAATGCATCTGCTTTTCTAAAAGATCTTTTTTCCTGAAATCCTTTCCATTCATTAATGTTTCTGTTTTCACTTTCTGCAAAAAAATGGTGCCCTCCATGTAACCGTACAATGTATTTTATATCTTTTAGTTTATTGATAAAAGCTAATCCAAGTTCAGAAGTTTCGATAATATGTACCGGATCTTTTTGATGAATTTCCTTAATTTTATTGTTTATCTTTTTGGAATTTAAATACCATGCAAGTCCCTTTATTGTACTTTTTTTTAATCTATAAATTTTTATGTTACCTAGAATTTCTGTTTCATCTTTTGCAATATAATTAATACCCACAACAGATACTTTCAGTTCATTTTTTACCAATGCAGTTGCCACATTTTTCACAAAACTGCCTATTCCTCCATGTGGGAATCCTTCTTTAGGAAATTCGTTTGTTAAGAAGCAGATGTGCATTTATAAATGTTTTTGAATAAAGTTTTCGATTGGTAAATAGAAATCATCAATATTTAGCTTAATCTTTTCTTCTGGCCAGTCCCACCAGCTAATTTTATTTAATGCATCAATAATTTGCTGATTGTGTTTAAATTTAATTATCTCTGCTGGTACACCTCCTATCACTCCATAATCTGGAACATCATTTGAAACAACAGCACCTGCTAAGATAGTTACTCCGTTTCCAATTTTAACTCCAGGTAAAATTGTCACATTCATTCCAATCCAAACATCATTGCCTACTATTATATTTGCCTTTTGAGATTTTAGCTTTTCATTTATCTCACTGACTTTATAAGATACATCGTGAATTGTAACCTCATCGTTTTTCTTTAGGACTTGATGAAATAACGGAAAGGAAGTAATTTCGCTTTGTGTATGAAACCCAGGATCACAAATAAAATTTACATCATTTGCAATAGAACAATATTTCCCTATTACTAAACTAGAATTATTAAACCATTTCCATACAAAAGCACCATTATCATATGTTTTATTCCCGACATTTGCCCACTTTGCATCTTTTAAATATGTCTTGTTTATCCCTTTTAAATAATTATAATACTTAATTCCAAGGATTTTCCAAAACAGCCCTCTAATAACTTTAATCATAATTTTGTTTTTTCAGAAAGCTTTTCTAACACATTTGGGATTTCTACTGATGCAAGACTAGCTTCTTCACCCATTATAAGATTAGACCAATCTTTTAGACTATCAATAGAATTCCAGCCTTTCTTATGAATAATTTTATCAATAATTTCTTCTCTGCTATTTAACCATATAACTGCATCTTGACTTGGCATACTTCTAAAATGCTGAAACTGATAGATTATTTTTACTGACCAGTTTTCATCATTTTTATTTTTTTGATCGTAATTAATAAATACACATGGTTTGTTAAACCTTCCAAAATCAAAAGCCATAGTTGAACCAACATTAACAACAATCTCTGAATAAAAGGCAGTACTAACCAATAGTTCAACATCCTTATAAGAAGGATAAATTGAGTTCCATTCTTTCGAATTATTAAAATCCCATAATGGAGAAACCTCTTTAATTAAATCTCTATATTCATTTACAACCTCAGCAAATCTTCCTGAAAAATCGACTGGGCATCTTCTTAACAATATTTGATACTCACTTTGCAAATTTGCTTTTAAAATCTCTTCTGCAATATCTTTTAGATAACTTGGATCATCTGGAGATGTTTTAACATCGTCTCCAGAAAAACAGATTATTTTTTTATTCAAATCAAGATTGTACCTTTTATAAAAGATATCTTTTTCAATTATATTTTCGTGATCTTGATAAAATTCAAATTGTGGAGTTCCTGTAACTTGAATCTGGTCAGGAGAAATTTCAGGATAATATAATTTCAGTTCATCTTTCATATAATTTGACCAAACCAGGTAATTATCAGCCTGTAAAGCCATACGGGCCTTAGGAAGGTTATCCCAAGAATAAATTACAGTTGATGCAGGAATGCCTAAATCTATAGATGCAGCAAATATTGGTGCCGTCTTTAGGGATCTTTGGTGTGAACAAAAAACAACTGCAGGCTCTGTCTTCTTTATAATATCTTTCACTTCAATATAAAAAGAATTTTGTCTAATAGCTTTCTGATATTTTTTTTCTAACTCTAAAATATTAGAATAACTTTTAAAAAACAGACTTAAAACTTGAATAGTTTTATAAAAAACCTTCTTAGAGAATGTTTTTTGATTCCAACTCCAATTACTCAATATAGAAGAATTGTTAACCTTTGAACTATTATATCTTAATCTAGAAAGACAAATTAATTCTCTTAAAAACTTTTCTTTTAAAGATTCCTTGTAATTAGGAATCGTCATTTCTTCATCAAAATGAGTATAATGTTTAATAGCTGCTATAGTCTCGGAATCAAAGTTATGAAACAAGACCAAATCTTGTTTTGGATCATTGAACACATTAGAATAAAGATAATTTCTAATTCCGACCCCATCCGGAAACAACAATAATATTTTCTCTTTCTTCATTATTTTTTTGAAAAAAAGTCATTTAATATTCTAGTTGTAAATTTTTTTGCTCCCACTTCATTCATATGTCCGCAAGATGAAAAGTATTTATCTTCAATAACCACATTTTCATAATTATGAATTTCAGGATAAGCTTTTTTAACCTTTTCAAAATAATTCATCCCTTTGGTATTTTCACAAATTGGTGTCATCAACGGAATAAAATTAATATGATTAGCTTTGCAAATATTTTTAATTTCTTCGTAATATTTATTGTGTGGCAAGGGATTTAAATTTACAATATTATTTTTCATATTACCATTTTCATGTTTTATCAATGGGTAAAAACCTAAATTATCCAAAGCATTTGTTTTTTTATTAATAGTAACGAAGAAAGCTTCTCTAAATCCTATCTTACCATCATATTTAATATATCTGTAAAACGGAAGATAGTATAGTTCATTAAAGTCTTCTTCATTTGAAAAATGATCTTTAATAACTTCTGAGTTATGTATGTATGGTAAAAATCTTGCGGAAATTCCTTCAGCCTGATGTTCATTCGACAAATTCAGATCGGCTTCCAGAATAACATTTTTGATTTCATATTTTCTTTCAATCATTAATTTCAGCATCAAAGATGCTTCAAATAAATGCCCTCCACTCATTCCGTAATTAAAAGCTTTGAGTCCTTTTTCTTCAAACATTTGTGCAACAAAATGATTATTAGCTCTTGAAGACCCCAAGATGACTACATCATATTTTTGATCTTTTGAATTAAAAACTTTTTCAATTTTTCCTCTATTATTAGAATGCATAAAAATATAAGTATACAATCCATCTAATAAAAATGCTATGAGTATAGTAACTAAAATAATCTTAGTTATATAAATTAAAAATTTCTTCATTAAAACTGAAAATATATAAATTCTTTATAATCTGAAAAAGTTCCAAAGGCCATAATGGCTAAAATTGCCAAAGCTACTTTTAGCATACTCCATTTTCCTGAAAGTGGTTGTATTTTATTTCGATTATTCCATTCGATCAAAACAAATAATCCAATCAAAAGAAGTAATTCATAACTATAACGCTCATTATCTAAATATTGAAAGCTAAAATCTCTATTTACAAGAACTCTTTTTAAGTAAAAAAAAGCATCAGATATTGTTTTTGCCCTAAAAAATACCCAAGCTACACAAGTTATTAGAAAAGTTGACAAAATACTTAAAAGTACTTTTACTGAATCAAAATTTCGTTTCAGCACTATATCCTCAATATTGTTTCTGTTACTTTTTGTTAACAGTAATGGAAGGAAATATACTGCGTTTATAAAACCCCAAGCAATGTATGTCCAATTTGCTCCGTGCCAAAAACCACTAACTACAAAGATTATGAATGTATTTCTAATTTTCATCCATAACCCTCCTTTGCTTCCTCCTAATGGTATATATAAATAATCCCTAAACCATGATGATAGTGAAATATGCCAACGACGCCAAAATTCAGCTATATCTCTTGAAAAATAGGGATAATTAAAATTTCGCAACAAATCTAAACCAAATAATTTTGAAACACCAAGTGCTATATCTGAATATCCTGAAAAATCTCCATAAATCTGAAAAGCAAAATATACAGCTCCCATAATTAATGAAAAAGAGTTCATTGAAGTATAATTATCAAAAATGGCATTAGCATACGGTGCACAAGTATCTGCAATAACTACTTTTTTTACTAATCCCCAAATAATCTGGTAAATTCCTTCTTTTGCCGTCTCAAAATTAAATTCGCGCTTAACTTTTACCTGTGGTAATAAATGTGTAGCCCTTTCTATTGGTCCAGCGACCAAAAGCGGGAAATAACTAACAAATAAGGAATAATCTACAAAATTGTATTCTGCTTTTATTCTTTTAAAATAAATATCGATTACATAGGAAAGTCCGTGAAAGGTGTAGAAGGAAATACCAACCGGAAGAATAACATTTAACAAAATAGGGCTTGCTTTAATTCCTACAGAATTTAATAACTCTGAGAAAGACGATGCAAAAAAATTATAATATTTAAATAGTCCTAAAAAACCAAGATTTACCAGAATACTCAACCAAAACCAAAATTTCCGGCTTTTCTCCGATTTTCCTTTTTCTATTTGAATACCGGTGTAGTAATCTAAGAATGTGGAGAACACTAATAAAAATAGAAATCTCCAATCCCAACAAGAATAAAAGTAATAACTTGCTATAATTAATAAAGCATTTTGCGTGCTTTTGTTTTTATTGAAAACAAACCAATATAGAAAAAAAACGATTGGCAGAAAGATAGCAAATGCTATAGAATTAAAAAACATAGGTAATTAAATGGTATTAGCAAAAAAACAATTATATATCTCTAAATTGTTTTTGATGATTTAGAAGCCAAATATCGCTTTTCTTTAATGATTGCAAAAACAATTTGCTGCTATTTCCTTCACCAAAATCATTTTCAGAAATTTGAACTTTGTGAGAATCGATTTTAGAAAGTGCTTCTTTTATATCTTTTTTTGAATAATCGACATTAATGATATCTGCATGAATTGCTCTGTTTTGCTGACGCGTTCCAATATTTATAATTGGAATTCCATAATAAGGAGCTTCACGAATTCCTGCGCTGCTATTGCCCATTATAAACTGGCTATTTTTTAATAATGTTAAAAAATATTCGAATCGAAGTGACGGAAAAATTCTAAATCTTGTGTTTCCTTCTAATCTTTTAAACTCATCAATTATATACTGACTGCCTAAATCATTGTTAGGAAAAACTACAATGTAATTGTGACTATCTTCGAGTAAAGAATCTACAAAATCAATTGCATATTGTTTCATAGAATGAAACTCTGTAGTAACAGGATGAAACATTACAAGCGCATACTCATCAAACGGAATTACATAATATTTCTTCGCAGTTTCAAGAGATGGCAAATTGCTCGAAAACATAATATCTATATCTGGCGAACCGATAGTAAAAATAGATTCTTTTACTTCTCCCATTTGGAGCAATCTTTTTGCCGCTTGTTTATTAGATACAAAATGTATATGACTTAGTTTACTAACACTATGGCGAATTAATTCATCTACAGTTCCAGAAACTTCACCTCCTTCAATGTGAGCTACTAAAATGTTATTTAAAGATCCTACGATAGCACCCGCAAGAGTTTCTACCCTATCTCCATGAACCACAATCATATCCGGATTTATAGTTTTACAATAATTTGACAACCCTTCAATTGTTTTTGCCAATGTCAAATCCATTGTAGTTTCGTGAGTATGATTTTCGAATGTAAAAACATTTGTAAAATTACAACGTTCAATTTCGATTAATGTATACCCATAAATTTCCTGCAGATGCATACCGGTAACAAAAACGTAAGCTTCAAAATCCTGTTGTTCTTCAAGAGTTTGAATTAATGATTTTATTTTTCCAAAATCTGCACGGGTTCCTGTAAGGAATACTATTTTTTTCATTTATAACTATGATTCTCTAACCAACAATTCGTTTGTTTGTGTAACTATACAATTATTTTTCAGGTTTTTGTGAATCATAACATGTGCTCCAATTGTAACATTTTCTTTTATTATTAGTTCTCCAATAATAGAAGAATTAGCATACATTGTTACATTATCATGTATAATACTGCCATTTCCAGTATTATTTTTTTTATGGCCAATCGTACAGCCTTGATGAATTTTGAAACCTTTACCAATTCTATTTCTACTTCCAATAACAGTTCCTTCTCCATGAACTACATAAAATCCTTCCCCAATTTCATTATTAAAGTAAATCTCGCATGAACATAATTCTTTAAGCAGCCAATGTATCTGAGGTTTTAAATCTTCTTGATTATCTAAATGAAGTTCCCTTCCTAAACGAAATAAAAAAACAGCCAATTCATTTGAGTTTGTTGTTATTTTATTTTTAATTTCTTCCTCAGATTGGTTTGGAAAATGATAACGAACGTCAGCTATCGTTTTCTCAAAAGCATTATCAATGTATTTAACATCAATTGATTTTGGTCGAAATACTTTAGTCAATAAAAATGATACAAAGTCTTCCATTTTATTCTACATCCTCCCAAGTTAATTGTTGATCTTCATCAATGTTATTAATCACTTTTTTTCCTAAAAGGCTTTCAAAATGTTCGGCTAAAATTTGGCCAGTGCCAGGACGTTTAACCCAAATATTTTCCTTCGTTAATATTTCGCCTTTCTTTATTGGTGCAATTGTGCAAACAGTTGCAAAAGCAAAATCGATAGTTACTTGTTCTTCAAGAGCAGGTTTCTTGGTTCCTCCTCGCATTAAAGCTATCTCAGCACTTGAAACGATTAATTCTCTGCAGGCTTTCTCATCCATACTGCAAATAATATCGGGACCTGTGCGCTGCATATAATCTGTAAAATGTCTCTCTAAAATACTTGCCCCCAGAGCAACAGCTCCTAAACAAGCATTATTATTTAGAGTATGATCACTTAATCCAAATACTTTATTTGGGAAAGCTTTGTGCAACTCAATCATTGCGCCAAAACGAACTAAGTTAATAGGAGTTGGATATAAATTTGTAGTATGTAATAAAGCTACTGGGATATTATGTTTATCAAAAATAGCAACTGCTTTTTGAACGCTTTCAATTGTATTCATCCCTGTACTTAATATTACAGGCTTACCAAAAGAGGCAATATGTTCTAATAATGGATAATTATTGCATTCTCCCGAACCAATTTTATAAGCTGGAATATCAAATTTCTTTAGTCGATTCGCTGCGGCACGAGAGAAAGGCGTTGAAATAAAAATCATGCCTTTACTTTCTACATATTTTTTTAATTCAAACTCATCTGATTCGTTCAAAGAGCATCGTTCCATAATTTCATAAATAGAAACATCTGCATTTCCTGGAATCACTTTTTTTGCTGCTCCAGACATTTCATCTTCTACAATATGAGTTTGGTGTTTTACAACCTCAACTCCTGCTCTATAAGCAGCATCAACCATTTCTTTGGCCGTTATTAAAGAGCCTTCATGATTGATTCCAATTTCAGCAATGACTAATGGTGGAAAATCTTGTCCAATTTTGCGTCCTGCAATTTCTATGTATGGATTCATTATGTTTAAACTTTGGGGTTATTTTTTTTGTACAGATATCTTGCGTAATCTAAATCTTCAGGAGTATCAATATCAACGTGTGCAAAAATATGATTTACTTCGAATGGAAAAGCATTTTCAGAAATAATTATATCGTTCAGAATTAAAGAGGTTTTCGTTATATATAATTGTCCATTTTCAAAATAAAGCGGTTCTAAATCCTGGCTTCTTTGTCCAATAACATAATTAAAAGGCAAAAATTTATTATCTGTAATTTTTCCAAATTTTTGATGATTTCTAGAAACCGTAAAGAGACTTTCTAAATTTTCATTTTGATATTTTTGAAAAGTTTCTTTTAACAAGTCTTTCGGTCTTAATGGATTTGTAGGCTGTAATAAAACAACATTTTCAACATTTAATTCAATTGACTCTAAAACATGTTTTAACGCAGAAACTGTTGGCTCAAAATCTCCAGAAATAGATCTTGGCCTGTCAATTACTTTTGTTCCAAATTGCAATGCTATCTTTTTTATTTCAGCATCATCTGTTGAAACATAGACTTCGTCAATAATTTCGTTATTTTCTTTTGCAAATTTAATTGAATGCACCAACAGAGGCAATTCACCTAAAAGCTGAATATTTTTTTCAGGTATACGTTTTGAGCCTCCACGAGCTGGAATAATAGCAATAGTTTTCATTTATTAAATCTGTTTTTAGCTTTCATTATAATATTATTCATTTCAACATTCCATGTTTTTGATGAATACAATTCTGATGAAAATTCTGGAATCTCAAATTTTCCACTTAAAAAATCATTGATAGCACTTTCCCATTCTGAAACAAAATGAGGTTTTTCAATCAATTTACCCAATTTTCCATATTGCAGTACTTCTGGAACCCCGCCCAGAGCGGAAGCTATACAATAGTTTCCACAATGTAGAGCTTCAATAAGACTCAATCCAAATCCTTCCTGACATAAAGTTGGAAAAAGGTAACAGTCTGAAGCTTGATAATAAGCAGGAAGCTCTTCATTTGGAATCTTTCCTAAGAACATTACACCCTCCATTTTTTCTCTCGGATCACAACCAATGACTAATAAAATAATATTTTTTTGGGAAGCATATACTATTTTCCAGGCATCTAAGATTAAATGCAAACCTTTCTTTGGCCTGTCTTGCGAACACCAAATAAAGACTTTTTTATCTCCAATGCCTAATTGATGTTTTAAATTATTTTTTTCAGGAATAGAAACTCTACTAAATTTTTTAGTATCGATACCATTTGATAAAATTGAAAAATGATTTGGCAGCTCATTAATCTGTTTTTTATGTTCAATATAACTATCATTTGTAAGAAGAATAATTTCATCTATTACGCAATAAAAATCCTTCATAGAATCTTTGTAGTTATGTGGTGGATAACCGTGATAGAAGAATTGAATATAACATTGATTATTAATTCCTCTAGACGACAGATAATCTGTAAGAGGCTTAATTATTCCATAATTATCCACAATTTGAATAATATATTTTTCACTTGGAACAATAATTTCATTCAGAGCATCAAGATATTCAAGGGCTTTTTTCTTGAATACCTTTTGCTGTATTTTATGCCATAGCGTCAACTTAGCAAAACTATATGTAATATTATTGTATAATTTATCAGGCTTAGGACAAACGATGTAATCTATTTTGTGATCGTTTTCTAAATAGTTCTTATAAAGAGTTGTCCAACTGCCTATTTTTGTAAAAGGTAATGGCACTTGTGACAACAGAATTACTTTAGGAGACTTATTCATTTTTTAATGTATTTTAATGCCTCTTCTCTAGAAAGTCCTTTCATTTGCAGACAATAATGCCATATTTTTTTTCTAGTTAGAATTTTTGAAAACAATTTACACTTAATAATAAATTCTGCTTTAGAAAATTTAATTTTCTTCAAAACAATTGATTGCATTGGCCAAAAATTATTTGGTTTTATATTGTCAAGAATCTCTTTCATCCATTTTTCTTCAACATTTCCTAGATGATATGCAAAATTCCCTTCTGTCGAAAGCCTCCACATTCCTTTTTGTATTACGGGAAAATCAAGTAGTTTGGCTTCACTTTCTCCACCAAGCATAAAGTTTGTATATTTAATTTCATTGCTTTCAAAGACTTCTTTCCTATAAGTTGTTACAAAGTGACCCGCACCAACAACTGCCTTGAACTTATCATTTGATACAGTAAGATATTTTTTGAGGTGGATGTCATTATACATATCTGGATTTCCAATACTCGCTGCAAATGCTTTTAAGGCTGTTGGATTTTTAACTTTAGTAAATTGGAGTGATTTTGAAAATAGTAAATCAAACCAAATATTAAAAGTATAATTTTTTAGAGATCTTGAAGAAGGAGTTGGACAAACTGCTCCTGTTTTGGGGAATTTCTCAAAAACACGATACGTTTCTATTTGCCAATCATTTAAAAAAAGTACATCAGCATCACTAACTGTAATAAGATCAAAATTATGTCCAGATATTCCTTTTAGAATTGCATTTAACTTGCCAATATTTGTTGTATTAATTATTTCATGAATTTTTCCATTACTTTGAAAATCATTTAAATAATCAACAACCTCTAAACAACTTCCATTATTAATTATTGAAATATATGTTTTGGGGTGAACAGTTTTAAATAAAGACTCTAAACAATATTTTAATATTTTAAAACTTTCTTTAAAATATTCTTCTTGATTGGGTATATAAACAGGGATAACAATCTGATGAAAAAAATCATTAGCTTTTTGTAATTTATCTTTATTTGGATTATAACCTAAGCGCATTCCTCTATCTTTTAATTAAAACAAAAATTAATAATTTAAAATTTTTATTTTGGAATATCCAAAATCGGTCTAATATAAAAAGATTATGAATTGACTTATAACTATATTTTTTAATCATTTTAATCTGCATTGCGCAAAGACTTTTTATAAGAATTCTATATTGATCTATACTTATTGTCTTTTCAGAAGAAAAAGTCATCAAAACATTTTTTAAATAAACTGGCAGATCTGCATATTTCTTTTTTTCGCTAGAGATATTATTAGAATGTACTCTATATTGTACTAGTGGTTCATCAATGTAATAAAATTTCGTAATAAAAGAGCAACGTGTCCAATATTCAACATCTTCTAAAGCAGGGGGAATGATTTCATTGAAAAACCCTGTGTTTATTATCACATCTTTTCGAACTAATGGGGTAGGCATCATTATTGTCCAATTCCCCATCATTTTCATTCGGACATCACCATGTTTTACATCAATTGACCCTGGACGTCCTATGATTATATTTTGTAAAATACCCTCTTCATTTATTACTTGACAGCAAGAATGAACTAGTCCAAAATCTGGATTAGTGTCTAATATTTTAACTTGTATATCTAATTTTTGAGGAAGCCATAAATCATCATCATCGACAAAGGCAATGTATTTTCCCGATGCTTTTTGAATACCAATATTCCTTGGAGTAGCCGGTCCTCCTGTATTTTTTATTTTATAATAAAGTACTTTATCAAATTTTGAACAAATAATTTCATTTTCGTTACTTGGTGTACCATCATCAACAACAATTACTTCAAAATCCTGATAAGTTTGTTGTGTAATACTTTCTAATGTTAAAGCCAAATATTTAGCCCTATTGTATGTTGGAATAATTATTGAAACAGTCGGCATATGGAATTTATTATTTTTATGATAAAAATTTTACAGCTTGATTTAACATAATAGTACATTATCTCTCGATGATTTAAATCTTCTATTTTTTTCAAAGTATTAATTGAAAATGCAGAATTTTGTGCGAAATAATAAAGTATAGCTTTTAACTTTTCATTTGAAAGCCTAAAGTAATTACTATAAAAAATCATCTCATCAAATACCCCCTGCTTATTTAGTAATTGATTTTTTGTAGTAGTTGACCCTTGATGTCTTCTAAAAAAATTTAATTTTTTGTTTAAAAAACTAAAATCTTTGTTTTTTACTAAATATGACCATAAAAAAAGATCCGACAATTGTTTATGTTGAAATATTTCTGCTGGAATATTACTTGACGGCTTTCTGAAAACGACACTGCTCCCGTTTGTTATTAATGGATTTAGAGGCATTGTGTCTAATAAGGCGCTGCTTTTGAATATCTCGTATTCTTCTTCTTTTACTTCCAAAAAAGATGTCCTTTTTGAACTATCATATAGATATTCTTTGTTTATGTCAACATAATTAGAATTACAAAATGCTAAACCAATCTGCGAATTATTTTCTAAAATCTTAATCATCTCTTCTAAAAAATGAGGATCAGAGTAATCATCTGTTTCAGCAATCCAAATAAATTCTGTTTCGGCTAATTGAATTCCTTTTTGCCAAGATTTGTAACCGCTGCCGGAATTTTCCTCATTTATAACAAAATATTTTACAATAAAATTTTGATGCTCATTTAGAAAATCATTAATAATTTCAATGCTATTATCCGTTGATTTATCATCAATAATAATCGCTTCCCAATTTTTATAAGTCTGATTTAAAATTGATTCAAGTCTGTCTTTTAAAAAATGACTGTGATTATAACTGGGTAATACTATAGAAACTTTTTGCATCTTACTATTGCTTTTCTAACAACTCTTTCAAAAACCCTTTTAAATAAATTCTTATGTAAAAATGGAATTAGACTTTGTGGATACAAGTTTGAATATTTTAATATAAAATCATCAATGTTTTTAGCTTCAAGAAATTTTATTTCATTCCAAACTTTTGGAGACATCGGATGTATATTTTTAAAATTCTTATAGTTTTCCTCACTCAACGATTTCCAGAACTCAAAATACTTCGAAGTATCAAAATCGTCTCGATGTCCCCAATTATTAATTTTAAATTGCATCTCCATTTCACTTCTTGCCCAAGATTGATGTATAGTGATAATGCCAAGGAAATAGTTTATTATACTATCATTTGAACGAGCATATTGATATTCTGGATAATTTGTTATTAGTGAAAATTTTTCTCTATTATCTATAAAAAGATATCCACTTTCTACTTTCTTAAATAATGTAACTAAATCGCCTTTAAAAGCTATTGGAATCAGTTTAGGAAAATAAGTTAGGTATATATGCTTTTTTAAAAACTTTGATATTATTTCAAAATTATAAATATATTCATCAACATCGATCTGTATAAGCCAGCCCCTACCCATTTTTTTCGAAAGCATAGTTCGTTCCCTAACATCGTTTTCCATTGGAGATAAAGTTTCTACATAGAAACTATCATAATAGAATTCAATCTTATTGAGAGAATCAAATTGTTTTACTTCATTAAAAAATGATTCAGCAATTTCAAAATTATTCCCACTCCATGTTTTACCATCTTTATCGATTGCCAGATAAATCTTATCTGCAAACTCATAGATTTGTTTAACTGAAGTGAAAAAAAACTCATAATCATAAGAAATTAAATATCCAACTTTAATCATTTTTATAATTTAAACCTTTTTGCTGTATATCTTTTCAAAAAGAAATCTATACAATATATACTCTTATATTTTTTAAAATTTTTATGAATGTAAGAAGCATCCATGCTGGTAATTCTAAATAAATTATTATTCTTCATATAACTATCAACTCTTTTTTCAAAGAGTTCTCCTCCATACTTAGGATATCTATTTGATTCTATATTCTTTTCCTCATATATTTTCTTTTTAAAAATATCTGTTTTTATTAAATAGCATTGATCCGAAAACCCGCTGCCTAAATAAAACCTTTCTAATGTTTCAAATGATTCTTCTTTAGCTTCTACAAAACTATAGTTCCATGTAGGGTTTGCAACAATTATATCATTTCTTTTATTGAATATTTCTATAGCATTCTCTATCCAAACTTTACTATTATTGAAGCTAATAAATGAATCGCTTGAAAAATGAAGCAAATATTTTGTTGTACATAAATAAATCCCTACAAGTTCTGCTATTGAATAATAATATCCTCCAAGAAAATCTTCTTTTTTAATACCAAAATGTAACAAAACCTCATCTGCATAATCTTCAACAAAATAATAATTATCAATTATTCCTTGATTTTTTTTAATTTCCGCATACTTTGCAACCTTTTCTCTATCATTAACATTGTTAATCATTAAGTTTTTTTTCTCAAAAATATAATTGCAATTGGTTATCATTTTATCCAAATAATCTCCCGTCAAAATATATTTCCAATCCTGTTCCCAAACTTTGGTTTCAAATGTCACCATGCTTTTCTTTAATATTTTATACTTTAAATTGTAACGGAATTTAACTATTCATTCAAATAATTAAAAATTTTTGGACATGCTGCTTCTGGTGTAAAATTTGCAAAATTCTGTTCATTAATTTTGCCATCACTATTTATTGTGTCCTGATTGTTTAAATACAACTCAAGTTGATCTGCCATTTTTTCAACTTCAAGATACGGAACTACAAAACCTCCTCCATTTTTTATAATTTCTGCTATACCGGTGGCTTTATCAAAACAGATTATTGGTTTATTTAGCATTGCAACCTCTATACATACTAAAGGAAAAGGATCTTCTCTTGATGTTAATAAAAAAACGTCACAATTTTCTAAATAATCATGAGGGTTTGAAACTTCACCTATAAAATCGACAAAATTTATTAATCCCATTTTTTTTATATCAGCCTCAATAACTAATCTATCTGTCAAACTCAATTTACCAATCCAGATAAATTTTATCTTTCTATCGTATTTTTTTGAATGAATAAGCCTTGCGACTTGCAAAAATAAATCCGTGCCTTTTCTCCAATCTACATATCCGCATCCGCACACAACGAATTCTTCCGAATTATTTTTTTTAATTTGAACACCCTTTGCAACTTTTGAAAACTCATATACTCTTTTTATTTTGTAAGTTTCAACATCCCATTTCTCACATAATTCATTTTTTACTAAATCTGAAACGGCAATGAATTTATCTACATTATTTTTTAATTTCTTAAAATCTGGTAATATCTGCTTTATAACTGTACTTAACTCATGAACATGAAGTACTAATTCTGAACTTGAATTTTCTTTTAATTTAGAAGCTATTGACAACACTCCAATGGTATTACCATATATAATATCGTAGTTTTCTTTTTTAATCTTTTTTAAAAGGATTTTATTCAAGAGATTATCAACTCTGACTTTCATAAATAATGGAAGCTGATTCTGAAAAATAAACTTGCTCTTTAAATTGTTGATACTATAATAATTCTTTACAATACTTTTAAAATCAGCCGAAAGTTTTCCTTCATTTAACACCAATAAATCAATTTGATAATTACTATGATTGTGTTTTAACCATTGCATGAAGTACAATAAAACTAATGGAGCTCCTGATAATGAATTCTGGTGTGAAATAAATAATATCTTTTTCATTATCTAAGTTTCTTTTTTATTTTATTTTTTAATCTAATTAGGGATTTTTTTAAAAAACTCTCTTTATTTTTTTTTAATTCTTTTAATTCTTGAATTTCTGGCAAGTGGCATCGCATTTCATAGATAATAGCTTTTTGTATCTCTTCTTTAAATTTGAGCTTTGTATAAAAATTAAAAGATTGATAGATATATACCATACCAATAACTTTAGAATATTCTCTATGTGAATTTGAAATTCCTCCCGCATGAAGTCTATATACAGACATTACTTCATCTATATATTTTATATCCCCTCTTAACGACAACAGCAATAATAAAGGGATGTCTCCACTCTGACAATTTACAAACCAATCTGGAAAAACAAAATCGGAATAATTCCTAAAAACAATTGAAGCAGTAGGAATAAACCATTGACGTAAAATATCTTTAGTGTCAAACTCTTGTTTATCTAATTCTGCCAGCATTATTTTCTCACTATGCTCATTTTTAATAATAGTATTATGAAAACATAAACTAAATTGAGAATTAGAAGCTAAAAGACTAACCTGTTTTTGTAGTTTAAATGGATCAATCCAGTAGTCATCTCCCTCACAAAGTGCAATATAATCTCCATTACAAGCCTCTATAGCCAGCAAAAAATTAGCCATCATGCCAATATTTTGATTATGTCTTACATATTTAATCCAAGAACCTCTTTCATGGTTTTTAATAATACTTTGAATTATATGGTCTGTATTATCGGGAGAACAATCATTAAATATCAATAATTCAATTTCAAAATCTGACTTTTGCATTAATACTCCTTCAATGGCTTCACGAATATATTTTTCGTGGCCATAAGTAATCATACAAACATTTATTTTAACACTTAGATTCAAGTTCAAAATAGTAATGGTTTTATCTTTTTAATTATTTTAGCTGGTATTCCAGCAACCACAGAATTATCTGGAATATCTTTAGTGACTACAGCGCCAGCGCCGACAATTACATTTTTACCAATGTTAAGATTAGGAAGTATTGTGGAATTTGCACCTATTTGACAATAGTCTGAAATACTACATCTCCCTAAAATTACAGCACTAGGAGAAATCTCAACAAAATCGCCAATCTTACAATCATGTGTCACAATTGAATTAAAGTATAATATAGCTCCCATTCCTATTGTAACGCTATTTGAGATAATAGATTTTGTTAAAATGTTACAGCCTATTCCAATACTTACATCATAATTTCCAATGCTTGATTCATTACTTATAGTAGAAGTAAAAACTCCGCCTAGATCTTTAAAAACACCGTAAAGTTTTTTTCTTAAAATGGGATTTCCAATTCCTATTGTAAATCTATTATCTATTGTTTTAAAATAATTAGCAGCATCTTGAAGATTTCTTATAACTGGAAATCTATCAAACAAGATTTCATTTACATCATTACTAATATCATCATAAAATGCCAGATCATCAATTTCACCTGATTGATTTAAAACTTCTAGAACTTCTTTAGCAAAACCTTTAGCACCAATAATCAGCATAAACTTACATTGAAAACTGAGACAATTGTTTTAAGCTGTTTTTCATCTAAACCAGTAGAAAGAGGCAAACATAAAATCCGCGAAGAAATACTTTCAGAAATTTCCATTTCTGGTCCGTTTATATATTTAATTCTATTTAAAGACGGGTAAAAATATCGTCGAGGAAAAATATTATTATCATTGAAGGCTTTTTGCACCTTAAGTAACTTTTCTTCAGTTTTAAAAACAACCGGATAATAACTGTAATTCCATATTGTATCTGGTCTTATTTTTAAGATCTGAATTTTTTCTAGATCTAAATTTTCATTATAATAATCTACTACTTTTTTTCTTTCGCTAATAATTTTATCCATGTACGGTAATGTAGAAAGTCCCATTGCTGCTTGCAATTCAGACATTTTTCCATTAATGCCAATACCATGAAAATCTAGCGGTCCATTATGACCGAAATTATGACTATAAAATAATTTATTATGCAAATCTTCGTCATTAGCTATCATTGCTCCACCCTCACCTGTGTGAAATAACTTTGTTGCATGAAAACTACAAGTACTTACATCACCGTAATCAAAAATTGATTTATTATTGAATTTCACACCAAAACTATGCGCAGCATCATAAATAATCTTTAAATTATATTTTTTTGCAATTGATTCGATTGCAATAACATTGCAAGGGTTTCCAAAAACATGAGTTGCCAATATTGCAGTTGTTTTTGAGGTAATTGCTTTTTCTATTTTAGTCTCGTCAATTGTAAAATATTCTGGATGTATATCTACAAAAACAGGAGTACATTTCTCCCATACAATCGATGCTGTTGTTGCTACATAACTAAATGGTGTGGTAATTATTTCCCCTTCTTTACCTAGTAATTTCATTGCAATTTGCAATGGTACCGTACCATTATTAGTAACAATAATATTTGAAATCTCTAAATAGTATTTTAATTTTTCTTCAAGCTCTAATACAAGTTCTCCTCTATTCGTCAGCCATTCGTTGTCCCAGGCACGTTGAATGATTTTAGTATATTCTTCCAAAGGAGGAAGAAAAGTTTTGGTTACATTTATCATTTTACTTTTCAGTTATTTCATTCTTTATTAAAGTTATTCTTGGATCCATTTGAATTTTATTAGAATAAACCTCTCTAAATTTTTGCATTCCCTTATGAGAAATCAAATATAATTTCTCAGGTTGTTCAATCAATTCTATAATATGGCTCATAATAGATTCAGAGTTACTATCTAGTATGATTAAATCTTCATTTTGAACAAAATGACAATTTTGTCTGAGTTCATCAGTAATTAAAACCACAACCCCATTTAATGCGGCTTCGACTACTGTCCCCAAAGGAAATCCATCAAACGCACCTTTTCCTAATTTAAATGCCTTGTTTGGAGAAATCAAAACATCCATATTTTTATAAATCGCTCCTAAAGCATCAAAATCCTGATATCCGTAAAACTTTATCTTCTCTTTTATATCAAAAACATCTATAACGTTCTCATCAAAACCTCCAACTATATGAAAATTAATGAAATCATATTTTGGAGCAATCATTTTGGCAAAATCAATAAAAACATCATATCCTTTATCTTCCCCATTGGGAGTATATTTAGCTGCGCAGAAACAAATGTCGAAAGTAGTTTTATTTATTAAAAAACTTTTTTTATTTGTTAAATCTTTTATCATTGAAATCTGAGGAACAACACATCCAAAAATAAATTTTATATTTTCTGGATTACATATTTTTTTTTCTATAAGATAATCATAAGTTATTTGCTGAGTCACAATAACTTTGCGAAACATTGGTGATTCACAAACTTTTTTTAATTCATTGTCACTTACAGTATCTTCTAATTTAAATCCTCCTCCTGGGTATAAGGTAAATATAAAAGGTACTCTATATCTTTCTAACCAAGGTAGATTTCTAGAAATATTATGAAGAAATATACAATAAAAAACTCTCGTGTTAATGTTAACAAATCCTTTTCTAAGTTTTATTCTATTCATTAAATTAAATTGAGATTCAAATTCATGAATATGTTTAGAATGGTTCTCAACCGACGTATTTACAATCTTATAGGCGGTTGGTTCAACAATAATTTTAGACCATCTAAAATAATTCAGCAAGAAAGTAAATTCTTCAAATCTAAAACCAGAAATTGGGTGTGGAAATATATCATCAAAGACTAATATATCATATTTTTTTATTCCTCTATACGGAATAAAGTAATTCTTACAAAAAAGAAGTTTAATTATTTGAAAAAAACCTTTTACTATACGTTTAGTAATTCTTTTGAAACTCATTTTTTATTAATCTATTTGAGTATTTTCCCATTGCAGATAAGGCCGTACCATACCTCCCCAATGACCAAAATAATCTTTTCTATGAAGACCTTTTTCATCCATATCAATAGAAACTATTTTATCTAACTGTGAAATGATCTCAAAATTATTGCCCACTAAAATTATAGTAAAAAAATATTTCCCTTTATTTAGAAAATTTTCAGGGATTATACACACACTTTTAAAAGCCCCTTTTGCTAGAGGAATTCTTTCTAAATTTGGAGACGCTAGAACATAACTATCATAATCATCAAAAACTGAAACAGAACAATTGACAATTTGATTATCAACAAAATTAACAAATTCAATTTCTACTTTTATTTTGTTCTCTATGTAAAAAAACTGATTATCAGAAGTAATTTTAACACCTTTAATCTTTGCATTTAAATTACCTGGAGCGTCTTTTATATTCCATTTTACTTCTCTAAATAAATCAACTGCATCCGAATTATAGATGTTTAGAGCTTCATCAATATTTCCTTCAAATTTTATACTGCCATGTTCCAAAACAACTCCTCTGGTACACAAAGTTTTTACTGCTGCCATATTATGGCTTACAAAAAGAACCGTTCTGCCTTCTCCTTTAGAAATATCCTGCATTTTACCAATTGCTTTTTTCTGAAATTCAGCATCTCCAACCGCTAAAACCTCATCTATAACTAAAATTTCAGGCTCTAAAAATGCTGCAACAGCAAAAGCCAAACGAACAGTCATTCCAGAACTATATCTTTTTACAGGAGTATCAATATAACGTTCACATCCAGAAAACTCAATAATTTCATCGAGCTTTGAAGATATTTCTTTTTTGGTCATTCCAAGGATAGCGCCATTTAAAAAAATATTCTCACGACCGGTCATCTCCCCATTAAATCCGGTTCCTACCTCAAGTAATGAAGCAATTCTTCCACGAGATTTAATCGTTCCGGTAGTTGGAGCCGTAACTTTTGAAAGAATCTTTAAAAGTGTCGATTTTCCAGCACCATTTTTCCCAATTATACCTAAAACTTCACCACGTTGAACTTCAAAATTAATATCATGGAGAGCCCAAACATAGTCAGATTTTCCTTTGGTAGAGCGATTATTTGTTTCACCAATTTTTAAATAAGGGTTTTCTTTACCGCGAATTTGATGCCACCAACGATTAAAGTCGTGACTTAATGTTCCGGTTCCTACCTGTCCTAAACGATATTGTTTAGAAATATTTTCGGCTTTTAAAATAATATCTTTCAATTGATAAATAGATTTGGAATAATGATTGGAGAATTTAAAGTTGAATGCCTATTATACTGTGTCAATAAAACTTTTTTCTGTTTTGTTAAAAATCAAGAGTCCTATGAAAAAGACAACAACAGTTACTAAAACGGTATTTACTAAACCTAGTATCGAAACTTCTCCAACATTTATAAGCATATAACGAGATGTTTCAATGATATATGCCAAAGGATTATATTCTACGATCCATCCGTAAGAAGGCAATTTGCTTTTAACCAATTCCATTGGATACATAACTGCAGACAAATACATTAATAATTGAATGCCAAAGCCAATTAAATGACTAAAATCACGGTATTTGGTAACCATCGAGGAAATCAACATTCCTAGTCCTAATCCTAATATACCCATAATAATGATTAGAAGTGGAAAAAATAAAACCGCTGTGTTAACTGATAAATCATAACCTTTGAAATAGTAAAAAATAAAAAATATTACAAAGATCAAAAATTGAATTCCAAACTTTATTAAATTAGATAATACTACTGAAAGCGGTGTTATAATCCTAGGAAAATAAACTTTGCCAAAAATGTTTGCATTTGCTCGAAAGGTATCTGAGGTTCCGCTAAGACATGCAGTGAAGTAATTCCACACCGTAATTCCTGCTAAATTAAATAGAAAAGGCGGTACTGAACCTGTTTTAATTCCTGCTACATTATTAAATATGATAGTAAAAGTTATTGAAGTAAATAATGGTTGAATTAAATACCAGAGAGGTCCTAAAACAGTTTGCTTATAAACTGTAATAACATCTCTTTTTACAAACAGTAACAATAGATCTCTGTACTGCCAAATTTCTGTAAAATTCAGCGAGAAAAATTTATTTTTTGGCGTTATTTCAAATAGCCAGTCATTAGTGTTTTTAGAATCCATCGAAAAGAACTTAAAAATCTTTATTAAAAAAATTAACAAGATTTTTAACATTTTAAAAATTGTTTAAAAATGCGAAAAGGCGTTTTTTAAAAAAACACCTTTTCATTATATTTTGAAATTTATATTTACAACTGTTATTTATCTAAGACCTCAAAAGTAGAATTCATACTCTTAAATTCTGGAACAATTTTTTTCATTTTGGCAACAATATCTTCATTATCATAAAAATCTGCAATGCCTATCAACTCATCAATATCGTTATGCAAATCTTCGTACTCATCCTGGATTTCCTGAGCAATCATAATTTTATTATGATAAGTTGGCAGCGTTTTAGAAGTATCATTTAATAATTCTTCATATAATTTTTCACCTGGACGTAATCCAACTATTTTAATTTTAATCTCTTTGTCGGGAATAAAACCAGCAAGTTTAATCATTTTTTTTGCTAAATCTATTATTCTAACAGGTTTACCCATATCAAAAATATAAATTTCTCCTCCATTCCCCATAGCCCCAGCTTCCAATACTAATTGACAGGCCTCAGGAATGGTCATAAAGTATCTAATAATGTCCTGATGTGTAATAGTAACCGGCCCTCCCTCTGCTATTTGTTTAGTGAACAAAGGAACAACAGATCCGTTAGAACCTAAAACATTTCCAAAACGTGTAGTAATAAATTTGGTAATACCTGGAATATTCTCTTTTTGGTTTTTCAAAGATAAAGACTGTACATATTTTTCTGCGATGCGTTTACTGGCTCCCATTACGTTACTTGGGTTTACAGCTTTATCTGTCGAAACCATTACAAATTTTTTCACATGATATTTACATGATAGATCTGCAAGGTTTTTCGTACCTTTTATATTTGTTAAAATAGCCTGTGATGGGTTTTCTTCCATTAAAGGAACATGCTTATAAGCAGCTGCATGAAAAACAACATGAGGATTGTAATTTTTAAAAACTTTCTCTAAAGCCTTTTTACTTTTTACGTCAGCTATTACTGCTACTATTTTAGCTGTAGGGTTTAGGCTGAGTATTTCTAAACACAAGTTATGTAAAGGTGTTTCTGCATGATCTAAAAAAACAACTGTTTTTGGATTAAAAGTGAGTACTTGTCTTACTATTTCACTTCCAATAGAGCCAGCGGCTCCAGTGATAAGAATTGTTTTGTCTTTTAACTGCTTAGAAATAGATTTACTATCTAAAACAATAGGTTTTCTTTCAAGTAAATCTTCAATTTGAATATTTTTAACTTTTTGAGAAATCTCTTTTTGATTTTCCCAATCTGAAATCAAAGGAACAGTATAAACTCTATAATTAAATTCAAGACATTGGTCAACTATAATTAATTGTTCATCTTTTGTTAAACTTTTATCAGCAATAATAACTCCTTCAGCAGCAACTGAACGCATTAAAGCAGGCAGTTTTTTTCTTAAAATCAAAATTGGCAAATCTAACATACGCTTAGATGCATTTTGATTATTTTTATCTACAAAACCAACAATCTTAAAACGAGATGGTGTTTCAAATTTCAATGCATTTGCTACAGAAATCGCATTGGCGTCTGTTCCATAAATTACTGTTCTTATCAGTTTTGAATTTGTTTTTTCTGAAAAATACATCTCAAAAGTCTGTTTTACTATTACTCTATACAAAAACAAACCACAAAATGACAATACAAGATTAATAAATAACGCTGTATTTAAAAATGCCTTATGTCCTGTATATAATTCAAATACTAAATTAAAAAACAAGAAAAACACCAAAACTGACATTTGCGAAAACAACAATTTTATGGCATCAATGTAAGATGAATGTCTTATAATTCCTGAATAAGTTCTAAACAACCAAAAGAAAAATACATTTATAAAAATTAATCCACCTACGAAAGCAAATTGATGAGAGGTAATTATATAACCTAATGCAGTTCCTTCAAAAAGCATATAAGTAAAAGTAAATGAAAAAATCAGAACCATTACATCAATTGCTACAATGATCCATCTAGGCAAATAACTAAGGTTATTAATATTTGCTCTTAAATTCCTTGGTGACAAAGAATTATATAACAGGGACGACATTTTTGTTTTATTATCTGTATTCAATTTTGGTTTGATTTAGTTTTGTAAACTTTGTATACATTACAAAAATACAAATTAAAGAGTTAGAAATTTATCTCCTGAAAAAATTAAACTTTACCACCTCTTTTCTTTTGCTTCAAAAAGTCAATTAAATATGCTCCATAACCTGATTTAACTAATGGCAATGCTAAACTTTCCAGTTGTTCATCATTAATAAAACCTTGCCTCCAGGCTATTTCTTCAATACAACCTACTTTAAGTCCTTGTCTTTCTTCTAAAACCTGTACAAATTGCCCTGCCTGCATTAAACTATTAAAAGTTCCCGTATCCAACCAAGCTGTACCTCTACTGAGTATACCTACTTTTAATTTTCCTTTTTCAAGATAAACTTTATTTACATCCGTAATTTCATACTCACCACGCGCACTAGGTTGTATATTTTTTGCTATGTCTACAACGGAATTATCGTAAAAATATAGACCTGGGACAGCATAATTCGATTTTGGTTCTAACGGCTTTTCTTCAATAGAAATAGCTTTTTTATTTTCATCAAATTCCACAACTCCATATCTTTCCGGATCTGCAACGTGATAAGCAAAAACAACTCCTCCTTCTGGATCAGCATTATCTTTTAAAAGTTGCTGCATATTTGTTCCGAAAAAAATGTTATCACCAAGTACTAAAGCAATCTTATCTTTACCTATAAACTCTTCGCCTATTACGAAAGCTTGCGCCAGACCATTCGGATTTGGTTGTTCAGCATAACTAAATTGACATCCAATTGAGCTTCCATCTCCCAAAAGTTTCTTAAAATGAGGTAAATCATGTGGAGTAGATATAATTAAAATCTCATTTATTCCTGCCATCATCAAAGTTGATAATGGATAATATATCATTGGTTTATCATAAACAGGCATCAACTGCTTACTTACTGCTAATGTTAACGGGTGTAATCTTGTACCAGAACCTCCAGCTAATATAATACCTTTCATAAAATTTTATTCTTAAATTTTAAAATCTAAAACTATTTTGCCTTATACAAATACCTTTTTTAAACTTTCTTTATAATCTGGAACTTCTAAATTATAAACTGATTTTATTTTAGCTTTATCCAACAATGAAAAACTTGGTCGTTTGGCCGGAGTTGGATAAGATGCTGATGTAATTCCTCCTACCTTACAATTATAACCCCCAAATTCTTTAATACTTAGGGCAAATTCATACCAGCTAATCTCTCCTTCGTTTGAATAATTATAAATTCCAGAGATCCATTTTGAGTATTCAATAATATCAATCATTGCCTGTGCTAAATCAGCAGCATAAGTCGGTGAACCAATCTGGTCGTTTACCACATTAATTTCATCTCTTTCCTGCATTAACCGTTGCATAGTTTTTACAAAATTATTTCCAAACTTGCTGTAAACCCAAGAAGTTCTAATAATAATTGATTCAGGATTTTCTTTTAAACATGCAATTTCGCCAGCTAGCTTACTTTCTCCGTAAACATTTATAGGATTTGTTTTTCCCTCTTCATTTAAAGCTATTGAGGAAGATCCATCAAATACATAATCTGTTGAAATATGGATTAATTTGACATTATTTTCTGCAGAGTATTTTGCAATTAATTCTACGGCTAAATGATTCACCTTAAAGGCCAAGTCTTTTTCTGATTCAGCTTTATCAACAGCTGTATAAGCTCCACAATTAAATATAATATCTGGATTAAATGCGTTTAATTGAGATTGAAGCAATTCTACATTATCTAATGTAATTTTGCTGCGATTGGCAAATATCCATTTATAATGAGGATATGCAGATGCCAAAACCAAAAGTTCAGATCCTACCTGTCCTGTTGCGCCTGTTACTAGAATTTTCTTCATTAAAATAAACTATTACAATTTTCTATAAAAGGCAGGATTTGATCTTTTTCTGAAACAATTGCCTCATCTAGATTCATTCCCCAATCAATGTTTAAAGATGGATCATCATATTTAATTCCGCCTTCAGAAGCTTTATTATAAAATTGATCACATTTATACATTACTGACGCAGTTTCACTAATAACAGAAAATCCGTGTGCAAATCCTTGAGGTACTAGTAATTGTTTTTTATTTTCTGCTGATAATAAAATACTAAACGACTTCCCATAGGTAGGAGAATCTTTTCTCAAATCTACCGCAACATCAATAATTTCTCCTTCTAAAACACGTACTAATTTTGTTTGTGCGAAAGGAGGATTTTGGTAATGCAAGCCTCTTAAAGTTCCTTTCTTTGAAAATGACTGATTATCTTGAACAAATTCAATATTAATTCCTAAATCTTCAAATTTAGTTTTACTATAAGACTCAAAAAAATAACCTCTTTCATCTCCAAAGACAATTGGTTCTATAATCACTAAATCTTTTATAAATATCTCTTCGATTTTCATATTTTAACTTATATTCTTTTCAAAGAAGTTGATTATAACTTCTTTAATTCTGCTTTTATCCTTAATCGTTAAATTTGATCCAGAAGGCAAACACAATCCTCTATCAAATAATTCTTCAGAGATTTTATTACCATAATAAGGGTGTTTTTCAAAAAGAGGCTGTAAATGCATTGGTTTCCACAATGGCCTACACTCTATATTAGCCTCTTCAAAAACGAGTCTCAAGCTTTCTCTTTCTACCTTTGTTTCTAGTAATATTGTATTTAGCCAAAAATTAGAGAAGAAGTCACTGCTTTGATTATTGAATAGTTGTACATTTTGAATGTCTTTAAAAATCTCTTCATAGAATAAATGATTATCTCGCCTAAGATGAATATTCTCTTCTAAATTTTTAAGTTGCCCAAGACCGATTCCTGCACAAATATTACTCATTCTATAATTATAGCCTATTTCAGTATGTTGATAGTGTACAGCTGAATCTTTTGATTGAGTTGCATAAAAAATAGCTTTATCTTTTATTTTTTTTGAATTCGAGATTAATGCTCCCCCACTCGATGTAGTAATAATTTTATTTCCGTTAAAAGATAAAATACCAAAAGTTCCAAAACTACCACATTTTTTCCCCTTGTAACTGCTCCCAAGAGCTTCGGCACTATCTTCTATTATTGGTATTCCGTATTTATCAGCAATTGAATGAACCTCATCTATTTTATAAGGCATTCCATATAAATGTACTGCTATTATTGCTTTTGGCTTTTTCCCTTTTTTTATTCGATCTTTTATAGCGATTTCAAGATTTTCTGGACATATATTCCAAGTATCTATTTCACTATCTACAAATATCGGATAAGCATTTTGATATAAAATTGGATTTGCTGAAGCTGAAAAAGTCATACTTTGACAAATTACCTCATCTCCAGTTTTAATTCCTAATAAAATTAATGATAAATGTATTGCAGAAGTTCCTGAATTTAATGCTACAATAAAATTTTCATTTTCAAAATAATCTTGAATTTTATTCTCAAATTCATCAACATTTGGCCCGCCAGAAGTAATCCAATTTGATTTTAAAGCCCTCTGAATGTATTCTTGCTCGTATCCACTTTCTTGAGCTAATGATAAATAGATTCTATTATTATCCATTATTAATAAGCCAATAATCTGATGGATAACGAACATCATCTTCACTAACATTACTTATTGGTAATGTAGAAAATGATATCAATTTTGAGTTTTCCTCAAGAGATTCTACTGCATTTGCATAACCAGCAGGTATATGAACAATTTTGCTGTCAGATTCAGAAACCAAAACTGTCTCAATAGTCAAATCTTTTGAAGGACTCTCCCAATTGTCAATTTTTATAAAATGAATTTTGAAAGAGCCTGAAAGACAATAAAAATTCTTAGCGTCTAATTTATGTCCTTGCCAAGCACGAATAGGATTTTCTTGAGAATTACTAATAATATAAAACCTCTCAATATTTGTAAAACTAAAATCGTTTACATACGATATGTTTCCTCGATGATCTGAAAATTTTCCTCCTTGAATTATTTTAGGTTCCATGATTCAATCGTAAATTACTTTTGTTTAATAAATAAAATTTTGACGAATAAAGGAGTAATAAAGGTAGAATTACAATTAAAAATACAATTGCATCATGGACTTTTTGATAAAGAAAAATCACTACTAAAGAAATTCCTACCTGAATTAAAGCATAAAGAAGGGATACCAACCTATGCTGCATTTTATATTCATTACTAAGAACCTGATATAAGTGTAATCTATGGGCTTCAAAAATATTCTGTTTGAGATAAAGCCTGTGCAGAATTGTACAAACCGCATCAACTCCATAAACTGCCAAAAATAACAACCAAATAAATGATTCTGTTTTTAGTATTAATTTTAATACTAAATAAATCACCCAAAAAGCTATAGCAATACTTCCCACATCGCCTGCAAAACATTTTGCTTTTTTTCTGTAGTTGAAGAATAAGAAAACTAAACTTGCAAGTATTGCATACTTTATGAACACCCCATGAGTAAAAAGTTGGATTTTAGTATTGACATACAATAATGATCCCATAACTACTAATGTGTAAAGCCCCGTAATACCATTAATTCCATCCATGAAATTATAAGCATTTATTAGCCCAATCGCTAAAACATATGCAATTACAATACCCCAAATCGGCATTAAATGAAATAAATCTAGATCATAAAAAATCAAAGTAATTGCTAAAAAATGAATCGAAATACGAATTTTATTTGATAAACTTTGAATATCATCCCAAAAGCTAACTAAACTGACTAAAGTTATACCTGTGAAGAAAAAATAAATACTCTGCACATGTTGTGCAAAATAAAGTAAAGCCGAAACCCAAAAAATTATTCCACCGCCACGTAATGTAATTTCAGTATGCGAACTACGTTGATTGGGTTTATCAATAATATTATATTTACCCGCAACTTTAAAATAAATAAATTCAATGGCGATAAGTAAAAAAAACAAGAAAATGTTTGTCATATTAGAAAGTATAAGGGTCTACAAATTAATATTTATAGCCTTTAATATCAAGATTAGTATTATTCCGATATTTCTTTATTTTAAATTAAAAACAAACACAAATGGATATTCTATATTAATTTGCTAAATTGTAACAAACAAAAAAGATTATCGGAACAATAACTAAACTCAGCTTATATTTATTTTTATTTTCTTAATAAATCTTCAAATACAATCAAATCTTCTTCTAATAGTTCAGGATAATTTCCACAATAGAACCCATTAGAATGCATCGTGTCTGCACCTGGCATTTCATACAAGTCACTTACGTATTTTTTATAAAACGGTTGCTCTTGCATATTTCCAGCTATCATTGGTCTAATTTCTACACCAGCGGCAATAAATTTTTCAAGATATTTTGTTCTTAACTCAGGGGTTTTACAAACTAAAGGGAATGCAAATGTTGAGAGCGTAGAAATATGATCATGCTTTAAGTAAATGAAATCATCATTTTCTTTAATAATTTTTTCAATTCTTAAATAATTTTGTTCTCTCTTTTTTATATTTTCATCTAAAAACTGCATTTGATACTGCCCCAAAAAACCAGTAATTTCTGTAGGTCTAAAGTTATATCCTAAATCATAAAAAGTATATTTAGCTTGAAATTCAGATTCAATACCAAATTTAGTTCTCCATTTTTTTTGCTGTTCTTCTGTTAAATTTCTATCCCACCCATTTGCTCTTACTATTGTCAGCATTTCCGCAAAATCATCATCATCTGTACATACCATTCCTCCTTCAATCGTTGACATATGATGAGCAACAAAAAATGAAAAACTCGCCCCTACTCCAAAGTTCCCTGCTCTCCCTTCTGGTAATTCTGTTCCTAAAGATTCACAATTATCTTCAATCAGAATAATATTTTTCTCATTACAAATTTCTCTAATTACAGCTATATCCCCTGTAAATCCTAAAATATTAGTTATAAAAAGAGCCTGTAAATCTGTGTTTTTTAATCTTTCTAGTAAATGAGAAGACATTGTATTTAGAGTATCTGGCTGGCAGTCCAAAGCAACTGGCACCATACCTAATTGTATGATAGGCATTGTATTAGTTGACCATGTTAAAGCTGAAAAACCAACTTTATCTCCATCTTTTAATTTACCTAAGTTTTTTAATGCCTGTAACATAGCTAAATTAGCGCTTCCTCCACTATTAAATAAAACAGCATGCTTACATTTTTGATATGATGCAAATTTATTTTCAAACTTTTTACATTCTACATCCATGCTTAATCTGTCTGCATTTAATATAAAATCTGACAGAGCTTTTTTAGTTTCTTCTTCTTTAAGAAATGCTTTTCGCATTAATGGTATCTTCATTTTTTTGTTTTTTATAACTTATTATTACTTGATCAATTCCTTTTTCTAAACTTATTTCTGGAGCAAAATTTTCGTTTAACATATTTGTAACATCCATACACTTCCTAAGCATTCCATTAGGTTTTGTATCATCCCATAAAATTTCTCCATCATATCCTACTTTGTTAGCAATTAGATACGCCAATTCATATATGCTAATATCATTTCCAGGACCAACATTAATATAATTTGGAGAATTATAATTCTCGAAAAAATGTATAACAGCTTTTGAAAAATCTTCAACATGTAAAAATTCTCTCCTAGCAATTCCAGTTCCCCATAAAGTTATTGATGAATCCAAATTTTCTTTTGCATCGACAAATTTTTTAACAAGGGATGACAAAACATGAGCATGGCTTAAATCAAACGTATCGTTTGGTCCATATAAATTACTCGGAATTAAACTTATTCCATTGAATCCATATTGTTTATTGTATGTTTCCAATAATTTTATTCCTGCAATTTTACCCATAGCATAACCTTCATTAGTTGGTTCTAATTTACCATCTAAAAGATATTCCTCTTTCATTGGCTGAGGGCTGTCTTTAGGATAAATACAAGAACTTGCGATAAAAATAAATTTTTCTACTCCATTTTTATATGATGAATTAACAACATTAGCTTGCATAATTAAATTATCATACAAGAAGATTGCTGGATTGTCAATATTTGCTTTTATACCTCCAACCTTCGCTGCAATATGTATAACATATTTTGGTTTCTCCGATTTAAAAAATTCTTCAACTGCTTGTTGGTTAGTCAAATCTAATTCCGTGTGTGTCCTAGTTACAATATTAGTATAACCTTTTTCAACTAACAACTTTAACGTTGTACTTCCTAACATTCCTCTATGTCCAGTTAGGTATATTTTATCATTTAAATTCATGACTCCCTTTTTCTATTTCAGTAATAAATATTTATCGGTTTTTATTAGCTGACCTCAATTCTTTTATCGCTTTCTCTTTATGAACATACTCTAAGTCTGAAGCCATCATTTCTTTAACTAATCCTGCTAAATCATAATTAGGCTTCCATCCTAATTTTGTTCTCGATTTTGTAGGATCACCTATAAGCAAATCTACTTCTGTTGGTCGGAAATATTGCGGATCAACAGTAATAACTAGCTTACCAACTTCAAGTTGATAACTTGGATTACTACAAGATGCAACATATCCCTTTTCCTCTACGCCAGACCCTCTGAATTCAATTTCAATGCCTACTTCAGCAAATGACATTTTAACGAAATCACGAACATAAGTAGTTTCTCCCATTGCTATAACATAATCTTCAGCCACATCTTGCTGAAGAATTCTCCACATTGCTTCTACATAATCTTTCGCATGTCCCCAATCACGTTGCGCGTCTAAATTACCCAAATACAAACAGTCTTGCTCCCCCAAAGCAATAGCTGCGGTAGCCATTGTAATTTTACGGGTTACGAAAGTTTCTCCTCTACGTGGAGATTCATGATTAAACAAAATACCGTTACAAGCAAATATATTATAAGCTTCTCGATAATTTTTAGTAATCCAAAAACCGTATATTTTGGCTACACCATAAGGAGAACGAGGATAAAAAGAGGAATTTTCATCATATAAGCCCTTTTCATTTTTATTTTCTGCCAAACCACCATACAACTCTGAAGTTGAAGCTTGATAAATTCGGGTCTTCTTTTCCAATCCTAAAATACGAACTGCCTCTAAAATACGTAATGTACCTATTCCATCTACATTAGCGACATATTCCGGCGAATCAAAAGACACTTTTACATGACTCATTGCTCCCAAATTATAGATCTCATCGGGTTGTACTTCCTGAATAATTCTAATAATATTGGTTGAATCCGTTAAATCACCATAATGCAATTTAAAATTTACATGTGTCTCATGTGGATCCTGATAAATATGATCTATACGTTGTGTATTAAAAGAAGATGCTCTTCTTTTAACTCCATGGACCATATAACCTTTCTCCAATAATAATTCAGCTAGGTATGAACCATCTTGGCCGGTAATTCCCGTTATAAGTGCAATTTTCATTTTTTTATTTATTAATTTTTACTTTTTTGAATTTTAATCAAAATAAAATTGTTTTTTTTAGACAATTATTAAAAATAGATTCTTATTTTTTTATAAAATTTCAACTAATTAAAAGCTCTTAAAAAATTATTCTATTATTCAACAACAAATCTTAGATCGATATGACTTATTAATGTTTTAATTGCTAAAAGAATCAAAAGTTTTCAGCAATCCTTTTTGGGAAGAAATTGGTAATTCTTTATTTATTGCGATCTTTATTTTTGTATTTGAAACTATATAATCTTCTGTTAATTTTTGAAGACGTTCTGAGTTAAGAGGTAATTTTATTATATCTCCAATAAGCGCTATTTTCTTAATTAATGTTCTTGGAATTTTTATTATTCTCTTTGTTTTTTTTAAGCTTTCGCTCAATAACTCTATCAATTCATTAGTTGATAATGGTTCGTCATCTGCTAAATTGTAAATACCTGACTCAATATTAACATTTTGTAATAATTCTTGAACCACAAAACAAAGATTTTCAATACTCAGATAAGAACGTTTATTCTTAAAATCCCCCAATGGCCAAGGTACCCCTTTAGCAACCAATCTATATAGTAAGTTAAGATTTCCTTTATTTCCAGGTCCATGGATCATACAAGGCCTAAGTATATACACCCTCTTATTTTTAGATAACTTCTTGCTTAAAATATACTCTTCTGCCTGATTTTTTGAAATTCCATAATGAGTTCGGGGACTTGGTATTACATCCTCAATTAAAAATCCATCAACTTCATCAGCTGCTGCTTTTACAGTACTCATAAAAATAAACACCGTTGCATCCGACTCCAAAAAGGCATCAAACAGTTGTTTGGTCAATTCAAAATTAGCCTCATAATAATCTTTTGGCTGAGAAATTTTTTTTAAGTCATGGGCTTTACCTCCAAGATGTATTAAAACATCAGCTTTAATTTCAAATTTTTGATTAGGAACATAACGAACACTAAATGACTCTATATGAAAAGAGTTTTTTAAATAACCCTTAAGATTAGAGCCTACAAAACCAGACAATCCAGTTATCTTCACATGTTTATTTGCAATAACTGTTACCATTATCTTGCCATTTTATAATAAATAAATTTAAACACAAAAAAAGGCAACAAGCGAATTGGAATCTTGAATAAAATTACTTTAAAAAAGTCATAATAATTAAAAAAACTAATGTTTAAAAATTTTCTATATAAATTAAATTCATTTTTCGCATACGAAATTCCCCATCTTCTTTTAATTGCGTCTGACCTATTCTCTCCTAGCCTAAACCATAGAACTTCATCTGGCACATTCCCAAACTTAAATTTTTTCAAATATGCTCTTACAAAAAAATCATAATCTTCAGGAAAAATTGAAGAATCATAACCGTTTAAAACATCAAAAACCTCTTTCTTGAAAAGAATCGTTGGATGAGAAAAAGGAGATCGAAACTTAAGAAGTTTTATCATTTCAGAATGTTGACAAGGAACTATTCTTCGTGATATTACATCATTTATATCTTTGCCAAATTCGATTATTTGTCCACCTACTATATCTAAATTAAATTCATTTAGAGCTTTTATTTGTTTTTCAAATCTGTCTTTGAAACAAATATCATCCGAATCCATTCTTGCAATAATAGGATATTTTGCATTTTGAATTCCAACATTAAGAGCATTTGCGAGTCCTTTATTTTCATTCAATCTTATGATATTTATAATAGATTTTTTTGAAAAAACATCTAATTGACAATTCACTTCATTGCTGACGTCGCCATCTACAACAATAATTATTTCTTCTGGCTGGTAGGTTTGATTTAACAAACTCAATACAGCTGAAGAAAAATGATCTGAATTGTCATTATTATAAACTGACATGACCACACTAATTTTTAAATTTTGCATTTCTGTTATTAAAAAGAATAATATAAATACTAACAGTCGTATTTTAAAGCTAGAACAAAACAATCAACAAATTATGATTGTAATTCACTTAAAAATTTTAGAGCTTCTGTTTTGGGATTAAATTTTTTCACTTGCTCCAGTGCTTTCAATTTAAATAAATCAAAATTTATACCCAAACTTTTATGCAACCCATTTGCAATATCTTCAACACTATAAGGATTAACATATATACCAGCTTCTCCAACAACTTCTGGAATTGAACTGACATTTGAAACTACAACCGGACAATTATAATTCATGGCTTCAAGAGGAGGAATACCAAATCCCTCATATAATGAAACATATACTAATGCTTTAGCTCGTCTATATAAATTTTCAAGTTCGTCATCATTAACATATCCAGAAAAATTAACCTGATCATTTAATTTCAATTTATTAATTAAAGTTATGATTTCTTCATACTGCCATCCTAAATTACCAACTAAAATAAGTTTGTAATTTTTTACTGTTTCAGAAAATAGTGCAAAAGCCTCTATCAACCTTATTAAATTTTTCCCGGGTTGAACCGTTGAAACTGTTATGAAAAAATTTTCTTTATTTTCAATTAATTTCTGATTAAAATCACATGGAGTAATGGTATTATAAACAACTAGTATTTTATCCTCAGAAATATTTAAATATTTTTTCAAATCATTTTTAGAATTCTCACTAACAGTAATTATTTTATCTGAAACTAATGCACTCAATCTTGTTATAGTTTCAACGTAAAACTGTTGAACTGTACCATATTTTTTAAAAACAAAAGGTACAATATCATGTATTGTTGTTATGTATTTTTTTGCTGAAAATCTAAATAATATTGGTATTGCAACGCTTGGAGAAAATAAAACATCTGATTTAAACTTAAATGGAAAAATAAATTGCTCATAAAAAATTCTTTGCGCTTTCGAATCTTTAATATTGTGCTCAATAATAGAAACATTTTGAAAAGTGCGGAATTCTTCAATTAGCGGAATTCTCTTTGAAACATGCAACTCATAGAAATTGACTTTATCTAAAATCAATATTTCCCTAAAAAGCCTTAAAAAAAAGTAACCTGTCCCCGTAAGTTTTTCATCAAAAGGAAGTAAATTCACAGCAATTTTTTTACGATTCATATAGTTCAAAATGTTTTGAAATTATTCCATCCCAAGTAATTTGTTTTCTGAAATTTTGAATATTATCAAGTAGAGCTTTTCTTTTTTGCTCTTTTGAAAGTAAGCCCAAAACAACATCAAACCTTTCATTATCAGTGCTTTCAACACCTAACAACAAAGCATATTCATTCAATCCGAAATCAAATTTTCCTTTATTTGAAACGATCAAACAATTATTTTCAACTCCTGCCAAAAAGGATCCCCTTCTCATAGAAATACCATCTGGGAAAGGTAAATAGAGTAATTTGGAGTCTTGTAATAATTCAGAAACACTTGTATCAACATGATTTAAAAAAAAATCAATATTATTTTCCTCTATTGAAAATAAATTATTGGCATAATCCTTAAATCTTTGCTGAACCTGACCAACGACAATAAATTTTAATGAAGACGAATTAGCTTTTGCGGTTTTAGCCAATTTTATAAAATCTTCAATTCCTTTATTTGGTCTTATATGTCCGAAGTAAGCAATATCATTCTTACGATCATGCCAATCAATTTTTTTGATAGGTGATGCAATATTACTAGCTATGTTTATTACTGAAGACTTATTTTTAATAAACTTAAATTTCTTTATAACTAAATCTCTCTCTTGTTCAGTGGTAAAAATTATATAATCTGAACAATAAAAAAAAAGCATTGTTGCCCATCTTGCTTTTTTTGTTCTTTGGGAATATTCATGAAGAGTAACTATCCTTCTTTTAGATTTTAATAGATAGAATAATAAAAACGGTAAAAGACTATAACCGTAACCCTCTGTTGGATATTGCAAGTGAACTGTCGTATATGTTTTTTTTATTATTTTATATTGTTTCCAAAATGCAAAGAAAGACCAATCACGCCATACTAACAAATCAATAATGTTAGAGGAATTAGACTTTTGTAAATTATTAAAAAGTTTTTCAGTATAATCGCCGACACCACAAATATCAGGAGTATAAGACCCCGTGATAAGTACTATTTTATTTTCCAAAAAGTTAAGTATTTAAATAACATTTATAAGGTATATATAACTCAGGATATGCATTCAATGAACTTAGTAATTGGAAAAAGCCATAGAACAAAAGAACTCCTAAAAAAAATAATTTAGTTTTTACAGTTGCATAACTCCAAAAACGGCCTATTAGTACAATTTCGATAAATGTAAAATAGGTAGAAAGCATTTGAAATATTGGCGAGCCGTTAAATAATAAATATATAGCAAAGCCAATAATATAAACATTAAAAAAATAATCCGAAAGGGAATCCAAAAGCCCATTATTCTTTTTTATTATGTATAAATAAAAAGATATAAAAACACTTCTCTTTATTACTGACAAGGTCATCAAAATAACTGGATTAACATTTTCAGATATTACACCATCACTATTTTCGGAATAATATAGCATTTTTTCAATAATTGGATTACTGCTAAAAGCAGAGAACAACTCTCCTATAAATCCAACAGCTTTAAAAGGTATTTGTAGAATTCCAACAACTAAACAAATTATTAATATAATATAAATCTGTTTCGATTTTAATCGCTTATGAGGGATAAACCATGTAAGTAAAAGCAATATTGAACTACGGTGAAACAAAAATGCCAAAGTTTGCCAATAAGCATATTTTTTTTTATTAACTTGATGTACAAAATAAAAAACAAATAATGCTGCTCCTAATGAAATAATCCTTCGATTGCTGCCCATAAACTGGGCTACAAAAAAAGCATTATAAAAAACAAAAAAAGAAATATTTGGATTCGGAGAATATTTTTTTACAAACCAATAAACAATACCTACTGCTATGAAACTATCGATGATTAAAAATATCGTATAATCAATTGTAAAAAATCTAACAATAGCATTAAGAATAACGTATCCTAAATCAAAAGAGTATACGTTTAAAAGAAAGGTCCAATTCAATTCTAATGTATCAAATAGCTCCTTATAAGAAAGCCAATCTGTTCCAGTTTCCCATCTTAATCCCGTAAAAAAAGCTAGTAAAATAAAAGATATAAAAGCTAAACAGATCTTATACTGCTTTAAATCCCTAGTAATTTCCAGAACTGCAAAGAAAAAAAACAATAAATAAAAAAGTAAATATATCTTTCCTTCCGAAAAAAGACTAGAAATTAAATTTATCATTAATTTGAAACAAACATTTTTAAATTAAAAACCATACATGATTTGATGATTTGATACATAATACTATTTAATTATTTTTTTTACAATGAATTATTTGAAAAGTATAACAATCCTTGCTAAATGAGATTTTACCATAAAAGATATGCTATTCCTTTATTTTGCTGTCATTATTTCAGCGAATAAATCATTCCATTTTTTTATAATACTTTCAGAATCGAATGTTTTTCTATATTCTAAATTATTCACTTGCAGTTCCTCCAGAAGATTTTTTTCATTAATTATTTTTATAATAGCATTGGAAAATTCTTGTATGTTTCCATCTTCAATTAAAAATCCTGTTTTATTCTGCAAAATGATTTCTGCTGGTCCTGTAAGAACATCAAAAGCGACTGCAGGAATTCCAAATTGTAATGCTTCAATAAGCACCATTGGATATCCTTCAAATAAAGATGTCATTAATATTACTGATGCTTTTCTATATAAAATTTCAATTTGATTTGTAAATGATCGCATCTCTATCGATTGCAATCCTTTTTCTTTAATTTTATTTCGTAAAAAAACTTCTTGCTCTCCTTCGCCAATCAATTCAAGACGATAATCTCCTAATTTACCCGACTTCTCAACAAGTTCCCATATATCTAATAAACGGTCAAATGCTTTTTGTGGAGAAAATCGACCAATAGCTATAAATAGTTTTTGTTTTTCTTCAATATTAACTTCTGGCACATTAAAAACAGGAAAATTGGCAATCGAAATCACTTTATCTGTATTCCAAAGCTCTTTATCTCTTTCAGTCAAAACCACAATCTTCTTAGATTTTTTTTTCGCAAGATAAATACAAATGTCATAAACAAATGATTTATGTGAATTATAATTTATATGCTCCCAACAAACATTCAAAACTTTTGTTCCTACTAGGGCTGGCAATACCCACAACATATTAAGAGCTTGCACACTTATCAAGATATCATAGTCATTTTGAACAACTGAATTTCTTAATGATCTAACTACCCTAAAATATTTTTTTCTGATAGAACCTTGATGTCCCCAGTTTTCAATATTTAATGATCTAATATTTACTTTAGGACTTACTTCATAAACCAATCTTTTTGAATCAAATTCTGCAATACTAAGAATATTAACATCATTTTCTTCTGCCAATAAATTAGCAACTGAAATTGCAATTCTTTCTGCGCCTCCACCAAAGGTTATGTCTCCAACTAAAAAACAAATTTTCTTCATTAATAAATACTTCTTTAAATTAATTTGTTTTTTTAGCACTAATTGTCATTCTAATTTTCTCTTTAAATAAAAAAATCTTATGAGTTTTAATTTTTTTCCCTGCAATCAATATAAATTTCAAAAAAACAGAAATTTTATTTGAATTATATAAAGCAAAACTATTAACCTCTGGAAATAAATTAATTCCTTTATTATAGATACTTCGATTTTGCAATCCATTCCAAAGATGTAAGTTTTTAACTATAATTTTATATTCAAAAAAATCTTTTGAATAATCATTATAAACTTTCCTTTCTCTTAAAAAATTTTCAACAAAAATTACAACCCCAACTAAATCGTTTAGAGATTTTTCCGAATAATGACTTGTCGCGGAAGAATTATTATATTTATTATAGTAAAATGAAACTATCTCTAGATAATCAATTTTTTTTGCAAAATAAACTAATCGTAGAATTGTGCAAAAATCTTCACCCATATTAAATCCATTTATCACCCTTACATCATTCTCTATATATAAAGCTTTTTTAATTAATTTATTTGACAAGGAAACGTCTAAATCTCCCCTTAAAAGTAAACTAACACAATTATTCCCAATTACATTTTTTTGAGATTGTAAAATCTGGGTACTACCAAAATCCAGAATAAAATCAGTAACTAAAATATCTAAATCTTTCTCTTTAGCGACACTGTACATTTTATGTAACATATCTTTATTACAATAATCATCACTATCACAATGTATGATGTATTCTCCCCTAGCTATATCTATGCCCTCAGCTCTAGTTGCTGCAACCCCTCTGTTCTCTCTTTTTATAAATGTAATTCTCTCAAAAAGATTTGGGTATCTAATAATAACATTATTAACAACTTCAGCAGATTTATCAGTTGAACCATCATCAATTATTATAAATTCTACATCACTTAAAGTTTGTTCCATTAAACTAATAATAGATCTCTCTACATATTTCTCTGTGTTATAAACAGGTACTATAACTGAAACTTTAGGAATCATAATTAAAAATTTGGACTAAAGATTAGATTATAAATAATTATTTTTAGTTATAATCTATCTTCTAAAAAAGACATGAGGTCTATATTTTCTTATCTAATAGTATATTGTTATTTTCATCAAACTTGTTTCAAGCTTCAATTCTTATCCATTTTTCTGGTACAAATGTATCCATGTTCTCAGGTGTCATATCGTTTAAAAATTTTGATGGTACGATGACCATTTTATCTTTATTCTCATTAAGCCATGCTCCCCACCAACTAAATGTACTATTAGCTAATATGTTGTTTTTACATAAACTCATAAGTTGCATATCTATATAACTATCTGCTCCCGTATTCCAATCAATGTACTCAGCATTTTCAACTTTTAAATTTTCTTTACACCAAGCAATATCATTAGAGAATATAAAAAAATAAGGATTTTCAACTTTCTGTTTTATCAATTTAATCGCTTGTTCGTAATAACCCAATGTACAAATATTACCATATAGCTTCCTATTTATCTCAGTCTCTAAATAATCGCCTCTTCTTACATGTATAGAGACAGAGTTTGAATTAAATATCCGATCTGAAATATCTTTGTTTTTATCAGCCAACTCATTCTTAAATTTAAAAGAGTCTCTGACATCTTGTTCTATTTCTATAAAATATTTTTCGCTTGCCCAATATCCACTATAATAATTCCAACCTTTCATCTCCAATACTTTGGGATGATAAAATGTATCTTCAAGAATTACATCTAACTTCAATATTCTTCTTAAAAATCTTATAGCGGTTGAATTAACATTAAAACTATGCACTAAATGCTTCAAATTAAAAACATTTTCCAATTGGTAAGCATGTAACGTATAGGTTTTAAAACTACTTGCATCCAATTTTACATTATTATGTTTTTTCTTCAATGCCAGATAAAAACTGTATTGAAACATCTGATTACCTAGGCCTCCTATTACTTTTACTACTTTCATCTTTTAATAATTGAGAATATTTTTTCTTTAAAATTTAATTTTAATTTTAGAAATGTGTATTTAGAAATCGAAACGAAAGCCTCAATGGTAGAATACTTAACTTCCTCGATATTTTTTAAATTTAAAAAAATAGTATCTGCATAATTTTTAGGTAAAAACAATTGATATTTTTCAGATTTCAAATAATTATTAATTGCGTTTATTTTTTCATTATAAT
>PJTO01000176.1_pt1 | contig 64843 bp, 57 predicted proteins | sample 1512101 | NCBI WGS metagenome assembly PJTO01 (sample SAMN08177690, study PRJNA422409) | Soil metagenome, whole genome shotgun sequencing project.
GGTTATTTGCAAGCCAGGGAAAAACTTTCGGAGCTTTTACCATACACGCCATGCGATCTGAAATGAGCGAAGATGAAAGAAATGAACATGACGAAGCCTGGGGATTAGATTTTGGAGATTACAACGATATTTTGGTAGTTTCTGACCAAAAAGAAAAACCCGAAAACCTAATAGAACATCCGATGAGCAAAAATATGAGAGAGAGCCTTATCGATTTTGTAAAAAACAATCCAGAAGAACTTACTTCGCAAGATGAATTGGGTTATACTTTTTTACATCGCGAAACTATTGCAGGAAATAGTACATCAGTCGAAGTTTTGCTAGAATCTGGCGCAGACAAAAATGCTAAAAATCATCTGGGCAAAACAGCTTTAGATTATGCTGCAGAACTAAAATGGAATCATTTGATACCATTATTTCAATAAAATAAAAAATCCGATTTACGTTTTGTTAAATCGGATTTTTTATTTTTAAAAAGCCAGTAAGGCACTATTGCCAAAATATCAAAACAAGCAGAATTAAAATACGGGTTTTAAAAAATTATTTTTCATTTTAAAACAAAAAACTAATCTTTTTTTCGTCTGTTTAAAATAAAGAATATGCTACTTTTGCACCACCAAATCTAATCTGCAAGTGTGATGAAAAAAATATTCTTCATTATTTTAATTATCTTGTTTTCACCAAGTATAGTATTTTCTCAGGCAAAAAAAGAAAAGAATGTAAATACCGATCCTAAAAACGTTTTTTCAAGGCCTTATGATTATGTAAACGACTTTGAAAAAATCATGAATGCCGATCAAATTACAACACTTACCAATACACTGAAAGCATTCGAAAAAAAACATCTTTATAAAATTACCGTTGTAACCACATCTACAATAGAGCCTTATACCTCTTTTCCTGATTATGCTCTGGAATTAGACAAATATCTGGCAGTCGATCCTAAACTAGACCCTACTATTTTAATCGTTGTAAGCAAACAATTAAGACAAATTCAGGTTCAAAGCATTGATCTTATTCGTTATAAATTAAGTGATAATGATACCCAGAATATTATAACCACTTATGCAGTACCAGAATTTAAAAAAGGAGACTACTCTAAAGGTTTGGAACTTGCCGTAGAACAAATAATGAATAAATTAAAAGTTTATTAATTAAACGAAGTTTCTTCTTAATATCAAAAGTTATATATTGTATCTCGTTAAAATCACAAAAAAAGATATATGACTTTAGAAGAATATAAAAAAGAATTTTCAGAAGACGACTCTGTTGGATGGTTAGAAATTGACAAAGTATTTGATCAGCTTTATCCAGAACAAGAACCCAAACATTTTGCCCCGGCAATCAGCTATATGTTGGGTGGAGAAAGTCCGCTTGATGGTGTCAGCATTTACGAAAGCAAAAAACAAGAAAATCATTTTCATTTTGTAACCTATGGCTTTTCTGAATTGTACTATAATGAAGAAAAAGTCAACGGAGAATTCAGTAAATGGGGATTTGAACTTACCTTCAGGCTGAAACCTTTTGAAGCCGATAACGGAAACCCAAGCTGGGCAGTGGCACTTTTGCAGAATATTGCCAAATATGTTTTTAGTACTGGCAACTGGTTTGAAGAATTTCATTATATGCCGGCCAATGGTCCTATAAGACTTGATACCGAAACCGATATTACTGCGCTGGTTTTTGTAAACGATCCCGAAATAGAAAAAATACAAACCCCTCACGGCGAAGTTTCATTTCTGCAAATCGTTGGAATTACTTCCGCAGAATATGAACATATCAAAGAAAACCCGGAAACTGTTGAAGAACTGGTAAATAAATTAAAAGAAAACAATCCATTATTAATAACCGATTTAAACCGAAAATAAATGGCAAATTCTTTTTATTCCTATTCAGCTTATATATCACCGTCTTCAAATGCAGATATTAAGGTTTTAAAAGAGTTTTTAGATGAATTTTATCAAGAATCTGATAATAAAATTACATTAAACGACAATCAAATTACTATAACTTTTGATGACGAATATAACTTCTATATTTATTTAGCAGAAGAAGAACATGTAAATCAGGAAGCACTTGAAATTGCCGATTATTTAGAAGAAGACTGGAACGAAACCCCTTCTGACAAAGAAAAATTAAAAGCATCAAAAAAACGTTTTGAAGTTTGGGGAGATCCCGATTTTGATATGGATTACTTTAATGACAGTCTTTTCATAATAGACCAAGTGGAAAAGTTTAATGACATTATTATTTTTCAAAATCAATAAACAGTATTTATAGAATATAAAATCCGATTTGCGATAAAACAGATCGGATTTTTTGTTTTTGGACTGTTAAAAAAACTTCCACAGCCATATATTTTAATAACTTTAGGTTCAAAAAAAAGCATTATGAAAGAAATAACTATTGTCGAATTCACTTCTAATTTGGGCTTAAAAGAACCTCAAATCGGAAAAGAACCAGGCGTAAACCGTCTGCCCGATTGGTTATGGAAACACAACCTTCATAAAGCTATTACACCAAAAAATATCGTAAGATTAGATCCACCCAGATATTCAAACATAAAAGACCCTCAAACTACTATTTTAAATGCAGACTCATTAGTTACTTATGCCAGAGAACAGGCTTATTTGATAAACAATTTAATCAGCGCCAATAAATTTCCGTTTGTACTTGGCGGCGACTGCAGTATACTTTTAGGAACCGCAATGGCTTTAAAGCAAAAAGGAAATTACGGTCTATTCTATCTCGACGGACATACTGATTTTATGGATGTTTCTTTATCTGAAACCGGCGGTACAGGCGGCATGATTGCGTCTATTGTTACCGGAAACGGACACGAAAAATTAACCAATATTCTCAATTTGTCTCCTTATATAAAAGAAGAAAACCTTTGGTGCGTGGGCAATCGCGAATATGATGATGAATACGAAAATGAAATCAGAAAATCTTCTGCAGTATATTTAAGTTTAAAAGAATTACGAAAACAAGGTATTAAAAACTCTGTACAGTCTTTTCTTTTTGAAGTCGAAAGTAAAAAGCTTGATGGTTTCTGGCTGCACATCGATGTCGATGTTTTAAACGACTCTGTTATGCCCTGCGTAGACAGCCGAACTCCAGACGGACTGACTTACGACGAATTTAATGAACTTACCTCCTATTTGTTTCAAAGTCAAAAACTAAGCGGACTCGAGATTACAATTCTCGATCCAGATTTAGACCAAACCGGAGAATACACTAAGGAATTTGTCGCTAATATAACCTCAACTTTTAATCAGAACTTCAACAATTAGTATTTAAAACTTAAAAAAAGCTCCTTTTAAAGAAATAAAGCAGCAAATCATTTCATGGAAATAACCGAAATTAGAAATAAAGATTACGAATTACTAAAAAACCTATTTTTAAAAGAAAGACAAAGAACTTTTTCATGGCTTGACACCTCAGAATTTCAATTAGATGATTTTGAAAAACATACGCAGGGAGAACATATTCTTGTTGCATTATTAGACGACATTCCTGTAGGTTTTATTTCGATCTGGATGCCTGCAAATTTTATTCATCATTTGTATGTCGATCAAAAGTACCAAGGCCGGAAAATTGGAACAGCATTATTAAAAGCTGCAATTGATAAATTTAAACTTCCGCTGACTTTAAAATGCCTCGAAAACAATAGCAAGGCAGTAGAATTTTACATAAAAACAGGATTTACGGCAAAAGAAAAAGGCCAGTCCGGCAACGGAACTTATATTCTTTTTGAGCTTTCAAAAAATATTGATTAACCTCAAAAATCAAGAACTTATGAATAACAATTAAAATCGTTGAAAAATTAAAATTTATCTGACCTGAAACTCAAAAATGGATAAAATTTCAACATAGAATAATCCCCAGATTTTACTTATATTGCAAGGAACAAAAATTACAAGCATGTCAAAAAATATTGAAAGTCTTATTCCGCACAGAGCACCATTTCTTTTCGTAGATGAAGTTATATCCTATACTAAAGAAGAAATAATTGGCTTTAAAACATTTGGCGAAAAAGACAACTGGTTAAAAAGTACTTTTAAAATATTCGATTTTATACCCGGAGCCATTTTAATAGAAGCTATGGCGCAATGCGGCGGTGCAGGCGTAAAACTTTTGGGAATAACAGATGGAATATTTGGTTTAGTAAGCATTGAAAATGCAGAATTTTACGGCAAAGCCAAATTTGGAGACAAAATAAAACTTGCAATTGAAAATATTCGTTTAGGCGAAAAAATAATAAAACAACAAGGAACTGCATACATCGACGACAAACCCATCGTTAAAGCCGGCTGGATGTGTGTAAAAATTTCATAGAGGCAAATTCAATATCAAATCTAAATTCTAAATTCTAAAATCTAAAATTAATCTTTGTCCGAAATCCCCCTTACAATTGTCTTTTAAAAACCCAACTTACTGATTTTTAAGTAATAAATTTGATATTCAATTTTTAAAACCATAAAAATGAATACAGCAGATTTTACTACAACAATACTTGTGAGCCAGTCACCAGAAGAAGTTTTTAATGCCGTTACCAATGTTCGAGGCTGGTGGTCTGAAGAAATAGAAGGAAATACAGCCCAACAAAATGATCAATTTGATTATCATTATGAAGACGTTCATCGCTGTAAAATTGAACTTATTGAAGTGATTCCGAATCAAAAAGTCGTTTGGTTAGTTAAAGAAAATTATTTCAATTTTACAGAAGACAAAACAGAATGGACGGGAACAAAACCTACTTTTGAAATTACTGTAAAAGACGGAAAAACAGAACTTCGTTTTACCCATTTTGGTTTAACTTCAGAATATGAATGTTTTGAAATCTGCCGAGGTGCCTGGACAAATTATATTCAAAATAGTTTAAAAAAACTTATTGAAACCGGAAAAGGCGAACCAAACGCAACCGGAAAACCACAAACAGAAAACGAAAAAAGATTATCCAAAAGCTGAAAAACTCAGCAGCTTAGAAACTTAAAAGCTCAGAATCTTATTTAGACTACAACATTCGTAGATTTGGCTACAGCTGTTTATTTGATGCATTGCAACTTTGTAACATCAAAAAATTAGAACAGATGAAAATTACTATTACAGGTTCTCTAGGGAACATCAGCAAGCCTCTGGCAAAAGAATTAATACAAAAAGGACATACTGTTACCATAATTGCCAGCAGTACAGAAAGACAAGCCGAAATCGAAAAATTAGGCGCAAAAGCAGCTATTGGATCTGTAGAAGATTTAGCATTTTTAACTAAAACTTTTACAGATTCAGATGCTGTATATTGTATGATTCCGCGTGCCAATTATTTCGATCCAAATCTTGATTTAGATGCTTTTACCCGTAAAATTGGAAACAATTATGCCGAAGCAATCAAACAATCTGGTGTAAAACGTGTTGTTTTTCTGAGCAGTATTGGAGCACATTTAAAACAAAATTCAGGAATTATTCAGCGTTACAACGAAATTGAAGCTGTTTTAAATACATTATCAGATGTTTCGATAACATTTATGCGTCCAACTTCGTTCTATTACAATTTACTGGCTTACATTCCAATGATCAAAAATCTGGGATTCATAGCAGCCAATTATGGAGCTGATTCTATGATTCCGTGGGTTTCACCAAATGACATTGCGGCAGCAATTGCGGAAGAAATCACAACTTCGTCTGAAGGAAAAAAAGTCCGTTATGTGGCAAGCGAAGAATTAACCGGACACGAAACCGCAAAAATTTTAGGCGAAGCAATAGGGAAACCAGACTTAAAATGGGAATTAATTAGTGATGAAGAAACCCTAAATGGATTAATTTCTGCTGGTATGCAGCCAAAAATCGCCAACGGTCTGGTTGAAATGTATGCTGCACTATACAACGGTACACTGGCTCAGGATTATTTGAAAAACAAACCGGCAGTTTTAGGAAAAACAAAACTGAAAGATTATGCAGAAGAATTTACTGCAATTTATAATTAAAAATAAGTAATTTAGGTTATGGCAAATCAGCAGCCGCATCGAGTAAAAAGCATAAGCGAATTTCATGAGTTTCGAGATTTGCCAAAACCTGAACACCCTTTAGTGAGTGTTTATAATTTTGAGGATTTAAAATACCTCAACAAAGAAGAACCCAAAAGTCTTATTCTTGATTTTTATTCCATTGCATTAAAAAGAAATGCAAATGCCAAAATGCGCTACGGCCAGCAGGAATACGATTTTAAAGAAGGCGTTTTATTGTTTATTGCTCCGGGTCAGGTTTTTTCTATCGAAGGCAATTCAGAACTGCAGCATACAGGATATTCTCTTTTAATTCATCCTGATTTTTTATGGAATACACCGCTTGCCCAGAAAATAAAACAATATGAATATTTTGGATATGCCGTTCATGAAGCCCTGCATCTTTCTGATAAAGAAGAAAAAATGATTATTGATATCATGAAAAATATTCAGCAGGAATACCAGTCTAACATTGACAAATTCAGCCAGGACGTAATTATTGCGCAAATCGAATTATTGCTTACCTATTCTGAACGTTTTTATAACCGTCAGTTTATAACCAGAAAAATAAACAATCATGAAATTCTGGCTCGTTTAGAAAAACTGCTCGAAGAATATTTCAACAATGATTCAATTATAAAAAAAGGAATTCCTACGGTACAGTACATTGCAGAAAATCTAAATGTTTCGCCCAATTATTTAAGCGGGCTTTTAAAACATCTTACAGGCCAGAGCACCCAGCAGCACATTCATAATAAACTCATAGAAAAAGCAAAAGAAAAACTTTCTACAACCAATTTATCTGTAAGTGAAATTGCTTTCGAATTAGGTTTCGAACATCAGCAATCGTTTAGTAAATTATTTAAAACCAAGACAAACGTTTCGCCTTTAGAGTTCAGGCAGTCTTTCAATTAAAAGATATTTTAGGTAAATGCAATTCATAATTTTCATAAATTCGTAAGAACAAAATCAAAGTTATGAACCCCTTTTTAAGAAATACTCTGGCCGTTACTGTCGGAATTATCATTGGAAGTTTAATAAACATGAGCATAATTTTAATCAGCAGTTCGATAATCCCTCTTCCGGAAGGAGCTGATAACAGAACAATACAAGGACTTCAAAAAACAATTCACTTATTTGAGGCAAAACATTTTCTCTTTCCCTTTCTTGCCCATGCGGCGGGAACATTTGCCGGAGCCGTTACAACTGCATTACTTGCTGTGAATCATAAAAAGAAACTGGCTTTAGCCATTGGCGCTTTTTTCTTATTTGGCGGTATTATTAGTGTCAGCTCTCTCCCATCGCCAACCTGGTTTACACTTATCGATTTAGTTTTTGCTTATATTCCGATGGCGTATCTGGCCTTGAAATTAGTCTGTAAAAAACAATTGAAATTTGAATATTAAATCAATAACATGAAAAACGAATCAGCTAAACAAAAACCGGCAAAAATCTGTTACGAACATATTGGCGGAAAACTCGGGCAGTTACTTGCCGTTTCTTTTGCCGAAAAAGGCTGGATTGCAAAGAAAAACAATTCAGATAAACACTTTTATATTACAGATTTAGGCGAAAAAGAATTTACAAAATTAGGCATCGATATTTCTGAAATTAAATCCGAAAATTTATAAAATTCGCCCGCTTTTTAATCAAAATTTTACTTCTAAATTTCATAACTTAGTTTCGATTTATATCTTGAAATTATGACTAAGAAAGAAATTGTACAAAACTTCCTAAAACTTGCCGCAAGCGGACACTCGCATGAAGGATTCAAACTTTATGTGCATGAAAATTTCAAACATCACAATGCTTATTTTAAAGGCGATGCCGAGACTTTAATGCTCGCAATGGAAGAATCTGCAAGGAAAAATCCAAATAAGATATTTGCAATTCATCATATCATCGAAGAAGAAAATCTTGTTGCTGTGCATTCGCATTTAAAACAAACGCCAGCTGATATTGGATTTGCCGTTGTACACATTTTAAAATTCAAAGAAGATAAAATAATAGAACTTTGGGATTTAGGACAGCAGATTCCAAATGAAACAGTTAACGAAAACGGAATGTTTTAAATTAATTATTAATTGTGAATTGTGAATTATAAATTATTCATCAGAATTAAATCAGTAAAACAAACCATAAACAACAAACAATCAACCATAAACCATAAACCATAAACCATAAACCATAAACCATCAACCATCATCCAAAATAAATGAAATTTTCTTCTTTTACATTTCTATTGTTTATCCTTTGCAGCTGTCATTCATCGGCACAAAAAAAAGACAATTACGCTTCAAAAATTGACAGCATTATTCAAAACAGCACTTCTTCAGATTTTAATGGTGTGGTTTTAATTTCAAAAAACGGAAAAACGTTATATTCAAAAGTAAAAGGATCCGCCAATTTTGAAACCCAAAAACCTTTTACAATCGATACTCAATTTGAGATCATGTCAAACAGCAAGCAGATTGCTGCGGTTTTAGTTTTACTCGAAGTCGAAAAAGGCAGAGTTGATTTAAATTCACCCATAAAAAAATACCTTCCTGAATTAACTCAAACCTGGGCTGACACGGTTACGGTACATCAGCTTTTAAATCATTCGCACGGAATTGTCGATTTGCAGAAACCTTTGGCATTTAAACCCGGAACTCAATTTAAATACGGAAATTTAAGTTTTAATTTAATTGGTAAAATTGTTGAATTCAGTACAAAGAAAAGTTACAGCGAAACTGCCGATGCACTTTTTAAGAAATTAAAAATGAACCAGACTTTTTGTTATTCTAAAGACAAAGCACAGAATCTGGCAACAGGATATTTCTCTTCAAAAAATAAAATAGAACCCGTAACTGGTTCACAAATTACACCTGAAAGCTTTGGCGCCGATGGCATAATTTCAACTGTTTCAGATTTGGCGATCTGGGATAATAATCTTCATAAAGGAAAAATACTAAAACCAGAATCATATAAACTGCTGACAAAAAATACAATTTTATCACAGCATAATTTCTTTGGAAAAGAAAAAGAACCTTATGGATACGGAATACGAATTATTGAAAAAGAAACCGTAAAATATTTAGGGCATACCGGGTTAGGCGACGGGTTTTCTTCTGTAAATTTGTATTTCCCTCAAAGTGATGTGAGTTTAATTGTTTTAGAAAATCAAATGCCCGAAGATTCCAGTTTGTTTTATGCAGCAGGATTTAAAATCAAAAACATTTTACTCAAAAGCGATTTATTAAATAAAAAATAAATGCAATGGCTAAAAATAAAACAACCGAAACTGAATACAGTGTAATTGATTTTATCAATGCGGTTCCAGACGAAAACAAACGAAATGACACTTTTGAACTTCTTAAAATAGTACAGGAAATAACTGGTTTTGAACCCAAAATGTGGGGACCAAGCATTATAGGTTTTGGAAGTTATCATTACAAATATGACAGCGGACATGAAGGCGATGCTCCTCTGGCCGGCTTTTCTCCAAGAAAAACAGCCATGACCGTTTATTTTTACCTTCCTGAAAAAGAAAGAGAAGAACTTTTACCTAAACTTGGCAGACATACTTCTTCTAAAGCTTGTATTTACATTAAAAAATTAGCTGATATCGATATTGACATCTTAAAAAAGGTAATTTTACTTTCGATTGATCATACTCAAAAACTATATCCCCAAAAACAAAAATGATTACATTTCTAATTCTTATAATCCTATTAGGTTTTATTGTTTACAATTTTCTTCAGCATCCAAAATTTGGAAAAGCACCTTCCGGCGAAAGACTCACTTTAATTCAGAACTCGCCCCAATATAAAAACGGGAAATTCGAGAATCAAAGCTTTACGCCAGATTTGGCTGAAGGCGCAAGTATGGCTGGAGTTTTACTTGAATTTTTCTTCAAAAAAGTAGAACGAAAAATCCCAACCGATTTAATTCCGTCTGTAAAAACCAATCTGCATGAAATCTCTATAGACCAGGATGTTTTGGTTTGGTTTGGACATTCTTCTTATTTTATTCAGCTTGAAGGAAAGCGTTTTTTAATCGACCCTGTTTTTAGCGGCAATGCCTCTCCTATTTCAGGAACTACAAAATCATTTAAAGGTTCAGATATCTATACAGTTGATGATCTTCCGGAAATTGATTATTTATTGATTACACACGATCATTACGATCATTTAGATTATGAAACCATTCTTAAATTAAAACCCAAAACAAAAAAAGTAATTACCGCTCTTGGTGTAGGTTCACATTTTGAATTTTGGGGATTTCCAACAGAAAATGTAATCGAAAAAGACTGGTTTCAAAAAATTGAATTAGATGAAAATCTAACATTACACACAACTCCTTCAAGACATTTTTCCGGCAGAAGTTTTAAACGCTGCAACACACTTTGGACTTCTTTTGTTTTAGAAACTAAAGACTTTAAAATGTATCTTGGCGGAGACAGCGGTTATGACAAGCATTTTGCTGAAATTGGAGAGAAATACGGTCCGTTTGATATTGCTTTGATTGACAACGGCCAATACAACGAAAAATGGAAATACATTCATAACATGCCCGAAGATGTCATAAAAGCGATGAAAGACTTGCATGCAAAAAGAGTTTTTCCGGTTCACTCTTCAAAATTTGCTTTATCACTTCATTCCTGGGACGAACCTTTGATAAGAGTAACAGAATTAAATAGTTTGAGCGAAAAACCAATTCCATTAATTACACCAATGATCGGTGAATTAGTCGAATTAAAAAATGAAAATCAACAATTTAAACAATGGTGGAAAGGGGTTAATTAATTGTGAATGGTTAATTATGAATTATAATTGGAACCTCAAACTTGAAACCTGAAACCTGAAACTTGAAACCCAAAAAATGAAACTCAAAATAAAATTCTTACTGCTAACCTTTTTAGTAACATTTAATGCTTTCTCACAAAACACTTATGTCTTTTTGGGGTCGTATAACCGCGATAAAACTGCAGAAGCAATCCAGATATATCAATTGGATACATTAAACGGAAAGCTTACAAAAGTAACGGCAGCAAAAAACATTATAAATCCGTCCTATTTAACGATTTCTCCAAACGGAAAATATGTGTATGCCTGTACAGATACTAAAACACCTAATGCAGGAAGCGTGAGCAGTTTTGAGTTTAATCCCGAAAATAAAACACTGACATTTTTAAACAGCCAGAGAAGCGGCGGAGAAAATCCGGTATATGTAAGTGTTCACAAAAACGGTAAATGGCTGGCAAATGCAAATTATACAGAAGGAAGCGTTTCGGTTTATCCTCTTTTAGAAAATGGAAAAATAGATTCAATTGCGCAGAACTTTCAATATACAGACGGAAGCGTAAACAAAGACAGGCAGACAAGATCTCACGTACATTCGGCAGTATTTTCTCCTCAATGCGATTATTTGTTTTTACCCGATTTAGGTGCAGATAAAATTCGTTGTTATGCCTTTGATGCTTCTCAGAAAAAACCTTTAATCGAAACCCAAAACCCATTTACAAAAACAGATTTAGAAGCCGGACCAAGACATTTTACTTTTCATCCTAATCAAAAATGGGGTTATTGTATTGAAGAAATGGCGGGGCAGATAAGCGTGTATAATTATGAAAATGGCATTTTAAATAAAATTCAGCGTATTGCTTCACATCCAGATAAAATAAAAGAAGGTTTTGAAAGTTCTGACATTCATATTTCTCCAGACGGAAAATTTCTGTATGCCACAAATCGTGGAAAAGAAAACAATATTGCTATTTTCTCTATTGATGAAAAGGGACTGCTAAAAAACATTGGTTACCAGTCTACTTTAGGAAAACATCCTAGAATTTTTGCAATAGACGAAAGCGGAAAATTTTTGGCTGCATCGAATGTTTTAACCGGAAATGTAATTGTTTTTAAGAGAGATTCGAAAACCGGTTTATTGAAAAAAACAGGAAAACAGATTAAAATGGAGAATGTTTCATGCGTTCAGATCAAAAAGATTTAAAGACCCCAAATCCATTAATCTGCAGACAAAAAACTAACAGAAAAACCAAAAATCATGATATCAAATTTCAATTTACAGCCTGAAGTTTTAGAAAATGAACTCACAAAACTAATCCCGTTAAAGGAAAAAGATTTTGAAGCATTATTTGAAGCAGCTTCTGATCCGCTGATTTGGGAACAGAATCCTGTAAAAAACCGACATGAAAGAGAGGCTTTCAAAACTTTTTTTGATATCATAATTACAAAAGGTTCGTTCTTAATTCTCGATAAACAAACCAATGAAATAATGGGAACAACCAGTTTTTACGATTACAATCCCGAAAAATCAAGTGTTGCAATTGGCTATACTTTTATAACCAGAAAATATTGGGGCGGACCATACAACAAAGCAAACAAAAAATTAATGATTGATTATGCTTTTCAACACGTTAATTCGGTGCTTTTTCATGTTGGGGCAGAAAATTTCCGTTCACAGAAAGCCGTTTCAAAACTTGGAGCAGAAAAAATCAATGATATCCTATTTAAGGTAAATGGTGTTGATACGCCGTACTTTGAATATGAATTGAAGAAATAATGAGACTTGAAATAAGAAGCAAGAGGAAAGATTTGACTTTCTAAATTATCTTACCTCTTGCTTCTTACTTCTCAAAATAATAAAAAAAAACAAAAATGAAAAGAATAACCGTTTTTTGTGCTTCAAGTTTTGGCACTGAAAAAATTTATGAAGAACAGGCAATAGCTTTGGGAAAAACGCTTGCCGAACAAAATATAGAATTGGTTTACGGAGGCGCAAACGTAGGCTTAATGGGCGCTGTTGCAGACGGAGCTTTAAATGCAGGAGGAAAAGTAATTGGTGTGCTTCCTAATTTTTTAAGATCAAAAGAAATAGCACATTTAGGTTTAACCGAATTAATTTTGGTTGAAAGCATGCACGAACGCAAAACCAAAATGAATGATTTATGTGACGGTGTAATTGCACTTCCCGGAGGTTTTGGAACTCTAGAAGAGCTTTTTGAAATGCTTACATGGGCACAATTAGGTCTTCATAAAAAACCTATTGCCATTTTAAACATCGACGGATTTTATGATGCACTTATAGAGCTTCTTAAAGTTATGGTTGAAAAAGGTTTATTGAAAGACGTAAATGCTTCAATGGTTTTAGTAAGCGATAACATTGATGATTTATTGAATAAAATGAGAAATTATATTCCGCCAACGGTTGGAAAATGGATTGACAAAGAAAAATCATAACTTACAATTCTGTAAATCAAAAGTTAAAGTAAAAATTTAGAATTATCTTTACATTTCCTTCTTTCTACAAATAATATTTAATTATAAAAAAATGAAAACAGAAAACAACAAATATGCAAAGGCGGAAATGCTGATAAGAAAACCTGTTTCAGAAGTTTTTCAGGCTTTTATAAATCCCGAAATCACTCGTAAATTTTGGTTTACAAAAGGTTCGGGTAAATTAGAAGAAAATCAAAAAACCGAATGGACTTGGGAAATGTATGGTTTTTCGCTGTCGGTTACAACATTGGTTTTGCAGGAAAATAAAAAAATTGTCATAGAATGGGGAAATCCAGATGAAACTACTTTGGTAGAATGGGTTTTTACTCCCTTAGACGAAAACGAAACTTTTGTAAGCATAACCAATTCAGGCTTTCATGGCGATTCAGATAAAATCATCGATCAGGTTCGTAACTCTACAGAAGGTTTTACATTAGTTTTAGCCGGAGCAAAAGCGTATTTAGAACATCAATTGCTGTTAAATTTAGTTCTGGATCGTTTTCCGAAAGGATTGGCTTAAAAAGTTTTAGGTTTCAAGTTTTTTAGTTTCAACTTGAAACCTGAAACCGAAACAAAAAACAAAACTCATGGAAACGAAAAAACCCGAAAATATCGACGAATACATTGGAGGATTTCCAAATGATGTTCAGGAAATTTTAGAGAAAGTTCGAATGACAATCCAAAAAGCTGCACCAGAAGCCAAAGAGAAAATAAGTTATTCGATGCCGGCTTTTGACCAAAACGGAATTGTAGTCTATTTTGCCGCTTTTAAGAACCATATTGGTTTATATGCGCTGCCAAGCGGTCACGAAGCTTTTGCGGCAGAACTTTCAAAATACAAATCAGGAAAAGGTTCTGTTCAGTTTCCTTTAAACCAGCCTATGCCTTACGATTTAATTACAAAAATTGTAAAATTTAGAGTTCAGGAAAATCTTCAAAAAGCAAAAAAGAAATAATAATAAATGAATTTAACTGAACATTATAATCAATTATATACAACTTCTTCAAAAAGTATTTTGACAGGAAAATATTCTATCGATTCTGAAATTAAAAACGAATCTGATTCCCGATTTGGCATTACTCTGCTCATTCGTCCAAGCGATGAAATAAAAGCGAATATCCAGGTCTTATTAAATGAATTAAAGAAAATTGAACCAGAACAGTATTATTATCCTGATTCTGATATTCATATTACCGTAATGTCGATTATTTCCTGTTCAGAAAATTTTAATTTAAGCCATATTTCTCCAAACGATTATATTCAGCTTATCTGTAAAAGTCTGGTTGATGTAGATAAAATTACAATTCAGTTTAAAGGAATTACCGCTTCGCCTTCGGCAATCATGATTCAGGGTTTTCCAACCGATGAAACCTTAAATAATTTACGAAATAAACTTCGCGAGGATTTTAAAAACTCTCAATTACAGCAAAGCATCGACAGCAGATATACAATTTCTACTGCTCATGCTACAGTAATGCGTTTTCAGGAAAAACTTCTTTATCCAGAAAAATTAATACAAATCACTGAAAAATATCGGGATTACGATTTTGGAGAATTTAATGTAAAAAGCTTAGAATTGGTTTACAATGACTGGTATCAGCGTAAAAGCAATACAAAAGTTCTGGGCGAATTTTGTTTGAGATAATTTATAATCGGGGTTCTTTAATTCAATTAAATCTGCCCTTTATTTTTTAAACACTCCAAAATGCCATAAAACACCAGAAGGATCGTGCAGAAAACATTCGCTTCCCCAGTCTAAATATCGTATTGGAGTTAACTTTGCTCCTTTATATTTTTCAGGAAGATTTAAAGCCAGAAGTTCATTGTAATAACGTTCAACATCATCAACTTCTACAAAAATCATAGTATTTTCGATCCAGTTTTTATCGTAATAATCCTGAAGATAAAAAGCCGTTTCACCAGATTTAAAAACAGAAAAATTAGATTCTAAAACTATTTCTTCAAACCCTAATTCACGATAAAAACTTCTGGAGATCTCAAAATCCAGAGATCCAATAAAAGGTCGTATTGATTTGATATTATGGTTCATTTTATACTACTTATTAGAAATTACTTTTCAAACCCAAGCTGTTTTCTTAAATCGATATTCAAGCCGTATTGTTCCTGAACGGGAATAATTTTTCTTGAATTTTTATTAATATCACTTCCTTCGGCTGTCCATAAAAAAGGATAGAAATTAAACACTTCATCGCCTTTTAGTTTCGAGACTTCTTCTCGCCAGCCGTTCCATCTGTTTCCTTCATAAAACTTATCCAAGTCATTATTAAAACAAAAACCTAAAAACTCAGAATACGTAACATCAAGTGGTTCATATTCTAAATTATCCGGAGAAAAATAATAAACTTTGCCAATGTCTGTTCCTAGTCCGCCTCCATTTAAAAGATAAAAACCGCCAATAGCATCATCTGCAATTAATAAATACGGTGGTGCTTCACCAAATTCAGTAAACGTTTTTCCTTTGTTCCAATCCGGAAGAGTACGGTCAAATTTTGAATTTCCCGAACCCAAAATCCTAATCCATCCGTCATCAATTAAAAGTCCGCCGGTATTAAAAACGACCGCTCCCATTGACGAACGGGTTGTAACTTGTGTCTTATACAAAGCCTCTTTTGCTTTCGCAGCATCAGCAGGTAGAATCTCTACTTTATTTTGTGCGGTTTTAATCCAATCTTCAACCAGAGTCCAGCCCGGATCGGCTTTGTCTATAAGTTCTTCAACTTTTTTCATTTTGTTTTGTGCATTCGCTGCAAAGCTTAAAAATGTTAATACTATTAACGGAAACTTTAGTCTCATTTATTAATGCTGATAATTATTTATACTAGCTTTTTTTTAAGATGCTTCCTAAACCACGACCAATCTGCTCAATTGCTTCCAGACTTTTAGTTAACGGCGTAGCCGTAAAATCTTCATAAGCATCCATGGCACTTTCTTTTCGATCGTCGTGAGGATAAACTAGTATAATGTTATTATCGTTGAAGAATTTTTCAAATTTCTGAGGCAGCCTGTCAAAGATTGAATGATAGGAAACTGACCCTTTTCGGGATAAATTAAAAACGATTAAATCTGTTTGGCGGATTTCATCTGAAATAGATTCAAAATCATCCCACTCTATAACGCTCTTAAATCCTAGTTTAGTATTCAATCGAAGATTATTCGCAATTTGCTGAATTGTTTGATGCGTTTTATATTCTGCATAAATTACAATAGGAATACTTAATTCCTGAGATAATCTAGAAATTTTCTGTAATAATACCTGAAAACCAACTCCTCTTTCTGAAAATGGCGGACATATAAATACCAGTCTTTTTTCTTCTATAAAAGTTCTCTGAAACCTGCAGATAAATAAACTTTTATCTACATTATTAATTATAGAATCTACATTTTCTCCAAAGATTTTATCGATAAAACCGGTTTTTCTAGGCCAGCCCACAATTACAATATCCGACATAATTTCTTTGGAAGTCCTAGCGATTCCACTTGCTGGATTATGATCGATTCTGGCAATTGTGTTTATTTTTACTTCAGAAGCAGAAGCCTGAATTACGAATTTATCAACTGCTTTTTTATATTTTAAAATGTTCTTTTCGGCCTGATCGTTATTGGGTACAATCGTTAAAAGCGTAACCGGATTTGATGATTTTTTATCTTTAATTAAAAGTGCAAAATCTAATAAACTGGCTGTCGCCGAAGTTTTTGCCAGCGGAATCAAAATATGTTCATCTAGAATTTGATTTTTACCAGCATCTTCATGAGAAACTTCTTCTTCACAGATTGCAATTTTTTTAGCCGCCTTTTCTGTAGCAAAAGAAGCTACAATACACGTTATCAGAATTAAAATAATGGTTCCGTTTAATATATTTTCATCTAGAATTTTGGCTTTAAAACCTACTAAAATTACAGCCAGAGTTGCGGCCGCGTGCGCACTGCTCAACCCAAAAATAAGCTGTCTTTCGGTTTTAGTATATTTAAAAACGACCTGTGTAAAAAATGCTGCAATCCATTTTCCAAAAATAGCCACAACACTCAACGTTCCGGCAACGATTAAAGCTGTAGGCCCGCTTAAAATTACACTGATATCAACCAGCATTCCAACCGAAATCAGGAAAAACGGAATAAACAAAGCGTTTCCAATAAACTCAATTCTATTCATCAAAGCTGATGAATGCGGAATTAAAGGATTTAATGCCAAACCGGCAACGAATGCTCCAATAATAGGCTCTACTCCTGCTACTTCGGCTAAAAATGCCGCAAAGAAAACGACTGAGAGAACAAAAATATAGTGGGCGTGTTTTTCACTTTCCAGTTTCTTGAAAAACCATTTGGCAATTCTTGGAATAACCAAAAACATAATGGCAGAGAAAATTGCCAGAGAAACACCTAACTTAATCCAAAACGCCTGGTTTAAACTTCCCTGTGCGCTTCCCATAATTACGGCCAGAATGATTAAAACGGCAGTATCAGTTAAAATTGTTCCTCCAACCGTAATGGCTACAGCCTGATTTTTTGCAATTCCAAGTTTACTAACAATTGGGTACGCAACCAAAGTATGCGTTGCAAACATACTTGCTGTTAAAAAACTAGCGTTAAAATCGTATTTCAGTAAGTAAAAACAAACCGGAAAACCTATTGAGAGCGGCAAAATGAATGTAAAAAAACCAAATAATAAACTTTTGTTTCTATTGGCTTTAAATTCGTTCATATCCAATTCAAGACCTGCAATAAACATAATATACAAAAGCCCAATTGTCGAGAATAAATCTACAGCAGAATTTTTTGCCAGTATATTTAATCCATGAGGACCTATGATAACACCAGAAATAATTAAACCAATGATTCCGGGAATATTTATTTTTTTAAGTAAAATGGGCGACAGCAGAATAATGAAAAGTATTAACGAAAAAATCAATACCGGGTTGTTGAGAGGGAGTTCGAATTCGTGTAAAAAATGCTTGAAAAATTCTATCATAATGTAATTTTATCTTCTTGTGGTATTCTAAATTTTTCGTAAAAAGACATTTACAGCATTAAAACGAAATCCTTGAAGTTAACACAAACAGATAAGTCTGAAGAATCAAAAGAAATTACAGATTTACCCATTTGAATCCTTACAAAAATACCGAAAAAACACAAACTTTAAACGAAAACCGCATATTAAACAATTAAATTTATTTAGTTGCCGAATTATTAAAATTTAATATTTTTTTTAACAAATATGCAAGATTAACAATCAAAACTAAACCATCATTGCATTATTCAATTATCTTTGTCTTAACAAAAATTGAACAATGGAAGAATGTATCTCTGTTTTTGATATGCTTAAAATTGGCGTTGGCCCTTCAAGCTCACATACTTTGGGTCCGTGGAGAGCTGCCGAACGCTTTCTCGAAGAGTTAAAAAGCGAGTCGATTTTAGACCAGATTAAACGAGTAAAAGTCGATTTATACGGATCACTTTCCTTAACCGGAAAAGGTCATGCTACAGATTTATCGGTTATGCTTGGTTTAAGTGGTCAAGATCCTGAATATATTCCGGTTGAGAATATTGCCGGAATTATCAAAACAATCGAAGACACAAACGAAATCAATCTTGCAAATGAATTTAAAATTCCGTTTTATTTTCTGCAGGATATTGTTTTCAATAAAGATTTTCTTCCTTTCCATGCTAACGGATTAAAATTTACGGCTTATAAAAATGATGATTCAGAATACGAGTCAACATTTTACTCTATTGGCGGTGGTTTTGTTGTGAAAGAAGAACGCGAAAATGCCAAGATAAAAGAAGTTATAAAATGTGCATTTCCGTTTCCTATTCAAAATGCGGTTGAACTTTTAAATTATACAATTTCTGAAAACAAATCGATTTCTGAAATTGTGTATGAAAACGAAAAATCAATGCGTTCTGAAGAAGAAATCCATTCAGAATTAATGCGTATCTGGAATACGATGCTTGAATGTATGTATATTGGCTGTCATACCGGAGGAATTCTTCCGGGCGGCTTACACGTTCGCAGACGAGCTTTTGATATGCACCAAAATTTAATTGGTTTATCAAATTACAACGATCCCCAATCGTGGCTGGAAGAAATTAGAAAAACCGAAGTTAAATTCCGTCAGATTTTAAAATGGGTAAGCTGTTTTGCTCTTGCCGTAAATGAAGTAAATGCTTCTTTAGGACGAGTTGTAACGGCGCCGACTAACGGAAGCGCAGGCGTTATTCCGGCCGTTTTAATGTATTATATGGTAATTGAAAACCATGATGCCGGAGAAAAAGAAATCAAACAATTTTTAATGGTTGCCGGGGAAATTGGCAGCATCTTTAAAAAAGGATCAACAATTTCTGCTGCAATGGGCGGTTGTCAGGCCGAAATAGGTGTTTCGTCATCTATGGCTGCGGCGGCACTCTGCGAATTAATGGGCGGTACTCCTGCTCAGGTTTTAATGGCTGCCGAAATTGCAATGGAGCATCATTTAGGTTTAACCTGTGATCCTATTGGCGGTTTAGTTCAAATTCCGTGTATTGAAAGAAATACTATGGGTGCCATAAAAGCTATTAATGCAGCTGAACTGGCGCTTGAAACTGATTCTAAAAACGCAAAAGTGCCTTTAGACAAAGTTATCAATACAATGTGGGAAACCGCAAAAGATATGAATTCTAAATACAAAGAAACTTCTGAAGGAGGTCTTGCCGTGGCTGTAAATATGGCAGATTGCTAAAATATATTTTTGCCGCAGATTAAAAGAATTTTACCGATTTATTTAAAATCGAATCTTCTGAAAAATTAATCTTTTAATCTGTGGCTGAAACAAAAACAAAACACTTCATGAAAAAAATCTACTTCTTAATTGCATTATTCTGTACCTTTTTATTGCATTCTCAGGAACGTTATTTTCTAAATCCAGATACAAGACTTTATACTTCACCCAATACTTCTTCTGCTTTTCTAGGGTATTTTAGATACGGAGCAGAAGTCCGATTGTTATCTGAAAGTCAAAACGGCTGGTATAAAGTTCAGGCAGATAATTTTAATGAAGGATATATTCAGGAAAAATTTGCTGCAACCAGATTAAATGCAAAAGATGTAAAAACAAAAGATCCTGAAAATCCTATTTTAGAAGGCGGTGATGCTTATTATGGCGGTAATCATTTGTTTGTTCTTGTGGCTGGGCTAAAAGCCAGAGCACTGCCGGATAAAAACTCAAAAATTAAAGAAATTTTATTTGCCGGAGATCCCGTTGCTGTAGATTATGTTCCTGTAAATGAAGATGACTGGGTAAACATAAACGGTAATTTTGACGAAGAATATGCGAGATATACGTTAAGAAAATTTATTGGTCTAAGACCTAATTTCGAAACGCTTATTAAAGATTTTGATAAACTTGATGTAAATGCAGTTTCAGAACGAAAAACTCTAAGCGAAAGAATTGTAGAATTGGCATGGAACAGCGAATACTCTAAACTGGAACCTGCATACCAAAGATACTACGAAGTAGTGAAACAAATTAACGATCCAAAATTAATCGCTGAAACTGAAATGAATATGGCTCTTGCCAAAGGTTTAGCAAAACATAAACTACCGGAACAAATTATTGCTTTTACAAAAAAAGCAGAATTCAGCTTAAAAGGAACTAAAACAAAATCTTTGTATTTATCACAGACTGAATTGGTAAAAACATTCGGTAAACCAGCTAAAAAAGCTAATGTTGGTGACGAATGCGGTATTTATTTAAGTGATTTATTTTATTACTATCCAGATTTAGAAGTTTCTGTTGACGAAAAGAAAAACCAAGCCGAAATTGTAAAAGTTTACATCAACGAAAACAATAAATTCATTATAAACCCAAACATAATTTTAGATAATTCGGTGTCCGAAAAAGCTTTCATTGAAAAATATGGAACCTATATCGAAGCTTCGCTTAAATCACCGCATAATTATTCTATCATAATGGAAGACAGCCAGTTTAGATTAGTTTTTAAAGACGGAAAGCTTTTTTCTGTCGAAATATTCTTTTATTGCTGATTCCCCTTTTACAATTATTCAATACTTTTACATTATCAAAAAAAATTAAAATGTCAACAGCAAAAAAAGATTATAAAAGAATCACAACAAAGTCATTAATTGAAATGAAAAGCAATGGAGAAAAAATCTCTATGCTTACGGCGTATGATTACACAATGGCTAAAATTGTTGATACCGCAGGAGTCGATGTAATTTTGGTGGGAGATTCTGCTTCAAATGTTATGGCGGGTCACGAAACGACTCTTCCAATTACCTTAGATCAAATGATTTATCACGCTTCTTCTGTAGTTCGCGCTGTAGAGAGAGGTTTGGTTGTGGTTGATCTTCCTTTTGGAAGTTACCAGTCAGATCCTAAAGAGGCTTTGCGTTCTGCTATCAGAATCATGAAAGAAAGCGGCGCTCACGCTGTGAAATTAGAAGGCGGAAAAGAAATTAAAGAATCAATCAAAAAAATATTAAACGCAGGAATTCCGGTTATGGGCCACTTAGGTTTAACACCTCAGTCTATCTATAAATTTGGAACTTACAGCGTTCGTGCAAAAGAAGAACAAGAAGCTGAAAAACTTATTGAAGATGCTCAAATGCTTGAAAAAGTAGGATGTTTTGGAGTTGTTCTTGAAAAAATCCCAGCTGATTTAGCTAAAAAAGTAGCCGAAAGTATTTCAATCCCAGTTATCGGAATTGGTGCCGGCGGTGCTGTAGACGGACAAGTTTTAGTTATTCACGATATGTTAGGAATGAATAATGAATTCAGTCCGCGTTTCTTACGTCGTTATTTAAACTTATACGAAGAAATGACTAAAGCAATAGGTCAATATGCTGCTGATGTAAAATCAAGCGATTTCCCTAATGCTAGTGAGCAATATTAATTTTTAAAGATGCTAAGGTTCTAAGTTACTAAGGTTCTGAGATTTTTTCTTATAGACAAAGATCCAAAGTGACAAAGGTTCAAAGGCTTTTTAAATTGAACAAAACTTAATAGCCCTCAGCTTTAGCTGGGGGTATATTTTTAAGTTCACGAAAGGCTTTAGCCAAACTTTTTTCAATCTACAATCAGAAATCTAAAATCTAAAAATCTAAGCCAGTCTAAAATCTAAGCCAGTCCAATTATGAAAATCCTTTCAGATAAAAATAACCTGCAAATACTTCACGAAGACAATCACATTATTGTGGTTAATAAGCGTGTTGGCGATATTGTACAAGGTGATAAAACGGGTGATAAACCTTTATCTGATATTGTAAAGGAATACATAAAAGACAAATACAATAAACCCGGCGATGTTTTTCTGGGTGTAATTCACCGTTTAGATCGTCCTACAACCGGAATTGTGGTTTTTGCGAGAACGAGCAAAGCATTATCACGAATGAATGAATTGTTCAGCAATCGTGAAACGAAAAAAACATATTGGGCTGTTGTAAAAAATAAACCTGCTGAAGCTGCTGCCAAACTGGTTCATTATTTAAAAAGAAACGAAAAAAACAATACTTCAAAAGCACATTTAAAAGAAGTTCCCGACAGCAAACTGGCAAGTCTTGATTATAAAATCATCAAAGAACTTCAAAATTATACGGCTCTTGAAATCAATCTGCATACAGGCCGTCATCATCAAATTAGAGCGCAATTGTCGGCAATTGGTTCACCAATAAAAGGCGATTTAAAGTATGGTGCAGACCGAAGCAATCCAGACGGAGGCATTCACCTTCATGCCAGAAAACTAGTTTTTGTTCATCCGGTTTCAAAAGAAAATATCACAATTATTGCCCCGGTTCCAGACGAAACTATTTGGAATGCGGTATGATTTTTATGATTAAATTGTTAATTTTTTAATTTTTATCGATTAACTTGCATATCCTAAAAAACAAGCTGATCACAAAATGGACTTCAAAAACGACATTGGTTACCGAAAAGAAACGCTGAAAAAGTTATTATATAACATTCAGAAAAATGAAGATCTAATTGTAAAAGCTTTATACGATGACTTCAAAAAACCTGAATTTGAAGCCGTTCTAACTGAAACGAATTATGTTATTTCGGATTTAAAAGATACCATTAAAAACATCAATTCCTGGGCAAAACCAAAACGTGTCCTCCCTTCTATTTTAAATTTTCCTTCTTCAGATTATATTTATAAAGAACCTTACGGAAATGTTTTAGTAATCGCTCCCTGGAATTATCCTTTTCAGCTTGCTTTGTGTCCGCTTATTGCTGCCGTTGCTGCAGGAAACCGAGTAGTTTTAAAACCTTCAGAACTTACACCTCACACCTCTTCTATTATTGCCAAATTAATTGAAAAAACATTTCACATCAGTCATGTGGAAGTTTTTGAAGGCGGTGTTGAAGTTTCAAATAAATTACTGGCAGAACGCTGGGATTATATTTTCTTTACCGGAAGTGTTTCGGTTGGAAAAATTATAGCAAAAGCCGCAGCCGAAAACCTGACTCCGGTTACATTAGAATTAGGCGGAAAAAATCCGTGTGTTATTGATGAAACGGCCAATTTAAAATTAGCGGCAAAACGCATCGTTTGGGGAAAATTCATAAATGCCGGGCAGACCTGCATTGCTCCTGATTATATTTTGGTTCAGAAGAATATGAAAGTCAATTTCATTTCTTTTTTAATGGAAGAAATTGTAAATGCTTATGGCAAGAAAATAGACAAATCGCCTGATTTTGCCCGAATCATTAACACAAAAAACTGGGTTCGCCTGGATCAGATGATTGAGCGCGAAAAAGTAATTTTTGGAGGAGAAACCAATCACGACAAACTTTATATTTCACCTACCTTAATCGAAGAACCAAGTTTAGACAGTCCGGTTATGAAAGAGGAAATTTTTGGTCCAATTTTACCAATTCTCACCTACGAAACCGAAGCAGAAATTCATAACGTAATCAGCAAGTACGAAAAACCTCTCGCATTTTATATTTTTAGCGAAAATAAATCGTTTACAAAAAAATTAATCTCAAATTACGCTTTTGGAGGCGGATGCATAAACGATACAGTTGTTCATTTTTCTAATAAAAGACTGCCTTTTGGCGGTGTAGGCCACAGCGGAATTGGAGCTTATCACGGGCAAATGAGCTTTGATACTTTTTCGCATCATAAAGCAATTGTAAAAAAAGGCAACTGGCTCGATTTACCAATGAGATATGCACCTTACAAGGATAAATTAACTTCAATTAAACGAATTTTAGACTGGATTTAAGATTCGAAAACAATTTCGTAATGTTTTGTAGATTTTTATACGGAATTGATTAAAAATATTATATTTACGTCAAGCAATTATTATCATAAAACGGAAAATATAAAACAACTTTACCTTTAAAATGAAATCTACACTTGACCAGATTGAAGACATCAAAAAAGATGGCTATTCAATAGACTTTTCTACTGTATTTAATTACGCTGTTGAGAATTACAAAAAAATTGCCTTATACTCCGGACTTATAATTCTTGTGTTTTCGGTAGTGGCTGGTGCTGTAATTATGGGATTAGCTGTAGCTTTTTACGGCGTGCAGAGTTTGTCTGAAAATTTTATAGAAAATTTTAAAATTGAAAATCTAAGTTATGTGCAGCAAATTATTACTGCTGCTTCAATTGCTGCAGTCACGGCCTTATTTGCGCCGCTGGGTGCCGGTTTTTTAAAAATGGCTGATTGTGCAGATAAAGATGAAACTTTTAATGTTTCAACGATATTTACTTATTATAGCTCGCCATATTTTCTTCAATTGTTTTCGGTTGCTTTTATTATTGGAATTGTTACTAACGGCATTTCTTATTTTACAGAAAGTTTAGGCATAGGCTATTTAGGAACTGGAGTTTCATTATTTATCAATTTTTTCACATACTTTACAATTCCGCTGATCGTTTTTGGAAATTTAAATGCTGTCGACGCTATAAAATCAAGTTTAGTTTTGGTAAGTAAAAATCCAGTTACCATTTTCCTTCTTTTTATAGTTGGATTTCTGGGATCTTTAGTAGGACTTGTGGGCTGCTGTATTGGGGTAATCTTTACGGTAGTTTTTAATTCGTCAGTAACCTATTCTGCTTACTTTTCAATTTTTAATGAACAAGAACAGCAGGATTCTATTGACTCGATTGGAAGATCGGATTTAGAATAAAACTGAAAAATTCTGAAACAAAACAAGAGCTTAACCAACTCTTATTCAGCGTTTTTAAAAATATAATTTACTAAACCAAAAACATCCCCAAAATCTATGGTAGAAAACTATAGTTTTTTCAATTTCTTGGTTTCAGGTATTGCCGGTTTTGGCAATACCTTAAAATCAACTATGACAAACTGGTACGTTTTCCGCTCAGATATTATTTTTTACAACAATCCTAAACTCATCGTTCTGGGTTTCTCATTACTGGGGTTTTTATCTTTATTAGTTTACCAATTCTTTCGGATAAAGGCAAAAATTGGTAATTTCATTGAGAAAAAGAAAGAAGCCGAAACGGTTGCGAGAGAATACCAGCTTTATATTTTATTTTTTGGAATTGCTGTTATTGTAATCGAAATTATAAACGAAATATTTAAAATCAGGCCAAAGAGCCTGTTAGCAATAAATGTTTCAATTGGTATTTCGGTACTTTTATGTTATCTCATAACCGATAAAATAAAATGGCTCCGCGACAGAATTCAGCGCATTTTTATTATTTGCTTTTTTATTTACATCAGTTATGTAGGCTATAATATTATTTTTCTCTCCAATGATGTAGTTCCCATAATCGTTTTTTTAATCTCGTTTTTCTTTTCTTATAACATCTTAAAGCCTATAAAAGTTTATTGGTTTTTCGTGGCACTCGTATTTACATTCCTGATTTTAACGGTAACATTTCATGTAATTCCAATAAAATCATCTATCTTATTAATTAATTTCTGCATATTAATTTTCATCATCAACCAAGTTAAATATGCCGTATTATTAAACAACAGGGACAATTTTAGATTTGCAAATGAAATTGTACATAAAGGAAATTCATTAACAATTGCCACAGATCAAAAGGGAGAAATTTTATTTTGCAGTGAAACCGTAAAGCCAATTCTGGGATATTATCCCGAAGAAGTCATGGGATTAAATTTCTGGAAGCTTACAAAAGGTGATAAATACAATGCCAATATCCACCCCATCCATCATCATGAAAACAAAACTTATACTCGAAAATTAAAAAGCAAAAACGGAGAGTATAAATACATTCAATGGAAAGACAAAAAGTTTTCTGATGATCTCATTATTAGTATAGGCCAGGATGTTACAGAACAAATTCTTGTTCAGGACCAATACAAAAACTTAATTCAAACGGCAACAGACATTATTTTTGAAGTCGATGCTGATGGACATTTTACCTTTATAAATGAATTTGCCTATTCTGTTTTAGGTTATTCAGAAAATGAAATAGTTGGAAAACATTACTCCAATTTTATTCATGAAAATTATTCGATGAGTGCGGTCGATTTTTATGAAAATTTTGAAAACAACGGTTATAAATTTCCTATTATTGAACTTCCTATTGTAAAGAAAAACGGGCTCGAACTCTGGATTTCGCAAAAAATCATCATCCGCAAAAATGATTTAGGACAAACAATTGGTTTTGCAGGTATTGCAAGGGATATTACCGAAATAAAAAATGCCGAAAACGAGAAAAAAAGACGTCTTGAAAAGATTGAAGCTTATAACAATTCTACCAAAAAATTATCGACCACAGATTTTAGCACTTACGATAATTTAAACACCGTTATCGATTATATCATAAAAGAAGCTTCTACAGTAAGTAAATCCAACAGGGTTAGTTTTTGGAAATACAATAAAGATTTAATCAGCTGTAAAAACTTATACAGCATTGACAACCAAAACGTAACAGATAAAAACATCTTAGACGAAGAATCATATCCTATCTATTTTGAAACCTTAAAAAACAAAGCGATAATAAATGCGCCTGATGTTTTTAACAAATTAGAAACTTCTGAATTTCAAAAGCTTTACTTTACAAAAAATCATATCAAATCGATGCTGGATGTTCCGGTTTTTTTAAGCGGACAATTAGCCGGCGTGGTTTGTTTTGAAAGCACAGAAGAGCAGAGAGATTGGGATAACGAAGATATTAACTATGCCAGAACGATTTCTGATGTGATTTCACTCGCCATTTCGATACAGATGCGATTAGAAACAGAACGACGATTAGAATTTAAAAGTCAACTTCTCTCGGCACTTTCTCTTTGTACAGAAAAGTTTTTACTAAGCAAATCGACACAACAGATGTTTCAGGAAACATATGATATAATTGGAAAAGCTTCAAAAGCAGATCATATGTTTTATTATGAAAGAGATTTTTCTACTAATACCGTAACTCAAAAATACAAATGGTCCAGACAAGGCATAACGCATCAGATAACGCCTTTGCGCCATATGACCGAAGACAATTTAAAAGAGGTTTTTGAAGCAGCAAAAAACAAACGAATTGTAAACACTTTTACCCGAAAACTCGAAGATTCGTTTTTTAAACAATTATTAATCAACAATGAGATCAAATCTATTTTAATACTTCCGCTTTATATAAACGATATATTTACCGGATTTATTGGTTTTGATGATTGTTCTGAAGAAAGAAAATGGCTGGAAGAAGAAATTTATATTTTTCAGGTTTTAGCCAATAATATTTCATCAGCGTTAGAAAGAAACAGAAACGAATCTAAAATTATTGAAAGCGAAGAAAAATTCAAGTTAATCGCCAACAATATTCCCGGAACAGTCTATTTGTCAAAATTTGATGCTTTTTCTACCAAAATCTTTTTAAATGATGAAATTCAAAATCTTACAGGCTATTCTAAAGTAGAATTTATAGAAAATAATCTATCGTTTTTATCTCTCATACATCATGATGACCGCGATGAAGTTATTAATAATCAAATTGATAATCTTCAAAACGGAATGCCTCTGCATAATATTTACCGAATTAAACGAAAAACCGGCGAATATATCTGGGTTGAAGAATTTGGAGACGTAATTAAAAAAGGCGACGAAATTGAGTTTGTGGGCGGTATTTATTTTGATATTACCAATAAAAAAGAAACCGAAGACGCTATTAAAGCCAAACAATTAGCAGAAGCGGCAAACAAATCTAAATCTGATTTTCTGGCCAATATGTCGCATGAAATTAGAACACCGCTCAATGGTATTATAGGTTTTACGCATTTATTGATGAAAACTGAACTTGAAGAAATTCAGGAAAAATACATGACGACAATTAATCAATCGGCACATTCGCTGCTTGAAATCATCAATGATATTTTGGATTTCTCTAAAATCGAAGCCGGAAAACTGGAGCTTTTTATCGATTTATATGATATTAAAAAAGTATTGGGTCAGGTATTTGATTTAATTGTTTTCGAATCCAATCAAAAAAATCTGCAGTTAGAACTCAATGTAGATCATGATGTTCCAAAATACATTTGGACAGATATTGTAAGGATTAAACAAATTTTGATAAACCTGCTTTCAAACGCAGTAAAATTTACCAACGAAGGCTCTATAAAACTGAATGTTTCGGTTTTATCAAAAACAAAAAACAACTTTTGCACCATCCGTTTTTCTGTAATTGATACCGGAATTGGTATTATGGAAAAAAACCAAAAGAAAATTTTTAAAGCTTTTTCGCAGGCAGACAGCTCTACAACGAGAAAATTTGGAGGAACCGGTTTAGGCTTAACTATATCCAACCAGCTTTTAGCATTAATGGAAAGCCGATTACAGCTGGAAAGCACAATTGGCGAAGGAAGTAACTTTTTCTTCGATTTAAATTTAAAAACCAGCAATCAAAGCATTAACGAAAAATACAACAGCGAACTTAAAGGCATCAGCTCAGCATCTGATTTAGATAAAAACGAAGCCAGCAGTAAAAGCATACGCTTTTTAATTGTAGAAGACAATAAGGTTAATATGCTGCTTTTAAAAACAATTGTAAAAAATCTATATCAAAATGCTTTTATATTTGAATGTGAAAACGGTTACGAAGCAGTAAAACAATTTGAGAGCATTAATCCGAATCTAGTTTTTATGGATATACAAATGCCAATTATGAACGGATACGAAACTACAAAGGCTATCAGAAATACTATAAGCGGTAAAAATATCCCCATAATTGCAGTAACAGCAGGTGCCGAAAAAGAAGAACGAAATAAATGCATATCAGCCGGAATGGATGATTATATTTCAAAACCTATCATGAAAGGGACTGTAGAGGAAACTTTAGAGAAATGGCTGAAATAATTCAAACTAAATTCTCGTTTAATTATAAGTTTTTCCTAAAAATTACATAAATTCGTACAATAAAAAACATAAAAAGCTTAAAAAGAATATACTATGAAATGGCAAGGCAGAAGACAAAGTGATAACGTAGAAGACCGAAGATCGATTTCTGGCGGAAAAGTTGCTGTTGGAGGTGGTATTATTGGAATTATCATTTTATTACTAAATGTTTTTGGAGGCGAAACCGGCCAGCAGATAGCACCAATTTTGGAGCAGATGCAAGGCGGACAAACACAAACTGAAGCTGCTGCTCCATTGAGTAAAGAAGATGAAGAAATGGGACAATTTGTAAAAGTTGTTCTGGCCGATAATGAAGACATTTGGGGAAAAATATTTGCAGAGCATGGAATGACCTATAAAAACCCAAAATTGGTGCTTTTTAGAGGCTCTGTTCAAACTTCCTGCGGTGGTGCTTCATCTGCATCCGGACCTTTTTATTGTCCCGCAGATCAAAAAGTATACATGGATTTGGGTTTCTTTGAAGAACTTAAAACAAAATTTGGTGCAAAAGGAGGCGATTTTGCAATTGCCTATGTAATCGCACACGAAATTGGTCATCATGTGCAGACACTTTTAGGAACATCTGCCAAAATGCACAGAGACCAGGAAGGAAAAAGTCAGGCTGCAGCGAATAAACTTTCGGTTGCTTTAGAATTACAAGCCGATTTTTATGCCGGAGTCTGGGCACATTATAACGAGAAAAATTTAGATGAAGGTGATATCGAAGAAGCATTAAGTGCAGCAAATGCTGTTGGTGATGATGCTATACAAAGTAAAATGCAGGGACAAATTGTTCCGGACTCTTTTACTCACGGAACATCTGAACAAAGAATGTACTGGTTTAAAAAAGGCTTCAAAACCGGAGATATTAAACAAGGAACTACTTTTGAGGAAATCTGATAATACATAAACCAAATTATAATAACCGCGAAAAGCATGATTTAACCGTCATGCTTTTTTTATTTCCTCTTAGCGACCAGACAATCGTTCAAAAAAATTAAACGCACAAAAAAAGCCTTGAATTTCTTCAAGGCTTTAAATCTGGGTGGCTGACCGGGTTCGAACCGGCGACCCGCGGCACCACAAACCGCTACTCTAACCAGCTGAGCTACAACCACCATTTTTTTGCTTAGCGAGTGCAAATATATAACAAAGATTGAGTTCTACAAAGAAAAAAATGAAAAAATTACAATAAATTTTCTAAGCTGTTGACTGCCAAACACCTTTCAACTGTAAAACCTTCTGCAAAATCTTTCCCAACAAGTCTTCCTAAGTCCTGCGCACGATAATTTAAGCTCTCAAAGAAGTTTTTACTTGTAATTGGCGTAGATGGTTCTTTTGAATTTGGATCATAAAATTGGGTTTTATATGCCATAATCGCTTCAATTTTCTTTTCTTCAAACCCAGTAATATCAACTACAAAGTCTGGAGTAATATTTTTCCACTGAATATAGTGGTATACAACTTTTGGTCTCCAGGCTTCCTGGTTCACCCCGTCGATTGAAGTTTCGATTTTCATTAAGCCAGACAGGAAACAAGCATCAGAAACTAATCTGCTTCCTTTACCATGATCGATATGACGGTCATCAATTGCGTTGCATAATACAATTTCAGGTTTGTATTTTCGAATCATTTTTATGACTTCTAATTGATGTTTTTCATCATTAGCGAAAAATCCATCACGCATTGCCAGATTTTCGCGCACAAGAACTCCCAGAATCTTTGCAGCATCTTTTGCTTCCTCATCTCTGATTTCTGCTGTGCCTCGCGTTCCTAGTTCCCCGCGGGTTAAATCTACAATACCTACTTTTTTCCCAAGGGAAACTTCTTTTAAAATTGTTCCGGCGCAACCTAATTCTACATCATCCGGATGTGCGCCAAAGGCTAATATATCTAATTTCATTTATTTTTTGTTTCAGGTTTCAAGTTTCAGGTTTCAAGTTGCCAACAGAACGTGAAACTTGAAACCTAAAACTTGAAACAATTTATAAACTATTTCTTCAAAACTCTTTTCATCGTCATCGATTTATTGACGCTTTCCTCCCATTCTTTTTCGGGAATACTTTCTTTAGTTATGCCGCATCCCATGTACAAAATGGCTGTTTTATCCAGAATCTGCATGCTTCGTAAATTTACGAATAAATCAGAGCTAACAGTATTTCCAGTAAAACTGCTGTTTAATTCACCCAGAAATCCGGTATAAAAAGTTCTATCATAATTCTCGTTTTCGATAATAAACGCTTTTGCTTTTTTCTTTGGAAGTCCGCCCACAGCAGGAGTTGGATGAAGCGTATCAATAACTTCTTCTAAAGTTGAATTCTCTTTTAAAACTCCCGAAATATCCGTTTTAATATGCCAGATAGAACCAGCTTTTAAACTGTACGGTTCAGAAACTACTACCGAAGCCGTAAATTCTCTCAGTCTTTTTACAATAAAATCAGTTACAAACTGCTGTTCGTCTTTTTCTTTTTGCTGCCAGACTATTTCAGTTTCAGAATTATCTTTTTGTGTTCCGGCCAAAGCCATGGTTTCAAAAACATTTCCGTTTGCCTTTAAAAGTTTTTCAGGCGTTGCTCCCATCCATAATCCTACTTTTGGATGAAAAAAGCAATAACAGAAAGTAGCAGGATAAATTTGAATCAAATGCTGAAAGGTTTCAATAAAATCAAATTCAGCTAAATTGACTTTTTCGCTTCTTGATAAAACTACTTTTTTAAACTCTTCATTTTTAATAGCCTCAACTCCTTTTGCAACTAAACTTTCGTATTGCGTTTTAGCTGCAGCATCTAAATTTAAATCATCTGTTTCAAAAGATTCAAATGCAGTGATTTCTTTTTGTGAAGTAATAATTTCCGATTCGTTCTCCGGAATTAAAACAAGCTGTTTTTCATCAAAAGAAGCAAAAACAAATCCTTTCTCTGTATAATCTGCAACTTGATGTAAAGTATCATTTTTTTGTAAAAAACCAATAAGATCTCCAGAATTGGGTTTTGAATAAAGTACAAAAGGTAAGTTTTGTTCTTTATGATTTTTAAATTTTAAGAAAAATGGATTCATAATTTATTCACTTTTCTTTCTGTCTAAAACCATATTCGTCAGTTTACAAAGCGAAACCAGATTTCCTTCTTCATCTGTAATTTTGATTTCCCAAAGATGAAGGCTTCTTCCTTTATGGATAATTCTGGCTGTACCAAAAACATAACCTTCGCGAATACTTTTTAAATGATTTGCCGAGATTTCGATTCCTCTTACTTCCTGTTCTTTTGGATTGATAAAAAAGAAAGAAGCTGCACTGCCCACACTTTCTGCCAAAGCAACAGAAGCGCCTCCGTGCAGTAATCCCATTGGCTGGTGAACACTTGGATTTACAGGCATTTTTGCAGTTAAAAAATCTTCGCCTGCGTCGATATATTCAATTTTCAGCGTTTCCATTAATGTGTTTTTAGAAAACTCATTACAGCGCGCTAAAATCTGCTCTTTTGTATAATTCATTAAAATAAACTTTAAAATCGTAAAATTAAAGAAAGATAAGACACAAATCGAAAAATCAGATTCTAAAATTAAAAATCATTTATAAACTTGTCAGTTTTTTGCTATTTTTACAAAAACAATCAAAATCAATCTTTGGCTGATTTTTTTGCCACAGATTACACAGATTTAAAGGATTTTAAAAATACAACCGTTAATTACAGGGATTTTCGCGAATTTTATTTCAATTTAATTTGTAGAATTCGCAGCGAAAAAAATCATTTCAATACTATTAATCTGTGGCAAAAAATAAACAAATTCAAATGCGTCAATACTTTACAATCTTGGTTCTGGGTTTAATTTTAGTTTTCAGTTCTTGCAGAACTGATTTTGATACTGTAGCCAGTTCCGGAGATTTAAAGTTTTCGAGAGATACCGTTTATTTAGATACCGTTTTTAAAAATATTGGTTCAAGCACCTATCAATTAAAAGTCTATAACCGAAGTAAAGACGATATTTCGATTCCAATTATACAGCTTAAAAAAGGTCTAAGTTCTAAATACCGAATGACGGTTGACGGAATGAGTGGCAACAACGGGAAAATTTTTAAAGATGTAACGCTTTTAGCAAAAGACAGTTTATACATTTTTATAGAAACTACAGCTGACATCACTGACGCTAATTCAACTGATTTTTTATATACTGATGAAATTCAGTTTGACAGCGGCGCGAATCTTCAGGAAGTTGCTTTGGTAACTTTGATTCAGGACGCGGTTTTTTTATTTCCAAAACAAAATGCCGACGGAACGAAGGAAAAAATCCAGATTGAAGGAAAAGATGTTGACGGATTTTATCTTAACGAAAATGATCCGGAAAACGGAAACGAATTGATTTTTACCAATCAAAAACCGTATGTGATTTATGGATACGCCGGAGTACCGGAAAATAAAACCGTAACTTTTGAAGCCGGAGCACGAATTCATTTTCATGCTAATTCAGGTTTATATGTCAGTGATAAAGCCTCTCTGGAAATAAACGGAAAAACTTCAACAACCGAAAAACTCGAAAACGAAGTTATTTTTGAAGGCGATCGTTTAGAATCTCTTTATTCTGCTATTCCCGGACAATGGAATTCTGTTATTTTTTCTAACGGAAGTACAAATCATTCAATAAATCATTTAACTTTAAAAAATGCCGTTATTGGGTTAGATTTTAAAAATCCTGTTAACACCGTTGAAATTAAAAACACACAGATTTACAATTGTGTCGAATACGGAATTTTAGCTCAAAACACACAGATTAACGGCGAAAATATCGTTATAAATTATGCCGGAATTGCCAGTTTATCTTGTGTTTATGGCGGTAATTATACTTTTACGCATTGTACTTTTAATAACAACTGGTCAAATAGTTCCCATTTTGCCGTTAACTTAAGTAATCGTTTATCTGGAGCAGTTCCAGAAACCAATCCGCTTACAAATGCAGCTTTCAATAATTGTATTATTTATGGTTCAAGCACCAACGAATTTAATTTAGAAAAAAGTGCAAATACTGCATTTGTATATCAGCTTAACAACTGTCTGTTAAGATTTGGCACTACTACAAATGCTGATTATCAATTTAAAACCGATACAGAACATTATAACAATATTATTCTAAATGAAAATCCGAAATATTATAATGTTTCTAAAAACCAATTGAATATTGATAAAACTTCTGCCGCTTTCGCGAAAGGAAATCAGGCTTATATAATTCCATTGGATATTTTAGGAATCACAAGAACTTCACCTCCGGATTTGGGTGCATATCAGAGTAAAGACTTCCCTTCTAAATAAAATTAAAAGTTTATATACGTTATTTTGAAATTGTCAGCAAAGACTTTGTTTTCATAGTCTGCATTTTATGTTTAAAACATAAACATAATCATCACTTAACATGTTTTTTTCTTTAAAACTGTAATCTTGTCCTAAAAATTAAACCTATTTATTTTAAGACTTCAAGTCACAATTTCAACCTGCTTATTTATGAAAAAAAACTACTTTTTTCTTTTTGTACTGGTTTTTACATCTGCTTTTTCACAAATTCCAGCTGGATATTATGATACGGCAACAGGAATCGGCTATGCATTAAAAACACAATTGTACAATATTATTAAAGGTCATACCGATAATGGATATGGCGGACTTTATGTAACGTATGCCACATCAGACCTTGATCATTTTTATGAAAATGACGGTACGGTTTTAGACATGTATTCTGAAAATCCAACAGGAACAGATCCTTACAGCTACAGCATTGCCACTACTCAAAGATGTGGTAATTATGTTAAAGAAGGTGATTGTTACAACAGAGAACACATCATTCCACAATCTGTATTTGACGAAAAATCACCAATGGTGGCCGATGCTCATTTTATTACCCCAACAGATGGAAAGGTTAACGGAATGCGTTCGAATTACCCTCATGGCGTTGTAAACAATCCAACTTATACCTCTTTAAACGGAAGCAAATTAGGAGCAAATGCTACTGCGGGATATTCAGGAACTGTTTTTGAGCCAATTGATGAATTTAAGGGAGACATTGCCCGAATGTATTTTTATTTTGCAACACGATATGAAAATACAATTGCCGGATATTCATATCCAATGTTTAACGGAACTTCAAATAAAGTTTTTACCGCAGCTTTCTTAAATATTCTTCTAGCCTGGCATACGCAAGATCCTGTAAGTCCGAGAGAAATAGAGCGAAACAATGCTATTTATGCACGTCAGAACAACAGAAATCCATTTATAGATCATCCGGAATATGTAAATCAAATCTGGACAACTGAATCAGACGATACTACACCTCCAACTACGCCTCAAAACTTAACGGTTACACAAAGCACTTCAAACTCAATAAGTTTAAGCTGGTCGGCTTCCACAGATAATTCAGGAATTGCAGCTTATGCGATTTACGTAAACAATGTTTTTAAACAAAATGCAACGAGTACCACTGCAACAATATCAGGATTAACTCCTTCGACAACCTATTCTTTTTATGTAATTGCAAAAGACGCATCCAACAATTCTTCTACTCAAAGCACCACTGTAAATGGAACTACAACTGAAGCACCATCTGGAGGCGGCGGTACTGTTACGAATGAAATTTTCTTCACCGAATATGTTGAAGGTTCCGGAAACAATAAATACTTAGAAATTTCAAATTTTACAGGAAACACCGTCGATTTAACTAAATATGCCATCAAAAAGCAGGTTAACGGCGCCGGGCCGTGGACATCTACTTCCGGACTTGCATTAACGGGGACATTAGCTAATGGTGCATCCTATGTAATTGCATACAGTCAGGCAGCTGCGACTTGTTTTGCTCCGGCAAGTGCTAATTTATCAAGCAGTGCAACTGAACTTCAGTTTAACGGAAATGATCCTGTAGGATTATTTAAAAACGATGTTTTGATCGATATAATTGGTACTTTAGGCAATACTGCTAATTTTTCTATTGACGAAACTTTAAGAAGAAAACCAACGGTTTCTTCACCAAATACTATTTTTGATAAAGCTGCAGAATGGGATGTGTATCCTAAAGACACTTGCAGCGGATTAGGAAGTCATACATTAGCAAATTTAGGAACTGGAGATTTTGACTCTGCTATATTTTCAATCTATCCAAATCCTTCAAATGGTCATTTTACAATTCAATTGAAAGATTCAAATGAAGCTTCAAATATTGAAATAATATCAATTTTAGGACAAAGAGTTTTTTCACAAAAGAACAGTCTCAATTCATCGATAAATGTGAATAATATTCAAAAAGGAGTTTATATTGTACGCATTACGCAAGGCTCAAAAACAAGCAGCAAAAAAATAATTATCAACTAGATAAGTTATTTTCTACTTGGTATACTTCCCGCAAAGGCTCTGATTTTTAAAAATCGTGTCTCTGCGGGATTTATGTTTATAAAAACATCGTAAGAAAATATATCAAAAATTAAACATTGCTTAACGCGGTGTATTCATAAAAGTAGTAGATTTGCTACAATACATTTTTAAAATTCTAATAATCAGATTTTTAAAAACATCTAAAATAACCAAATCTTAAACTATTGACTATGAAAAAAAACTACTTTTTGCTGTTATTACTGTTTTCTATTGTTGGTTTTTCTCAAATACCTTCTGGTTATTACAATACTGCAACCGGAACAGGTTATACTTTAAAAACACAATTGTATAACATTATTAAAGACCACACCAATAATGGTTATGCAGGATTATATACAACTTATCTAACATCTGACGTTGATAATTTTTACGAAAACGACGGAACAATTCTGGATATGTATTCTGAAAATCCATCCGGAACAGACCCTTACAACTATACAACAGGAACAACTCAAAGATGCGGCAATTATTCTGCAGAAGGCGATTGCTACAATAGAGAACATATAATTCCTCAGTCGGTTTTTAACGAACAGTCACCAATGGTTGCCGATGCGCATTTTATTACACCAACCGACGGAAAAGTAAACGGAATGCGTTCTAATTATCCGCACGGAACTGTAAACTCTGCAACTTATACTTCTCAAAATGGAAGCAAACTAGGCTCAAGCAGCATATCAGGATATTCAGGAACCGTATTTGAACCCATCAATGCTTTTAAAGGTGATATTGCCCGAATGTATTTTTATTTTGCAACACGTTACGAAAACACAGTTGCCGGATATTCTTATGCAATGTTTAATGGTTCAAGCAATCAGGTTTTTACAACCGCTTTCTTAAATATGCTTTTGGCGTGGCACGCACAAGATCCTGCAAGTACCAGAGAAATTGCCAGAAATAATGCTATTTATGCCCGTCAAAACAACAGAAATCCGTTTATCGATCATCCGGAATATGTAAACCAAATCTGGGGCGGAACATCTTCTACAGATACACAGGCTCCAACTGCTCCAACGAGCTTAGCCTCAACTTCAAAAACAGCGGTTTCAATTTCACTTTCGTGGAACGCTTCTACAGACAATGCAGCCGTTACAGGTTATGATGTTTATGCAAACAGCGCTTACAAAACAACAGTTTCGGGCACAACAGCAACCATTACAGGTTTAACAGCTTCTACATCTTATTCTATTTATGTAAAAGCAAAAGATGCTGCCGGAAATACTTCTGCATCAAGCAATACTATTTCGGTTACAACCAACAGCAATGGAACTGGAACTGCAACAGACCTGCTTTTCTCTGAATACATTGAAGGTTCAGGAAATAACAAAGCCCTTGAAATTGCCAACAATACCGGAAGTTCTGTTAGTTTGTCTGCTTACACCATTAAAAAACAAACAAACGGAGCTGGTTCGTGGAGTACAGGGTTGGCTTTAACAGGAACATTAGTGACAGGAAGTAAATTTGTAGTAGTAAACAGTTCAATGTCATCAAGCTGTTTCCCTATTAGTTCTGCCAATATTTCGACAACTGGAACAGAATTAACTTTCAATGGAAACGATGCTGTAGGTTTATTTAAAAACGGAGTTTTAATTGACATCATCGGAACTTTTAACGGCGGAACTGCAAATTTTGCAGCAGATGTAACTTTAAGAAGAAAATCGACTGTAACTTCTCCTAGCACAACTTTTAACTTAAGTGCTCAATGGGATTCGTTTTCGCAAGATACCTGCAATAACTTAGGAAGCAAAATGGCCAGACCAATCGAAGAAGAAGTTGTTGAAACTTCAGATGAGATTGTGATTTTCCCTAATCCTTCAGATGGAAATTTTAATATTGGTTTAAACAATTTTGATTCTCCTTACAGCTTAGAAATATTCTCTTTTACAGGACAAAAGGTTTTTGAAAAACAAAATGCTTCAGATTCTGTAATCTCGGTAAGTTATCTTCCAAGCGGAATTTATATTGTTAAAATCGAAAAGGATTCAAAAACTACTATTAAAAAGATCATAATCAACTAAATATTTTTTTCACGCAGATTCGGCAGATATGGCAGATTAAGAAATCTTAATAAATATATTGACACAGATTTATTGAAAACTCTATTACATTAAGTCTGCTCAATCTGCTGCATCTTCGTGAAACAAAAAACTTTTCGCCTTTGCGGGATTAAATACAAAATCCTTAAAATTCAATCACATTTCAGAGCAATTTCATTTTTTTCAAAAGAGTTTGTTATCAAATTTGCGCTTGCTATTTATTTACATTAAATTTGCAGCTCAATACAACAAACTACACATCACAATGATCCATTTCTTTGAAAACCAAAGCAAAACTGTTTTTGCCGTACAAACGCAAAACGAAATTTCAGCTCAAGACATTTCAAAATTAAACTGGCTTTTTGCCGACGCAAATAAGATCGAAAAATCCGCACTGACGGGTTTTTTTGTTGGTCCCCGTGCCACTATGATCACACCGTGGAGCACAAATGCTGTAGAAATCACTCAAAATATGGGTGTTCCGGGCATTATCAGAATTGAAGAATTTCATCCGGCAACGGAAGATTTCAATGATTTTGACCCAATGCTTTCTCAAAAATTCAACGAATTAGATCAGGAAATCTTCACAATTAACATTCAGCCGGAACCAATTCTGGAAATTGATGATATTGCTGCTTATAACAAAGTTGAAGGTTTAGCTTTAAGCGAAGAAGAAGTTGAATACTTAAACAATCTTGCTGCTAAACTAGGAAGAAAATTAACAGATTCTGAAATTTTCGCTTTCTCTCAGGCAAACTCAGAACACTGTCGTCACAAAATCTTCAACGGAACTTTTGTTATTGACGGTGAAGAAAAAGAGACTTCTCTTTTTAAATTAATCAAAAAAACATCTCAGGAAAACCCTAACGATATTGTTTCTGCTTACAAAGACAACGTTGCTTTTGTAAAAGGACCAAAAGTGCAGCAATTTGCACCAAAATCTGCCGACAAACCTGATTTTTACGAAATAAAAGAATTTGATTCGGTTATCTCTTTAAAAGCCGAAACACACAATTTCCCAACAACAGTTGAACCTTTCAACGGAGCTGCAACAGGTTCTGGAGGAGAAATTCGTGACCGTCTTGCAGGTGGTCAAGGTTCACTGCCATTAGCAGGAACTGCAGTTTATATGACATCTTATTCTCGTTTGAACGATGACAGAAAATGGGAAAATGCTGTTGAAGAAAGAAAATGGTTGTACCAAACACCAATGGATATTTTGATCAAAGCTTCAAACGGAGCTTCTGATTTTGGAAATAAATTTGGTCAGCCGCTTATTACAGGTTCAGTTTTAACTTTCGAACATTCAGAAAACGACCGTAAAATTGGTTACGATAAAGTGATCATGCAGGCGGGCGGAATTGGATACGGAAAACTGGATCAGTCAATTAAAAAGAAACCACAAGAAGGCGATAAAATCGTAATTCTTGGTGGAGAAAATTATAGAATTGGAATGGGTGGTGCTGCAGTTTCATCTGCAGATACAGGAGCTTTCGGTTCAGGAATCGAATTAAATGCCATTCAGCGTTCAAATCCTGAAATGCAAAAACGTGCTGCAAATGCGATTCGCGGTTTAGTAGAAAGCGACAATAACCCAATTGTTTCTATTCACGATCACGGTGCGGGTGGACACTTAAACTGCCTTTCTGAATTAGTGGAAGAAACTGGAGGTTTAATTGATTTAGACAAATTACCAGTTGGAGATCCTACTCTTTCTGCAAAAGAAATCATTGGTAACGAATCTCAGGAAAGAATGGGATTGGTTATTGGTCAAAAAGATATTGATACGCTGCAAAGAATTGCCGACAGAGAGCGTTCCCCAATGTATCAGGTTGGAGATGTAACGGGAGATCACCGTTTTACTTTCCAATCACAGTCAAATGGCTCAAAACCGATGGATTATGCTTTAGAAGATTTCTTCGGAAGTTCTCCAAAAACGGTTATGACAGACAAAACGGTTGACAGAAAATATGCTGATGTTGGGTACAACGCAGCAGATTTTGAATCATATTTAAAAGACGTTTTACGTTTAGAAGCTGTTGCTTCAAAAGACTGGTTAACCAACAAAGTTGACCGTTGTGTTGGAGGAAAAGTAGCTAAGCAGCAAAATGCAGGTCCGTTACAATTACCTTTAAATAATGTTGGAGTTATGGCTCTGGATTATTTAGGTAAAGAAGGTATTGCAACTTCTATTGGGCATGCTCCTATCGCAGCTTTAATTGATCCGGTTGCAGGATCTAGAAATGCTATCGCTGAATCGTTATCAAACTTAGTTTGGGCGCCAATTATCAATGGATTAAAAGGAGTTTCATTATCTGCAAACTGGATGTGGGCTTGTAAAAATGAAGGTGAAGATGCTCGTTTATACGATGCGGTACAAGGCTGTTCAGATTTTGCAATTGAATTAGGAATCAATATTCCGACAGGAAAAGATTCTCTTTCAATGAAACAAAAATATCCAAATGATGAAGTAATTGCGCCGGGAACGGTTATTATTTCAGCTGCTGGAAACTGTACAGATATTAGAAAAGTAGTTGAACCAGTTTTACAGAAAAACGGAGATTCTATCTATTATATCAATTTGTCTCAGGATGATTTCAAATTAGGAGGTTCATCTTTTGCACAAATCAGAAATACAATCGGAAACGAAACGTCTACCATTAAAAATTCGGCTTTCTTCAAAAATGCATTTAATACCATTCAGGAATTAATTGGTGAAAACCAAATATTAGCAGGTCACGATATTGGAAGCGGTGGTTTAATTACTACTTTATTAGAATTGTGTTTTGCTGATGTAAATCTTGGAGCAAAAATTGATTTCTCTGCTTTCGCAGAAAAAGATTTATTGAAAATTCTTTTCGCAGAAAATATCGGAATTGTATTCCAGGCTAAATCTGATGCAGCTGTTGAAGCTAAATTGAAAGGTAATAATATCGAATTCTTCAAAATTGGTTCTGTAACTTCTACAGCAACTTTGGAAATTGGAAATTGGAATTTAGATATTCCAACTTACAGAGACGTGTGGTTTGAAACTTCTTATTTATTAGATCAAAAACAATCTAAAAACGGAAGAGCTCAGGCACGTTTTGAAAACTATAAAAATCAGGTTTTACAATATACTTTCCCTGCACATTTCACAGGAAAGAAACCAGAAATCGACAACTCTAAACCAAGACCAAAAGCAGCTATTATTCGTGAAAAGGGAAGTAATTCTGAGCGCGAAATGGCAAATGCAATGTACTTGGCAGGTTTTGACGTAAAAGACGTTCACATGACGGATTTAATTTCTGGACGTGAAAATCTTGAAGATATTCAGTTTATTGGTGCAGTTGGAGGATTCTCTAACTCAGATGTTTTAGGTTCTGCTAAAGGCTGGGCTGGAGCTTTCTTATACAACGAAAAAGCAAAAACAGCTTTAGATAATTTCTTTAAAAGAGAAGATACTTTATCTGTTGGAATCTGTAACGGATGCCAGTTGTTTATGGAATTAGAAGTGATTAATCCAGAACACAAAGTTCACGGAAAAATGCTTCATAACGAAAGCCAGAAACACGAAAGTATCTTTACTTCTGTAAAAGTTCAGGAAAACAACTCAGTTATGTTATCGACATTGGCTGGAAGTACTTTAGGAGTTTGGGTTTCTCACGGAGAAGGTAAATTCAAATTGCCTTATGCAGAAGACCAATACAACATTGTTTCTAAATATGCTTACGAAGGTTATCCTGCAAACCCAAATGGTTCTGACTACAACACGGCAATGATGTGTGATAAAACTGGAAGACATTTGGTTATGATGCCTCATATTGAGCGTTCTACTTTCCAATGGAACTGGGCTCATTATCCAAAAGACAGAAATGACGAGGTTTCACCTTGGCATGAAGCTTTTGTTAACGCCAGAAAATGGATTGAGAAAAACTAAAAATATATTTTTACTAAAGCGCCCGAAACTATCGGGCGTTTTTTTTAGCTGCAGATTACACAGATTAGCACAGATTTTTTCTGAATAAAAGAAATCATTTTAATCTGTGGCTATAAAAAATAGCTCGTGAAAATTCGTGTAATTTATGGCCGACAAAATATTTCATTCTAAAAAAAAATGCCCCGACGCTATCCCTAAGTCGAGGCATTTTTTTTAGTTTCTAAAGGCTGAAGCAATGCCTGTTGCAACATTTGAAGCTCCAAATGCAAACAGCCCCGAAGCAACTGCATTTTGACCTGCAAAAAATTGATTTTCTGCGATGGCATTGCTAAAGAATAATCCGCCTGCAGCTGCTGCTACAAGTCCAATTCCGATTAAGGCAGCAGTCCACCAAGGTTCTGGATCCGGCGGTGGCGGCGGGTTTTTCCAAAAACGTCTCCACCAGCCTGGGTATTTGGTTCCGCACCAGCCCATTGCTAAAAATAAAGCAGTTTCCATAATTTCATGATTTGATTTACGCCTACTCTTTTGCTTTTCGGCTTCCGCATTTGACTGAGGTAAAATTAGAATAAGCCAAATTTGGTTTCATAAGGTAAACTACTGTTTTTGAAAGGGGAAAAAGCCTGTTTTTTATCTTCATTAATTGTACTCTAATTGACATATAAGAATAGCTTAATGATATCTTAAGGCAGTTTTTGAGGCTTCATTTAACATGATAGATAACTTTGCTGCATGGAAAAATGGAAACAAAATTTAATAGCCGCAATTCTCTTATTTGCTATAAGCCAATACTCATTTAGTCAAAAAACAAATTCTGTTACCGGAACTATTTCAGACGGTAAAACTCCTCTCGAATTTGTCGATGTGGTTTTAAAACCTGTTACAGATACTACAAAAACAGCAGCTTATGCTGTTACAGATTCGTCAGGAAAATTTGTTCTTGAAAATATAAACTCAGCAGAATATATTTTAAAGTTTCGCTTAATTGGCTTCAAATCAAATAGTCAGAAAATAAAATATACAGGAACTCCAATTTCGCTTGGAAATATTGTTTTGCAGGAAGATGCCAATCTTCTTAATACGGTAGTTGTAAATTCTCAGAAAAAGCAGATTCAAAAAACGAACGAAGGTTTTGTTTTTAATGCCGTTTCTAATATTTCACAAACCGGCGGCACTGCAATTGATATGCTCAAAAATATCCCAACTGTTGCTGTTGATGCAGATGATGCTATTTCACTTAGAGGAAAAACACCTTTAATTTTAATTAATGGAAAAAATTCTGCTATTACAAATATGAATCAGATTCCGGCAAGCAGTATCGAAAGTATCGAAATCATTACAAGTCCAACAGCAAAATATGATGCCAATGCCGAAAGTGGAATCATCAATATTAAATTAAAGAAAAACAACTTAAACGGATTAAACGGTGCGGCTGTTCTGGGCGGCGGATTTGGAGCAAAAGGAAGAATGAACAGCTCTGTGCTTTTAAACAATAAAACCGATAAATGGAATGTTGGTCTTGCGTATGATAATCGTTTTGCCGGAAGAACGAAAAATATTAAAGGTGAAAGAAAGAATTATTTCATTGATGATGAACATTTTATTAATCAGAACAGAAGCGATGAAAGAACTGAAGGTCTGCAGAATTTAAAACTGAACGTTGATTTTTCGCCAAATGACAGAAATACTATTTCTTTTGAAGCACTTGGAAACATGGAAAGTCAGGATAATGATGAAACCTTAAAAACAGATATCCTCAATAGTTCTAATCAGTTTTACTCTAGTAATAAACGACATTCCCTGGAATTAGAACGTTCTAAAGCTGCGGAATTTGCATTTAATTACGATCGAAAGTTTTCTGATGACAGAAAAAGTTTAACTGCAAGTATTACCACTTCATACAATTTCCATAGAGAAAACACCGATATCGACACGGACAATTATGATGAAAATTATGCACCAATTGGCGATACTTTTTGGCAGCGAACACATAATTATGAAAAAGAAAATATTTCGAATGCAATTGTAAACTATGCTTTTCCTATTTCAGAAAAATCTATAATTGAAACCGGATATAAAGGAACTTTTAGACTTTTTAATTCTGATTTTCAAAGTGCAGATCTTACAAATGGTGAGTACGTGGTAAATCCGATGGTGAGTAATATTTTTGATTTTAATGAGCAGATAAATGCCGTTTATGCACTTTGGAATTCCTATTCTGGTTCTAAGGAAAATCAAAAATGGAAATACAATTTAGGACTTCGTGCAGAAAATGTTTCTAACAATGGGGCAACACAAAACAATAGTGATCATTTTAGCAATGATTATTTAAAAATTTTCCCTTCTGGATCTGTACAATTGAATTTAAAATCTGATGAATTTCTAAAATTTGGTTACAGTAAACGTATTAATCGTCCGGATTTAGATGATTTAAATCCATTTATTGACATTACAGACGCTTTGAATCCGCATGGAGGAAATCCTTATCTAAAACCAGAAATTATTCATATCGTAGAATTAAGCTACAATAAAGACTGGGACAAATATTCTCTTTCCGGCAATGCTTTTTACAGAAATGCCAATAATACGATTAGACAATACGGTGTTCTTCAAGATAACGGAGTGATTTTATTGCAGCCGCAAAACATTGGAAATACAGTTACATACGGACTTGAAACTATTTTTAGCTTTAAGCCAATTTCTTTCTACGATGGAAATATTAGTTTAACGGCTTTTCAGCAAAATATTAATGCCGGTAATTTACCGCAATCAGAAGATGTGGTGAGCAGTGCTTTTAGCTGGTACGGAAAAATCATTAATAATTTTACGCCCTGGAAAGGCGGGAAACTTCAGGTAATAGGCAACTATAATTCTGCTGTAGCAACTGCTCAGGGAAAAAGAATTCCAATTTATAATGCAGACATGGGATTTCAGCAGAAATTAGGAAAAAGCAATGCCAGATTAGGTCTTGTTGTAACCGATATGTTCAACACTTTAGAAAGCGGTTATAAAAACAATACTCTGCTATTTAGAAACAGCAGAACTTCTAAATCTGATACCCGTGCTCTTATGCTTACTTTTGCTTATACCTTCAGATCTGATTTTAAAGAAAAGCTGTTAGAAAATCAGTTTTCTACAGAATAAATAATCTCAAAAAACTAAAACTTAAAAAAACAGCATTCTTAATATTTCAGATTCGTCTTTCTATTAAAATTTAAACTATATTAGCCTCGAAAAATCTGCCGCTGATTTTTCTGTAAACGCCAAAAACACTTAAACCTAAATAGAATGAAATCTGTACATGTATTCCTTGCTGCCTTATTTTTTATTGCTGTAAAATCATATTCGCAAGTTGAAGTAAACCAAATTACCCATAATTCTAAAGAACGATACATTACTACTACTATTGGTTTTCCGGTTCAGGGAACTTATGCCCCTATTGGAATGAAAGAACCTGTTACGGTTTTAAATCCAGATGGTACCGGTTTTATTCAGGCAGATGATTTAAGCAAGAAAAAAATCAATTGGGGAATTGAATGCTCTGAAGAAGGTGTTGCTATTTTTAAAGAAGGTTTTAACAGCAAGTCTTATACTTTTTGGTACAGACCAAACGACAGCAATGAATGGTACTATTCTCAATTCTCTATTCATTTTGCCAAGAAAAAAATGTTTTTAATGGGCGAAAGAGTAAAAGCTTACGAAGATTACAACGTACAGTAAGCTTTTAAAAACGGCTTCAAATTAAATTTTTCTTGATTTTTTTGAAATTTTACGAGAAAAAAGAAAACGTTTTCGTTGATTTTTAATAGTCTCTATAAATTTTCCCATAAAATTCCATAAAATAAAAAATCATACCTAAATTTTATTTAATTTGCAGTAAAATTCAATATATTAAACATGGTTTCAATCACACGCCTTTTTGATTTTCCCTATTATCAACAAGAAACTTACAACCTCCCAGTTGCTCTGGCAACCAAAAAAAACGGAGTCTGGGAAAAAACATCTACCGAGGAATATATTGCAAAAGCTAATGCCGTTTCGAGAGCATTATTGCGCATGGGCGTTCAAAAAGATGATAAAATTGCTTTAATAAGTTCTAATAACCGTACCGAATGGAATATAATGGATATTGGTATTTTGCAGACTGGTGCGCAAAATGTTCCAATTTATCCAACAATTGCAGAGGAAGATTATGAATATATTTTAAATCACAGCGGCAGTATTTATTGCTTTGTTTCTGATGACGAAGTTTTACAAAAAGTAAATGCAATTAAAGCCAATGTGCCTACTTTGAAAGAAGTTTATTCTTTTAATGAAATTCCTGGATGCAAACACTGGTCAGATCTTCTTTTGGCCGGCGAAGACGAAAGCAATCAAAGCGAAGTTGAAGCCAGAAAAGACAGCATTCACACAGATGATTTAGCTACAATTATTTATACTTCCGGAACTACAGGAAGGCCAAAGGGCGTTATGCTTTCTCATAAAAATATCGTTTCGAATGTTCTGGACAGTGCTCCAAGAATTCCGTTTGATCCGGGAAAAAGCACTGCTTTGAGCTTCCTGCCAATCTGCCATATTTTTGAAAGAATGATTTTATACATTTATCAATATTATGGAGTTTCGGTTTATTTTGGAGAATCTATTGACAAAATCAGCGATAACTTAAAAGAAGTTCGTCCAACTGTAATTACAGCTGTACCACGACTTTTAGAAAAAGTTTACGATAAAATTTACGCAAAAGGAACTGAATTAACAGGTATCAAGAAAAAACTTTTTTTCTGGGCTATTGATTTAGGCTTAAAATATGAACCATACGGAGCAAATGGCTTTTGGTATGAATTTCAATTGAAAATCGCCCGCAAACTTATTTTCAGTAAATGGAAAGAAGGTTTAGGAGGAAAATTAGATTTGATGGTTTCCGGAAGTGCCGCTTTACAGCCGCGCTTATCAAGAGTTTTTGCTGCTGCAGAAATCCCGGTTATGGAAGGATATGGTTTAACAGAAACTTCTCCCGTAATTGCCGTTAACGATCAAAGAAACAGAGGATTTAAAATTGGAACCGTTGGAAAACCAATCCGCAATGTTGAAGTTAAAATTGCCGAAGACGGAGAAATTTTATTAAAAGGTCCAAACGTAATGCTGGGTTATTATAAAGATCCTGAAAAAACTGCAGAAGCTGTTATTGACGGGTATTTCCATACAGGCGATATTGGAGAAATTGACAGTGAAGGTTTCTTAAAAATTACCGACCGTAAAAAAGAAATGTTCAAAACTTCGGGAGGTAAATATATTGCGCCGCAGATGATCGAAAATGCCATGAAACAATCTCGTTTTATTGAGCAGATTATGGTTATTGGCGAAGGTGAAAAAATGCCTGGTGCTTTTATTCAGCCAAACTTTGAATTTGTAAAAGAGTGGGCAAAAATCCATAAAATTACTTTAGGAAGTTCTGATGCCGAAATTAGTTCAAATCCAGATGTTATTAAACGTATCGATGAAGAAGTAGAAAGCATCAATAAAAAATTCGGACACTGGGAACAAGTAAAACGCTTTGAATTAACACCAGATGTATGGTCTATCGACGGCGGACAGCTTACTCCTACTCTAAAATTGAAACGTAAAATCATTAAAGAAATCTACAAAGATCTTTACGCTAAAATCTATAATCATAATTAATCAAAATAATATAACCAAACGAAAAAGGCTGTTCAATTGAACAGCCTTTTTTAATACAAGCAATATGGATACTAAAAACATCTTTTGATTAAAAATTACCATTTAATTCTAATTTTAGGCACTGCCTTCCTTACCGCTTTACTCACATTATCAGCTGCTCTATCAACTTCATTACTTATATTCCTTATTGTTTTTACTGCATCATGATTATAACCTGGGCCATTTGTAATATCGCTTACCGTATTATTCCATAATTTTGTAATATCATTATTTGGCCCAAATTTTACATTAAGGGCATCTCCAATTGCTGTAAGCCCTTTTACAATATCATTATTTTTACCAAAACATCCACTATCACCACCAACACCATTTGTAAAACATTTGTCTAGTTCTCTTGCTAGTAACTGCCCACCCGCACATCCGGCAAAAGTATAAGGTTCTCCTCCCGAAGCCGCGGCACATTGTAATATAATCTGAGTTTCGGCATTCATATTAAATTCTTTCAATCCATAGCACATAGCAGTTCCCATAAAACTAACATTACCTGATTTACTTTGCTGTTCCATACAGGCAAGTACCTTAGATACTGTTGGATCATTTACATAAGATGACATACACAATGGATATTTACTCCAATCACTTCCATAATTCGCATAACATTCTGAAATTTTTTGAGCAATTTCTCTTTCTTTGGATCCTCCTAATTTTCCAAATAGACAAAGAGTTTGCTCTTCTGGCGTTTTAGAATCTCGAACACAATTTAAAATATCCAGTTCTCTTTTACCTGCCATATTTTCAATCATACACATAGTAAATTTTTCTCTATCAAGTCCTGTTGAAGGAGAATAGGCATTTTGATAACATTCCTGCGCTTTGACTTCATTTGTAATCATAATATCTCCAAAAGATTTTTTTTCATCTACAACTCCATCAGGAATTGGAGTAAAATTGCCTGGTGAAATCTCAACTCCAAAATTTTGATTATAACTTGGTGCATGGTAAACTGTATTATACGGATTTACAGGAACAAAACCTTCATAACGTCCCACTATATTAGCGCCCCTATATCGATTAATTTCTACTATATTTTTATCCCAAGCAACAAAATAAGCATTATCAATAGGATTTACAGCTGGTATCCTAAGGTACATAAATCCAGAAGGATCTCTTTGTACATACCCACTATTCATAGGATTCTCATTCTGTATAATTAGTCCATTATCAAAAAGCACAAAGCTTTGCTGTCTTACATAATCATAAATTCTTCCCACCATGGTCTGGCTGATTCCTTTATACGAAATATTCATTAAAAAAATAAATACAAGAATTTTACTTACTGAATAATTTTTACAACTTTTCATGATATCGTTTTTTAGGTTTACTTAATAGTATTTTTGAAACTCTCAAAGGCAAAATGATTTTTATTTTATACTGTCTTTATTAATGATTCAAATGTATAGTTAGAACAGTATAGTAATCAATTACCCTTTTGGGTGATATTTTAAATTGTAAACTATTATAAAAAACAAAAACTGCAGATACTAAATTATCTGCAGCTTCATTGCACAGTTATCTGCTATCCTTTTGATAACTGTTCTTAACAAATTAAATTCTAATTTTTAAGGCACCAATGCATAATCTTAGCGATGTTTTTGGCATCGTCAATTCCGCGGTGATGTGTTCCTTCCAGCGGAATATTCAATAATTGCAGGGCACCGTTCATTCCGGTGGATCTTTTTAGACCAAACTTTTCAGCAAAATGCTCTTTTACATTAATGTGTTCCTCTCCCATTGGATATGGAATACCAAACGATTTGCATTGTTTTGTAAGCATATTTAAGTCGTACTGACCGTAACTTGCCCAAGTATATAAATCGGGATTGTATTCGTCGATTAAGAGATTTACAGCTTCCTCAAAAGAAACACCGTTTTTGTCTAATAAATCCTGAGTAATGGTGGTTAATTCTGTACAAAACGGACTCACGGTCGAGCGCTGGGGTTTTATTAAAATTCCCTTGTTCTTTGTAATTTCACCTGTTTGTGAATTTAAAACCGCTAATCCAATTTCGATAATTTCATTTTGCTGGCCTTTTGGGACCGCGCCCTGCCAGCATGTGGCTTCTAAATCGATAATAATAATTTTATCTGTTGTTTTCATTTTTTTAATTTTTAATAATTTTTTTTTAAACCGCTAGGGACGCTAAGTTCACGCAAAGGAACGCTAAGATAGTTTCTCACAGATCTGGCAGAATTTTTTTATAATCCTTTTAATCTTTATAATCTGTGGCTAAAAATTTTCTGTCTTAGCGCCTTTGGCAAACCCCTAGAAAAACATGCTTTTAAAATCTAGAAAGAAACTTTTTTTCTTAGACTTTTTTTCATGCTTTTCTTTTTTTGCAGTACTCTTTTTCTCAAAAACTGCTTTAGCTTTATCCATCCGTTTAACTGGTTTTATTTCATCAGTTTTAGAATTATCGTAAAACTTTTTGAAAGGACGCGGATGGAAATCGACCATAATCGCTGCCATATTTATAGCATCAATGTTCGATAGATCTGTTTCTCCCTTAAAGAAAGTTTCAATAGGTCGAAACTTATCTTTTTTCTCTTTAAACTTATTCTTTTTGGTGTGATCAAAATCCATAGAAAGGAAATTGCTAAAGACATTTAAATCCTCTTTGGCTGCGTTATTTTCGAAAATAAGCCAGCACAAATCACGCAGTTTTCCACGAGAAGGCTTGTACAAATAATCAAAGTATCTGCCTTCTTTTTCTATGTCGTATTTTTTTCTAATTGCTTTTTTGTATTTTTCTAGTGTATTGTTTTGCATGGTATTTTTTTTTTTTTTTGCAATTCTTGGAAATCACAGGAAATCGAAGGTTTTTCCGGGAAATCCAATATCACAAAAGTTCAAAGCACCCTTGCTTTACCAGAGAAATATCTCTAAATGATATATATCATATCCCAAAAATTTACCTTTTCATTCCATAGGTTAATCAGCTCTAAATCCATCTTTTTAATTGAGGCAGATGACAGCTCACTAAACTCTACTCTATTGGCTTGACTAATATGCCCCGCCGATTCAAATCCTATTTCTTGATTCATCCTTAAATTTTTATTATTAACTTAAACTATCAGCATTTACTGCTAACGGTTTTTACTTTTTACTTCACATTAATTCTTTATGAACAAATATTACAATCGTTCTACGCAATTATTTTGCGTATTTATTTTAAGATTTCTGGTTAGGTAAGAAACTTTTTTTCTTTTAATCTCTAAACCTTTTGCCCTAAAACAAAAAAAGCACCCAATTAAAGGTGCTTCATAACAAATACGATATAAATATCCTATTGCCTATATTGATGCACCATCATGTAAAACCCTTCACGGTAAGAAACCGAGGCTGCTAGTATTGGGTTTTGTATGTATAGTTTAAAACTCATTGTATTCTATTTTAAAATTGTTGTTGTTGTTGTTGTTGTTGTTGTTGTTGTATGAAACTCTTTGTTTCAATTTTGTTTGGCAAAGATAATGATGAAAAAATCATATTTGCAAATCTTTTTTAACATTATTTTACTGAATATCAATTAGTTAAATACAAAATTAAAGCAAAGAAATTCCTGTCCGCAAACTGGTGCAGATTTATCTTTTTATCAAATGACTGTTACTCATCGGATTACTTTCCAAGATTATATTTCGCTATTTTATTAATCATTAAACATTTGGTCAATTATTTTTTTAGTTTTTTTTTAGCTGCGACTTCTTTTTTAATCATTTTTCAATCTCTTTTTGTACTATTCGACGAATTCAAATGGTCAAAAAACAAAAAAGCGCCCTGAAATGAGGACGCTTTTTTGTATTATGATGAGTTTGACTCTAAATTTTACATTTTAATTTCATAAAAACACATATAGCATCCTGAGCTTTCAGCTGAATAATCTCCGGCTAAACGTTCAAATTTTTTGCTTACTGAAAGTGTCATATGTATTTTTCTATTTTTAATTACAGGTACAAATGTAGCATATTTTACCTTAATTTAACAAATAATTGCAAAAACCATAAATTTATCACAATATACTATACTAAGAAATCGTCATTTTTACTGCTAAAATATGTTTACAGATCCCTCTTTTTCCCTGATAAGCTGTAAACCAATCGCAGGTACATCTCTGCGAAGTATTGTCAATAATTATTTTATGTACCACGCCTGAACCTTTTACTTTGGCTTCGATATAGTCAGCCTTTCTTTCAACGATTTCTACTTCTTCATTATCGATTAGTTTTTTGGCGTTTTTTAATCTCGGGTTTAAAGACAAAATACGCTCTGTTTTAAAAGGAAGATGACGGTAAAAATGTGCTTTTTCGCTTAAATCATAACCCAATAATCCCATCGAAGATAAATTAGAAGTCAGATTATCCATTGTTCCAAAATCAATATCATTTTCTATCGAAAGCATTGTTGGGTCAAACATTTCATTTGATTTTAATAAACTGTTTAATCCGTAAACCCATTCTATCGGCAGGTTCTCTGTCATGGTTTCCAATACGTTTCCTTCACCAGAAAATCCGCGGTACGAATCTGGAGAAAAAGCCATTAATAACTGCATTTTTCCAAATTCGCAGACAACAGCACAAGTTTGTTTATCATCAGATTCGTAAATAAAAATCTTATCTACAATTGCCAGAATACCTTCTAATAAACGTAATCTCTGTACACCGCCAATTCTAACACTGTCTGCTGTGGCTAATGTCGAAAACATAAATTTTCCGGCTCTTTTGGTTATAAAGAAATCGCTTTTTACATTTCCTTTTGGCAGACTTTGAAAAAGCTGAATGGTTTGGATTTTATTCAATTCGAACTTTAAATCCATATCGGCCAGATACAACTGAACACTCGTTAATCCTTTTATCCAGCGCATTGGCAAAGTCACTTTTTTCTCGACCACTTTTGCTTTGCTGGTAATTACCTGAACGTCCTGCTGACCAACGGCAAGGGTTACTTTTTCGTTTTTTTGAATCGCATTCAGCGCATTCAGCATTGGATCGTTAAAGTCAACGTTTGTAGTTCCGTTTGCGATAAATTCTCCGTCAACTGCTTCAGGTTTCATGTCTAATCTTACATAAACTCCGTTGCAGGAAGAAAATCCCTCAAAACGAAGTCTTTCTGATCCCGCAGAAACAATGGGATCACGAAGACTTGGCGGAATCGGCCCAAAACTCGAACGAACGACTTTTGCAATCGTACTCCAGCATTTTGCCGTAACATAAGGATCTGTTAAACTTCCCCAGAAAAAACACGGAATATTATTGACTTCCTCGATTTCGGTTTGATGTGCCAAAACCAAATTATTAATGCCTTTTGTTTTACTGTACGTTGAAACTCCTTTATAATTATATTCTAAATCTGTCATTTTCTTTATTTTAAAATCTGCTTCACTAATGATTTAAGTGCTGAATTGTCTTTCCATTGTTCAAAAAACGCAATAGCTTTTGGCGTAGGTTTTTGATTGGTTTTTGTTAAAATATCGACATAATTTTCGACTATTTTTTTGAAATTTGTCGGCAGTTTGTCTTTCAAGTCAAGATTATCAAAGAAAGCATTGAACAATTGCAGTAAAGCACTGTTATGAAGCGGTGAAATATCTTTTAAAGCCGCAATTCCGTCTGAAAACCTTAAGAAAACACCGTATTTTTCTGAAGCCAGTTTGGCCGCTTTTTCAGCAAAAACAGCAACATCAACAGCTTGTTTTTCAATTAAATTTATCAATACTTCTGATGCCAGTAATCGTAAATCTTTCTTTTCCTGAAAAAAACAGGCAGCAAATAAAAGCTGAGTCGTTTCAGAAGATCTAAATTCTGGTCGGTTCATTACGTCCAAAAATCCTTTTAATTCTGGTTTCGAGCCATCGCCAGTAGCACAATTCTGTAATAAAGTCAAAGCCAGTGCATCTGAATTCTGCGGTGTTAAACTGTACCAGTAATAGGTATTTCCGGCATAACTTAATAAATAATCCCAGCTGTTGCCGCGATTGTAAATATCCTGACTGTACAATAAGTAGTTTGGAATTTTGGTGTAATTTGGTAAATCAAACTTTAATTCATACCAAGAAGGTGTTCTTTCTTTTTCTTTGGTTTGATAATTCGTCCATTCGTTCCATTTTTCTTTAAATTTTATTTCCGGAACAAACGGTGAAACCACAAACGGAATCTCTTTTAAATAGGTATTTTCAAATTCTGTAAAAGTATCGTTTGGATAAAAAGTTCTTGCCGCTGTTGCCCAAAGCGATAAATTTCCGGTTTCTTTTGTCGTTTTTCCTAAAACAGCCAACGCTTTTGAAAATAACGAAGTCGAATCTAAATTCAATTTTTCGTCTACACCAAGGCAGAATGATAAAAGCGGTTTTATTTCTCCTTCAACCTGATCTAATAACGGAATAGCTTCTTCGACATTTTCTCTCGGCATACGCGCTATTGCAATCGCTAAATCGACTGAATCTATTTCTTCCTTGTTCTTTTGATATTGAATTACTCTTTCTACTAAAACTTTTGGTGCGACCCAATAGGGTTTATGACTCGGAAATGAAAGTAATGGCAGCGTAGAATTTGAATCCATTTTTTCCTGTACTTTCTCCAGTAAAGGTTTTATTAAAAGATTGGTATTTATTTTTGAGTAGTGTTTGTATTTACTGTCAAATTTGGCGTTTATATTTTCTATTTTTTGAGATAAAAACGACTTCATAAAGTTTTTATGAACGGCTTCAAAATAATGCTTTTGAAGCTGCTTTTCATACGGCTGCAACTGTATTTTATAATCTGCCGGAAATAAATCTCGCTGCTGAATATAAGTATTCATTAAAATCTCAGTATCGAGCGTTTCATCTGATGCAATGAAATTTCCAAACTGAAACACAATATCATTCCAGTCTTGCGGAAGCTGTACTTCTTCCAAAAGCAAAGTTTCTTTTTTAGGCTCAAAATGATATTCTTCTAAAGTATCGTGATCTGCCGTTAAAGCTTCTTCATCTAAAAACTGACTTAATCCTGATTTTATATTTCCCTGCATTAAAGTAACATACGAACTCAGTTTTTCTTTCAGTACTTTGTCTTTTGCAGAACCTATTTTCAGGATAATTTTAGAAACTTTTTCTTGTAATGTTAAATCAGAAATCACATAAACATCGGCCAGAATTGACGCGATTTGATTGTTCAATTTCGGATTGGCTTTGCTTATTTTTTCTAAAACCGGAAGAACGCTTTTTATTGCTGCCTTGCAGTCGCCGCGCATCATTAAAGGTTCCAGCCATTCTAAGAATGATTTGGTTTTAAATTTTGGATGATTGTAGATTTTCTTTACCAGCTCGATTCCGTAGCTCGTTATGGGCGGATACGCGTTGTGTAAAAACGAAAATATATTTTCCTGAAAAACAACCAGTTCATCTTCTGCCGCCTGAAATTCTTCGATTCTTTTTCTAAAGAAAGATTTCAGGTTGTTGTTCCATTCTTTGGTTTGAATCTGGATGGCATTTTCGATAAAGAAACTGCGATCCATTTTTTTCTCGTCTAATAACGTTTTGTAGACAATACTCCAGGTCTGAAACTCGTCATAATTTTGTTTATCATTATCACGGAAAAAACTGTTATGAAGAATCGTTTCGTAGTTAAACAATTCCGGAATATCTCTTTGATATCCCGTTTTATCATTTACAATCGTTTCAATAAACTTTCTGGTTTTCATTTTTGCGCGCCATTCATTTGTTGCCGCTAAACTCAAAGCATATAATTCTGGATTGAATTGCAGTAATCCTTCGTCTTCAAGTTTTCTCAAATTATGATAATTAAAGCTTACCCAATCCTGTCTCTTTACTTTATCGAGAATAAACGTTTCGAGCCAGTTTGGTTTTGCCCAAATCAGGGTTTCCAACACCTGAGGTTTCGTATCGATATCGTTAAGCAAATGCAGGGCTTCATCCCACGAATTAATATCGGTTTTGTCAAATAAGGCTATAGCACTAAGGGTGATAATGTCATTTTGTTCCATATCGCCGCGTCGGCCCCAGCCGTAGTCGTGTTTGTCTTTTTTCACATAACCCGGATCTTTAGACAAATCAGTATACGTCATCCAGTAACGCTTGCATTTTTTAATGTGCTTTTTTAAAGCTTCAATATTGCCTTTTGATTTTTCTTTTAAGAATGGCAGCAGTAACGCAATCTTTTTAGCTTTTATAATGCTGTCATATTCTTCAATAACCTCATCTGAGTTTTTGGCTTTCGCCGATTTTGGCTTCGAAACCACATCAACTTCACCTGATTCTGAATATCCTTTTTTTACTTTTTCGGCCAATACTTTCTCAGCCATTTTTAAACATTCTTCGTCAGAACCAAAGCTTTTGGTCTGCGTTGTTCCCGATGTTCCGTTTTTTCCGTAAATCACGGTATAATTTGATCCTGTAACTTCGATTTCCCAGAATTTATCCGAAGTTCCGTCGATGTATTTAAGACTTTTTTTCATTATGTATTAGTGTAAAACAAGCGTTATTTCTAAATATTTACAGTTTAGTTTGTGTAGTATTGGTTCGGGTTTAAAGTGAAAAACCGTCACTTTTTTGCAGAAGGGGATATTTTTTGTTTTCTAAATCTTGAATTGGTGTGCTTCTATTCATCTTTACGGGCTTTTAATTTGAAATTGTAAAGTAAGAATTTTAAACTAAGTTTTTCTTAAAAGAATATCTTTTGATTGTTAAAAAATCTTACGAATTAAAAGTACAATTTGATTGCAAAAAAATACCCTGCAAATTGGTATTTGCAGGGTTTGGGTTTTTATTGGTATAAAATTTCTTTTTTACCAAAATAAGAAAAAGTCTCTTTATCTAGTTTTGTTCGATTCCTTTATCGAGGCTTATTTTTTTAACTTTGGTTAAATTATAGGTAATTCCAAAAAAGTGCCCAAATTTAAACTGATTCTGCGTAGGAACATCTCCGGAATTTCCCAGATTATAAGAACCACCAACTGAATAAGAGTCTGCAATTCTAGTGACTTTCCCCATAGAAAAACCTGTAGAAAAAATAATGCGTTCTTGTTTACCTAAAATAGCTCCAATTCCCAAAAGCACTTGCAATTTTTCATTTTGTGTAACTACAGCACCAAAGTTAAGTGTTGGTACAACCCAGGAATTCATTCGAACATAAGTGTTAATGGTTGAACCAAATGCCAAATCGTAATCTCCACCATTTTTTAGAGTAATAATTTTATTGCCTGCAATGGCTGGATCGTCTTTTGTACTAAATTCTGAATCGTAAAGCGAAGTAAAAAATAATCCGGCGCTTACATCTATTTTTAAACCGCCTTTTATCCAAATATTATAGGGTTTACTATCGAAATTTTCATCTTTCTTTTTGGTTTCTTTATTAGATTGATTAATTGTGAATTCTACAACATCAATATTTTTACCTTGTACGTCAATTGGTCGCGTATAAACATCAAAATCAATGCTGTAGAATTTTTCAATAATTGAATCAATGCTTTTTTCAGCTTTTACTTTTGTTTCGATTAGACTACTTTTAACTGTTCCATATTGTTCATTGTCACTAAACTGTTCTAAAACATTCAACAATTCATAACTATTTCTCAACTGTGCTTTTGCTTTATTTAGGAAATCTTTTCTCTGAGCGTAATCATTTGCTTTAAGTGTGTTTTTTTGCTTTAAAATTCCATAAAGACTCTTTACTTCGTAGCCTAAGCTATCGATACCTTGAGCTAATTGCTGATTTTGGTCAATAATGTTTTTAATATACATTTTATCTCTATCAGGAAAAAAAGACAATAATTTAAACGTGCTATCTGCACTTATTTTTGCTTTTGCTTTTAAGTTTTCTCCTGTCGCACTTTGATCATTAAAAAAAGAGATTTCTTTAGTATCAATTTTATAAGTATATTTAAAAGGATTAGCGTTTAATAATTTAACCGCAATCATTTCACTACATTTTGCAGAAAGCCATTTTTTATTTTCTACAGGCGTACATCCTACATCATTACACATTTTAATGCTATTTGAATTAGGTTCGCTTAAATCGATTTCAATAATTTTAGTAACTATTCGGCTTTCTTTGTCTTGGCTATAGCCAATAAATCCAAAAAATAAAAAAAATAATAAGGTTGTTTTCATAATTTCTAATGTTTTTAGTTAACGTATCAAATGTATTTAGAGATCACTACACCAATCAATTACCCTTTTGGGTGATATTTTTTTCTTACATTCTTCTTTATTTTTTTGTAAGTTTATCCACGTTAAGCTTAATTCTGAAATATCACACAAAAGGGTAATTGTGGTCAAAATACTTATTACCCAACTTTGTAATGAAAATGTAACAACATGAAAATAAGAGTTGCCATAGTAGAAGATGATAAACATTACAGTCAGGCGCTGAAGAATATCATCGATTTTCAGGAAGACATGGAATGCGCAGCTCAGTTTTTTAATGGTAAAAGCGCATTGCAAAAATTGGAAGACCTGGAACCAGACGTGGTTTTAATGGATATTCAGCTTCAGGATTCATCAGGAATTGATATCGTTTCTAAATTGACAGAAGCAATGCCAGGAACGAGTTTTATAATGTGCACGAGTTTCGAAAACGACGAAAAAATCTTTTCGGCCCTGCGTGCAGGCGCGAGCGGTTATCTTGTAAAAGGTGATCCTCTCGATAAAATTATTCAGTCTATTCTCGAAGCTCATAAAGGAGGCGCTCCTATGAGTTTTACAATTGCAAAGCGGGTTTTACAGCATTTTCAGGAATCGAAAGTACAGGTACAAAGTTTGGCCTTGCTTACCGTAACCGAAAAAGAAGTTCTTGAACTGCTGGCACAAGGACTGCTCTACAAAGAAATTGCCGATAAAAAAAATGTCACCATCGACACTATAAAAAAACATATTGGCAATATCTACAAAAAATTACAAGTAAGTAATAAAATTGAAGCTATTAATAAGTTTAACACCAAAAACTAAAAACCATGGAACTAGAAAAATTAAAACAAGAAAAAATTGATCAAATTGACTTTTTTAAAAAAATAATTAAAAAAGATATCGAAGAACTTTTTATGGAAAACTATAAAAATATTGGGATTGAGGGATTAACTAAAAGTTTTTTATTAGATTTAGAAATATTCGAAGATATACTTAAGAATAATGAAAATAAGGCATTTTGCAAATTTTATCTCATTCAAAATGGTGATTCTCTCAATCTGGGTTTATCTTTTTCTGACAATGAAGAGTGTGATATTAAACAAAAGAAACTTGCTGACGATGATGTTTTATATGTCTTAGAAAATGATAGTATAACAAAGAAAGATTTCAGAGAAATGAAAAAGAATTTTGTGAAGAATATAGGAGCTAAACTGCCTATTCATCCTGGAAATAAAAAAGACACTTTAATTTCATATTCTTTAAGCGAAATTAATCTTTTCTTAAAAGAAATGAGATTAAAATACTCTGTTATTTCTGCTTTGAAATTCAATATGTTTAAATATTCTCCCACTACACTAGATAATGAACTTGCAGCTCATTTTACAGAAAGAAAAAATAGAATTGCTTTTTGTGTTCATGCCCTATTTAATAAAAAAGACCTATACGGTGAAAGCGAAGGTTACGATCTAGGAAACCTTAGACCTTAATGATATATATTTATGAGATAATATTACTTATAACACTATTAAAATCAATAGTTTTGGTTAGAAAATTTAGTCTTTCTAGCCAGAACTATTTGTTTGTATATCTTCTTATTACCTTTCTTATAGAATTATCTTCCTGGGTAATTATTTTAATTAAAAAAGATTGGAGTTTTCAATACACCGTTTATTGTGTTTTTTGTATTGCTTTCTTTTGGTTTTATTATGTTCAGTCATTTCAAAAAAAGTTAAGAAAGAAAGTTCACTTTGTATCTGGTTTAATCTCTTTAAGCGTTTTATTATTCTCATTTTTTTCAAAAGAAGAAATAGGTTCTTTGTTAATAATAGCATTACCTATTTTTTATATTGTATTTAGCATATTTTGGTTCTATCAAAAAATTGCTTTGCCTTCAGAATCTAAAATTACAAACGATCCTAATTTTTGGATTTCGACAGGTTTACTTCTTTGGAGTTGTTTTTTTATCTTTAGAGTTGTTCCAAGAGATTTTTTTAATATCGAAGATCAGGCTTTTTTAGAATTACTCAGAGAATTTTTATATGCGATAAACTGCGTTATGTATCTTTTATTTTTTAAAGCTCTAATTGAATACGAGACAATCGCAAAAAACATAAAAAAATGAGAGAACTGCCCCCAGAAATAAAACTAACCTACATTATCGCCATTATCATCATGCTGATGTTTGTATGCTTTATTATTATGATGGTTTTTATTTACAACAAAAAACAACTGATTCAGCAGCAGGAAAACCAAATAAAGGAAAGCGAATTCCAGAACCAATTACTGCAAAAAGAATTAGAACGCCAAAAAGCCATTCAGCTCGAAAGAGAACGTATTTCGCAAGATATGCACGACGATCTGGGTGCGGGAATTTCGGCTATAAAACTTCAGGCCGAGTTTTTAAAATACAAAATGCCTCAGGAAAGTTTTTCTGAAGATTTAGAAGCCATAATAAATACTTCTGAAGATATGAATTTAGCCATGCGCGAAATTCTTTGGAGTTTAAACTCGCAAAATGATACTGTTGGCAATTTTATAGAATATACGACTTTCTACATCAAACGTTTCCTTAGTAAAACCAGTATCGATTCGCACTTTAATTCAAACGTTCCCGAAAAGGAAACCAATCTAACGGTAAAAGCCAGACGGAATCTTTTTTTAGCAGTTAAAGAAGCTGTTCACAATATATACAAACACAGCCAGGCAAATGAGATTTTTATTGAATTTGATCAAAATGAAGATTCTTTCAGCATTACGATTATCGATAACGGAATTGGATTATCTGAAACCACACAAAAGGGAAACGGCATGAGTAATATGTCCTTAAGAATGGAAGGCATAAACGGAACCTTTAAAATTATTTCTGCTCAAAAAGGTCTTCGGTTATTGTTTGTGTATCCTTTGATTAATTCCTGATAACAAAAACACGAAACAAAGTAAGAAAAAGTGTATATTTGGTTTTATAAAAAACCAAACGAAATTGTGTTTTACCAAATTAATTGTGTTTTTTACGGAAAGTTATTTTTCTCAAAAAAAATAAATACCTTTGAAATATGAGCACAGAAACTAGAACCAGAAATATTGGCCGAAATATCAGCCGAATAAGAGAGCTTCGCGGCATGAAACAAGGAGCACTTGCTGATGCTATTGGCACAACGCAGCAAACTATTTCCAACATTGAAACCAGCGAAACTGTCGATTTTGATAAATTAGTGCAAATTGCAAAAGCTCTTGGTGTAACTGTAGAAGCTATTGAAAATTTTACAGAAGAATCTGTTTTTAATTTCTTTAACAGCTTTTATGATAATAGTTCTAATACTGGTGCTCAAGGAAATACTCATAATAATCATTGCACTTTCAATCCTCTTGATAAAGTTGTCGAGCTTTACGAACGTTTGGTTCAGGCTGAAAAAGAAAAAGTCGAATATTTAGAAAAATTGATGAAATTGAAATAAGAGATTTTTCTTTTTATATAAAATTGAAAAAGCGCAAAACTTATGGTTTGCGCTTTTTTTGTTTTTATTGAAATTCTTTTCACAAATTTTAAGACTTAAGTATCATTGAGTGCCAATATCAATTACATTTTCTTCTCCAAACCACTCGCTTGCTTTTTTAAGTACATTCTCATTTGGATTACTATAATAAACAGCAAGATTTTCTTTAGCACGAGTACAACAAACATAAAATATTTTTTGCGTTCTCTTTAATACAGATTCACTTTTTGTACTATCCGTAAAAAGATATTCGAAATTATAATCATTCCATTTTCCATTATCTAATAATACTAAAACATTATTAAATTCAGCTCCTTTTGTTTTATGTTGAGTTGAAAACGGAGTAAAACCTTCTAAATAATTGTATAAACTAATAAATTCTTGATAAGAAACCTCTTTAACACGATTATAGATATATTCTTTTTCCGCAATATATCTTGTCAATTTATCATCATCCTTTGAAACGATACCTAAATCATCCGCTTTTTGGATTGCTTGTTCAATTGTTAAACCTTTATCTTTTAATAATTGCTGAATATTTGTATTTAATTCAACTTTCTTTTTAACGCTATCAATAGATTTTCCATTTTTCTTTAAAACCCTAATTACTTCGTTATAGTTTTTAATTTCATAATTGTATAAAACATTTTGGATCTTAAATAAATGCTTAATTAAATTATCTCTTTTCGAGCCTTTTTTACTCTCACTATTTTGAGATTGTTTTTTATCATCAATAAGCATATCCTTATCTAAATATATTTTTTTTACATCTAGAAAGCTTAGTCCTTTCAATTTTTCATATAACTTAAGATTATGGTTGTTCGATAAAATTTTAACTTTTTTTGAAATTTTAGTTTTAAAATTCAATTCTGTCACGAGATCATTAATTGTTGTAAATTGATGTAGATTTTTTTTAGGTATTTTTTTTTGCGTTAAAACTTTATCTTTTAATTCATTTAAAAAAGCATTGTTAAATTCTAAATCAGCAATATCTTCTTTTGGCAAATCTTTAATACAATTATATTCATTTAAAGAATTCTCATCAGCTCTTATTTCATCTAATAAATAAGGCTGGGCTTGAAGATTCATTTCGTCAACTATTTCATCAAATGTTTTATTATCATCTATAGTAATATGATTCAGTTTAATTCTCTCAACTATATCTTTTTTTAGCGAAATTATAGGATCTTTATCATAGATTTCCATTAAATTTTGAAAGCCAACCTCATCCGCAATTAAATTATGTGTTAAATTCAATATCTTAGTTTCTTCAGCATTATCAAAATCCCATTTTTCTTGAGAGGAAAGGTACTCTTTGATTCTCTCATTTTCAACATCTTTTTTTCCGAATAAAAATAGTCGTCTTCCTTCTTTGACCTTACCTTCTGAATCCATATTTGGAGCACTTTTATCTTTGGAAGGCTCTTGAGTTAAATCAGATCTTAATTTATTAGCTAAATCAAAAATTAATCTAGGATTTCTCCTATTTTGTTTTTTTTGAACTTCTCTTACTTGATCTCCGTTATCACCTTTATATAAATCTAAACTTTCTATTCCTTTATCATAAATAGATTGCATGCTATCTCCAAAAAATCCAATAATAGACTTTTTGAAAGATTTTTTAAAGTGGAGTAAAAATATTTCTATTACCTTTTCATCTGTATCTTGATACTCATCAATAAAAATAAACTTAAACTTATCCTGAACTATATCGGAAAGTTTCTTATAAGAAGAAAACATTTTTTCTGCAATAATTAGTAACTCGTCATGAGAAATTATTCCATCTGATAATTTTCTATTCTCTTGATAGCGTATTCCTTTCTCTTCAATTTCAGCATAATTAAAGTTATCTACAACTATATTAGATTCATTATCCTCAGCCAAGTCAAATAAAGTACTTTTCAATTCTTCCTGAAAATTACTAATGCAATTCCAAAGAAAATCGTGAATTGTACTTACAAATAAATTTTTATGATTTACTCGTTCTTCGATTTCTTTAACAGCAGAATTTGTATATGTCATACAAGCTACTTTACTAGTCGGATTTTCTCGAATAACTTGTCTAATTACACTAACCAAAGAATAAGTTTTACCACTTCCTGCTCCACCGCTCAAAAGAAAATTATTTCCATTATCAATAAAATTCAATATTGATAAAACTTCTTTTTCAGTTATCTCTAATCTTTCCTCAACCATAATAATCCTTCTTTAATATAGTTTGGTATCTTCCAACAACTATAATTACTATTCTCACTATTTAAGAGTATTTCCATTGCTAATGAAGGTTTTTTTATAACCCCTTTTTCGGCTAATTCAAAAACTTTCTTATTATTTTTAAACTCTTTTAACCATTTATCTCTTAAATTATTCCAATTTTTTATGTTATCGCATATAAATTTATAATTAACATGAAAAAATGAATCTTCAAAGCTTCTAGCGTGATAACCCGATTCTTCTGTTTGATAAATAATTACTAAATTACCTGACTGATTAACTTCCCAATTTCTGTCATCA
>PJTO01000177.1_pt1 | contig 64219 bp, 50 predicted proteins | sample 1512101 | NCBI WGS metagenome assembly PJTO01 (sample SAMN08177690, study PRJNA422409) | Soil metagenome, whole genome shotgun sequencing project.
CCGTTCTGGTCGAAATCGACGAAACATGGGCCTGCGACAACAAGGCCTACATCAAATGGGAATGCCGAGATGCTGCGTGATCCCGCCCAGATTCAATTTCCATACTTCAGGTTGCTCAATCTTCTGCCGGCACTGTTCAACTTGGGTTTGGAGCCGAGGTGAATGCGGATATCGAAGACCCGCTGACCTTGCCCGAAGATCAGAACCTCCGCAACCGTTGCATGCTGGACAGTTCAACTGACATCAAACTGGTGCGCTTGAAAGGTCGCATCAATTTCGCGTCGAATATGGTGGCGGGGATCATGGTTTTTCCCGCCGGCCCAAAGAGAAAGCAGGCGGTTAGGCTTTGCTAGCCGCCTACTTCCTGCCTTGAAGACACGAACGACGCCATCTTAAAGAATCAGGTGTCTCGCGGCTTGCACGATCGCTTAGTTTGCCTTCTTTGCCTTATGCTCGGCCAGCAGTTTATCAAGTTCGGTGATCCGGATCCGTTCAGGCGTGTCTTTCGCGAGCCCCTTCAGGCGGCATGCAGCCCACAGGCTCCTGCGTTCAGACTCGAGGGCTTTGAGATAGAGGTCAGCCATTTGGTTTGTTCCTTCTGCGAGTATTCGCCAGGGCAGGCCGCCGCCCGGCAGTGGTCTTTGCGTTTCCGGTATCTTCGAGAACCAATTTGCGCCAACGCTGTAGCCGTTCCGGTCTGAGGTCCCCGCTGCGGACCGCCGCTTGCACCATGCAACCAGGCTCCGAGCCATGGGCGCAGTTCGTGAAACGGCATTTCAGCGTCATGGCAGTGATGTCGTCGAATACCTCTGCAATTCCATCGGCGGCTTCCGGCAAGTTGAATTCGCGCATGCCAGGTGTATCGACCAGCCACCCCCCTTCGATTGGGCCATTGAGACGGTGCAGTTGCCGAACGGTCGTAGTATGCCGTCCTTTGCCGTCGTTTTCGCGGATGGGCTGGGTTGCGATATCGTCGGATCCGCGCAAGCTGTTTATCATTGTCGATTTGCCGACACCAGAAGACCCCAGCAATGCGACAGTGCTCCCTTTACCACAGTACCGGGCCAACCGCGCAACGCTGCTGATATCGAGCCCGTTGATTGGTTCGACCTGCAAATCTGGTTGCAGCCCCCGGGCGATGTTCAGGAACCGTTCTGGTCCGACCGCAAGGTCGATCTTGGTAAGAACCACCACCGGCGTCACACCGACCTCGCGGGCCATGACAAGGTAACGTTCGAGCCGCGCCACATTGAAATCATGGTTGCATGAGGTGACTATGAACAGCGTGTCGACGTTTGCCGCAATCATCTGCAGGCGGCGCCTGTCCGCGGGCGCTTGCCGTTTGAACAGGTTGATCCGATCCAGGATTCGGACCGGCGTCATTCCGACTCGGTCAACAATCAGCCAGTCACCGACCGTAGCGCGGTCTTCTGCTCCCTCCGGTGATGACAATGCTGACGGGATCATGCCGCTCAACCCGCTGCCTGCGATCTCAACCCACCCGCGATGAACTGCCATCACGCGCACCGGGCAAAGTTCGCCACCCCGCTCTTCCAAGGTCAGTTGGCTGCTGAAAGCAGTTCTCCAACCAAGGTCAATCAAGGGGATTGCGGAGGATTTCATCGTCAGGGTACAAACTCTTTTCGCTTCGTGGAATTCGACGAACTCTGCCCGAGCAGACATTGACACCGAATGGAGCAGTCGCACGACACCGAGGGGGCTCCTTGCGGCATCCCTACTCTCATATCTGCTGCGGCACCATGCCGTATGGCAAGAACCCGGGAAACGTAAGGTTGGCGATCGTGGCCAATGCCCATCTGGCTCTGATGGCAAACCTGCGAATGGCCGGTCTCGGGTAAGCCAACATTACAGGCATCGCCGCAGAACTTCGTATGTTGGCCCACATGGACTTGAAAAGCAGGCTGTCGGCACCCGAGGATCTGCAAAAGGATACGGCGCGAGATAGCGAATCCAGGTGATCATCAAATGAAAGTCGTGCTTTCCATGGCGTCAATGACGGTATTGACCCGATTGAATACAGGCTGCTGGAGCTGGACCCGATCGCCCGACGTGATATTTTCCCGATCCGGCACCAGCGCCAGCGCGTCCCAGATGACCGCGTTCAGGTCGAGGAACTCGCGCTGGAGATTATCCTGCTTGGCAAGCGAACGTAGTGCCGCAACGCTTTCCAAAGCGCGCTCGGCTAGCCTAATATTATCGAGATTCTGGAGTGATTTGGCAAAGTTCGGTTCGCCGCGCTTCCACCAACGCGCACCGGGATGCGCTTTGCCTTGGCGGCATCGGGCATTGGAGGAAACAGAGCTTCTGCACAATCGGGCGCGCGAAGCCTCGGAACGAGGCGCCCGGTGAGGCTCCCGATGGATAAATACGCGCTAGCTATGAGATCGTAGGGTGTCGGCGCGGAAGGTATCACTTCCGCGCCGCTAAGCCGGATTACATTCGATAGGAGACGCGCACGTAGCCGAACTGGCCAGGAACGTCATAGGTAGTGGGATCGTAGTTGGGACCGGTACAGGTGTTGCAGGCCGGCGGGTCGCTGTTGAACACGTTGATGACGCCTAGCGTGAAGGTCAGGGCGCTGTCGAGGAAGCTGGGCGTATAGCCGAGCTGGACGTCGCCGTAGAAGCGGCTCCTCATCTTGTGGCCGTCGCTTTCGGTCACGCTGTCGATGTAACGCCCGGTGAAAGAGGCATCCACCCCCGCCAGCGACCAGCTGAGAATGCCGGTACCCTTGAACTTGGGGTAGGACTGGTCCGGGAAGCCGCGGGTGGTGCCCTTGTAGCTGATCGTCGCCGAGCCGGTTTCGGTCGGGAATGTCTCGGTGTAGCGCAGCAGGCGATTGGCGTTGAAGGCCAGCCCGAACGTACCCGCATCCGTTTCCGGGGACCGATAGTTGAGGCTGACGTCGAGACCCCGCGTGCGGATGCTGCCGATGTTCTGCAGCAGCCCGACCACACCGGAGATGAGGCCGCTGGGCGTGCGAGTGACGTTGGCGCAGGCATCGGCATCGCCGAGTTCGGCGCAGCGGGCCAAGGTGACTTGCGGGTTGATCGCGGCGATCGCTCCGTCGACCTTGATGTCGTAATAATTGACTTCAAGGCTGAGGCTTTGCGCAAAGCCGCCTTGTGCCCAGCCCGGGCTGTAGACGCCGCCAAACAGCCAGGTCTTGCTCGTTTCAGGGGCAAGATCGGAATTGCCGCCGGTCAGCGTAGGAATCTGGCCGCCTTGCGGTTCCTGATAGCTGCCGTTGGCGGGGACGCCGTTAGCGATGCAGTTTGTACGCACCGTGCCAGAAGTCTGCCAGAGCGATCCCGCGACATTGGTGCAGGGATCGTCGATCGGCGCGTCCGCGCGAGAGCGGGCACCGAACAGTTCGCCGATGGCGGGGGCGCGGAAACCTTCGGCATAGGAGCCGCGTAGCAGGAGGTCAGAAACCGGCTTCCACAGGCCGGTGGCGGTGAAGGTCGTGCTGGAGCCGCTCGTCGAGTAATTGGCGTGGCGCACTGCACCGTCCGCTTCCAGCAGGTGGAAGAACGGCGTGTCCTTGAGGATCGGCACGCGGATTTCGCCGTAGAACTCATCCGAATTGTAGCTGCCTGCTGCCGCCTGTGCGGGGATGTCGGCACCCAGTCCGGCCTGAATGATCGGATCGGGGGTGAAGGAGCCAAACTGGTAGCGATGCTCGTAGCCGACCGCTATGCCGACCGGGCCTGCGGGTAGGTCGAATAGGTCGCCGGTGAGGTTCGCGGTATAGTCCTGAAGCCGCTGGCTGGAACGGTCGCGTTCGGTGAACGAGATATAGTTCAGCATAGCCGGGGTGATCGACCCGGCGCCGCCGAACACGTTGAGCGGTACGCAGGCTCCGGTGCAGTCCGCCAGAGGCCCGAGCGCCTGCTGGACGCGCGCGGCGTTGACGTTGCCGGTGAAGACCTGATGCGCGTCGTTCCACCCGAAGGCGGCGTTCACGTCCCAGTAGAACTTGCGCGAGCCGACCTGGAAATTGCCGTCGAGCGAGGCATTGGCGGTAAAGGTATCGACGTGCTGGGTATAGGTGCGCTGCCCCGCCTCGACCAGGCGCCGGGCGATGAAGCTGTAGGTCGCCGGTTCGCCGTTCGCACCCGAATTGAGCGTAATGCCGAAGGGGTTGTAGGGATTGGTGGCATCGATCGAGACGGTATCGAGCAGATTGCCGTTGCCCGCATCAGGGCCGAGGAACAGCGGCAGGAAGGCCGCTTGATTCTGCGAATTGCGCCGGTTGTAGACCATCTTGGCGCGGAAGGTGACGTTGGAGCTGAGTTCCTGCCTGGCGTTGACGAAGAAGCCGTAGCGTTCGGACGGCGTCAGGAAGTAATTGTAGGGCGCGAAGTTGAAACGGTCGGCCGTGGTGAAGGCGCGGAAGTCGCCGCCCACCAGGGTTGGATCGTAAGTGCCGCGCGTCAGTAACGGCGGGTTGCGGGGCGTGAGGCTGCCGCCCGCGAGGAGCGAGGGATTGCCCGGGTTAAACACGATGCGTCCGTCCACCGCAGCGGAGGAACAGCCGCCACGCGGATCGTCGCAGCTGGTCTGGCCCGGATTGGGAAACTGCGAGATCGATCGATCCGCCGTGCTCACTTTCTCCTGTTTCACGTAGCTTGCGCCGAACACGACCGAAGTGGTCGGGCCGTTCACGCCGTAGCTGACGTTGTAGTCCTGCGTATGGCCGTCGCCCTGACGGAAAGTGCCGAACTGGGCGGAGGCGCGCAGGCCGTCTTGTCGCGTCTTGGTGATGATGTTGACCACACCGGCGATGGCGTCGGAGCCGTAGAGCGGGGATTGGCCCGATTGCAGCACTTCGATGCGTTCGATCTGGCTGACGGGGATGGTGTTGAGGTCAACGGTGGAGGGGATGCCGCTGGCCGCCGTTGCGTTGACGTAGCGCATGCCATCCACCAGCACGAGCGTGCGTTTGGCGAGGAGGTAGCGCAAGTCGATTTCGCTCGTTCCAGCCCCGACACCGCCGCCGTCCTGCGGGTTGCCGATGTTTCCGGAATTGTTCGCTTTGGCGTTGAGGCCTCCGGCAGCGCTTGGCAGGCGCTGCAACACGTCTGCGACGGAAGAAAGGCCGGTTTTGGCAAGGTCCTGGTCGCTGACGGTAACGACCGGGCTGGGATTGTCGAGCGGATTTTGGCGGATGCGTGATCCCGTGACGATGATCGCGTCGACGGGATCGGCGGTCTCTTGTGCGAAAGCTGTAGCGGGAAAAACGAGAGCCAGTGCGGCCATGCTGCAATGCAAATGAAGACGCTTGGAATCCATTATGTCACCCCTTCTTGAAGTCGCCTCGAAATGGGTGAAGTCAAAGGTCTACCTGCTAATGGTGCACTGCAACGGATTTTATGGAAATGTCCTGCGTTTTTGCAGCGAGCAGGAAATATTGTAGCAAAACTGCAACATGACAACCTCGGTGGCGTCCCATCTTCATTCCCGCGGAAGATACGCGCTCATTCGAGCTGTTCGATCGAGATTTTACTAATCCTGGACGCGGACATGCAGATCATGACCGGGAGTGGGACGTAGCCGCCATTCGCCACGGATCATCCGAAAGGCAGATTTAACTGGGGTATTACCGTCATGGGATCCCAGTTCGGTAGCCGATGCACCAGCCGGTGCTCGCGCGCGATTTCGGCGCCGATCCCGCTCGATTCGTCCGTCATCAGCGTCATCGACGAGAGAATGCCGCACGGAGAACTTATGCGCGGTCCGGCCGAGTGAACTGCGGTTGGTCCTCGAACTGGTCGCCAATGGACGTGGGGAGCTGATAGCTCCATTCTCCAGCGTGACGCTATCGGCAGGATCACTGCTTGCGTTCGAGCAAGCTCTCGCGCTTGGTCGCTGCGACGTCCTCGAGCTGGCTTTCCGTCATGCTCTCCACCATTTCGCGCGATGCGCCTTTCAGCTGGGACTTGGGCGTTTCGCCGCGTTTGGCGGACAGCGCCGCGCCTACGGACTTCTGCTGGGCTTTCGATCGTGCGGGCATCGACGGTCTCCTCTGTGCCGGTGAAAAGCGGAAAAGATACGGCGGGTTCCCGTAGCTAGATGTGGGCCGACAGATTTGTTTGCGATATTCAGGCCAGCTGTATATGCCAATGAAAGATAAATCGCGGGCTTGGAGAGATGGGTTGATTGGTAAAAGTGTCATACCAATTGTAATGATCGGTTCTTTTGCGCCCTTTCCAGCCATGGCGGGCGATTATCTCGTCCGCACGCCTGCTGAATATGAGGGGGTTTTGCCCAAAGCGCAGGCAGGCGATGTCGTTCGGCTAGCGGATGGCGAATGGAAGGATTTTTCGATCGTCTTCGAAGCTCACGGGCGTGAGGGGAGGCCGGTGACGCTTGCGGCGCAGACTGCCGGAAAGGTCGTGCTGACCGGGGCGTCCAGCCTGAAGATGGCGGGCGAATGGCTTGTGGTGTCGGGGCTGGTATTCCGCAGAGGCTCGGCGCCGGGGGATGAGGTGATCAGCTTCCGCCGCGATTCGCGCCGGATGGCGGTGCATTCGCGGCTGACCCAGGTGGTCATCGACCGGTTCAACCAGCCCGACCGCCGGCGCGAGGACCGCTGGGTGTCACTTTACGGACATGACAACCGCGTCGATCACAGCTGGTTCGCGGGCAAGGGCAATGCCGGGGTCATGCTGGCGGTTATCCGTCCAAAGGGCCAGCCGCAGGCCAACCGGCACCGGATCGATCACAACTATTTCGGCCCGCGCCCGCCGCTCGGCTCCAACGGCGGCGAGACGATCCGCATTGGCACCAGCGACGAATCGCTTTCGGACTCGCTCACCACCGTTGAGGCCAACGTGTTCGACCGCTGCGACGGAGAAGTGGAGATCGTCTCGGTCAAGTCGGGCGGCAACGTGGTGCGCGGCAACCTGATCCTACAGTCGCAAGGCTCGATCGTGCTGCGCCATGGCAACGGCAACCTTGTTGAACGAAACGTCTTCCTTGGCGGGGGCAAGCCGCATACCGGCGGCGTGCGAGTCATCAACGCGGGCCAGACCGTGCGCGACAATTACATGGAAGGGCTGGCGGGAACGAGCTTCACCAGCGCCATCGCGGTGATGAACGGCGTGCCCGGCTCGGCGATCAACCGCTACGATCCGGTGAGCGGCGCGGTAATCGCCAACAACTCGATACTGGACGCCGCCCGCATCACGCTGGGTGCAGGCGCGGACGCGGAGCGCTCGGCACCGCCGCAACACAGCCGTTTCACCGGCAATCTCGTCACCGGTGCAGGCGCCTCGCCCTTCGCGATCGAGGCAGACGTCAAGGGCATCGCCTTTGCTGACAATGCCGCTAGCGCACAGGTCCCCGGCAGCCTCGCTGCCGGTTTCGTACAGACGCCGATTGCCCTGAAACGCGCCGCCAACGGCCTGCTCTATCCGACCGACCCGGCGCTCGCCAAGCGCGGCGCGCCGCGAGACCTGGCCGTGCTGACGCTCTTGCAGGTCGGGCCGGAGTGGTACGCCAAGCCGGCGCCCGAAGTGGCCTTCGGCTCAGGCCGGACGATCGAGACGCGGCCCGGTTCGCTTGAAACCGCCGTCGCCGCCGCACGGCCCGGTGACGTCATCACGCTCTCCGCCGGTCGCTATGTCCTGACTGAACCCTTGCGCATCGCGGTGCCGCTGACGTTCTCGGGGCCGAAAGCCGCGCGGATCGCCTTTTCCGCGCCGATGCTGTTCGCGTTGGTGGAAGGCGGCCGCCTGCGCCTGCAGGGCCTGACGGTCACCGGCGAAGCAGCGCCCCGCCGTGACGGCAACGCGGTCATCCGTTCCGCACCGACCTCGACGATCGCCAATTACGCGGTTGAGATTGAAGGCACCGACTTCGCCGGGCTGGATGCGGCTCCCGGCTTCGACCTTATCGCCACCACCGCCGCCACGTTTGCGGATCATCTCAGCCTGCGCGGTGTGACCGTGACCGGCCTGTCCGGCACTGTGTTGGCCGGCGCTGCGGAGACTGGCGGCAAGGGCCTCTACGCTGCCGAGCACATCACCATCGCCGACTCCCGCTTCGCCCGCATCGGCGCTCTGGCGCGGATACTGCGCGGCGGGACGGACGAGAGCACGTTCGGTCCAGAAGTGGAGATCACCGGCAATACCGTGGAGGGCAGCGGCCCCGAAATGCTGGCGCTGTCGGGCGTGCAGTCCACGCTGCTGGAGCGCAACACCTTCCGCAAGGCGGGCCGGATCGGCGTCGCCCACGGCGTCGGCGCGCCGCTCACCCGCATTGTTGACAACCGCTTCGTCGATACCGCGCAGCTGCAGATCTCGCGGCTTTATCCGCAAGGAACCCCACAAGTTCAGATATCCGGCAACGTCAGCGGCGGAGACGCATCATGATCGCACGAACCTTCCTTCTGGGCGCTGCGCTTGCCGCGCTGACCCCGCTGCCCGCGCTTGCGGCGACGCTCACGGACAACACCCATCCGGTCCTGACCGACGCCGCCGCGCTCTCGGGCCTCGGCGGGCAGGCGGAACGCTATCCGCTGTTCGCCGCCGAACTGGCGCGCGTGCGCAAGTCGGTGGATGCGGCGATCAAGGCCGGGATCGACGTGCCGGTGCCCAAGGACCCGGGCGGCGGCGCCACCCACGAACAGCACAAGCGCAACTACATGGCGCTTTACGGTGCCGGACTGCTCTACCGCGTGACGGGCGACAGGCGCTACGTCGATTACGCGCGCGACATGCTGCTGGGCTATGCGAAGCTCTATCCCGGCCTCGGCCCGCACCCCGCAGCCGCCAACGAGGCGGCAGGCCGCCTGTTCTGGCAGAGCCTCAACGATTCCGTGTGGCTGGTCTACGGGATCCAGGGCTACGACGCGGTGCGCGATGCGCTGGCCCCGCAGGACCGCAGGACGATTGACGAGCAGGTGTTTCGTCGGATGGCGACGTTCCTGTCCACCGGATCGCCCAAGGTCTTTGACCGCATCCACAACCATGCGACATGGGCCAATGCGGGTGTCGGCATGACCGGCTACGTGCTGCGCGATCAGGACTTGGTCGACAAGGCGCTGAAGGGCCTCGACAAGAGCGGCAAGGCCGGGTTCCTGCGCCAGCTGGACCTGCTGTTCTCACCCGACGGTTATTATGCCGAAGGGCCGTATTATCAGCGCTACGCCCTGCAGCCCTTCGTGATCTTCGCTGCCGCGATCGACGCGAACGAGCCGCAGCGCCGCATTTTCGACTACCGCGACGGCGTGGTCCTGAAGGCGATCCGCACCTCGATCCAGTCGACCTACGACGGCTATTTCTTCCCCTTCAACGACGCCATGCCGGACAAGAGCCTCAAGACCGAGGAACTCTATCAGGCGGTCGCGATCGGCTATGCCAAGACCCACGATCCGTCGCTGCTCTCGATCGCGCAGTGGCAGGGACGCACGGTCCTGACGTCAAAGGGCCTAGAGGTGGCGCGCGATCTGGCGGCGGGTAAGGCGAAGCCGTTCACCTTCGCCTCGCTGCTGCTGCGCGACGGGCCGGATGGCACCGACGGCGGCATCGCCGTGCTGCGTGATGGCGCTGGTGCCAAGGATCAGGTGCTCGTCGCCAAGAACACCGCGCAGGGCATGGGCCATGGCCATTTCGACCGGCTTAACTGGATCCTCTACGACAACGGGCAGGCGATCGTCACCGACTATGGCGCCGCGCGCTTCCTCAACATCGAGGCCAAGGACGGCGGGCGGTACCTGCCCGAAAACGAAAGCTGGGCCAAGCAGACCGTGGCGCACAACACGCTGGTGGTGGACGAGGGCAGTCAGTTCGGCGCCGACTGGAAAAGCGCCATGGCCGCCCCGCGCCAGCTGTGGTTCAACGGCGAAGGCCCGGCAAAGGCTTCCATTGCCGAGATGGCGGGGGCCTGGCCGGGAGTGACGTTTCGCCGCGCGCTGGTGCAACTGAGCGTGGAGGGTGCGAAAAGCCCGCTCGTACTCGATCTGTTGCACGTGAAGGGCGGAAAGGTGGCGCGCTATGACCTGCCGCTGCACTATGCCGGCCATCTGATCGATACCGGCTTTGCGCTGAAATCCAACGTCATCGCGCGGCCGGTGCTGGGCAAGGCGGGCGGCTATCAGCACATGTGGGTTGATGCGACCGGCACGCCGGGCGCGGATGACGGTGTCGTCACCTGGATCGAGGACGGCCGGTTCTACAGCTACCGCATCGCTACGCCGGGCGTGACGATGATCCTGGGCGAAAGCGGCGCAAACGACCCGCGCTTCAATTTGCGGCGAGAGCCCTTCATCCTGCAGCGGCTCGACGGCGCGCGCGATGCCTCTTTCGTCAGCTTGCTGGAGCCGCATGGCCGCTACGATGCCTCGGCGGAGACCACCACCGGCAGCGAAAGCGCCGTGCGCAGCTTCACGCACCGCCGCGAGGGCGACGTCGACGTGGTGACGATCGGTTGGCGCAGCGGCGCCTCCACTGTGGTCGCGGTGTCCGAGGATACCGATCCCGTCCATGCCCATTCGCTCGTGCTGGGCGGGACGACACAGGGCTGGAAGGGGCCGGTCGGTCGCTTTGACCTGCCCAAAACCGGTCCCAAGATGGGAGGCAAATCCAAGTGAGGAACCTGCGCTGGATGGTCATCGGCCTGATCGGGCTGGCGACCGTCATCAACTATATCGACCGCAACGCGCTCGCGGTGATGTGGCCCGCCGTCTCGAAGGAGATCGGCGCGGACAAGTCCGACTATGCGCTGCTAGTGACGGTGTTCATGCTGGCCTACGCCTTCGGGCAATCGGCCTTTGGCAAGATCTTCGACGTGATCGGCACGCGGCTGGGCTTTGCTATTTCCATCCTGTTCTGGTCGCTCTCGATCGGGGCCCATGCACTGATCCGCTCGCTTGGGCTGCTGGCGCTGCTGCGCGTGACGCTGGGCGTCAGCGAGGCGGGCAACTGGCCGGGCGCGGCCAAGGCCAATGCGCTGTGGTTCCCGCAGAAGGAGCGCGCGCTGGCGCAAGGCGTGTTCAACGCGGGCGCGTCGCTGGGGGCGATCGTCTCCGCGCCGCTGGTGGCGTTGCTTTTCACCGCCTTCGGCTGGCGCGCGACGTTCCTGGCAATCGGCGTGCTCGGGCTGCTGTGGCTGGTGCCCTGGCTGCTGCTCTATCGCGCCGATCCCGACAGCAACCCGTGGCTCACCAAGGCCGAGCGCGAGCATATCATGGGCACCGGAGAGGCACAGGCCGCCTGCCCCCAAGGCTATGCCCCCGGCTGGGCGCAGATGCTGCGCCACCGGCAGAGCTGGGCGATCATCGTCAGCCGCTTCTTCCTCGATCCGGTCTGGTGGCTGTTCGTCTCGTGGCTGCCGATCTACCTCGCCGAGACTTTCGGCTTCGACGTCCAGCAGATCGGCCTGTTCGCCTGGGTGCCGTTCGTCGGCGCGATGGCCGGGAGCCTGACCGGTGGCTGGCTGTCCGGGACGCTGATCGCGCGGGGGCGGACGGTTAACTTCGCGCGCAAGTGTGCGATCACGTTGGGCGGGCTCATCATGCTGCCGGCATTGCTGCTGACCATGCACGCCGCCAGCCCGCTCTATGCGGTGCTGCTGATCGCGGTGATCCTGTTCGGCTTCCAAATGGCGATCAACAACATCCAGACACTGCCTGCGGACTACTTCGCGGGCGGAACCGTCGGCTCGCTTGCGGGGCTGGGCGGCACGGCGGCGGTGGCGGGCACGCTCCTCACCACCTGGCTTGTGCCGGTCATGACGAAGACAAGCTACGCCCCGATCTTCGCGCTGGCCGCTGTGCTGGTGCCGCTTTCCCTCCTTTGCATCTGGCTGCTGGGCGGCCGGATCGAGTCTCTCACCCCCCAGACACTTCATGATAACAAGGGCTGAATCCATGCGTTTCAAGGACAAGACCGTCATAGTCACCGGCGGTGGCCGCGACATCGGCAAATCGGTATCGAAGCACCTCGCCCGTGAGGGTGCAAAGGTCGTCATCAACTATCGCAGCAACCGCGAGGAAGCCGAGCACACCCTTACCGAAATCGAGGCCGAGGGTGGCACGGGCCTGATCCATCAGGCCGACGTTGCCAGCGCGCAGGATGTCGCGGGGTTGGTTGCGGCCACAGTAGAGGCTTTCGGTGGCATCGATTTCGTCGTCAACCTGGCGGGCGGCATGGTAGCGCGCAAGACGCTGGCGGAGATGGACGAGGCCTTCTTCGATCATGTCATGGACCTCAACCTCAAGTCCGCCTTTCTCGTTACCAAGGCCGCGCTGCCGCATCTTTCCAAGGGCAGCGCGATCGTAAATGTCGCCTCGCTGGCAGGGCGCGACGGTGGCGGCCCGGGTGCGAGCGTCTATGCGACCTCGAAAGGCGCGCTGATGACGCTGACGCGCGGCTGGGCCAAGGAACTGGGGCCCCAAGGCATCCGTGTCAACGCCGTGTGCCCGGGCCTGATCGGCACCAGCTTCCACGACATCTTCTCCAAGCCGGAGGGCCGAGCCGCCACGGCGAACAACACCCCGCTGCGCCGCGAAGGCCGCCCCGACGAAGTGGCGAGCGCGATAGGCTTCCTGCTTTCCGAAGAAGCTGCGTTCCTGACCGGCGTGAATCTCGACATCAACGGCGGATTGGCCTTTTCCTGAAGGGAAACAAGAGGATGACATGCAAGGCATGGGTGGCCACGGCAATCGCCGTGGCCCTGACGGGGGCGGGGGCGGCTAGGACCGTCGCAGCGCAGGAAGCGAACACGTCGAAGGGGCGCTCCGTGCGCACCGATGCGGAGAAGCTGGTGGCCGACAAGATCGTGCTGGTCGGCGATTCCACGATGGCGCCGATGAGCGGCTGGGCCTCGATGTTCTGCGCCCACCACGTGAAATCCTCCACCGCATGCCTCAATCTGGGGCGCGGCGGGCGCTCTACGCGCAGCTACCGGCAGGAGGGATCGTGGGATCTCGCCCTCGGCGAAGCGCGCGTGTCGGGCTACCGCCGTACGTTCGTGCTGATCCAGTTCGGCCACAACGACCAGTCCTTCGTGGCGGAACGCTGGACCGAGATGGACAGCGAATTTCCCGCCAACCTGCGCCGCATGGTGGAGGAGGTTCGGCAGGTGGGCGCGGTGCCGGTGCTGCTCACCCCGCTGACCCGGCGCGACTTCGTGAAGGGGCGTCTGAACAACACGCTGGAGCCGTGGTCGGCGATGGTCCGCGCAGTCGCCACCGCGCTCAAGGTGCCGCTGTTGGACCTCAATGCGGCCAGCGCGGCCGCGGTGCAGGAGATGGGGCCGGTGCGCGCCATGGCGCTGGCGCAAACAGCACCCAACGATGCCGAGCGGCACCAGGCTGGTACGGGAACCACTTTGAAGGCGCGCCCGGCGGCCGAAGCGCGCCTTCCCGACGTGCCGACCACGCCCGACGGACCGCACGGCCAGTTCCAGCGCAAGTTCGACTACACGCACCTCGGCGACGAGGGTGCGGAACTTTTCGCGCGCCTCATCGCGCGGGATCTGGCGCGGGCGGTGCCGGAGCTGCGCGGTCAGATCGCGCCCTGAGTTTATATATGTCCATACCAATTACACAAATCTATAGCGTAAAAGTGGTATGCGGTAATGGATTGACTCATAAGTCGTGATTGGTCAGAAAATAATTATAGACCAAAAGGGAAGAGGAATCATGATGTCGCCCCACGATCGCGGCCCCGTTCGCGGCCAAAGCTGCCGTGCCATTCGTTTCTTCCTGTTGGCTGGCGTCGCTTTCGTCGCAGTCCCCGCTATCGGGCAGGAAGCGCTGGCCCAATCCGAAGCAGGGGCGGCAACGCAGGCGCCGCAGGATTTCCGCGGCGCTTCGGCGCCGGACATCATCGTTACGGGCCTGCGCGAAACGCTCCAGACCTCCATCAACGAGAAACGGCGCGAAACCGCGATCGTTGACACGCTCTCGTCCACCGAGATCGGCGACCTCCCGGCGCTCTCGGTGGGCGAGGCGATCCAGACCATCACCGGCGCAACCACGCACCGCGAAAAGGGCGGCGCTTCGGAAATCTCGCTGCGCGGTCTCGGCTCCTTCCTCAGCAACACCACCTTCAACGGCCGCGATGCCTCCAACGGCAGCGGCGACCGCGCGGTGAATTTTAACCAGTTCCCGTCCGAGCTCATCAATGGCATCAAGATCTACAAGACCCAGCAGGCCGACCTTGTCGAAGGCGGCGTGGCGGGCACGATCGAACTGGGCACCATCCGTCCGCTGGCCTTCAAGAAGCGCCGCATCCAGCTGGACTTCAAGACCAATTACAGTCCCTATCAGGACCGCATCCGCGGCTCCAGCGCCTGGGGCTGGCGCGGCACTGCCAGCTATGTCGACCAGTTCGACGCGGGGGCGCTGGGCGAGATCGGCATCGCGCTGGGCGTCCAGCGCAACAAGACCAACAACCCCGAAGAAACTTATGCTGCCAGCTCCACCTGGGGGGCGTGCAACCCGGGCATCGCTGTGCCGAATGGCAACTGCTCGGAAGTGAGCCGCGAACAGGCGGCCGCCGGAACTCCCTTCGCGCTCGTCCCCAATGCCGCGACCTACCGCCAGATCAGCGAGAGCGACAAGCGCGACGCGATCTTTGGGGCGATCCAGTGGCGCCCCAGTTCGACGCTCGATATCAACCTCGACGTCCAGTATTCCAAGCGCAACTACGCCGAGAACCGGCGCGACCTGAACCTGTCGGAAATGCGCTATGGTCTGAGCAATATCGCCTATGATGAGAAGGGCATTATCACGCACCTCGAAGGGCGCACCTCGCTGGAAGCGGTGGGCACCTTGCTGGAGCGCGACGAGGAGTACCGCGGCGGCGGCTTCAACGTCGAATGGCGCCCGGCGGAACGGCTGACGATCAAGGCTGATGCCTCCTATTCGCGCACCGTGCGCACCGACGTGGAGCGTTCGGTCCGCCTACGCACCGACCCGCTCGACATCTACGGCAACCCGACTGCCTTAAACAACCAGCGCGTCGGCTACATCTACGATGTGGCGCCGGGCAGCTATGCGCCAACGCTGACCATCGACCCGCGTTTCGACGTCAACGACTATAAGCTCTTTAGCGATGACGCCCGCCTGCGCCGCGACGAACTGCAGCGCCGCAACCGGATCGCCGCCGGGCGGCTGGATGCGACATACGAGATGGACGGCTTCCTTCGCAGCGTGACGGCGGGCGCACGCTGGACCGAGCAGACCTATTCGGACTACGATGACCGCGTCGAGATCACGCAGGACAGCCGCGCCCTGGACCGCGACGTCAATCTGGCCTGCCGCACCACCTTCCCGCAGAGCAACTATCTCTCCAAGGCTCCGGGCAACCAGCTATCCAGCTGGGCGACGTTCGATCCGGTCTGCCAGTTCCGCGAATATCGCGGCACCGAGGACCCGGGCCGCAATGCCGATGTGCGCTCGGTCGCCAACCGCGACGTCACCGAGCGTACGCTCGCCGCCTACCTGATGGCGAACTACGAGAGTTCTCTGGGCGACATGCCGATCCGTGGCAACTTCGGGGTGCGAGCGGTGCAGACCCGCGTGACCTCGAGCGGGCTGCGCAGCGACCTGCAGGTGGTCAACAACCCCGACGGCTCGATCCGCCTCGTCGACAGCGGCGTTTTCGATACGGTCACCATCAAGAGCAAGTCGACCCGCCTGCTGCCCAGCATCAACGCGATCTTCGAACTGAAACCCGACCTGCTGCTACGCCTCGCAGGTTACCGCGCGATGTCCCGTCCCGCGCCCAGCGCGCTCGGGGCAGGCCGGACGATCCAGCTGGAGGACGGCACCAACTTCGCGTCGGTGGCCGATGCGATCAGCCTTATCACCGCCAACGGCTCGCCGCGCCTGAAGCCGCTGATGTCGTGGAACGCGGATGCCTCGCTCGAATACTATCTCAACAAGGATTCGCTGTTCTCCGCCACCGTCTACTACAAGCAGTTCAGCGGCGGCTTCATTCCGGTGGTGCTGAATGAGGATTACTCGATCGGCGGACAGAACTATTCGATCCCCGTCGTCCAGACCCAGAACAGCACCCGCAAGAGCCGGGTCTACGGCCTGGAAGTGACGCTGGCGAACCGCTTCACCTGGCTGCCCGCGCCGTTCGACGGGCTTGGCGGCAAGGTCAGCTACAACTACGCCAATTCCAATTTCAGGAACGAGGACATCCGCCTTGGCGCGGTCTACGATCCGGAAACCGGCGAGACGACGCCGGGGATGATCCCGGCGGCAAACCTCTCGGGCTATTCCAGGCATGTGGTTTCGGGGCAGTTGTACTATTCGCTCGGCAAGCTGAACCTCTCGGCAATCTACAACTATCGGTCCAAGTATTATCAGGACTTCGTAGGCGGCAATTCGCAGTTGCGCTATGTGCGCGGCAATCAGACGCTGGACCTGCGCGCCTCCTACGACGTCACGCCCAATGTCCAGTTACAGTTCCAGGCTGTAAACGTATTCGACGTGCCGAAGATCACGGACATGCCGGTTCAGGGCAGCATCCGGCAATACCACTACTACGGTTCGCGCTATTTCCTGGGCGTGCGCGCCAAGATCTGATGACAGGAATGGCGGGGCTGCAGGATTGGTCAGGCAATTGCCTAGCTTTGGCATGGAAGCTATGAGGCAGGGGTGACAATAAGAGAGAAGAATCGCCATGGCTGACAGGTTGTTTCAGGGCATCGCCGACCAGATCGTGGCCTTGATCGACGAGGGTGTGTTTCCCCCCGGCACGCGGCTGCCCGGAGAGCGCGAACTGGCCGAGCGGTTCAACGTCAGCCGTGTGACCATTCGTGAGGCAGCGATCGCGCTGCAGGCGATCGGCGTACTGCGGATCAAGACCGGCTCGGGAATCTACGTGGCCGAGCGGGCCGACCGTGCCGATGACGTCCTGCCCGCTGTCAGCGCGTTGGAACTCACCGAAGCGCGCGCGCTGTTCGAATCGGAGGCGGCGGCGCTCGCGGCGCCGGTGATCTCGGCCGAGACGCTGGCAAAGCTGGACGAACTGCTCGCAGCGATGGCGGTGGAGCAGGACGATGTGCGCTCCACCGAGATCGACCGGGAGTTTCACATGACGATCGCCTCGGCATCGGGCAACGGGGCGATCACGCATGTCATCCGCACTTTGTGGCGGCTGCGCACCGAGTTGCCCGAGGTGCGCTACACGCATGAAAGCGTCTGCCATCACGATGGCATGACCCGGCAGGACGAGCACGCCGCCGTCGTCGAGGCGCTGCGCCGCCACGACCCGCAAGGGGCGCGCGTGGCGATGCGCCAGCACTTCCAGCGTCTGCTCGGCTCGATGCTGGATGCGACCGAGGAGCGCGCGATCTCCGAATTGCGCCGCAAGTCGCAGGAAAGCCGCGAACGCTTCCTGATGAGTGCCAAGATCGGTTGATGGAGCAGGGACATATCGTCACGTTCGGCGAAGTGCTGCTGCGCTTCGCCACGCCGGGGGCGCGGTTGACGGTGCAGTGCGATGCGCTGGATATGGTCGTCGGTGGGGCGGAGGCGAACGTTGCGGCGGGGCTCGTCGCGTTGGGCCACGACGTGAAGATGCTGACGCGCCTGCCGACCAGCCTACTGGGCGACAAGGCGCGCGCGGCCCTGGGTGCCGCCGGGATCGATACCGCCTATGTCGGCCGCGGTACCGGCCGCATGGGCCTCTACTTTCTCGAACGCGGGGCGGGTCTTAGGCCCTCTTCGATCACGTACGATCGCGAGGGCAGTGTGTTCGCAACCTCCAGGGCGGACCAGTTCGATTTCGCCTCCGCGCTCGAGGGCGCTCGACTGCTCCACCTGTCGGGGATAACGCCGGCGCTTGGCCACGGAGGCGTCGCGCTTGCCAAGGCCGCCGTCGCCGCGGCAAACAGCGCCGGTGTGCCCATCTGTTTCGACGGCAACTACCGTGCCCTGCTATGGGATGCGTGGGATAGCAACCCCCGTGCGATCCTGACTGACCTCATGCAGTCGGCCACCGTCATGATCGGCAATCACCGGGATGTGTCCCTGCTGCTGGGCAAGGTATTCTCCGGCGACGGATCCGACCGGCGGCGCGAGGCGGCACTGGCTGCCTTCGAGGCGTTCCCGAAGCTGCAACTGATCGCCTCGACGGCGCGGCGTGCGGTCAATTCGGGACACCACCGCATCGCCGCGCGTCTCGACGCACGCGACGCGGCGCACCAGACGAGTGAGGTGGATGTCAGCGGCATTGTCGACCGCATCGGCACCGGGGACGCCTTCGGCGCGGGCGTGCTGCACAAGTGGCTCCACGGCGCGGGGCTTGCCGAGGCAGCGCAGTCGGGCCTCGCGTACACCGTGCTCAAGCATACGATATCAGGGGACATGTGCCTTTTAGGGCCGCAAGAGCTTGATGCGTTTTCTGTAAGTGGAGGCGATGTGCGACGTTGAGGGCGAAACCAGGCTTTAGGAAAACTTAACGCCGCTCGCCTGGCTTCAGTGCCCCTGTGTTTCGGAAGGGATCATGGACTTGGCGACACGCAAGGTGCTCGCCTGGCGGCTGTCGAACACGATGGATGGTGGCTTTTGCGTTGCCGCGCTGGAGGAGGCATTGGCTCGGTTCGGCAAGCCCGAGACATTCAACATGAATCAGGCCAGTCAGTTTACGTCACAGGCCTTCACCGGCATGCTGCTGCGCGAGACCGAAGTCCGGATTAGGATGGATGGTCGCGGTCGTCGGATGGACAACGTTATCATCGAGCGCCTCTGGCGATGCCTGAACGACGAGTACGTCTACTTCCATGCCTTTTTGACAGGTCCGTCCATTCGGCCCCGCACCCCGGCTTTGCCCGATGGATCATTTATTACAACATCTTGAGACCGCGCTGGGGTCTAGCCGGACAAACCCCGGCAGGGGCCTATTGGCGGATCGGGTCCTCAGATGAGGGGGGCATGCCCTCCTCATCTGAGGACCCGAATGGCAGCATGAACGGCAAACGGGACTTGCTCAACTCAGCCGCCAAACTGTTTAAAACGACGGGACTACCTGATCCAGCATGAAAATGCCGTTTGGGGCGCTTTCCATGTTGAATTCATTGTAATCCCGACAAACCCGGCGTGTAGCGCAGACCCGCACCGTAGAAGCGGATGATGCCTGGACCATCGGCCTGAACGCAAAGCTGGAATCCTGCGCTTGTTTCTATTGCCGGCACGACAGGCAGATCGGTCCTTCGCCGGTCACACGGGGGGTAGAACTCCCGCCATTGTTCAGGGGGAGAGAATGGGGCGGGTTTACCGTCCAGTGCGATGTTGGGTTCGCAGACATGTTGCCGGTGCATCCCCCCGTGATGAACGCAAACCCAGGTGATCGCCGCCCCTTCGCTGGTTTCCCACAGCAAAGACACCTGGTCCACCATGCCGCCCGCAGGCAATTGAAACGGAAAGTGGAACCAGACCTTCCGATCGGGCTTCACGCGGAAGCTGGAGGAAAAGCCGCGATGAAAGCCGGTTGCAACTGACCAGTCCTTGCCATCGACAACATCCAACCACTCGGGACCGGATTCCTGCACCTGAACGGCTGCAGGTGCCAACCAGATATCCTGAAAGACCATCGCTATCCGCTCTCCGAACTATCGCGCTTTCAAAAAGCCATTTGCCTGCAGCCAAATCATGAAACTTTTGGTCCAACCAGCGCTGGTCGTGTTTGGCTTTCCCAATCCAAAACCGTGCCCGCCATTCTGATAGAGGTGAAACTCTACTGGACGTCCTGCTTGCATCCATGCATCGACTAGGCCTGACCCTTGACTGGCGAAGAAGTGATCGTCCGCAGCAAGCACCGCGAACATTGGCGGCGCGTCGTTAGGGACCGCTTTCGGAGTGAGGCGGCCGTAAATGGGAGCGATAAACGCGGGCCGTTCGCCCGGCTTCGCCTCGAGAGCCGTTGTCAGCGTGGTGAACGCACCAGCGGAAAAGCCCATTATTCCGATGCGGGTGGGGGCGATACCCCAAGCTTTTGCCCGGGACCGGACGAGTGCCAAAGCGGCGAGGCCGTCGTCCCGCGCGAAACCCGGCGTATCCGACGGAAGGCGCAGCGAAGAGGGCTTGCCGCTGCGCCCGGCCACCATTTCACGCGTGAAGACATCGAAATCGCCGGGTGTCGGCACCAGCCGGTATTTGAGCACGAAGGCGGCAATGCCATGCTCGGAAAGCCAACGCGCCACTGCGAAGCCTTCGGTCTCGATCGCCAGTCCCAGAAAGCCGCCGCCGGGAGCCACTATGACGGCCGTGCCGGTCGCTTTGTCCGGGGCAGGCAGGAACGGCATGAGAGTGGCGGCAGAAACGTTACGTACGTTGATGTCGCCGTTCATGCGGAACCATTCCTCTTCGGGAAAGTCCGGTGCTTGTGGGCCGGTGCCGAGCGGGATCGCGTCTTTCTGCTGTGGGGGCGTCATCCGCTCGAATTTGAACGTCGACGTTGCGATGGCCGGACTATTGGTCTGTGCCGTGACTGGCGCATGGATGCTTCCCAGCATGAAAGCGCAGCTCAGCGTGAGGCTCAAGGCCCTCAAATTCATATTTTTCCCCCATCTTTTATGCGGAGCGTCTGATTGACGGTTCTTCAGCCGCGTCTTCGTCACGCGGCGAGTTGCAATTCCCGCCAGGTCTTCGTGGTCGGGACGAACGGCAGATAGGATACGCGCATGCGAACGGCGATTTCCACCTGATGACCGCCCTGCGCGAGCCCGCCTGCAAGAAGTACCGTAACCTTGGCCTTCTCGCCGAAGTTCCAGCGATCGTCGTACACCGTCTCCATCTCGTCGAGCGTCCACGAGCGGCCTCGCACCGAGAAGCGCACATCTTCGCGTCTGATCTGCTCACCGTCGATGGTGAGCGCGATGTCCTCCACCATCGAAAGACCAAGGCCGCGATAATAGGGCAGGCGGGCGAGCAACGCGAAACCGGTGGTCTCGCCGTTCTCGACGACGTTCTCGAAGCCCTCGTCGCACAGCATCATTTTGTCGAACATCTTTGCTCTCCTCAGGCTGCCAGGGCGGCGGGGTTGGGTTCACCGATCAGGCCCCTGAGCATTTCCTGCTGGCGGCGTACCTGTTCCACGGAATCGACGTCGTGGGCGTCTTCGATCCAGCGGTTCCCTTCGTACTCCGAGCAGATGTAACCCTTGTAGCCGCCCTGCCTGAGAACCCGGACGATCTCATCGTAAGGAATCGATGGTTCCACCAGATCCTCGTCCATCTGGTAGAACTTGCCGTGGACGTTGTGGATGCGGTGCATGTAGTCCAGCATCCGCTTGGGTTCGAACGCGGCATTGTGCCGCAGCGTCTCGGCCATGCCCAATGCAGGTCCTTCGCCGCCCATCTCGCGCACGTTCAGGATCACGTATTCCGAAAGAACGCGGTCCTCGTAGGCCTTCTCGATGTAGTCGGCGATGTTGCGCGGTACGCCGTTGCGGATGAAGCGTTCCTTCCAGACCGGCGGGAATTTGAACAGGAACATGCCCATGTCCGGGAGGAAGCCGAGCGCGTCGGAACCCGATTTCTCGAAAGCCTCGGCATGGCGGATGATCCACGGATGGTCGAAGTGCAGCGGTGCGTGAACTTCGATCAGGATCTTGATGTTCTTCTCTTCGGCATGGGGGGCTGCCGCAACGAGCACTTCAGGCGCGATGGAGACGAGCGCGCGAATGTACTTCATGCCGAGACGGGCGCCGAAGTCGATGTCCTTCTTCACGCTGGCGACCTGTTCCTCGAAAGGCATCGGGCGGCCCTTGTAGCGCTTGTAGTCGAGCATGAAATCGTGACTGACCGCAGTGGCGCCGTACTTCTTGATCAGCGCGTGCCATTCCTCGATCCGCGCTTCATCGACGTTCGCTTCGGGCCAGCCGCAGAAGGTCTGCTCGCCGATGATCTCGATGCCCAGCGCGCCCATTTCGGCGCAAGTGCGGAAGCAGTCCTCAAGGGTCATCTTGCCTTGGAACGTCTCGTGCTGGAAGCTGTAGAGGCTGACGCCTCGCTTGATGTCGCTGCTCATGTTGACTCCTAAAGGAGAAGGCCCGCACCACGAGGCGCAAACGTTTTTTGGGACGGCGGTAGAGCGTACCGGAACGAAGGCAGACGTGACGCCGCGTGCGATTAGGGCATGGTATTCGGTTCGCCGGAACAGACCTTCGCGCATCACTTTGTCGGATAATCCCTGGCCTCCTCGGGAACAGGCAGGGTGACCTGACCGGTGGCCGCCCATTCGGTGCCGCGCAGAATGAGCGACTGAAGTCCCGCAAAGTGGAGGGAGACCTCATCATGGCCGAGAGTCATCGAAAAGACGCGGCCTTTGCCGTAATCCGCCGTCCAGACTTGCGGATGGTCACCGTCCATCCCCTTCATGGCCTTCAGCTTTTCCGGTGTGTAAGCCGCCGCCGGGTACTTGTGCCCGGCGATCTTGGGGTCGTAGCTGGCGGAAGCATCGCGCGCGGTAGCCAGGATGTGGATCCTGGCGTTGGGATCCATTTTCATGTTCGTGTACATGTCGTCATTGTAGGTCCAGACGTATTCGCGCATTCCTGCGGTTATCGGGTGCGCGCGATCGACGATGTGGACCGGAAACGCTCCGGGCGGTGAGCGCCGGCTTGAACCGGGCTCCATGACAGCGCCCACAAGCTGCCGATATTCCGGCCAATTGGCGCCGAAGGTAAAGGATGAGTGATAGGCCACCAATCCGCCGCCCTGCTTCACGTAATCGAAGAGGGCTTGTTCGGCGGATTTCGACCAGCGACGTTCCTGCGGGTCCGCATAGTTCCACCGGCTGGAGTAGTTCAGCAGGACAACATCGTAATTCTTGAGCGTGGCAAGCTCGCCGTTGTCGAAATCTTCCGTGACGCGCACGTCGAACCTGCCGGTATCCTGCATCATGGTGCGGAGCATGTTGTTCACCCCGGTCCAGTCGTGCTCGTAGCTATTCTGGCCGCTGATGATGAGGACTTTGAGCCGTTTCTCGGCGGGGTCTACGGGAATGCTCACGCGCTGCACGGTCTCGGGCGGGCGATACTTGACGTTGACGATGACTTGCGATGCGGCTGGCGCGGCACTTACAGCGAGTGCGATTACGGATCCAAGCAGTGCCCTTCTCATCTTCATTCTCCCGTTGTTTTGTAATGACGGCTTATCGATCTGCCTGGCCGCTCAGCTCCTCGCGTCGATATCAGCCCGAATGCGGCCGTGCAGGCCGTCCATCGGCCAGAACAACATGACGGCGATCTGCACGACCATGATGCCGATCGGCCAGCCGTAATAGGACCAGCGGATCGCCGCGCGGGCGACATCGGTGACGTTCTTTGGTTCGTAGCCGGCGCTGCCCAGCACATAGGCGATGATCGCCGTGCCGAGGGCCATGCCGATCTTCGTGGAAAGGCTTATCCCCGAAGACAGCAGGCCCTCGTTGCGGGTGCCGGTGCGCCATTCGTGATAGTCCACCGCATCCGCCGCCATGGTGAAGATCGCGGTCATGGTCAGGCTTATGAGGATCGCTGCGACCAGGAACAGGGCGAGAAACAGGACGTGCTGTCCCTCCAGCGCGGGAAGCGCCACATGGATCGCGATCCCAGCCAGCAGCGCGCCGATGCTGCCGTTGCGGATGCCGGTGCGCTTGAAGATGAAAGGCGCGATGAAGGCGCTCAGCAGCAGCGTGCCGGAGACGGCAGGCAGTAGGATGCCGATCATCCAGGGCGCTTTCATCACTTCGATGGCAAAGAACGCGGTGACGGAAATCACGCAGCCAAAGCGCAGGAAGTTCAGCGTGCAGAACAGGAAGGTCACCAGCCAGGCCCGGTTGCACACCATGGCGCGGATCTGGGGCCAGATTGCGGTACCGCGCGGCACTTCGTCATGATGCCGCTCCTTGCAGTTGAAGAACAGGTTGAGAAGCGCGGCCAGTGTCAGGCCGGCGAAGATGCCGGCGGCCAGCGCGAAGCCCAACCGCTCGTTGCCGCCGCCGAGCAGGCCGACAAGCGGCATCGTGGCCGCCGTGGCAAGGATGACGGAGATGGAAGTGCCGATCGCTCGGGCACTGCCAAGCTGCATGCGATCGCCATGATGCCGCGTCATCATCGGCATCAGCGCCGAGAACGGCACGGCAAGGAACGAATAGAGAATGCCCAGCAATGAGAACGTGACATAGGCATAGGCCAGCCTCGCGCCGACCGAACCGTCGATGGTCGTGAATGTCAGGACCAGCAGGATGGAAAAGGGCAGCGCGGTGAAAAGGAAATAGGGCCGTGTCCGCCCCCAGCGGCTGCGGGTGCGGTCCACCAGCAGGCCCACGCCTAGGTCAACGCCGGCGTCGAAAAGGCGAGATAGCAGGAACAGCGTACCGACCGCGGCAGCCGGCAAGAATGCGACATTGACGTAGAAATAGAGCAGGAAGGCACCCACCACGTTCCAGCTCAGGCCGCAAGCGAAGTCGCCCAGTCCATAGCTGACCTTCTCAAGCGAACGCAGCCGATCGCCAGGAGGACTTGCCGTTGGCAAAGTGCTCTCGGGAATAGCATCAACAGTCGCGGTTGCTGTCGTCATAAGGCATCCTCACCGATATGTGCAGGCTACTTGCATGGAGGCCGTCGGATCCAGCCGCAATTGGCCTTTGCGGCTCTTTCCGGTCGGGACAAGGCAGGGCGCGGACGTCAAAGTCCGGTCGCGGCGCGAACTTTTGCGATCGATTTCTCGGCCGGAAGGGTGGGCAGGTACTCCAGCCCGATCGCGCCTTCATAGCCGAGCTTGCGCAGCTTGCCGACCGTCTCGGCCCAATCGATGGTTCCGCTGCCGGGTTCGTTGCGCCCGGGATTGTCCGCGAACTGCACATGGCGGACCAGATGAACGCGTCCTTTCAGCACGTCTTCCATGTCCTCGCCCATGACGGTGGAGTGGAAAACGTCGTAGAGCAGGCGCAGGCTCGGGCTGTTCACGTCCTCGATGATGTCCAATGCCAGTTCGGTGCTGGACAGGAACATGCCGGGGTGGGTGACGACCGTGTTGAGCGGTTCCAGCACCAGGACGACACCCGCCTCTTCCGCAATTGCGGCCGCTCTTTTCAGGGCCTTGACCGCCTCGGCGCGCTGCTCTCCAAGGTCGACGCCCTCGCGGGTGAAGCCGGAGGCGACGACCAGCGGCGGGTTGCCCAAAATCTTCGCGGTCTCGAGCGTAGCCTTGATCGCGTCGATGAATTCATCGTGCTGCGCTGGGTCCACCAGGCTGCGGCGCGGTTCGACGCAGAAGCTGGTGAGCGTAAGGCCCGTCTCGTCGAGCGCGGCCTTGATGTCCTCGATCGGCTTGTCGTTCCAGAGATGGAATTCGACACCGCCGAGACCCGCTTCCTTGGCTGCACGGATGCGATCCGCGAAATCGGGCGCTTCTTCCTTGAAAAGCCATTCGATGCAGGCCGACAGGAACATCTTCTTCTCCAATGCAAAGCGCCTTGCAGGGATGAAGGCTGGGCACGGTCCTTGTAAGAGGACGGTTCCGCCGGCCTAGCCGGAACCGTCCATTCGGGATCAGTGTGTCAGGTGTCTCCGATCAGAAGCGCATGGTGCCGCGAATGCCGTAAGTGCGCGGGGTGCCATAGACGTAGTTGATCAGCAATTGCCCGCCCGCATTGACATATCCGGCGAAGGCATAAGGCCGATAGTCCTCGATGTTGCGGACATAGGCCTGGACGCTGAACTTGTTGCCGGGCAGCTCCCAGTCCAGGCTGAAATCGGTCTGCGTGAAAGCCGCCTGACGCTCGGCCCGCTGGTTGCCGGGTTGCAGATAGTAATCCGACTTGAAGCGGCTGAACAGGCTGGCGGTGATCTTGTGGTCGCCGATATGGAAATCGTGATCGTAACCCAGCGCAATCGTCCACTTCGGCGACTGCACCGGACGGTTGCCGCTGAGATCGAAAGGCTGCAATCCCGGCGTACTGGGATCGCTGTCCGTCAGGGTGCCGCTGAGGCCGAGAAGATTGGCCTGGAATTTGGTCAGCTTGGCGTTGAGGTAGTTGGCGGTAAGCGTGAAGCGGTCGTTGGGCGAGAGCAAGATAGTGGTATCCGTCTCGATTCCCCAGACCCGCGAGGCACCGGCGTTGACGACTTCGGCACCGACATTGGTGTCGAGGAAGATCGGGATCTGCTGGTCCTTGTAGTCGTAGTAGAAGGCTGCCGCGTTGAACTGGATCGTCCGGTCGAGGAAGCTGTTCTTCGTGCCGATTTCGTAGGAGGTCAGCTTTTCGGCGCCGAATGTACCCACATTATCGAACCCCCCCGCCTTGTAGCCGGTGCTGACCTTGCCGTAGACTAGGTGATCTGTGGCCGGGGTATAGTCGAAGCCCAGCGTCCACGTGAACTGGCCGTCATCCAGCGGCGTGGGATTGAAGGCCACCCGTCCCGGACGTGTGGTGTCGTCCTGAGCCGGGGGCGTGGGACCGCGGCCGAACTGCGGGCCATAGTTGATGAAGAGGGCGTTCTTCTTGTCCTTGGTATAGCGCATGCCGCCGGTAACGCTCAGCTTGTCTTCCACCAGCGGAACGGTGACCTGCGCAAAGCCGGCGAGTGACTTGTTCTTCACGTAAGGACGATAGAAGTAGTTCAGATAACTGCCGCCCGCCGCCAGTGGCAGGAAGAGGCCCTGCGCCATGTACTGGTCTTCGTGGAAGTAGAAGGCCCCGCCCTGATAGATGACTCCGCCCTTATCGCCGCCGGACAGGCGGAGTTCGTGGCTCTGGGTCTTCGAGTTCTTTTCGTAGTTCTGGATGAAGATCGTCGGAACGAACCCGTTCAGCGGCTGGCTAACATGGGACTTCACGTCGCGGTAACCGCCGATGTAGCTCAGGGTTCCGACCGAACCGACATCCACGTCCAGGCGGCCGCGCACGGCATATTGCTTGATCCGGGTGAAGCCCAGGTCGCCCAGCGGGAAAGATTTCTTCGGCGGATCGAACCGCAAGTTGCGGGGAACGCCTCCGTTTTCGAACTGCGGCGTGGACGGGATGGCGTCGACAATGCCGGAGGCATAGGCAGGGTTCGTCAGGACGCCGTTGACGGCGATGACCTGACCATATTGTGCGACGCCTGTGGTATCGACATCGACATACTCACCCGCCAGATAGGCGCGAACGCCTTCCACGGGTTCGGCGTAGATGGAGAGGCGGGCGGCATCGGTATTGCCGGCACTGCCGCGTCCGGCCGGAGCATTGTTGAAGTAACCGTCGTGCTCGGTGTGCATGCCGCTGGCGCGGATGGCCCCTTTGTCGCCAAGCGGAATGTTGATGGCTGCTTCGCCGGTGATGGCCTTGAAATTACCGTAGCCTCCCGTGGCATAGCCGGAGAGTTCACCCAGACGCGGCTTCGCGGCAACGATGTTGAGCGCGCCCGCCGTGGCATTGCGGCCATAGAGCGTACCTTGCGGCCCGCGCAGCACTTCGATGCGCTCCAGGTCGAAGAAAGTCGCGTTGAGAGCGATCGGTCGATTGATGTATTCGCCGTCGATGTTGATCGTCAGGGCCGGGTCCGCCGTTTCGCCATGGTCCTGGCTGGAAATACCGCGCACGGTGATCTTGGTATATTGGGTATCGTTGGTGATCCCAAGGTCAGGCGCCAGTCGAGCCAGGCCGTTGACATCGCTTACACCGGCTTTCAACACGGTTTCACTGTCGAAAGCGCGCATTGCGATCGGCGTATCCTGGATGTTGGTGGCGCGCTTCTGAGCCGTGACGATGATTTCGCCAATGCCGATTGACTGTTCTCGGGTGGGCGCATCTTCCTGTGCTTTTGCTGATGTCGGAACAGTCAGGGCCGCTGCAGTGCCCACCATAAGGAACGACGCATATCGCGATACAGTCATAGATCCTCCCCTTCAGCCTCGCTTGATGCGGGTCTGAATTACAATCCTTGTTTTAATTACGGATAGAGTGGTCGTCAAGTTTCACGGTTTTAACTAATATCGTTGTAAATCAGTTATATAAATTTGAATGATGCTTTTATTTCATGCCCGTTTCGGGGCCTCATGAAGCCATGCGAATCACATTCGTGTCGTGTCTTGAGGGGCGCTCACGGTCCCGACGCGTAGCCCGATGGATAAAGAAGCGACCCGACTATCATCGGGCCGCTTTCAAAGAAAAACTTCCGTGCGTGAGGATGGTCCAGAAGGGGCCGCTAACTGGTCCTGACGACGGAGACGCATTGCTCGATCGTCCCGAACGGGTTCCAGCCCGCCGCGGTGCGGCCTTCCATTCGAACCCGGTCACCGCAAGCCATGAAGGGCGTTGTGGGCTTGCCGTCACGGATGATTTCGATGGCGCGCACTTCGGAGATGCAGCTTGATCCGACTTCGGCGTAGTTGGCGTTGGAGACGGTGCCGGAGCCGATGATCGTTCCGGCGACGAGATCGCGCGTGCGCGCGGCGTGGGCGATGAGATCGTGGAAGCCGACGTCCATCGCGGCGCCGTTGGCGCGTCCGAAGTGCCTGCCGTTCCATTCGACATTGAGATCCATGCAGACCCGCCCATCGAGCCAGGCCTCGCCCAGGGCATCGGGCGTCACCGCGAAAGGCGCCATCGAGCAGGCGGGCTTGGCCTGGACCCACCCGAACCCGGTCTTCATCTCGATGGGAGCGATAGTGCGCAGCGACCAGTCGTTGATCTGCACGACCAGCTTGATGTGGTGAAGCGCCTGCTCGGGGGTGACGCCCATCGGCACCGCATCGACGATCACGCCGAACTCGCCCTCGAAGTCGATCCCGTCCGCTTCGCTGGGGAACGGGACCGGATCGTTCGGGCCGTAGAAGCGGTCGGACATGCCCTGATACATCAGCGGCCGGTCACTCTCCACCGGCGGCAGGCGGAAGGCGATCTGCATGAGTTCGCCGTGCGTGCCGAAGGCGGAACCGTCGAGCCACTGCCAGGAACGCGGCAGCGGGGCGCGGAAGAGACCGGCGTCGAGCGCATGGCCCTGACCCGTCTCTACCCGTTCCGCCAGGGCGAGCAGGAGTGGTTCCGCCGCGCGCCAGTCGCCGATGGCGGCGAGCAGGTTCGGGATGTCGGCCGGGAGCGCCCGCTGCCCATCCTGCGAGACGACCGCGAGTTGCCCATCGGGCGACCTGTTGGCAAGCGTTGCAAGGCGCATTCGTTCAGTTCTCGATGATCGCAACGGCACGGGTCCAGCCTGCCGAGGCGCCCTTGATCTTGTGCGGGAAGCACGAAACCATGAACCCATGCGGTGGCAGCGCTTCCAGATTGTGCAGCTTTTCAAGGTGGCAGTAACCGATGTCGCGGCCCGCCTTGTGGCCCTCCCAGATTAGCGAGGTATCGCCGGTTTCCTTCACCTTCTGCGCCGTGTGGGCAAAAGGTGCGTCCCAGCTCCAGGCATCGGTGCCGGTCACCCGCACGCCCCGCTCCGTAAGATACATCGTCGCCGCGTAGCCCATGCCGCAGCCGACGTTCACGAAGTCCGGGCGGCCCAGCGCCTTGCCCGCCGCCGTGTTGACCAGCACGATGTCGAGCGGCTGCAGATCGTGTCCGATCCGCGCCAGCTCCTGCTCGACCTCCTTGGCGGTGACGACATGACCGTCGGGCAAGTGCCGGAAGTCCAGCTTCACGCCGCGCTGGAAACACCACTCCAGCGGCACTTCGTCGATGGTGATCGAGCGCTCCGGCTCGCCGTCCTTGCCGTTCATCGTCGGATGGAAGTGATAGGGCGCGTCGAGATGCGTGCCGCTGTGGGTGGTCAGCTTCACCCATTCCGACGCGGCGAAACCGGCGCCGTCCGGCGTATCCTCGGCGGTGACGCCGGGGAAGAACATGTCGAGTTCGCCCGCCGTGTCCATGTGGGTCTGATAGGTGATCTCGGGTTTCAGGAACGGCGGATCGCTGACGACATCGTTGCACAGCGTGATCGACAGATCGACGAAACGGCGGGTCATGGGCATCCTTCCTTATCCTGTCGACGCGCCGCCCCGGAGAAGAGGGTGGGCCGGCGCGTCGTTTTTTTTTCCGGCGGCTTGCGCGGCCGGAAGCTATGATCCTCTCAGGCGGTCCTGCTGCCAAGCGTTTCGGCGAACCAGTCCGAGATCAGGTCGCGGCCATAGGCCATGTTGTCCGCGCCGACGTGTTCGACGCCGCCTTCGCGCGGGGTGAAGATCACCTTCTCGCGGCGCGGTGAGTTGACCAGCTGATCGTAAAGATCGTCGGCATAGGCTACGCTGATCTGGCGGTCCTCGGCGCCATGGGTGACAAGGAACGGCACACGGATAGCATCCATGTGGCCATTGAGGTTCATGGCTTCGGATTTCGCCAGGAAGTCCTCCTGCCCCTCTGCCCCGAACGCCCAGTGCACGTGGGCCCAGTAGTGCGGCACGGGGTTCTCACCTTCGCGCGCCATGCGCTTGTCTTGCACTTCGCGCCAGTTGTGGTTGGCACCCCACACCGCGCCCGAGGCGAAGCGCGGTTCATAGGCGACCGCGCGCGGCGCGAAGTGGCCGCCGAGCGAGATTCCGGTCATGCCGATGCGCTCGGGATCGACTTCGGGCTGCTGCTCCAGCCAGTCGACCGCCTTGCTCGCCCACCTTTCCGCATGCGGATCGACCGGCAGGTCCTGAAGCCGCAGCGCCTCGCCTGAGCCGGGCTGGTCGACACAGAGCGTGGAAATGCCCCGGCGCGCCAGTTCGTGGGGCAGGCGGGTCCAGTAGAGCAGTTCCTTGCAGCTATCGAGACCGTTGCAGAACACCACGACCGGCTTTGGGCCTTCGCCGGGCGCGCGCGTGAACAGCGCGGGCATCGTGCCGGTCTCCAGCGGGATCTCGATCCGCTCGCGGTTGAGCTTGCCCAGTTCGGTCGAGCGGTCGAAAGCCTCGCGCGCCCTTGCATACGTCTCCTTACGGCCGGGGTGGCCGTGGCCCTGCATACGCTCGGCGGTGATGAGATAGAGCGAGGCGCGCTCCAGCTTGTTGGAGGCGGAAAACGCCCGACCCCTGGCCTCGTCCTCGGCGGCGAGATCGAGCAGCTTGTCGCCCATCGCCGCCCAGGCCTTCATGAACTGCGGGGTTCCGGCATCGGCGCCGCCTGCCGCCGCATCGCGGATCGGCTGGCACATGTCGATGATCTCGCCAAGCTGCGCGCCCGATTCCATCGCGATTGCAACCGACAGATTCCAGATATAGTTCGGGAAATAGGTGAAGAGGGCCAAAGGGGGGGCTCCTGTAATCAGAAATAGGGATGCGGATTGACGGTCTGGGTCTGGATCGGCTGGAGCACGTCCCAGTGCTCGACGATCTTTCCGTCCTTCAACCGGTAGATGTCGGCCACCGCGCCGCCGGGATTGTCGGGCGAAGGACGCCCGTGGAGATGGATCATCGCCATGTCGCCGTCGACGAGAATGCGCTTGATCTCGAAGGAAGCCTGAGGGGCCGAGAACTTCGGCTCGAGCGCTGCGATTGCCGGTTCGCGGCCGTCGGGAATACCGGGATTGTGCTGGATATAGTCCGGCACGATGTAGCGCTCGAAGGCGGCGCGCACGTTGCGCTCGGTGTAGAACACGTGGGCGAACGCGGTCACGATCGCCCGGTTGCGTTCGGTCCGGTCGTCCGGCCCCCGCGCCGCGACGAACGCGACGGTGCATAGAACGAGCCCCGCAACCCGCAGACCGGCCCTCATCAAACGTCCGCCGGTTGGAACAGGCGCGCGTCGGGCTTGGGATGCGGCATCGTCTGCGGACCGCCGACGCCGATCCCCCACTGGTCCATGACCTGCGGACCGGGGATGTGGACCTTGTGCTGGTGCGTCTCGAAATCGACCTCTTCCAGTTCCGAGGTGTATTCGACCGCGAAACCGGCCGGCGTCGTGAAGTAGCTGAAAGTGTTGTTGCCTGCCGTGTGGCGCCCCGGGCCCCAGCGCAAGTCCGTGCCGCGCTGCTTGAGGCGGTGGGCGCCGCGCATCATGTCGTCGACCGAGAGCATGTCATAGGCGACATGGTTGAGGCACGGCGGTCCGGGCAGGATGGCGACGCGGTGGTGCGCTTCGTTGCAGCGCAGGAAGCACATGAAGTCGCCCAGCCAGTCGCTCACCTTGAAGCCCAGCACGTCGGTGAAGAACTTCACCATGGCTTGATGGTCGGGTGAGTGCAGGACGATGTGGCTGATCTTGACCGGCATGCCTTCCCAGCGCGCCATCGCGCGGCTGGTGGAACGTGCAACTTCCGCCGAGATCTCGAACGGCAGGCCGTCGGGTGAGAAGAAGCGGAAACCGTAGCCGCCGCCCGGCGCATCGAGTTCGCGCGGCGCGAAGATCATCTTGCAGCCTGCCGCCAGGACCTTGTCGTGCAGGGCATCGACATCTTCGCGGGTGCCTGCGGCCAGAGCAATCACCTCGACGTGATCGGCGTCCGACTTGTGCAGGCGCACGACATGATGTTCGTCATGGCCATGGGTCTTGAACCAGGCGAAATCGTCCCGTTCCGCGACTTCGACCAGCCCCCAGTCATCGGCATAGAACGCGCGTTCGGCGTCGAAATTCTCAATGCCATATCCGACATAGCGGATCTCGGTCACTCGGGTCATGGGTTTTGCTCCGAAGTTTCGGTAGTGAAAGTGAGTTCGAATGCCGGATCGGCGGCGTTGCGGCCGAGGAAAAGGCGCGGCGCCTCGATGTCGCACCAGCCTTCCTGCCAGATCTGGAGGCGGCGCCTCGGCACAGAAATCGCAACTTCGCGCCGTTCTCCGGCGGCGAGATGAACCTTCGCGAAGGCGACGAGGGCCAGTTCCGGCTCGCGGCGGTAGATTTGCACGACTTCGCTGCCGGCACGCCCGGAAGCGTTCGCGATCGTGACCGAAACGGTCAGATTGCCTTCGGCCAAGGCGGTAACGCTCGGTTCGGACAGACCGATATCGGCGTAACCGAAGCCGGCGCCAAGCGTATGGCGGGGATCGGCGATGCCGCGATATCCAAGGCGGGTGCCTTCCCGATAGGCCAGATCGCCGGCGGCGTCCGGCGCCAGCGCGAAGGAGGGATAATCGGCTTCCTCGCGGGCGATCGAGACGGGCATACGGCCACCCGGCTCGCGGTCGCCGGCCAGAACCTCGGCAAGGGCGTGGCCGAAGCCTTCGCCCGGATACCAGGCGACGAGCAGGGCCGCGCCGCGATCCTCCCAGGCGGTGTCGAAGGCGTGCCCGACATTGGCGACGATGACGGTACGCGGGTTTGCCGCGGTGACCGCTTCGATGAGCCGGATTTGCTCCAGGGGAAGATGCGTGTCCGCACGATCCTTGCTTTCCACGCTGGCATCGGAGGTTTCCCCGACGACCAGAACCACGACATCGGCGCGGGCAGCGAGATCGACGGCGCGTTGCAGCATGGCTGCGGGGGTATCGGGACGGCGAATGCCGTACCACAGGCCGTGCACGCGCGCCGGTTCATAGGCGAAATCAGCCTCGACCAGCACTTCCTGTCCGGCCGCCAGATCGACCACGGCGCTATCCGCATCGCCGCTCTTCAGCTTGCCCATCACGTCGGAGGAGGGAATCGCCGCATTGCGAACGACCACCTCGCGTCCGTCCACGCGCAACTGCACGGGACCCGTCGCGCCCAGGTAGAAGCGATGAGGTCCCGCCTGTTCGGCCCGGAAGCGACCGCGCGCAACGATGCGGGCAGGTTTGCCGAGCACGGCGGTATCGTCGTGCACACCGGCGAACCAAACCAGCGAGTTCGTGTCCCGTGTCTCGCTGGCGACGAGCACGGCGTCCTCGCCCTGGCCGTCGTAATAATCGACGGTCATTCCGAGCAGGGCGCCGTCCCCGATATCCCGCGCCGGAATTGCGGGCATTGCCGGCAGCCGGGGCTGGGGATCGACACCCGGCTCGTAGTCGAGCCGGGCGTGCGCCTGATAGCGGGCCAGGATCGCTTCGAGCGGGCGCACGGCGTCCGGCGCGACGGCGATCTTGGCGAACGTGCCGCCCTGGTAGCAGGGGGCGGCTGCGTTCGGGCCGATCACTGCGATATGTGCGTCGCGGCCCGGCGTCAGCGGAAGGATGTCGCTTTCGTTGCGCAGGAGCACGAATCCGGCTGCCGCGGCTTCCACCAGCAGCGCGTCGGCGTCGGGGCCGACGATCGGGCGCGACTTTTCCGCCTTGAAGCGGCGGGCTGCGCGGATCAGGCGATCCGAAGCGTCGATGATGCGTTCCGGGGCGACCTGACCGGCGGCACAGGCCTCCTGCGCCTTGATGCCCATGAACCGTGCCGGACCGGGCATTTCAAGATCGAGGCCCGCGTTCAGCGAACCCACGCCGGAATGCGTACCGAACCAGTCGCTCATGATCGGGCCGTCGAAGCACCATTCGCCTTTCACGATCGTCGTGATGACGTGGTGCTGCTCGGCGCACCAATCGCCGTTGACGCGATTGTAGGCGGCCAGCATGCCGCCGGCACCCGCTTCGGCGCAGAGTTCGAACGGGAGCAGGTAGACTTCGCGAAGCGTTCGCGCGTCCACGACGACGTTCATCCGGTCTCGCTCGCTCTCGCTGTCGTTGCAGACGAGATGCTTGACGACGGAGGCGGTGCCGGTGGACTGCAGGCCGGTGGCCCAAGCCGCACCCAGCACGCCTGCCAGCAGAGGCTCTTCGGAGAAGTATTCGAAAGCGCGGCCTGCGAGCGGGCTGCGGGCCAGGTTGACGTTCGGTGCGAGCACCATGTCTACACCGGTACGGACGGCCTCGCCACCGATCAGGGCGCCGACGCGCTGGCAAAGGTCTACGTCCCAACTGGCGCCGAGGGCGGTGGGGCAAGGGCTGAGCAGGGCGACGTCGCGCTCGTCCACCCGGCCGCTGGCGATTCCCATCGGCCCGTCCGCCATTGTCAGCGACGCTACGCCTGCCTCGGGGTAGCTGACGGTCTGCCACATGGCGGCGCCCGCGGTCATCGCCAGCCGCTGGTCCAGTGAGAGTTCGCCGCTCATGCCGCGAACTGCATGATCTGTGCGGCCTGGGCCTCGACCGCGGTGGCGATGCGGGGATCGGCGAGGGCACCGGATTCGTCGAAGGGGTGCTGTTCCACCGAATTGACGGTCACGCCCACCGGGGTAGGCCATCCGCGCATCGCATGGACGACATCGCGCAAGGCCGAGAGCGTCGTGCCGCAGCCTTGCCAGCCTGCCGCGGTGACGACGATGCCGACCGGGCGACCGTCGAAGTAGACCCGCGTGTCGGCGCGCAGGTCTTCCAGAAGGTCCACGGCGTTCTTCACCAGCCCGGAATAGCCGCCGTGATAACCGGGGCTGCCGATGACGATGGCGTCGGCGTGACGGATGGCTTCGACCAGGGCCTGTTGCTCGGGCGTACGGGCAGGATCCGCGGGATTGTAGTGCGGCAGGCGGGCAAGGGCCGGTCCGTCGAACATCACGCTTTCGGCGCCCAGCCGTTCGCAGGCCGCCAGGACCGCCCGGACGATACGCTCGCTGGAGGAGGCCTGGCGGAATGTTCCGCCCAGTCCGACCACAGTCTTACGGCCCGTTGCCGCCATATTCCTTCTCCCGTTCTTCTAGTCGTTCGTGCCGTTCAGGTTTCAGTTCAGTTCAGTTCAGTTCAGTTCAGTTCAGTTCAGTTCAGTTCAGTTCAGTTCAGTTCAGTTCTTGAGCGCAGGCATGACCTTGCTGGAAAGCAGGTTCAGGGTCTGATTGCCCAGACGCAGGCGCTCGTCAGTCAGCGGACCGGTGGTTGTGCCGCAAAGGATGTTGCCGATGCCGAGGTCCTGGTAGGGCTTCAGGTGTTCGATCACCGTGTCCGAACTGCCGTACAGGCACCAGGTGCCGATCCAGTCGTCCGTTAGCGCATTTGGCGTGCGGTCGGTTTTGGTATTCGCCGAGTCGGATTCGGCGCGGCGGTTGAACTCGTTCTCGCGCTCGACGGCAGCCTGATATGCGCGCAGGATGACTTCCAGCTCCTCGCGGGCCTGCTCGTCGGTCTCGGCAACGTGGACCACCTGGTAGGTGTGGGTCGTCCAGGAAAGGGCGCGGGCGACGACCTCTTCGCTATGCCCGGCTTCCAGCAGGTAGTTCTTGTAGATGCCGAAGAACTTCGCGACGTGGCGGTACGGCTCGGTGCCACCGATCTGTGGCGGGGTGAAGGCCGGGATGAACGCGGGCCAGCCGTTTTCCGCCGCGCGGCGGGCGCTGGCTTCCTTCATGGCCACCGGCATCAGCGGCGCGTGGCCTGCGGTGTAGGGAGCGGGAGCGATGCGCTGCAGGACGCGGCCCTTGTGCGGTCCATTGTCGATCTCGATCGCGGGATCTTCCATCCCCTTTGCCCAAAGCGTCTCGGCAATGGCGAGGTTGCGATCCGAGATTTCCTTGGAATCCTGATAGTTGACACCGAAACCGATCATCTCTTCGGGTGTCGTGCCCGATCCGACGCCCACCAGCAGTTTGCCGCCGGTCAACTGGTCGAGGATGTTGATGCGCTCGACGAAGCGGACGGGATGATGGAGCGGTACGGAAACGACCGAAAAGCCGAAATGCATCTCGGGCAGCTTGGCGGCCAGATAGGACGCGAACATGAAGCTGTCGCTGGCGACCGGCATGTAGCCGTTGAAATGGTGGTCGGGCATGAAGATGGCGTCGAAGCCAAGCTCGCCTGCTTTGAGCGCGTGCGCCTCAAGGTCCTGCATGAGCTTGCGGTCCTCGGCGGCGCTCATCGAACGAGCGTTCAGAAACACGGAAAAACGCATCTACCCCTCCAGTTGGGCGACTTACGGCCCTTGGTTTACAACTCTGGCAAGACCGGTCAGAATGGTTCGATAATTAGAACCTCTATTCTTAAATCTTTAGGAGCGTCATGGCGGCAGTGTCAACCGAGAAGTCGAAGCGAGATTCTATTTCCCGTTCAGCTTCTTCCGCAAAACCGGAAGCGCCCGAAAATGTCGAGGCGAGCCGGGTTCCTCAGCAGGGGCGCAGCCGCGCCTCCTATGAGCGGATGCTCGTGGCGGCGGAAAAGCTGATGATCAAGCGTGGGGACGATGAGTTCACGCTGACCGAAGTGGCGAAAACCGGCAAAGTGTCGATCGGTTCGATCTACCTGCGGTTTGACAGCAAGGACGATCTCATTCGCGCGGTACACGGTCGGGTTCTGGGCCGTATCAATGAAGATCAGCAGCGAATGCTGGTCTCGGTCAGCGGGCGATCGGGCAGCCTTGACGACTATGCCCGGTATTTCGTCGAGGCTTATGCCGAATTGCTGAAGGAATATAGCCCGGTACTGCGGCCCATCATGTTTCGCGCGATTCACGACGAGTCGATGTCGGCGCTGGGGCGCGGCTCCGCGGAGGAACTGAGCAACGAGGTGCATCGTGAGCTGCTCGCCTATGCTTCCGAATTCGGCAGGCCGGATCACCAACGCCTGGTAGAGAACGCATTTCGGATGATCTACTGCACGCTGGCCCGTTATCTCGGCCTGGGATCTTCGCCGGAAGCCGCCAACCAAGGCAATTGGGAGGAGCTGAAGGAAGATCTCGCAATCATGTGCCCGGCGTTCCTGCGGGCCGGAGCCGGATGAGCGACAGATACGATTTTCATCGACGGCGACTGATGATTGACAGACGCCTGTTCACCCGATACCTGCCAATATCAATATAAGAATGATTATTCTAACGAGTGCGAAATCCAAACTCGTGGACTATATTGGGTATCGGGATGACAGGAACGGTAATTGCGCGAACGAGGCGGGGCCGCGGCCCTGAATATGCGGTCGTGACATCTCATGAATTAGCTCTGGATCGGGTGCGCCGCGTCGCGGGTAAGGCGACATGACCCGCCTGCGCATGGGCATGGTAGGCGGCGGTCCGGGCTCGTTCATCGGGCCGGTCCACCGCATCGCCGCCGAACTGGATCGTGAGATCGAGCTGGTTGCCGGCGCCTTCAGCAGCGACCCCGCGCGATCGAGAGTCGCGGGAGACAGCTACCGGATCGATGGCGCACGCGCCTATCCAGACCTCGAAACGATGCTGCGAGAGGAGGCCGCGCGGAGCGACGGCATCGACTTCGTCGCAGTGACGACACCGAATTTCCACCATCTCCCCGCCGTGCGCGCGGCGTTGGCTGCAGGCATTCCTGTCATTTGCGACAAGCCCGCCACCGCCACTCTCGCCGAAGCCGAGGAGATGGCCGACCTGGTACGCGATGCCGGGCTGCCGTTCGCTTTGACTTATACCTATTCGGGCTATCCCCTTGCCCGCGAAGCGCGCGCAAGGGTCGCCGCCGGGGCGATCGGCGCGGTGCGCAAGGTCGTGGTCGAGTATCCGCAAGGGTGGCTTGCCGGAGAGGCTTCGGGCAAGCAGGCGGAATGGCGCGTCGATCCGTCGCGGGCAGGTGCGGGCGGCTGCATTGCCGATATCGGCGTCCATGCCTTTCATCTCGCGGAGTTTGTTACCGGGCTGCGGGTGACGCGCATTATGGCCGATCTCGGCACGGTGGTGCCGGGCCGGTTGCTCGATGACGATTGCCAGATCCTGCTCCGCTTCGAGAACGGCGCGCGGGGCGCCTTGCTGGCGAGCCAGATCAGCGTCGGTGAACGCAATGGTCTGCGCATCCGTGTCTACGGCGATGCGGGCGGGCTGGACTGGAAGCAGGAGTGCCCGAACGTCCTGGTGCTCCACGAGATCGGCGGTAGCACCGAGCTGATCCAGGCGGGTGACGCAGCGCTGGGAACCGAGGCGGCGCTCGCAAGCCGGACGCCCGGCGGCCATCCCGAAGGGTATCTGGAAGCCTTTGCCAACATCTACCGCGATTTCGCGCGGCAATTGCGCGGAGAATCCGGTTCGCTCGCACCGGGCATCGAAGAGGGGCTGCGAGGCATGCGGCTGATCGATCTGGCTGTCCGGGCCAGCGCTGAAAATTGTGGCTGGATCGATTTCCCGAAATAGCAGATTCGGTTGGGAGGAACGCTAGACATGAAGACCATCAAAGGCCCTGCTATCTTCCTCGCGCAGTTCGCCGGGAACGAGGCGCCTTTCAACTCGCTCGAAACCATCGCGGACTGGACCGCCGGTCTGGGCTATCGGGGCATTCAATTGCCCAGCAACGATGCTCGCCTGTTCGATCTGGAGAAGGCGGCGGAGAGCCAGGACTATTGCGATGCGCTTTCCGGAATGCTGGCCGACAAGGGCCTGACGATCACGGAGCTGTCGACCCATCTGCAAGGGCAGCTGGTGGCGGTTCACCCGGCTTACGATGCGCAGTTCGACGGCTTCGCCGCGCCGCATGTGCGCGGCAATCCCCAGGCGCGCCAGGAATGGGCGGTCGACCAGATGAAGCTGGCTGCCCGCGCCAGCCGCCGGTTGGGCCTCAAGGCTCATGCAAGCTTCTCGGGCGCGTTGGCCTGGCCCTATGTTTATCCCTGGCCACAGCGACCCGCAGGCCTCGTGGAGGATGCGTTCGACGAACTGGCCCGGCGCTGGAAGCCGATCCTCGACGTGTTCGACGAGAACGGCGTCGATATCGGCTTCGAACTCCATCCGGGCGAAGACCTTCATGACGGCGCGACTTTCGAGATGTTCCTGGACCGCGTGGATCACCACCCGCGCGCCAACATCCTCTACGATCCCAGCCACTTCGTTCTGCAACAGCTCGACTATCTGGCGTTCCTGGACATCTATCACGAGCGCGTGAAATGCTTCCATGTGAAAGATGCCGAATTCCGACCCAACGGACGGATCGGCGTCTATGGTGGTTATCAGGGATGGGTCGAAAGGCCGGGGCGGTTCCGTTCACTGGGCGACGGCCAGGTTGATTTCGGGCAGGTCTTCTCGAAGATGGCGCAGTACAACTTCGATGGCTGGGCCGTGCTGGAGTGGGAATGCGCGTTCAAGCATCCCGAGGCGGGAGCCGCCGAGGGCGCGCCTTTCATCGCTGACCACATCATCCGGGTGACCGAGCGGGCCTTCGACGATTTCGCAGAAAGCGGGAGCGACCGTGCCTTGAATGCGCGTCTGATGGGGATCGGCCAGTGAGCGCCGCCGCACAAGGCTGGAATCGGCGCGAATTCGTCGGCGCGGCATCGCTTCTGGCGCTTGCGCTGGGCGTACCCGCCGCCGCGATCAAGCTGACCGACCTCGACGCGCAGGATGCACCGACCGAACGTCAGCGAAGATTGATGACCAGAGTCGCCGATCTCGTCATTCCCCGTACCGATACGCCGGGGGCAGCCGATGTGGGGGCTGGCGATTTCGTCATCCTGGCACTGGCTCATGGACTGAGCGAGACCAGGGCGCCGATGGCGGCCGCGAATGTGACGGCGGCGTTGGCGCCGTTCCGCAGACGCAACGGGTCGCTGCGCTACCTTGCCTGGCTGGAGCATGCCCTCGATCGCTCGGCGGGCGGCGATTTCCTGCGACATCCGCGTGAGCAGCAGGCGGAAACACTGGCGGCGCTGGACGAAGCGGCCTTTGCGAAGGAAGCGCCTTTCTCGCCCTGGAACGCGATCAAGGGACTGATCCTGACCGGCTACTACACCAGCGAGGCAGGTGGCTCGCAGGAGCTGCGCTACGAGCTGGTGCCCGGAAAATGGGAATGGAACATTCCGCTCACGCCCGAAATGCGGGCTTTTTCAAGTGACTGGACGGCGGTGGATTTCGGCTGATGACGGACAACGAAGCACAATTCGACGCGATCGTCGTCGGCTCGGGAATTACCGGCGGCTTCGCCGCCAAGGAATTGACCGAAGGCGGCCTGAAAGTGCTGATGATCGAGCGCGGTCGCAAAATCGAGCATCAGGTCGACTACGAGACCGAAACCAAATCTCCTTGGGAGATGGAATTCCGCGGTGAAGGGGATACCGCGCTGTACGAACGCGATTACGCCGTGCAGATGTTGAACCGGCATTTCACCGAGTTCACCCAGAACCATTTCGTCAATGATGCTGAGCACCCTTATCAGAAGGTAGCAGGGAAGGATTTCGACTGGTTCCGGTCTTACCAGCTGGGCGGTAGATCCCTGACATGGGGGCGCCAGTGCTATCGCTGGTCGGACTATGATTTCGGCGCGAACAAGCGCGACGGCGTCGGCACCGACTGGCCGATCCGATACGCGGAACTGGCACCCTGGTACGACAGGGTCGAGGAGTTCGTAGGCGTCTCCGGCGCGCGGGAGGGACTGGCTCAGCTTCCGGACGGAAATTTCCTGCCGCCCATGGAACTGAATGTCGTCGAGCAGGCGGTGCGCGAGCGTATTCGCGCCAAGTATCCCGAGCGTGTGCTTACCATCGGCCGCACGGCCAATTTGACCGAGGCACGGCCCGAACAGGGGCGGGCGCATTGCCAGTATCGCAGCATTTGCGCGCGCGGGTGCTCCTACGGTGCGTATTTCTCCACGCAATCGGCTTCTCTGCCAGCAGCGCAGAAGACCGGCAGGTTGACGGTGGTGACCGATGCCCAGGTGCACCGGCTGAGCTACGATCCGGCGACCCGGCGGGTCACGGCGGTCCACTGGATCGACACCAGGACCGGTGAGCACAAGCGCGCGCATTCGCGCATCGTGTTCCTGAACGCGGGGTCTTTCAACTCGGTCCACGTCCTGCTTAATTCGCGCAGCGAGGCGATGCCGAACGGCCTTGCCAATTCCAGCGGCGTGCTCGGCACCCACATCATGGATCATGCCAGTACGCTGGCCGCCAAGGCGATCATGCCCGGCTTCGAGGACCGCACGACTTTCGGGAACCGTCCGACCGGCGTGGTCATCCCGCGCTTCAAGAACATGGAGACGCTGGACGGCGATGGTTTTACGCGCGGCTATTCCTATCAGGGCGGCGCGATGCAAAGCACCTGGACGCAGGGCAAGCGCATGGGCGGCATCGGCGCGGAGTACAAGGACAAGCTGCATCAGGTCGGTCCCTGGTCGATGGTGCTGGTAGCCTTTGCCGATTCCATGCCGCGCGCCACCAATCGCCTGACGTTGAGCAAGAAGCTCGACCCGCGCGGCGTGCCGCAGCTCGAAATCGCCTTCGAGCACGGCGCGGAAGAACATGCCGCGCTGGCCGACGCCAAGAAAGAGGCGGCGGCGATGCTGACTCATGCCGGCGGGAAAGTTATAATGGGCTTCGATCGCCCGAACCATGGCGGCACGGCGATCCACGAAATGGGCGGTGCGCGCATGGGCTGGGACCCGCAGACGTCGGTGCTCAATCGCTGGAACCAGGCGCACGACGCGGCCAATCTCTTTGTCACCGATGGGGCGCAGATGAGTTCGTCGGCCTGTCAGAACCCTTCTCTTACATATCTGGCGCTGACGGCCCGCGCTTGCGACGCGGCGGTGTCGATGCTCAAGGAAGGGCGGATCTGACCTCGCGCCGAACGGGAAGGACAAAGGAAAAGGGGCTGCGCGGTCAACCGCGCAGCCCCTCGCATGGGGATAATCGGGTCAAGGCCACGCGCCAATATAACATCGGCAATCTCCCGTTTGTCAGATCCATGGCTTGAGCCTGCTGCTACAAGCGTACCGCCAACCGGCCCGCTCTAACCTCACATCCGTTCGCCGCTCGTAGGCGGCTTCACTACAATCCCGCTTGCGTCGGGTCTGGCTCAGGAAAACGAAACCAACCTTTTTTCGGCGAGTGAAGCCAAGAGGGCTGTACGGTCCGTCCGCCTGGATCCGGCAGGGCGATGCCCTTCGGGAACTCGTTATGGGTGACCCGCTCAGGCTGCCTTCAGCAGCGCGCCCTTCGGCAGGACGCCGGCCGAACTGAACTGCCAAAGCGCGATCAGCAGCTTGCGGGCGAGCGCGACGATCATCACGCGCCTGATACGACCGCCGTTCGCCTGCACCCGTTCCGCGTACCAGCGGGTCAGTTCCGACTCAGGCTGATGCTGCAGCCATAGCCAGGCGACCTGGATCATGGTCGTGCGCAGCCGCTTGTTGCCAGCTTTGGATACGCCATGTTGCCGCTCTGCCATGGCGATGGCGTGAGGCCCGCATAGCAGGCGACCTGCCGACGGTTGCTGAAGCTGCGGAAGAACGCCTCGGTATGCAGCACGCCGGCAAACTCGGGACCGATGCCGCGCAGCTGGAGCAGTCGAGCGCTCGCCGGCACATGATAAGGCAGCGGCCGGCCGTCACCGGTGACTAATTCCTCCAGCCGCGCGCGCCGGTTCTGCGCAGCGGTTCGTAACTGCTGACCCCCTGCGCGAACAGCAGGCCCTTGATGCGGTTGACGTGCCGGATGCGTTCGACGACCAGTGAGCGCCGCTCGCGGCCGACGCGCCGGCGGTCTTCGTCCTCTGCGCTCGGCACCGTCACCATGGCACAGACCCGCGGCTCGCCGCGCTTATAGGCAAGCAGCGTGCGGACCAGCGTTTCGCCATCGAGCTTGTCCGTCTTCGCGCGCCGGCTGCGCCGCGATCCCGCGATCGACGCGGCATCGACGACATGGCTCTCGATGCCTTCGCGGACGAGGCAACGGTGAATCCACAAGCCGTCCAGCCCTGCCTCCTGGATTACGACCAGCGGATACTGCTCGCCCGTCCGCTCCCGCGCCTTCGCCTGCAACTGCGCGAACCGCTCCAGAAGCGCTGGCATGTCGCTGCCCTTCACCTGGTGGCGCGAAATGCGCTCGCCGCCACCCGGCGACAGCGACGTTACCAGCCAAGTGGAACTGCTCAACTCGAGCGACACGAAGATCGCGTTCAGCTGCGTGCTGACGGCCGCATGGGACGCAATGGACACGAGCAATCTCCTTCACGACAAAGCGCGAAAGCCAGTGTGCCCCAAACGGCGCAAGCCCGCGCCCAGGGGATCTTTTTTGATCGCCAATCCCGTGCGTGCGGTCAGCGTACCGACAGGGTCTTGCTGTCCGAATTGAAGGACGGGAAGGGCAGATACGAGATGCGCAGCTTCTCGCGCAGGTCCAGTGTGTGCTCGCCCTGGGCAAGACCGCCGGGGTGTAAGACGCTGACCCTCGCTTTGGCGCCGAACTCCCAGCGACGATCGTACGCGGTTTCCATGTCGTCCATAGTAAGCGCATCGTCGCCGTCATGGAAGCGCACGGCAGCCCGATCGATCTCCTCGCCGTCGATGGTCACGGCCAGTTCCTCGACCATGGAAAGGCCAAGTCCGCGATAATAGCCGAGCCGCGCCTCGAATGCGAAGCCGCTGCCGTCGGGCAGGTTGCGAAGTGAATCGTCCACAATCAGATACTTGTCGAACATCAGTTGGCTCCCTCGGCCTGGGTGAGCAGGCGTTCGAACATCAGGTGCTGGCGGCGGACCTGCTCGCGGCTATCGACCGCCTGCACGTCCTGAATCCAGCGGTTTCCTTCGTATTCGCTAGACAGGTAGCCGTTCCAGCCACCTTCGATCAGCGCCGGAATGACTTCGGCATAGGCGATTGAGGGATCGACAAGGTTTTCGTCGACTTCGTAGAACTTGGCCTGGATATGGCGGAAGTAGGGAATGTAATCCTTGATCCGCTTCGGATTGGAGTAGGGCGTATGGCGCAGCATTTCGGCCATGCCGACTTCCGCCTTGTTACCCTGCATCTTCACGGCGACTTCGTAGATGGTGTACTCCGCCATGATCTTTTCATCGTGCTGCCGCACGATGAAATCGGCCACTTCGGGCCGGGCGCCTTGGCGGATGAAGCGGTCGCGCCAGACAGGCGGGTAATGCTTGTTGAAGATGCCCATATCGGGCAGCAGTCCCAGGTGCCCGGTGCCAAGCCGGTCGGCGACTTCGACGGTGCGCAGGATCCAGGCATGTTCCATGTGCCAGGGCGCATGGACTTCGACACCCATGTGGACATCGAGTTCCTCGGCATGAGGCACGCACTTTTCCAGGATATCGGGACGAACGAAGACCAGGATGCGCATGTTGCGGATACCCAGGCGGTTGCAGAGCCTGAGGTCGCGCAGGATGGATTCGACCTGTTCCTCGTCCGTCATCAACCGGTCCTTGCGGACTTTGGTGTCCAGGAACATGTCGTAGCAGGTCAGCTCGACGCCGTGCTTCGCGGCAGTGTCCTTCCACCAGGCGACATCGGCATCGGAAATGTGCGGGAAGCCCGGCATGTTCTGCTCGGGCAGGACCTCGACTCCGGTGGCGCCGATCGATGCGGCGAAGGCGAAACAGTCCTCAATGGTCATCTCGCCCAGGAAAAGTTCTTCCTGAAAGCTGTAGAGGCTGACGCCTCTCTTGATCTGATGGGGCAACGTACGCTCCTTGAAGGAAAACAAAATCAGGCTGCGACCGCCGCCGGGGCGACGCGGCTGCGCAGGAAATGGACCAGCGTGACGACGGCGGCGATCAGGCCGACGACGCCTGCGCAGACGAAGGCGCCGCGCACCGAGCCGGTGGCATTTCGCGCGTAATTGACGAAGAACGGGCTAACGAATTGGCCGAGGAAGAAGGCAGAGGCCCACATGCCCATGCCGCGGCCGCGATGCTCGAACGGCAGCTTGCTCTGGGCCATCGAGATCAGCGTCGGCACGGCCATGCCGGCGGCAGCCTGTTGCAGCACCAGTGCAGTGATCATGCCCGTCTTGCCGGGCGCTGCGCCGATGCCGGCAAGGCCGGCGCCCAGCATGGCGAACAGGATAGTCAGCTGTGCCGCAATCGAGATGCGACCGGACAAGTAGCCGAACAGCAGCGCGCCGACCGGTACGGAAAGGCTGGCCATGCCGAAGATGCGGCCAAGCTCGGCGGGAGGCACCGCACCCAGCTCGTTGAAGGCGAGGCCGCCCTGGATGATCCAGACGTAGTAGAGGCAGGAGGAGAACAAGGTGAGGGCACCGATCGACAGGACCGTGCCCCAGGGAAAGGCGCCGACCGGCTCGGCCTTCGTTGCCTCATGGCCGCTGCGGCCGGGCTCGTAGATGAACAGATACATCGCGATGAATAGCGGCAGCGCGATCAGGTAAACCAGAAACACTCCGTTCCAGCGGAATTCCGTCAGGTAGCCCGAAGCGGTGATGACGCTCGTGGCCAGTACTGGTCCGGCAATGCCCTGTATCGTCAGCCACTTGCGCCGCCCCTTGTCGTCCCAATAGTCGGCGATGAGGGTGTTCACGATTGTCAGGATCGCGGCTTCGGCGATGCCCAGAACAAGGCGCGTGCCGATGACCGCGTTGATGTCTTCCAGAAAGAACGGCGCGGCCCCGGCGAAGCCATAGAGCAAGGTCGCTCCGACCATGAGCGGGCGCCTGCCGAACCGGTCTACCAGAACACCGGCAAAAAGCGCGAGCAGTCCGATCGTCAATCCCGGTGCCGAAACCAGCAGCGGAACCTTCAGCCCGACATTTGGCACATCCTTGAAATGCTGTACGATGGACGGCACCGCGGTCGTCAGCGTCACTATTGCCAGAATCGGCAGGAATCCTGCCAAGACCAGCGTGATCCCTTGAGGAGTTCCGGCTTTCCGGGCTATTTGTACGGGTCCACGTTCCACGCTTCGCCTCTCCCAACATTGAAACTAGAACTATAATTGTGATAATGGCTACTCTGTCGATCAGATCGGGTCAATGGGGCAAGCAAACAGGATGTCGTCAAAATACAGCAAAGCCTCGCGGATTTCGGATTCCGCGCGCCATCGGGCCTTTCTTACGGTGCTGATCGCATTCGTCCTCGATGTCATGGATTCGACGATCGTCACGGTCGCGATTCCGGACATCCAGACGGATATGCACCTCGGCAGCGGGGCAATGCAGTGGTCGGTCGCGGGATATTTTCTGAGCTTTGCGGTTCTGCTGGTCACGGGTGGCAGGCTGGGTGACATTCACGGGCATCGTCGTATGTTCCTGATCGGGGTGGCATGCTTTACGCTGGCTTCGGCCGGATGCGGGTTGGCGGGGAGTGCCCAGGAGCTTGTTGCCGCCCGTGTCCTGCAAGGCTGCGCGGCGGCCATGATGGCACCGCAGGTCATGGCGCTTGTGCAGATACTCTATTCCCCCACCGAACGGATCGGCAGGCTGGCGTTCTTCGGCGTTTTAGGCGGGCTGGCGGCAATTGCCGGGCCAATTGCGGGCGGCATCCTCATCAAGGCCGACCTGTTCGGGCTGGGCTGGCGGACGATCTTCCTCGTAAACCTTCCGCTCGGCGCAATCGGACTGGTTGCGGGATGCCGCTATCTGCCGCGCGAGCGACCTGCCAAAGGGCCCAGACTGGATCTGGCCGGCATAAGTCTGCTGGCGGTCGCCTTGCTGCTTTTGCTTGTCCCGATCATCGACGGGCGAGAACGGGGGTGGCCGTTCTGGAGCTTCGCGGCGATGGCGCTGGCTTTCCCCGCAGGAGGGCTTTTCCTGCTGCAACAGAAGTTGCGCCAGAAGCGGACGGGCGATGCTCTGATGGCGCCGGAACTGTTCCGTAATCGGGGTTATAGCATCGGGCTTCTGGCGGCGCTGTCCTTTGCGACCGCTACGGGCGGCTTCTTCATGCCGCTGATGCTGACGCTCCAGAAGGGGCTTGGCTTCTCCGCGTTTCAGGCGGCCGTGCTGCATATTCCTTTCGCAGGGGGCGTCATGGTGGGCATCGCCGCACTTGGTCGGCGGTTTCTGCCGCGTTTCGGGAAGTATGTGGTAATCGTCGGCGCGCTGGTGATGGCGGGGGCAGTGCTCTTGCTGACGCTTTCGCTGGGGACCGGGCCCCGCCATGTCGCGACCATGCTAGCATGTCTCCTGTTTGCGGGTCTCGGGATGGGGATGGTGTCGGGGCCGTTGACGCCGTTGGCGCTGGCCAGAGTGGACCGCGCCTTTGCAGGCATGGCGAGTGGAGCTTTCAAGTCGACCCAACAGATCGGCGGAGCCGTCGGCGCGGCGCTGATCGGCGCATTGTACTTCGCTCACGAGGAAAGCGCCGGCTCTTCCGTTTCCGCCATGGGTTGGGCCGCGCTTGGAGTTGCGGGAGGATTGCTGTGCGTGGCGCTTCTCGCACTTGCGATGCCGCGTTCGCCGTTCCGGGTTGACGAAAATCAAACCGGCGATAAATAGAATTAATATTCCTAGTTTGATTGTGGACCGCCACGAGGGCGGCCGCTGGGGAGGGAGAATTTTTGATGAATTCCGTGATTCGCGGTCTTATGGCTGGAACCGCCATGACGGTCGTAACTGCCCCGGCATTTGCCCAGGAGCAGCCTTCCGAAGCAGGCAGCACCGGGATCGGCGAAATCGTCGTCACTGCTCAAAAGCGCGCAACCAGCATCCAGGATACGCCCATCGCCATGCGCGCCTTCGACGGTGAGCAGCTTACGCAGGCCGGTGTGGGAGACGTCAACGGCCTGACCCGTGTCGCGCCTGATCTCAACATCAGCACGGACACGCTGTTCACCAAGCTCAGCATCCGCGGCGTCGCCAGCGCGGATATCTCTGAGACGGCGGACGGCGCGCTGACGATCAATATCGACGGCGAATACATCAACCGCCCGGTGGCACTAAACGCCGCACTGTTCGACCTCGAGCGCGTGGAAGTGCTGCGCGGCCCGCAAGGCACGCTCTATGGGCGCAATTCCACGGCGGGCGCGCTGAACATCATCGCCGCCAAGCCCAAGCTGGGCGAGTTCTCGGGCTTCGTTACCGCGGGGTACGGCAACTATGATGCCAAGTCAGCGCAGGCGGGCATCAATATTCCGCTCGGCCAAAGCGTTGCGGTGCGCGTTTCCGGCCTGCATCAGGACCATGACGGCTATACCAACAATGGCCCTGCCGGTCACGGCGATACCCAGAACACCGATGCGATCCGCGCCAGCGTCCTGGCGGAACCTACGGATCGGCTGACGCTGTACCTTGCCGGTGAGTATGTCGACGTCAATCAGTCGGCACCCTCGCAGTTCGGCATTCCGGTCACGGGCACCATGCAAGGCGTAGCCACCTTGCCGGGCGGTGCGCAAATTCCGTCGAACCTCCGTCCGAGCCTCGATCCAGATTACTATCCGCTGGACGACCTCGGCTTCTTCCGCACCAGGCAATACGCGGTGCGGGGCCGCATCGACCTCGATCTCGACTTCGCAACGCTGAGCTACATCGGCGGTTTCCGGGACGTAGACGTTTCCTCGCGGCAGCCGTTGACGGGCTTCATCTCGCCGAGCCAGGCGTTCACGTACTACAACTCGAAGATGGACTCCACGACCCAGAGCCATGAACTACGTCTCGCCGGCGGGGATGAGGGCAAGTTCGTCTGGCAGGTCGGCGGCTTCTACTACAAGGAACGTCAAGAACTGAACCGAGGCCTGTTCCTGCCCCGTGCCGGAGCGAACGGTAGCTTCCTCAATTACTTCTACCGTCCTTACGTCAATTCGGAGTCCAAGGCGGGGTATGCGCAGGCGACTTACTGGTTCGTTCCCGATGTCCTGAGCGTTACCGGCGGTATCCGCTACACGTCCGATAAGAAGTGGGCGCGCTATGACAACTACGGCTTCCAGTTCAATTCCGGCCCGACCCCGCCGGCATTCGGTGCGCCGGGAGCGACGACCACGTTCCCGCGCCAGAAGTCGGATAAGGTGACCTGGTCGCTCGGCATCGACTACAAGGTGGCACCGGACAATCTGCTCTATGCCAAGGTTTCGACCGGCTACAAGGGCGGCGGTTTCGACAACGTCAGCGCCTACGATCCCGAAACATTGACCGCCTATGAGGTCGGTTCGAAGAACCGCTTCGCGAACGGCACGATCGAACTCAACCTCGCCGGTTTCTACTATGACTACAAGGATCAGCAAATTCAGGTGCTGCTGGATACGGCTACCGGTGCCCAGACCCTGAATGCCGGGTCGTCGCGCATCTGGGGCATCGAGGCGGACGGTACTGTGCTGCTTTCCGACGACGATCGCTTCCACGCCACGGTGAATTACCTCAATGCCGAATTTACCCGCTTCCCCGGCGTGGCGCCGGCATTGGGCGCGCCCGTCAGTGTCGATCTTTCCGGCAACAAGCCGCCGCAGGCGCCGAAGTGGACCATTGCTTTGGGCTATGACCACACGTTCCACATCGGTGAGAGCCAGCTGGTGGCAAGCGTGTTCTCGCGCTTCAAGACGGAATACTACCTGACCCCGTTCAACTGGGCTGCGGATCGCCAGGATGCGTTCACGCAGACGGATTTCAACCTGGAATGGAAGGCTCCCGGCGGTCGTTACACCATCCAGGCTTATGTCCGGAACATCGAGGACGAGCGCCCTGTCAACTATGCCTCGTTCACGGGCAATGGCGTGAACGTCTATAATTTCATCTTCGGCGCTCCTCGTACGTATGGCGTGCAAGGAACGGTGAAATTCTGATCCACGCCGGAGCAGTTGATCCGAGTGCATCGGATCAACTGCTCCAGGTTTTCCGGTTTACTGCATTTCCGGATCATCAGGTGATTCCACCGGATGGGACATGCGCTGAACTGGAAATGGGGCGCATCTTCCCACGGATGCGCCTCACGACAGGCTGATAGGGAGAGCGTGCGCGTGGATAGGCGAACAATGCTTCGTGACGCGCTTGCCGCCGCCGCCATGGCCGCATGGCCCTACCGCGCGGCGCAGGCGGCATCGAGCGCAAGCGGGTGGCTGTCCTTGTTCGACGGCAGGACGCTGGATGGTTGGCGCTTCCATCAGGAAGGGGTGGGCGATGTCGATTGGCGGAAAGTGGTCGATATCGAAGACGGCATGCTTCGGTTTCTGGGGCCGCAGTACGAACATGACGACGCGCCTCCGGGCCATCTCTCTACCTTACGGGAATGGGAGAACTACCACCTTCAGGTGCGTTTTCGCTTCGGTGAGAAGCGTTGGTCGCCGCGTAAGCTGCAGCGACGCAACAGCGGCATTCTCTACCATATGGGCCACGCAGAGGACCGCCTGTTCCCCCCTTGCGTCGAATTCCAACTGGAGGAGGGAGACCTTGGCGATGCCATTGCGATTGATACCAAGGCATTGCAGGGTCCGTCCCTTGGCGGCACACCGATGTGGCCCAACTGGATCGCGGCGTTTCCCCAAGTCTATGAGGAGCCGGTGCACGCCGGTCCCTATCGCCGACAATGGCATCCGGGGCATGGCAACTTCGAACGGATCGATGATTGGAACACCGTCGATCTCATAGCTTTCGAAGATCAGTCGGTGCACCTTGTGAACGGTCGTATCGTGAACACCCTGTTCAAGCTCGCGAAGCCTGACGGGGCGCCGCTCACGAAAGGACGGATCGCGCTGGAGTTCGAATGGGCGGAAGTCCTGTTTACCGACATCCGCATCCGCCCGCTGTCAGCGGCAGCGATCGCGGCATTGAAGCGCGACGGTTCAGATTGAACGCGTATCCACCCAAGTCTCGATAATGTGCAATTCGTGGCCAGTGAATGACGGCATGGGCCGTCTGCAAGCGGAGAGAGAGAAATGAGTAGGCGACGTCTCGCAGCCGGAATCGCGTTAGCCTCCGCAATGGTCTTTGCATCGCCGATCTCGGGAGTTTGTGCTGAAGGGCCTAGCCCGGCGGAAATGGTCGAAAGTCAACAGACGGCCATGGCGCGTCTGGACGATCTTGAAGGCCTTTGGGAAGGTACGGGCTGGTTGCTTGAAGGCGAGACGAAAGTGTCGCTCGCGGTCGCACTGCAGTCAGGCAAAATGCTGGACGGAGCGATGCAATTGATCGAGGTCCGTACACGGGACGGGAATGGGAAGATCCACCTGCATGGGGTCAATCTCATCGTGTATAATACGGCTCGGCATAGTTACGCGATACAAGCGCATGCTGGCGGATTGTTTGGTGATTTTACCTTTAAGGTGACTCATGATGGCTACGTTTGGCAACTCGGCGACGATAACCAGGGATTGCGCTATACCGGCGTGATTCATGGAGGTGTCTGGACGGAGACCACCGAAAGGCTCGGTCCGGGAGGCGCGATTTCACAGATCGGCAAGTTCACGTTGAAGCGTGCCAAAGGATTGGAATGGCCCGGACCTCTCGTCGAACGGACTGGACCGTAATTGAGGGCGAGCATCAGAATTTCTTTCCGATAGCATTGCCCCGCAGTGCATTTGGAATGCTCACCGATCTGGTTTTTTTTTTAAATGAACGGAAGGCTGCTTGTGCGTAGCTCAGCCTAGAGTGAAAGGGGCGCTTTGTCGGCGAGCATGTACGGCTAGCGGATCGCGTGCGTTTCCGAGATTTTAACTCAGAACCTGCCCGGTTGCAACCACCCGCAAAGAAGACATTTTAGGGTGCTTCCGCTCTTAAAGACTGCGACCCATTGGTATGTCGTCTTCGATCGCGCCGTTGGGGAGCTTAACCCGGCCCACCAACCGCCCCTCCCGAATAAATCCAAGGCGTTCATAAAGTCGCAGGGCACCTGCGTTGCCAGATCGCGCCGTCAATTCCACCCGTGTTATTACAGGAAAGATCGACGCCGCTGCGTTGAAGAATGCCGCAAACAAGGCCGTGCCAACGCCTTTCCCCTGCACTTCCGGGCGAACCGCAATGGTAAGGTCGCCCAGCACATGATCGAACTGACGAGGCCCGAGGCGAGCCGCATGAATTTCGCCAACGAGATTGTCATCAATGAAAGCGCCAAGAGTCACTCCGGTTCGACATGCGCGTTCCACGAATGTTTCCACGTAGCCCATGGTGATCTCGTCGTGAGTTCGGGCTAACCCCGACCCTTCTATCGATGCAGCCTCTCGATAAAGAGCGAAGACGACTGGCGCGTCTGCTGGTGTGAGTAGCTTGATGTCGTGGCCGACCATGACTCGATTTAACCAAAGCCACCAAGTTCGGCAACATTCTGCGAAGTGTTCCCGATGATCGATCAAGTCCGGGACGGAAGTTATCCGTGGCGCAGAAGTGTTTAGTCTCGAAGCTCGCAGCGCATGCCGATCGGCGAAATCTGGCTACCTAAGAAACTGGACATCGCGGCGGTGCCCAGATGCCCATGACTGAGCGTTGGGTTTCTGGGAAGCCTCTCAGAGCCGGAATGTCGGCTTCCCCTACACAGCAAGTCGTCAGGCTTACGGCGGCGCAGGTTAGGACTGCGCCGCCGATCATAGTATTTTGCCTAATGGCTACTTCAATAGGCCGCCGACAAAGTCAGGAACCACTGGCGCGGTGCGATTGGATAAGCCGAATAGCTGTTCGTGGCCGATCCGATCGAAAGCGTCGAGACACCCTTCTTGTTGGTAAGGTTGGTCACGTTGAGCGCAAGTTCCACCTTTTGAAGCGGCAATACACCCTCCGGCACCCGGCCGGCAACACGCAGCGAGGTCAGGAAGTAGGAGGAGACGCTGGCATCGTTGGTGAATGTTGCAAACCGGCGGCCGACGTAATCGCCAATCGCTTGTATTTCGATCGGGCCTACGTTCAGCGTTGCCACCGTCTTGTTCATCCACTTGGGCGTACCGGGCAACTGTTTGCCGCACGTCGGTACGATGCCGCCGGTGACAACGTAGCCGCCAATGCAGGTGTCCGTGGCCGCGCCGATGCCCAGCGCCGTAGAGGTGTAGTCGTTCTGGTATTTGGAGAGATTGTAGGAGACGGCATTATAGAGCGAGAATATCCGCCCAACCTTCAAGGTAATCGCGGCATCGACGCCATTCGTCTTGACGTCGCCGACATTCACCAGTGTCGACGTACCGCCGGTGATCCCGCTTCCCGCAATGCCCCCCGGATTGGTGGGGATCGCAAGCAGTCGGTTGCTGAAATCGACGTGGTAGTAGTTGATCTGGGCCTGGATCGCCAAGCCATTGCCAAACGTGCGGTTCGTGCGCAGGCCCGCCTCATAAGTCCAGCTCGTCTCGGGCTTGCCCTCATCGGCGAAAGCGTCGAACGCAGCCTGGCTGCCGGTGAACCAGGGACCGCCGCCGCCCGCGAGATAGGCCTGATATTGCCGCAGGTTTTTCTGGACGTTGAAGTAGATCTGCTCGTGCCCGTTGAAGTCATAGGTCGCACCGAACGCGGGCAGGAACCAGTTTCTGGTGTTGATCTTGCCTTCGGGAAGCGCCGTCGTGCCGCCCAACGAGCCGACACGCGGCTGTACCGGGAACCACCCATTTGCCCACTGGGCGCTGGTCTTGACGCCGCCTTGGACGAGCAACTGGTCGGTTACTTGCCAGGTGTCCTGGATATGCAGCTGCAACTGCTTGATCCGCGCTTCGCCCTGATACTGCGTGAACAGCGGCTCCATGACGTCATGGGGGCGGATGTAGGGGGTGCTCAGCGAAGGATCGGAAACCGGCACGGCATACCAACGGCGCCATTGCGTGGTGCTGTTGTGTTCGAACCAGCCGCCGAATTCGATCCTGTGGTTGCCCAGTTCGACGCTTGCTGCGGATATCACGCCGACGCGATCGATGCGGTATTCGGTGGTGCGGGTGATCATTCCCGAGCCGCCGGTAGCGGCCACCAGCGAAGCGCCGGAGGCGGCGGCCTGAGCCGCGGTTAGCGCCGTACAGGCGGACGGGCGGATCCCATTGCCATTGGCGCTGAAGCGGCAATTGGTTGGCAAGCTTGCGTAGTTGGGATCGAGATAGGCCTGCGCCGTGGTGATCGACTGGCCAAGTGGTCCAGCGACGACGCCTGCACCATCGTTATGGTGGTAGTAACCTGTTGTCGACCAGGTGATCTTATCGGTCAGGTGGGCATCGTAGCGCGCGTAACCGAGATAGTCGGTGCGCTGTGCGTCCGAGTAGTAATTACGATAATTGCTGCCTTCGGCCGCCGGCGTATTCCCTAGCGACGTCAGGTAGTCCGTGCGGTATTCATCAAAATCCGGATAGAAGAAGGGCTTCGTGTACGGCGTGAAGAGCTGGGCAGGTGTGGCCGTGCCGCCTGCGGCGGCCTTGTAGAAGACAGTCGCATCCTCGTTCGGCTGCGTCATGTCATTGTAGTCGAGATAGAGCGTCAGCTTGCCAGCGTCGCTGTCATGCACGAACTTTGCGTTGGCCTGCCAGCCCTTCTGGATACCGTCGAAATCCCAAGCGCGCGCTCTCTGTCGTACGCCGGAGATATAGGCCGAGTTTCCGCCGCCGACATCACCGCTATCAATGCGCAGATACGTGCGCGATGCGCTGTAGCTACCGAAGGTCTGGGCAGCGCGGACGCCGAACTCTTTCTGCGGGTCGGAGGAGAAGGTCTCCACCGTACCGCCAAGGTTGCTGTTCGAAGGCGTTGCGAGGTCTCCAGCGCCGGTGGCCACGACAACCCGCCCCACGTTTTCCGAGATGACGGCGCGCTGGGGCGAAAGGCCGTTATAGTTGCCGTAACTCTGATCGCCCAGAGGTATGCCGTCCATGGTGTAGCCGAGTTGGTTACTGGCAAACCCGTGGATGAACATCTGTGCGTTCTGTTCGTTATTCCCCCAGGGATCGGCCGTGATGTAGAGGACACCGGGCAGGGTCTGGATCGCCTTCAGGGGAGAAACGCCGGGCAGGATTTTCTGTATCTCGACATCCGAGAGCGCCGTAGCCGAACGGGTCGTCTTAGCGCCGGTGACGATGATCGAGTTGTCGCCGTCGACGGCATTGGCGTCGACAGGGGCGGCCTCATCCGCAGCCGCCTCGCTGGCCATCGCTTGCGTCGCTGAACACAGTGTGAGCGCGGTGCCAGCGAGCATAGCCCAGCGTGCGGCCTTGGCCGTCGATCGAATTGCAATCATGCGATTGTTTTCCCCAAACCTTGCCGGCGGTGGACTTACCGCGCGGCACGGTCGGTAGCCAAGCACTGTGGCGGTTTGACTTAACTTTGATTGCAGTTTGCTTTCACACGCAAAGGTAGTGAAATATTGCGTCGCGTGCAAATAAGGCAAGACGATGGTGGCAAGACCATTGATAGCCAGAGGGTGGATGCTAAGTTGATTTCCGAATTCCGCGGATCTCTACGCTTTAGACCCCATGTTCGCCCGAGTTGACTGGGTGAGTGGCCTCTCCTGCGGCATTCTGCGTTCCAGGGTTGCACCAGGCTGACTGGTGCCGAGCCTCGTACCGTAGCGGGTCTCGGCATAGGCGGGCAGCGCTGGGCATGGGTGCTGTGCCCGCTTGGCCGCGCAGGCATCAGCGGCAGTGACGATGACCGGATCGGCGCGCAGCGTGGCATTGGTCGGCGCGCCGGACACGTAATCGAGGCTGGCGGCCTCGCAGAAGGCCATGACTTCGGGCGGCCATAATGTCCGTCGACACGGATGGTAATGTGGGTATTGGACCAATGCTGGCGGATATGGCGCACCAGGCGCCGGATGTGGTCGGCAGCTTCAGCCCCCGAGGGCGTCTTGCCGGTGCGCAGCAGCATCGCCACCGGCCGACCGGTCGCGGTGTCGTACACATGTTCGGATCTGGCCCAGCATATCTCTAAGGCTTGTGTGAGTGACAGATGTCCTGTCCAATAGGCCGCGGCGACTTCTCCCGCTGAGTGGCTGAGGCAGATTTCCGGATCGATGCCATAATCGCTCAGCAACCGCGCCATTCCGACTTGGAATGCGAAGTTGAGCGGTTGTATCGCCAGAGTATCTGTCCATGCAGCATCTGTTTCCGGCCGGATCATGGCTTCGATCAGCGAGAAGCTGGAAATCGGTTGAAAGATGCTGTTCAACTCCTCGATCGTCTTTCGGAACGTGGGTTCCGCGGCCCAGAGCGAGTGGCCAATGCCCAAATGCTGCGGCTCCAGGCCGGAGAATACGAATAATGTGCGGGAGCGTGCATCGTGGTCGACATCCCGGTTCAATGCGTCATTCTTGCCGATCGATGCGGTACGTATCCTGGCGGCGATGGCGCCGGGCGTGTCGCCCGGCGCCATCCAGACGGCGGTCCGAACAGGCTGATGTCTGCGACGCAACGCAAGCGTGTAGCGAAGGTCCCCAAGCGGGACCCCGGCCTCGATCTCGTCCGCAAGCCGCCCGAGCCAGTCCGAGAGTACCTTGCCCGACTGGGCGGAAAGTGGAAGCAGGAACCCGTCACATGTTGGTTTCAACGGTCGTTCGCGTTCGGTCGCAAGGGGAGGGAGGCTCACGATCGCATGGGCCATGCTGCCACCATAGCCGAAGGTATTCACGCCGATCCTGTGAATTTTCCGGACTCAATGGCAGGCGCAGATTGAGAGCATTGAACGGAATGCCCGGGCTGGGTTGCCCGACCATCGGTTGCGGAGGAACAAGCCCGGATTGGAGCATCAGGAGGGCTTTGATGATTCCGGCCATGCCGGCGGCGGCCTCCAGATGGCCGATGTTGGCCTTTACCGAACCGATGGGAAGTGAGCCGTGTCGAGCGGATCGACCATAGGCGGATCCTACCGATCCGGCCTCGATCCGGTCGCCCTGAGCTGTTCCCGTCCCATGAGCCTCTACATATCCGATTTGAAATGCGTCCAAGCCGGCTTCCGTCAATACGCGGCGCATCAGATCCACTTGAGCCGTGCCGTTCGAAAAGGATATCCCGGCAGTCCGGCCACCTTGGGCGGTGCCGATACCCTCAATCACCCCCCATATCCGGTCATTGTCGGCACGAGCCTGATCGAGAGGTTTCAGGACGATCATGCCGCAACCTTCGCCGCGTCCGTAGCCATCGGCAAGATTGGAGAATTGCTTGGATCGCCCGTCGATAGCCAGTAGGCCGGCTGCGGACATGGCGATGTGATATTCGGGGCGAAACATGAAGCTCACCCCCCCAGGGCCATGCGACAGGCGCCAGACCGGAGGTCCCCGACGGCTGCCGCCAAGGCGGTGAGGTTTGAAGCGCAGGCCGTGTCGACGGTCAGGCTCGGCCCTGGCAGATCGAGCGCATCGGACACAGCCGGTTAGCGAGCATCGTGAGGGTGGAACCTGCTGCGGAAAAGCGGTCCAAATCGCTGCGTGGCTGGGCGGAAAACTGGTTGAGCAGATGATCGGCGGTAAACAAGTTCCAGTGCTTCCCACGCAACCTCGAGAACCCGTCGTTGCTGCGGATCGAGGGAAGATATCTCGTCGGCCGGCAGCGCAAATACGTCCGGGTCGAAATCCCGACACTCTTTGTCGAGGAAAGAACCTCTTCCGCAAGTCGTTTTCCCGGCAGCAATGTCATTGCTGAAGAAGGCGTGATTGCTCCATCGGTCAAAAGGGATATCGTCGCTGAACTCATCTGCGTTCAGAAGCTGCTCGAAAAATTCATCAGGCGATTGTGCGTTGCCCGTAAAGCGGCACTGCATATCAACGACCGCGATCTGTTTCATGATTTCAGGGCAAGCCTCTGTCCGGACGAAGATTGCCGAAGTGGAGCCAGTCTGGACGTATGCGCTGCGGCGGTGGCCTTGCGCCGTATCAAGTCCACCGCTTGCGCTTTACGCCCTGTCATAGCCACCATCGATCGTTCAGAAGTCCTTCGAGACTTTGACGGTGAGCCGGCCGTCACGTTGGTTGGAGGCGCCGCGCAGGCCCACTTCCATATCGAAGACCCAAGTCGAGAGGGTGTAGAGTCCACCGCCCAGCGCCACCTCGTACTGGTCTCTGGTCCAGCCTTCGGTGCGGATTCCGTAGAACGCCTGCCCCGGAATATCGGCATAGTCCAGGAACTGTGCGCTCGAGTCCTGGAACTCATGCGACCATTCAAGGCGGACGCGGGGCCGGAAGCTGCCGATCAGCAGGCGCTTGTCGAGTTCGAAGCGCCCACCCAGCACGCCCGCCAGGGAATTGGCGTCGCGCTTGTCGAAGCGCAGGTCCATGATCCCCGCGCCGTTCTCCCGGTAGGCATCGAGCGTGCCGCTCAGCCACTCGCCGCGCCCGTAAAGCGACCAGCGCAAGTTGCCGCTCAGGCGGTCGATACCGGTCGAGGCAGCGCCGAACCACATGGACCCGTCGCGCGAGCCCCGCGTCAGCGCACCATCGACGATCCGCCGGGTCTTGAAGCGCAAGTCCCCGTAGCCGATCACGAAGTCCACGAACATGCCCGGGAACGGCGCCGTGCTGCCATAGGCGGCAGCGACGCTGCTGCGGCCATGGAGCCGGGCGACATTGTCACCGATCTCGCTGTCGTCGAAGCCCATCCCGCCGCCCAGACCCACGGTGACGTCGGGCGAGAGCTTGATATCCGCGCCCGCGCTCAGCCCGCTGGTCGCGATGGAGATCTTGTCGCGGTCGTCGGTACGGTTGCGTGTACCGAGGGCAAGCTGGCCTCCGGTCCAGACGGCGACCGAACCGACCGGACGCTCCGCGCTGCTGCCGCTTGGCGCCTCGCCCTGCTCGCTACCTTCCGGTGAGCCAGCCCCTGCATTCGCAGTGCGGGCGTTCATCGCGCTGCGCGGATCGAAGGCGGTCGCATAATTGCCGGGCCGTCCGCGCATCCGATCGACCAGTTCGAGTTCGTCGGTCGGAGTGGCCATCCCGAAGGCGCCCGATACCGATCGCCGCATGTCGAGAATGCCCAGCGAGACCCCCATGCGGGCCTTGCCGGAACCGCCTCCGTTATGAAGCTGTTCGGTGCGTTGCAGGAAGTTGCGGCTTTGGGTCTGGGCGAAGCGCCGGGTCGATTCGACCTGGGCATCGCTCAGCGCGCGGATGTTCGGATCGAGCGAAGGATCGGGGCGCGCGGTAACGGTAATCGTCACCGTCGCCGGTGCCGACGTGCCGAACTGGTTTGACAGGGTGTAAGTTATCAGGATCGTGCCGCCGTAATGCGGTGCGGGCGTCACTTCCAGCCGGTAGGTACGCGCGCCCTCCGGCCCTTCTTCGACGATCTTCGCCGTAGCCTTGTCGGCAGGTGCGATGCTGACGATCGCGGCGCCAATGAAGGGACCTTCGGTCGCTCCCTCGGTCAGTTCGATAGAGACGGGCTGGTTGTCTACTGCCTTGGCGGTCTTGGCCGCCGCGGTCGGCACGGTTCCCGTCACGGTGATGGTGACGGTGGCCGGCGCCGAGCGCCCGCCCGGCCCCACCGCGACGAAATCGAAGGCGTCGGTACCGGAGAACCCTGGATTGGGCGTGTAAGTCGCGATCACGTTCGGTGTGCCGCGAAGCGCCACCATACCGTGCGACGATGCTCCTACCAGTTCGATGGCGGTGAACTCGCCTGCCACCAGCGTAGAGAGGTCGATGTCCAGCGACTTCTGCGCCTGCGTCGAAGAAACAACCGATCCCGTACCCGGCTTGACGGTCGGCGCGGCCGGGGTGGCGATCGTCAGGCTCACGGTTCCCGGCGCCGAAGTGCCGCCGGGGCCGGTCGCGGTGTAAGTGAAGCTGTCGGCACCGAAGTAGCCGGTGTTTGGCACGTAAGTCGCGGTATTGCCGGCGATCGTCACGCTGCCATGAGCTGGGGCCGCCGCGACCGCGAGGCCGGTGCTGATGCCGCTGACCGAAGGCGAGAGATCGATCGCGGTGCCGGGGCTGTCATAGGGAACGGCGATGTCGCTCCTGTCCTGCACGGTCGGTGCCGGCGGCGTCGCCACCACCAGGCCGACGGTTGCCGGAGCCGAAGTGCCGCCCGGTCCGCTCGCCGTGTACGTGAAGCTATCGGTCCCGAAGTAGGCGGCAGCGGGAACGTATGTGATCGTATCGCCGCTAGCGCTGGCGGTGCCGTGCGCGGGCGGGCTGGCGACGGCGAGCGCGGTGTGGGCGCCGCTCACCGAGGCCGAGAGGTCGATGGCCTGGCCGCTGCTGCCGTAAGCTACGGCCACGCCGTCGCGGTTCGCGGCCACCGGCGGTGAGGGTACCGCCACGTTGAGGATCACGCTGGCTGGGGCCGAAGTGCCACCCGGGCCGGTGGCGGTGTAGGTGAAGCTGTCCGCCCCGAAGTAGCCTGCCGCAGGGACATAAGTGATTGTATCGCCGCTGAAGCTGGCGGTGCCATGTGCAGGCGGCGTGGCAATGGCGAGCGCGGTGTGGACCCCGCTCACCGCGCCCGAGAGGTCGATGGTCTGGCCGCTGCTGCCATAAGGCACGGCAACCCCGGTCCGGTCGGCGACGGTGGGTGCGCCGGGCGTGGCGACGGTCAGGCTCACGCTGGCCGGGGCAGAGGTCCCGCCCGGTCCACTCGCGGTATATGTGAAGTTGTCCGGGCCGAAGTAGCCTGCCGCAGGGACGTACGTGATCATATCGCCGCTGACGCTGGCAGTGCCATGGGCGGGCGGCGTGGCGATGGCGAGCGCCGTGTGAACGCCAACCACGGAGGCCGACAGGTCGATGGCGAGGCCCACGCTGTCATAGGGGACGACCACACCGTTGCGGTTCGCGGCCGTCGGCGCCGCCGGGGTGGCAATGGTCATCGTGACGGTGGCAGGCGCCGAAGTGCCGCCGGGCCCGGTCGCGGTATAGGTGAAGCTGTCGGCGCCGAAGTAACCCGCGGTCGGAGTATACGTCACCACATCTCCGGTAATGCTGGCCGTGCCGTGCGCCGGCGCCGTGGCAATCGCAATGCCCGAATGGACACCCGTGATCGCACCGGCGAGGTCGATGGCCTGGCCGCTGCTGTCATAGGATACGGCGATCCCGCTGCGGTTCGCGGCGGTTGGCGCGGCCGGAGTGGCGACGACGACCGTGACGGTTCCCGGCGCCGAGGTGCCGCCGGGGCCAGTCGCCGTGTAGGCGAAGCTGTCGGTGCCGAAGTAGGCGGCGGCGGGAACGTAGGTGATCGTATCGCCGCTGACGCTGGCGGTGCCGTGGACGGGCGGCGTGGCAATCGCGAGCGCGCTGTGGACGCCGCTCACCGCGCCCGACAGATCGATCGCAGTGCCGCTGCTGCCGTACGCGATGGCAATCCCCGTCCGGTCGGAGACGGTCGGCGTGCCGGGCATGGCAACGGTCAGGCTCACGGTTCCCGGCGCCGAAGTGCCGCCGGGGCCGGTGGCGGTGTAAGTGAAGCTGTCGGCACCGAAGTAGCCCGCGGCCGGGGTATACGTAACGACAGTTCCGGAGGTGCTCACCGTGCCATGCGCCGGCCCCGTGGCAATCGCCATGCTCGTATAGGTGCCGGTGATCGCGCTGGTAAGGTCGATTGCGGTGCCCGAGCTGCCGTAGGGCACGTCAATGCCCGACTTGTCGGCAGCGACCGGCGCGCTCGGCGTGGCGACCGTCAGGCTGACCGTCGCCGGGGCGGAGGTGCCGCCGGGGCCGGTGGCGGTGTAGGTGAAGCTGTCGGGCCCGAAGTAGCCTGTCGCTGGCGTATAGGTCACCACGTCACCAGCAATGGAGAGCGTGCCGTGCGAAGCGGCAGAAGCGATCGTGATGCCGCTATGTGGGCCCCCGCTGATCGACGTGGAGAGGTCAATCGCAGTCCCGGTGTTGTAGGTGACAGCCACTCCCGGCTTATCCGCAGCGATGGGTCGGTCGATGAACGTGAAGCTCGCGCCGGCCGGGCTGGTCTGGCCGTTGACGGAAACCGTCACGGTGACATTTCCGGAGCCTGTAGCGGGGGCCGTGACGGTCAGCGAAGTGGCGCTGGCGGCGGTCACGGTACCGGCGGCAGATCCGAACTGGACGGTATTGTTGCCGGGCGTGGTGCTGAAGCCGGTTCCGGTCAAGGTTACCACCTGGCTGGGCGGTCCGCTGCCGGGCGAAATCGCGGTCACGGAAGGAGTGACGGCAATGGCGGCGGACACCGCGCCGGGGGACGAGGGATAGCCTGCCGGGGCGAAGCCGTCGACATTGAAGCTGGCCAGTCCGGCGCCTGAGGCCTGGTAAGGCACGGTTACGGTGCAGGTCCCGGAAGGGATCTGGATATTGACGAAATCGAGCTGCGCGCCGCTTGGCGCCGAGGTGTTGCCTGCGGAAACGCCGCAGCTGCCGCCCACGCCCGGCAGGCGCGTGAACACGTTGCTGTTCGAATGGAGCGAGGTGATGAAACCGGGCGTGGCGATGGCATTGGGATTGGTGAAGGTGATGGTGAGCTGGCCGCTGGTTCCGACCGTGGCGGTCGAAGGGGCATAGCTCAGCGCGACACTGACCGCGCCGGCGGGTGCGACGGTGAAGGTCTGCTGGGCCTGCGCAGCGGCGTTCCAGTTGGCGTCGCCCGCCTGGTCGGCATCGATCCGGCAGGTACCGGGGCCAACGAAAGTCACCGTGGTCCCCGCAAGCGCGCAGCCGGTGCTGGTGGCGTTCAGCGAATAGCTCACGGCAAGCCCGGAAGTGGCAGTCGCTGCGACCGTATAGCTGCCCCCGACCGCGGCCGAGGACGGCGCGCTGGAGGTGAAGGCGATCGACTGGTTGCCCTTTGCCATCGTGATCGTGACGATCGGGCCAAGGGCCGTGACCGGCTGACTGTCGGTGACGGAAATCTGGTAACTGAAGCTGCCTGCGACCGTCGGCGTGCCGGACACGATGCCGGTTGCCGCATTGAGCGAAGTGCCCGGCGGGAGCGCCCCCGCATTGAGCACATAGGCGTAAGGCGCAATGCCGCCGGAAGCCGCGTTGGTCTGGCTGAATGTGCTCCCCACGATCAGGCCGGTCGCTCCGCTGGAAGCCACGATGAGCGGCGACGGCGTAACGGTGAAGCTCTGGACTACGCTGGGGGCGGCGCTGTAGCTGCCGTTACCCGCCTGATCGGCCTGGACCGTGCAGGTCCCCGGCTGGTGCAGGGTAAGTGTCGTGCCCGACACGGTGCAGACCGGCGTGGTCTGCGAGGTGAAGCTGACCGCCAGACCGGAGCTGGCGGTGGCCGTGAGGGTCAGTGGCGAGGCCAAGAGCGATGTGTTGGGCAAAGTCCCGAAAGCGATCGTCTGGGTACCTTGCGCCACGGTCAGGCTGACCGTCGCCGGGGCGGAAGTGCCGCCCACACCGGTAGCGGTATAAACAAAGCTGTCAGGTCCGGCATAACCGGCGTTGGGCGTATAACTGACGACATTGCCGGTGATGACTACAGTGCCGTGGGTCGGTCCGCTGGGAACGGCTATGCTGATATGGCTGCCGGTGATGGACCCGGAAAGCGTGATGGGGGTTGCGGCGCCGAAGGCGACCGTGCCGGCATCGAGGTTTGCAGCGACCGGTGCAGCCACGTAAGTATACTGGTCGGCGGCCGAGGTCGCGCTCGTTCCCGCCACAGTCGTCACCCTGACGTCCACGGTGCCGCTACCGGCCGGAGCGACCGCGGTGATCTGCGTGGCACTGCCCCCCACGAACGAGCCCGAGGGAATCCCGCCGAACGTGACACCGGTGGGATTGGAAAGGTTGGTGCCGGTGATCGTCACCGAAGTTCCACCGCCGACCGGACCCGCGGTCGGCGAAATGCTGTTGACGGTCGGCGCCTGGAGCACGACGGTCGCATCGCTGGCCGAAGCCGAAGCGCTCGCCCCTCCCCCGGACAACGTTACCGAAGGCATGAGCGGCGTGGTCGCATTGGCGGCAAAAGCCGCGACCAGG
>PJTO01000178.1_pt1 | contig 64146 bp, 65 predicted proteins | sample 1512101 | NCBI WGS metagenome assembly PJTO01 (sample SAMN08177690, study PRJNA422409) | Soil metagenome, whole genome shotgun sequencing project.
CCTCCCCGCCCGCCGCCCTCCCGCCCCCCCCCCGCCCCTCCTCCCCCCCGAAAAAAACCCCCCTCCCCCCCCCCCCCCCCCGTCTCGTTCGATAAAAAGAAACCGCCCTTCGCAAAATGGAAGAACGGCCAACAATTTCAAAAGAAGAGATTTCTTTAGGCATATATTGTTAATATAACATAGATCGGTACGAGACGCACGATTTGCGACGGAAACGGCGTCAAATCCGAACGATCAAGCCGGCGGGGACTTTGGCTCGGCTTCCTTAATCGCCATCCGCAGTTCCGCTTCCCCTCTTTCTTGAATCGTCTTCAACGCCTCCTCGACCGTCTTCTTGTCGTTTAAGACGGCCTGGATCTCAGCTTCGGCCAATGCGGGCAGCTTTTGGAGAAAAGAGCTCGGAGCTCTCGCATCCCCTTTGTTCTGGAACGCTCTCGGATCCAGCTTATAAAACGGCTCCATGCTGCGCCCATCCTTGTCCGGATTATACTTCGTGCGGCTCAGAAAGCTGCCGAACACAGTTTTGGACCTTGCTCGGGAGAAGTCGTCGCCGTTCACGTATTTGACGAACTCCCATGCCGCGCGGGGATTGGCCGAGCTTGCGCTTACGGCGAAAATGCTGCCGAGGCTGAAGTATCCGCTCTGGTTGCGGTTGCTCGGGTCGACCGGTGCGGTCACGATCCCCCAGTTCGCCGGCGCCGCGTTCTTGAAGCGCTCCTTGGCTCGAATAACCTGCTCCACCTCGTAGCTGCTTTTGACCGCCATAGCCGATCGACCAATGAGGAAAAGATCTTGTAGAATCGACTGGTCCAATGTCATCAAATTCGTCGTTCCTTCCTCCCGGATTGGCCGGTCTATCACTCCCGACTTTACCGCGTCGATCGCCGAATGGAATACTTGTTTCCAGGAATCCGTATCGATGTTGAACTGTGAGCCGTCCGAGCTCAGTACGGCAAGATTCAGACTCGATCCGATCATCCGAATCAAGCTATAGACGCTGGCTCCGGGATCCATGGAGAGGCCGTAGATTCTGGCTTCCTCTCCGCCGTCCATCGGAAACCTCTTGGCCGTCTCTAACACTTCCTCCCAACTCATCGAATCCGTGGGCAAGTCGACGCCGTGCTGCTTGAATAAATCGATGTTAAAGAATAAAGCAAAACTGGAAAACTCCGGAGCTAGACCATACAGCTTGCCGTCTCCCTGTTCCCGCAGGAGCTTCAAAATGGCTGGGTGTATGTCCTGCGTATCGAATTCATCCCGTTGGATTACCGCATCGAGCTCGAGCAGCTTCCCTTCCCCGGCCAATCTCTCGAACTGATCTCCATAAAGCATCAACACGTCCGGTTTCTGCTCCGCGATAAAAGCATTCAAGCGGCCCTCCATCGTCCCCGTGATACCTTCGCCGTACATCGACTTCATGTCGGCGATTTCAATCTCGATATTGGGAAACTGCGTCGCAAACAGATTTCCGTATTCGCGAAAAAAGTAATCGCTGTCCCCGAACATGACTTTGATTTTTACCTGTTCGTCCTTGCCTAGAGGCGGCAAGCCCTCTTCTTTGCGCCCTCCTTCGCTACAGGCGCTCAACAAGCCGAGCACCAGCAAGAGGATCAGCACCGCAATCCATACCTTTTTCACAATTTAACCTCCCTGCCGATCGCAGTCCGGCAAGATGAACTAAACCATCATGCTCCCAGCGATGGCGATCAATTCCTTCTTGTTTTCCGAGCCCTGCCTGTAAATCCGATACTGCACTTTGTTCTTCTTATCCGTCCAGACAAGACTGGCTGGATAGCTTGCTTTAGCATCAAACGTATATATCGCTTCCGTTCCTTTGATCTTCACCTTCTCGGCCCCCTTCTCCGCAATTGCGGGAACGGGCGTGCCCCCGGGGTCTTCGGCCGGATTCTGCGGAAGGAAGGCGGCCGAAATCATCATCGTCAGCTTCTTTTTACCGACGTTCTTCTCGTAGATCAAACTCCCCCCCGTCGCCTTATCCGTCGCGATGGACTTGAAGTAGACGGTTTTCTTACCGCTTGCGGCTTCCTCCTTCAATTCTTCCTCGAGCCGATTGTAGACCTGGGAAGCAGGTTCCGGCGTTGACAAGTAAACGATGGCCTTCGCCAGCTTGTAGCCTTTCGGCAAGGACGTAGGCTTCGGGAATGCAGGCCCCTTCAATTTCTTAAGCTTCGCCGTGAAATCGGCGTAGGTCTTAAACAAGTAGCCCCGGGTAGCGAAGCTAATTTTATCCGCCGGATTCAGCGCCGGATCGGCTACGTAATAGGCAAGAGCTTCGCCCGGCTTTAATCGTTCGCTTCGGCGGTCAATCTCGCCCTGAATCGCCGTCCAGCCCTCTTTCTCTGTCGTCCCGGACTTCACAGCGGATATCGCCGCAGCGACCATCTTGGCGGACGAAGCGTCCGCCGTGCCGATAGCGGCTGCGTTCGCGGCTCCGGCCAGAGCAAGCATCGCAGCGATCGCCAGCATCGTTTTTTTGTTCATCGGTCAAGCTCTCCTCTCGATTCTTTCGAATGATTGCGTACACCCGTATAACGTTCATCCGCTTCGAATAGGGACGTTTAGGCACAAAAAACGAAAAGCGGCCTCACGGCCGCTTCTGCGCGATCATACTTTCGGCGATACGGATCAGCTCCCGTTTCTCCAACGGTTGCACGGGATCATCGGCAATGACGTATAGCGCCTTCTCCTCCGTGCCATACCACATCACTCTATTCCGGTAGTATTTAATCGCCTCCCCTTCACCCGATTCGTAAATGATCATTTCTGTTCCTGCGACCACCGTCTTTTCCGCGTGCATATCCGGCGTCAAAGGCAGAGTGGAATTACCGTTCGTTTTGTAAGCGAACAGGTTCAGCGCTGCTTCGCCTTTGCGATATCGAAGATTCGCGCCGCTCGCCTCGGACCAGGGCAACACTTTGTAAAATAGCGTTCGATCGTCTGCGTCCGCGGCCTCGGCCAGCAACTCGTCGGCCAACGCATCGTACTCCGGGCTCGGAGGCAGCGGCCCATATTGCGCCTGCACGCTGGCAGCTTCGAAAACGTAGCCCTCGGGCACATAACCGGGCTGCGGCAGATCGGGACCGTTCGTTTTTTGGGCTTGTGCAAGAAAATCGTCGTAATCGTCGTGCTCGTACGGAACGTAAACAAACTGAAGCAAGCTCCAGCGATTGTCCCCCGTATTGCCGCCTTTCACGTAGTAAACCGCTTGCTCGCCAGGCTTCAGCAGTCTCTCCACGCTCTTCCGCTCCTTCCCGAGCTTGACGGAGAGCTTCGCCGCATAAGGATTGTACTTCTGCTCTTCCGTCTTAAGCACGACTTCCCCGCGGCTGTTCTTAAGCTGCAAATATCGATTCGCCGCATAGCCGGTAATCGAGGTCAGCAACACAACGGCCGCGATAAAAACGATAACGGCTGCATGACGACGGACGGAACCCGACACATTCCGCCTTTTTCGAGAGCCTTGTCCTTCGGCAATTCTCTCCATCACCCGCACGCTCACATCGACATTGCGGCCGCTGCGGATTTCCATCGCCCTCAGCCTCTGATCGTCAAGGTTTTCCCGCGTTTCCCGCATCGTTCCTCCCCCTCGCTTTCCCTCAGCAGAACGGTTAGCTTTTGCCTTAATCGTTCGTACCTCTTCTTCACGGCATCCGTCTTCATATCGAGAATGTCCGCCGTTTCCTGAAAGCTTTTCTCCTCGAACACCCGCAGCACGAGCAGATTCCGTTCCTCCGGCTTCAACGCCAGCAACGCGGAGTGCAGCGGTTCGTCGAATACGCGGTCGTTTACGATTTCCTCGGCGCTTTTTTCCGGCTCCGGCTGCGGGAATCGGAGATGGGCGCGATTACGGACCTTGCGCTTGCGCAGCAAAGAGATGCAGTAGTGGTAAGCGAGCTTATACAGCCAGGAAGAGAAAGAATAGGACGGCTTGTAGCGTTCGATGTTCTCGTAAGCTTTTACCATGATTTCCTGAAGCGCGTCTTCGGCCTCGTGCTCGCTGCCCAGCAGCCGGCGGCAATACAAATAAATCTGTTTTTGGAACGCTTCCACAACCGCCTCGAAGTGGTCGACTTCACCGGATTGCACGAGACGCACTTTCTCTTCTATGGATTCCACGATGGTCCACCTTTCTCCAAACGAGCCCCTACTCCTATAACGCTTTCGAATCCTGAAAAGGGACTCCTTTTGGACGAAAGTACGGGAACGGATAAACTTTTCCAGCTGATGAGGTGTTTATGAAAGTTCAGATCAAACATCGAAAAGCTCACGGCCACCATTGTTGTGAAGGCATCCGGAGACTTGTATAAAAAAAGCCGCGACCCGGAGTCTCCTCCGGACGCAGCTTTACAGTATACCGCCCAAACAAGAATGCCTTTGGTGCGTCCTTTGGACAGCGAATCGCGTTTTGTCGTAGACGTTTCAGATAAGGATTGGAATGAGAATCAAGGTCGCGTTTCGCCGCCCTTCGCTTTCAAGCCGGCGCGACGATCGGAGCGGTACACGAAGCTAAGCACCTCGGCGACCAGCCTGTACAGTTCCGGCGGAATTTCCTGATTCAAATCGAGCTTGGAAAGCACCTCCACCAGAGAAGAGTCCTCCTGCAGCGGAACGCCGTGCTCGTGCGCCCGCCGCATGATCTCTTCCGCGATTACGCCTTGGCCTTTGGCGATCACGACCGGGGCCGAGCTTTTCTCAGGCTCGTATTTCAGCGCGACGGCTTTTTTCGGAATGTACTTTTTGTTGTCCGGACCCGCCTCGTTCATGCTCTATAGTCGACTCCCTTATACGGTTTGGCGGCGTAAGCTCCGGCGGCTACCGCTTTATGCGCGGAATCGACCGTTTGGGAAGCGGCGATCGAGCCGAGTTTCCACTGCGGCAGCGGAGACGAAGTCAGCGACAGCAACTGGAAGCCGGCCGTTGACATTCCCTCCGCCAGTTCCTCCCTCGCGCCCTCAATCAGATCCGCCATGCCGGGAAAATCGCTCAGCAGCTTCAAGGACACGATCCGATCGACGACCTGTACGTCAACGACAGTATCCCCAAGGTAACGCATGCGCAGGTCGAACAGCAGATGGCAGTTGTCGGTATCCCACTCGCCGCGGCGTCCCCGCCTCGTCTGCACATGGACGGTTGCAGTCGTGTCGCCGTCCGATCCGCGCATGGGAACGAACAGCGTCATATGGCTGAAGGGCGCCGCCATGCCCCGGTCGGAGGAGAGCAGCAGCTGCTGGCCGGTCACCTGGCTTGCCAACGTCTGCGCCGCCTCGCGCAGCGCCGGCGGCACGTCGTCTCGCGCCGCAAGGGCAAGCAGCGCGCCCTTGAGCGTCTCCGCGGCCGGCCGCGCCTCCTGCCCGGGGGCGTCAGCCCCCGCAGGCGTCCCTGCCGCGGCCGGGTTAGGCCCGGCGTCCGGAAGGCCGCCGGGCAATCTCGCATCGGCGGCGTGCAGGAGCTGACGCTCATGCCCGACGCCGAGCCATTGCAGGAAGCGGCCGATCCACGCCGCTTCCGGCTTTGCCGCCGCCGACGCCTGCTGCTGTCCCGCAGCAGCGGCATCGGCACGGCCATCGGCGCGGCGGCCGTCCGCGCCGTCTTGGGCAGCGGGGCGGCTTCCCGCCGCCGCTGCCCGCTCTTCGGCCGCCGGGAGCCGGGCGGCGGCCGCAGGATCTGCAGCCGGGCGCGAAGCTTCCGGCTGCATCTGCGCAGGCGCAGCCTGCGCGCCGCCCCCGCCGGCTAGCGGCGGGGCGACTGCTCTTCCCGCGGCTGCGGCTCCGTCGCCGCGGGCAGGGGTTGCGTCGGCCGCGGCTCTGCCCGGCTCGCCTCCAGCACGCGCTGCCGCGGCGGCGTCGCGCGGCGCTGCGCCTGCTTCCGCCTTGGCGGCCGCTTCGCCTTTGCCCGCTTGAAGCTCGCCCGTCAGCAGCGCCTCTCCCTCCATCAGAATAGATGCTCCCTGCGTCAGTAAAGCGGCTAACCGCTGTCCTAACGCCGCCGCTTCCGGGGAGGCCGCCTTGCCCCCTCCGCTGTTTATCCAGCCGTCCAGCGCCGCGCGAAAGCTCGCCAGTTCCTCGTGAATCGGCGGTCCGGACAGCGCTTGCCTGAGCGACGCCAGCGTCGTCTCTGTCGGTTTCAATCCACGGCGGAACGCAACGTCCGCCGCGCTCGCCCACGATTCCGCGTCGACCCCGGACGGCTTCATGGCCATCGCCGCATTAAAGTTCGCAGCCGTATCCTTCCCGATCGGATACCCGTCCCGCTTCAGCCCGCGCACCAGCTCCATCGCCCACTTCTGATCCGACAAGCCGAACGATTTCAGCACGTCCTTCAAACCTTCTTCCGGCAGCGCGTCGGTGGCGTCGTTCAGCGGCTTCAACGTTACAAGGCCGCCGGCCCCGCCGGGCTGAACCTGCAGCAGCGTGCCCCTGCCGAGCGGCATTTCGGCGTCCAGCTTCGCTCTCACCTGCACGCCGTTAATATTTAGGAGAGCCTCCTCGTTGTCCAACATTTCCAGAAGCACGCCTCTGACGATTTGACCGATTCTCAGCTCCAGCGAGCGGCTGTCCGTCGGCACGGCATCGCCCATTAACGCCCGCAGCATCGGACCGATGTTCATGCTCATGTCTTTCCCTCCCCGCAAACACCCTCCCCCTTAAAAAAAAGGGGTTCAAAAAGTCCGCTTTTGATAATCCTCTATACTCGTACTTTATGTATCGGCACCCGGAAGGCCTTTCGTGAATCGCGTTCCTTGCTTAGAACAGCACTTGCTGCTCGACGCTTAGTCCCTTCAGAAAGCTCCGTCGATGCAGCGGCGTCGGCCCTAAATCCAGCAGCGCCTGACGGTGCGTTTTCGTCGCATAGCCTTTATGTACCGCGATTCCGTAACCGGGATATAGCACATCCCACACTTCCGCGCACAGCCGATCCCTCGTGACCTTAGCAACGATGGATGCCGCCGCGATCGACTGGCTTAAGCTGTCTCCTTTAATAATGGCCGTCTGGGCAATGTCGAGATCGATGCTCTCCGCATCGACGAGCAGATGCTCGGGCGCAATGCCGAGCCCCAGTACCGCCTGCTTCATCGCGAGCCTCGACGCCTGTCGTATATTGATTTTATCGATGACGGACGGCTCGACTCTCGCCACCGACCACGCCAATGCTTCCTCTATAATCAGCTCGTAAAGCCTGTCCCGTTTTTTCTCGCTAATTTGCTTCGAATCGTTGACTTCCTCCAGTACGAGCCCGACAGGCAGCACCACCGCGGCCGCCACCACATCTCCGAACAGACAGCCCCGTCCGACCTCGTCCACGCCGGCTACGGCCGTCAAACCCCGCGACCACAGCTCGCTCTCGTAGGACAATCGGTTGAATTGTTCCATTGCATGTTCCTCCCCAAACCTCTTCCTCCCCATTGTCCGTTATCGCCGCCTATATGCCAAGCCTTTTTTTGCCCCCGCTTCCATGTCGTTCGTCTCTCTCCCAACCCCATCCGCCTTGCAGATTCCCTTCATTTCCGGTATACTTTAAATACAGCACATACGTTCGTACGCAAGGCTCTTTTCATATTGCATTTCATTAATATTTGTCGAAAAGGGGGCAGGGCTCGTGAGCGAGGCAAAGCTGGATCTTCTGTTAAGCAAGATGAACGACTTTCAACTTCAGCTAAACAGTGAGGGAGAGCACATTCGACAGTTGATCCACATTGTCGGGGCAACCAATGCGAAGCTGGAGGAACTGACAGAGGAAGTTCATCAAGTTAAGGAAGACGTAGCTATTCTTAAAGACGACGTTTCTTTCCTCAAGCAAGACGTAACCATTCTCAAAGACGATGTTTTTATCCTCAAACAAGACTCAAGTCAACTCAAATCGGGCCAACAAACGTTGCTTGACATTCAGAAAGAGCAGCAGAAAATTTTGGAGCGCCTGTCCGTTCGTTCCATCTCCCATGAAGCGGATATTGCCGAGCTGAGAAAAATATAATCGAAGGGGATATGTACCGGACAAGCCCGGCGCATATCCCCTTTTTTCGAGACGCAGCTACTCCAGAAACCGCGAACGCATATCCGGGGTCGGCAGAAGGCAGCTCTCGCTGCGGCCAAACCAGCGATAGCGCCGGCGCGCGACAAAGCGATATACCCGGTCGCGCACGAAACGCGGCACGACGATCGCCGGATAAGCGACAGACCACGGCCAGCCCAGCTTCCTGCCGATTCGCAGCGCCGCCGTTGATTTCGTATAATACTTTCCGTTATCGACCATGACGAACGTTTCCAGCGCGTCCTCCGGCATGCCGCCCTCCTGCAGCAAGCGTCGTCCCAATTCCGACTGCAGCGAAGCAAAGCGAAAAACCGCACGCTTGTCCCGGCCCACGACAAATTTGGCAAGACCGTGGCACATGTTGCAGTGTCCGTCTATTAGCAATACGATCGGCTCGGATTGATTGCTTGTGCGCTTCATGACCACCGTCCCCTTTCTTGCTTTCATTGTACCTCTATTTTCCGCTCCTGCACAGACCGAGGCAGGCCAAGCAGGCCGTAGATCAATCTAGCCGCGGCGTACGGCGTCTGCTCATCACAAGCCTCTCTTCCCCTCCGTGATCCCAACACAATTCCCTCCACCCAAGCGTCTCCGCTTTACCGAAAGCCCCCCAAGCTTCTCTGCTCTCCCGAAGCTTCCTATTTCCTATTTTCTATTTCCTATCTCCTTCTACCTTTAACCCGTCCGTACTTTTTGGCATAGTCGGTTATGCGTCGGTATGCCGATCTGTCCACGCTTTTTAAAGGATAATACTGCGGCCGCGTATTCGCTTCGAGGACCCAGTAACGACCCGCCTTGTCGACCGCCACGTCGAGGCCGATCTCGCGAAAACCGTCCCGATGGCGATCGAAGCATTGGCCCGTCGCTTCGCCGATCTGCCCCAGCTTTCGCTGTGCTTCGCCGGCCGAAGATTCCGAGTAACCGGCCCCCTTCATCGTTTTCTTAAAGCCGGCCACTTTCCCTCCGCTATGATAATTCGTAACGACTCTCCCTTTCTTCCCGATTTTGGCGAACAACGCCGTCGTAACCCATCGGCTTCCGCCCTTCTGAACCATGACGCGAAGATCGAACGGCTTTCCGCCGGTATGAGCCAGATCAATGCCTCGCTGCAGCAAGTACTGTTTGCCGCCCGCGAGCGACTTCAGCCGTGCGTACAGCTCGTCCGCAGACAATCCGCTTCGATTCCCGCCCGTCCCTTTTAAGCGATAGCTTCCCGACTTGCCCCGTTCGATGCGCGAGATCTTTTTCCCACCGGTTCCTCTTGAGGGTTTGAAATATACGACTGCGTAACGACTTAACATCGCCTCCAAGCTTGCTCTTCCGAATAACCGGGTCTCCGGAACGAAAGGCCGCAAACTTGAATCGCCGAGCATCCATCCGGTTTTCTTCCACTTGCTTGCGATCGACTTGCTGGCGTACTTCACTTGCCTCCCCTCCTTTTTTCGCTTACTCCTGACAAAATAGAATATGTAAACCTGCCAGCTGCCCGTCACAGCGCAAGCGTACTTTTCAATACGAATGGGAAGAAGGAATATTTGCCTGAATGGCTCCTCCGGGATGACCGTTCGGTTCCCCGACAGGTATAATTAAGAAAAGAGATACTGCGGCATAAAGGAGCGACCAACCGATGACATCATCATGGCAAGATCCCTATATTCGAAACGATGAAGAACAGACCCTCGCAGCTGGGGCGGAACAATTGGCGTCCCGGTTCGCGACACGAGCGGAGCGACATGATCGGGAGGGCTCGTTTCCCTTCGAAAACTTCGCGGAGCTGCGAGAAGCAGGCTATTTGAAAATCACGGTTCCGAAGCGTTACGGAGGCGACGAATTGTCGCTGTACAACCTTGTTCAGCTGCAGGAACGGCTGGCATACGGCGACGGCTCAACCGCTCTCGCCGTTGGCTGGCATATCGGCCAAGTGCTTCACTTTCGTTCAAGCGGCAAGTGGCAGGAGCCTCTCTTCGCCGAGCTGTGCCGTTCCATCGTCTCGGACGGAACGATGATCAACACTTTTGCGAGCGAAGCGGCATCGGGCAGTCCCAGCAGAGGCGGCCGTCCCGAGACAATTGCCGTTAGGACCGATGGCGGCTGGCGCATTACGGGACGCAAAACGTTCAGCACGCTGTCTCCGATTCTCGATCGTTTTGTCGTGACCGCATACGTGCCTGACGAAAACCGCCCCGGCGAATTTCTCGTTGAAAGATCGGAGCGGGTAAGCATCGTCGAAACCTGGGATACGCTCGGAATGCGGGCTACCGGAAGCCACGATGTTGTGCTGGATGGAGTATTCGTCGGAGAGGATCGCAGAATTGCCGGCAAAGTCGAAGACGACGGAGGGGGCTGGCTGCTGCACATTCCCGCCTGCTATATCGGCATCGCTCGCGCGGCCAGAGACTATGCTCTCGAATTTGCCCGCACGTACCGTCCCAATACGTTAAGCGAGCCAATCTCCTCCCTTCCTACCGTCCGGCAGGCAATCGGCGAGATGGAAGTCGAGCTAAGAACGGCCCGCGCGCTGCTGTACGAAGCGGCAGAGCGTTGGGATCGCGAGCGGAATCGACGTCCCTCGTTAAGACCGGAGCTTGGCTTGGCCAAATATGCCTCCGTCAACGGCGCCATCCGAATTGTGGACTTGGCGATGCGAATCGTCGGAGGCGGCAGCCTGTCCCGCCGTTCGCCGCTAGAGCGCTATTACCGCGACGTACGCGCCGGTCTGCACAATCCGCCGATGGACAACGTTGTGCTGCAATTGCTGACCGACGCCGCTCTCGAGGAAACGGTCGCAACGACGCCCCCAAATGCTTAAGCGCCCCAAACAAGAACGTACGTTTGCTATAGGACAACAATTATGATATGATTCCTTTCGAACCCCATTTCGATAAGGAGTGAGCTGTGTGCCGTTAAATGCCTACTTGAATTTCGACGGAAATACTCGGGAGGTCGCGCTTTTCTATGCCGAGGTGTTCGGCCTTGAGGAGCCCGTCATTCAGACGTTCGGCTCGATGCCTGCCGATCCCAACTATCCGCTTCCTCCGGAAGCTCAAGATCGGGTCATGCATACGTTTTTGAACATCGGCGGCAGCATGTTGATGTTCTCCGACACTTTTCCTGGAATGCCTTATCAACAAGGAACCAACCACTTCTCGCTGGCTCTCGTCCTCGACGACGAAAATGCGATCAGAGACGCCTTCCACAAGCTGAAAGTAGGCGGATCCGTCATGATGGAGCTTCAAGAAGTGCCTTGGAGCAAAGTGTACGGCAGCTTGACCGATAAGTACGGCATCTCTTGGCAGTTCTCCTTGGTGAGCGAACAAGCTTAAACTAAGCGAATTCTTCGCCTTCCTTGGAACCAGCGCAACATCCGCAGACAGTTCAGCCAACCATAGATGATTTCGCCAAAACCAAAAGGATCGCCGGGGAACCTATTCCCTGACGATCCTTTTGGTTTTGGCAAACCGCCGTTTGACGATCTAGACCGACCTAGTCGAGTTAGGCCGCGCGAACTTCAAAATCATACAGCGAATAAGCAAGCGGAGTCAAGCCCAATACGGACACGAACATGGCGAATACCAGCAATGACGATACGATACGAGTACTTCCTTTTAGAATTCATCCAAATCTCCTCCCGATTAAGTAGATTGAACATAACGAAACGTAATCGCGGCCTCCTTTCGGAATAATCGTTAAACCGCTTGAAGGTGAGTCTATGGCAATCTATAGGGACGGTTTTGTCGACTTCTGCAAAGGTCGAACGTCCGAATGGGCGCGTAAGGGTCCCGCAGACCGTCCAGCCGTTCAAATCCGCTCGCATAACGGTCTCTCAGACCGTTAGAGACGTCCAACTGCTCAAATCTGCTCGCGTAACGGCCTCTCAGACCGTTAGAGACGTCCAACTGCTCGATTTCGATCGCGTAACGGTCTACCAGGCCGTTAGAAGCAGTTAGTTCAAATGGCGTCACGTTTTTTCGGAAAATTCGCCTTCCGAATGCTTCCTTGCAAGCGGGGCCTGCCCATGAATTGGTCCCTCATAGTTTTTTCGCTCTATGCCCTGGCATCAATCATAAAAAAATCCCCGACGGGGTACCCCGCGGAGATTGGATGATCGTATTCTTCGATCGTTCGCGTTGCTTTAGGATTACATCTGCATCTCTTCCGGCTTTTCGAATGTAATCCGACCGAGCTTGCCTGAGCGCAAGTCACGAAGCAGCACCGTTGCCGCCTTCTCGTAATCGACATGGCCGCCGCTGACAATGCAGCCTCTGCGCCTGCCGATGCTTTCCAGCACCTCGACGGCCGCCTGCATATCCGGCAGCTCCGAAGGCAGATCCGTCAAACCGTAGCGTTCTCCGAGTACCTGTCCGTATTGCTCGACCAGCACTTTTAGCACAAAACAAGCGACCTCGTCCAGATGAAGAATATCTTCCTTGATCGCTCCCGTCGCGGCCAATCGGTTGCCGACGACAGGATCCTCGAACCTCGGCCACAAAATTCCCGGCGTATCGAGCAGCTCAAGCTCTCCCCCGAAACGAATCCACTGCTGCCCCTTTGTCACCCCGGGCCGGTCTCCGGTTACGGCAATGTTGCGTCCGGCCAGCCGGTTGATCAGCGTTGATTTGCCGACATTCGGAATGCCGACGATCAGGGCGCGGATCGGGCGCGGCTTCATCCCCTTGGCGATCTGACGATCGATCTTCTCCTTCAGCAGCTCTTTCGCCTTACTGGCCAGCTCCTTGACTCCCGCCCCGGCATTCGCGTCGATCGCATGCACGGCCAAGCCTTGCTCGCGAAAAAAACGGCTCCATTCCGTCGTTTTCTCAGGATCCGCCAAGTCCGCTTTATTAAGCAGCACGAGTCTTGGCTTCTCGCCTATAATCTCGTCTACCATCGGATTGCGACTGGAGCTTGGAATTCGGGCGTCCAGCAGCTCGAACACGACGTCGATCAGCTTCAGCTTCTCTTCAATCTGCCGCCTCGCCCGGGTCATATGCCCGGGAAACCATTGAATCGTCATGGTGATTCACCTTCCTTACCTATAACAACGGGGCCCTCCCGTCGGTCATCGCGCGATGATCGGGGAATGGCCCCTTGTGTTTGCTATAATCGGTTTAATGCTTGACCAACTTGAAATCTTTGATCGGCCAGAAAATCAAGTCGGCGCGGCCGACAATCCGATCCGTCGGAATATATCCGATCATTCGGCTGTCTTCGCTATTCGAGCGATTATCCCCCATCACGAACACCGTTCCCTCCGGAACGACTCCGTCCAAGAAAGAACCGTTCGGAAAATTGGAGCGCTCTTCGCGATAGCTGTTGTAAAGCTCGCCCTGAGCATGAGCTTCTTCATAAGCTTCCTGCAAATAAGTTTCGTCAAGCGGTTCTCCGTTTATGTATACCTGATCGCCGTCGACCTTGACCGTCTCGCCAGGCAGCGCGATCACCCGCTTAATAAAATCGCGGCCTTCCTCCGGCACGTGAAACACGATCACTTCTCCGCGCTTCGGTTCGCGTATGTCGTAAATGATTTTGTTGACGATAATGCGTTCGCGGTTCCAAAAGTTAGGCTCCATGGACGGCCCGTCGACGATAAAAGGACTAAGCAGAAACCAGCGGATCACGAGCACCAGAACGCCGGCGATCGCAAGCGCCTTGATCCATTCCACCAGCTCATTCCCCTGGCGCTTCGGCGGCTTCGCGCTTCGGCTGCCCCGGGTCGCCTCGGAAAACGTTTCCGTATCGCTGCCGGAATGAACAGCACGGTCATCCGCGGCCGAGTTCGTTCCCAGCTCGGCCGATTCGTTTGGTTTGGAATTGTCATTGTGATCCATTCGTAATCGCCTCTAGCTTTCTGGTAAATATGCAAAAAGGAGGACTTGAACGTCGCCAAGCCCTCCTCTGTCGTCCATTATCGAATTTCTTTAATACGTGCTGCCTTACCGCGCAGGTTGCGCAGGTAGTACAGTTTCGCGCGGCGAACTTTACCGCGGCGAGCCACTTCGATTTTCTCCAGGCGCGGAGAATGTACCGGGAAGGCACGCTCTACGCCTACGCCGTACGAGATTTTGCGAACCGTGAAGGTTTCGCTGATTCCGCCGCCGCGGCGCTTGATTACGACGCCTTCGAACAGCTGAACACGCTCGCGGGAACCCTCGACGACTTTTACGTACACTTTCAGCGTGTCGCCAGGACGGAAGCTTGGAATGTCCTTACGCAGCTGCTCTTGCGTGATCGCTTGAATCAGATTGCTCATTTGTGTTCACTCCTTCCCTAACAGACGTTCGTACCCCGCTCCCCGAATACCCTGCATTCGGATCTTGGCGTGCAGAGGACCGTCCTACTCGTTCCATTTTGTCTGTCCGAAGTTGAACGAAGACAAAACAACATTTGAAATTATATCATATTTCCGCCCAAAAATACAACTGTTACGTTCAATTTTCTGCCGAATTTTCCCGCTGCACATGAAGGCTGTCCAACCATATCCGTTCTTCTTTGGTCAACTCGGCCCGGTCCAGCAGCTCCGGTCGGCGAGCGAGCGTTCGCTCCAACGATTGTCGCCTACGCCACTTCTCGATCTCCGCATGATGTCCGGATAGCAAAGCGTCCGGAACCTTCCAGCTTCTGAACTCCGCAGGCCGAGTATAGTGCGGATACTCAAGCAGGCCATCGCTAAACGAGTCTGTAACGGCCGACTGTTCGTTGCCGAGCACACCGGGCAGCAGTCGAACGACCGCGTCCGTGACGACCATTGCAGGCAGCTCTCCTCCGGTCAATACGTAATCCCCAACCGACAGCTCGTCTGTCACCAAGTGCTCGCGGATTCGCTCGTCGTAGCCTTCGTAATGACCGCAAATAAAAACCAAGTGCGATTCCTCGGATAGCTCGCGGGCGATCTCCTGCGTGAACGGTCTGCCCTGCGGACACATGAGAATAACGCGCGGCTTACGCGCTTCTTCTCCGTCTTCCGCCCGCCTTTGCCGCTCCAGCACATGCTCCACCGCGCCGAAGATCGGCTCGGCCTTGAGCACCATGCCGCCGCCGCCGCCGTAAGGCGTATCGTCTACCGTGTTGTGTTTATTATTGGCGAAGTCGCGAAAATTAAGCGTATTGAGCGACACAATGCCTTTGTCGCGCGCCTTGCCCAAAATGCTTGATCCGAACACGCCCGCGAACATTTCCGGAAAAAGCGTCAATACGTCTATCCGCATCAGAGCAGCCCTTCCATCAGATGCACTTTGATTTTACGCGCGGCAACGTCGACGTCGAGCACGACGTCGTCAATAACAGGCAGCAGCAGCTCCTTGCCCTTGGGCATTTTGACAACCCAAATATCGTTCGCTCCGGGAGACAAAATATCGGTCACCTTGCCCAGCGTCTCGCCTTCTTCCGTGACCACCTCGCAGCCGACGATATCCTGAACGTAATATTCGCCCTCTTCCAGCGGTACGCGCTCGTCCTCGGTTACTTTAAGCTCCCAGCCCTTATATTTTTCGACCTGATTAATATTGTCGAAGCCTTTGATCTTTAAGACGTACATCTTCTTCTGCTCGCGCGCCGAGACGATCTCGATCATGACCGGGTCGCCCGCCTCGGGCGGAATCATCAGCAGCTTGCCGCCTTGCTTAAACCGCACCTCCGGAAAATCGGTCTGGGGCCATATCTTCAGCTCCCCTTTGATTCCATGAGTGTTGACAACTTTTCCGACGTTAAGCAAACGCCCCTCCGACATGCAACTAGCTCCTTCCATTATGCGCCAAAGCTCTCTCTATCATATCGCATTGGCCTCCGAAATCGCAAACATCCGCAGCCGCACGGCTCTCGCATTTTCGTCCAGTTCATGACAAAAGACCGCACCATGCTGACGCACGATACGGCCCTCTTAGCCTATTATTCCGAGACAATATCCACGATGACGCGCCTCCGCTCCTTCACGGCGGCGGATGAGACGACTGTGCGCAGCGCCTTGGCGATGCGCCCCTGCTTGCCGATAACTTTGCCGACATCGTCGGGATGCACGGAAAGCTCGTACACCAGGCCTCTCGCGTCTTCCCTGACCTGTATCTGCACGTCTTCCGGGTGATCCACAAGCGCTCGGGCAATTACCCGAATCAATTGTTCCATGGCTCAGCCCTCCGGTTAGAGACTGCATTGAAATCAAGTATCGCTCATTTCGCCGCAGCTCCTTGGAGACTGCATCGAAATCAAGTATCGTTAATTTCACCGCAGCTCCTTAGTGACAGGATTACTTCTGGAGCTTGGATTCGTGGAACTTCTTCAAAACGCCGGCTTTGCTGAGCAGGTTGCGAACGGTATCGGACGCTTGTGCGCCGTTTTGCAGCCATTTCAACGCTTTTTCTTCGTCGATTTGTACTTGAGCCGGTTGAGCAACCGGATTGTACACGCCGATTTCTTCAATAAAACGACCATCGCGCGGGGAACGGGAATCCGATACGACTACGCGATAGAACGGGGCTTTGTGAGCGCCGATCCGTTTCAAACGAATGCGAACTGCCATGTGACTTTCACCTCCTTGACAAGAGTAGGAATGGAGAATCCTGTTCTCTTTAGAACGGGAACTTCATGTTTTTGCCTTTTCCTCCGAACATGCCTTTGAGCGCCTTCATGCCGCCCTTCGGTCCTTTCGGGCCCATCATGCCGGAAAACTGCTTCATCATCTTCTTCATATCCTCGAACTGCCGGAGCAGCCGATTGACGTCGGCCAGCGTCGTGCCGCTTCCTGCGGCAATCCGCTTGCGGCGGCTGTAGTTGATGATGTCGGGCTTATGCTTCTCCGCCTTCGTCATCGACTTCGCGATCGCTTCCGTGCGGGCGATCTGCTTCTCGTCGATCTTGAAGTTCGGGTTGTTCTTCACCTTGCTCATGCCCGGAAGCATGTCGAGAAGTTGATCGAGCGGTCCGAGCTTGCGCACCTGCTCCATCTGTTCGAGGAAATCGTCGAAGGTGAACTCGGCGGTGCGCATCTTGCGCTCCATCTCGGCCGCCTTATCCTTGTCCATCGTCTCCTGCGCCTTCTCGATCAGCGACAGCATGTCGCCCATGCCGAGAATCCGCGAAGCCATCCGGTCCGGGTGGAACGCTTCGAGCTGATCGATCCGCTCTCCCGTCGAAGCAAACTTGATCGGGCAGCCGGTTACCGCTTTGACCGACAGCGCCGCGCCGCCGCGCGTATCGCCGTCGAGCTTCGTCAGTACGACGCCAGTCAACGCAAGCTGCTCGTGGAAGCTCTTGGCGACATTGACGGCTTCCTGACCGGTCATCGCATCGACGACAAGCAGCACTTCGTCCGGCTTAACCGCCGCATGAATGTCCTTGATTTCCTGCATCAGCTCTTCGTCGATCTGCAGACGGCCCGCCGTATCGATCAGAACGTAATCGTTGCCCTGGTCCTTGGCCAGTTGAACGCCCTGTTTCGCAATCTCGACGGGACTGACTTTGTCGCCCAGCGTGAACACCTGAGCGCCGATCTGTTCGCCAAGCACCTCAAGCTGCTTGATCGCGGCGGGACGATAAATATCTCCCGCGACGAGCAGCGGCTTATGGTTCTGCGATTGCAGCAATTTCGCCAGTTTGCCTGTCAGCGTTGTTTTACCCGCACCCTGCAGACCGGCCATCAGAATGACCGTCGGAGGCTTGTTCGCCTTCGCCAGCTTCTCCTGCGTGCCGCCCATCAACTCGGTCAATTCCTTGTTGACGATATCGATAATAACCATCGCCGGCGTAAAGCTCTTCTGCACTTCCTGGCCGGTCGCGCGCTCCTTCACCTTGGCGATGAAGTCTTTGACGACCTTGAAGTTTACGTCCGCTTCCAACAGAGCGAGGCGCACCTCGCGCATCGCTTCGTTAACGTCGTCCTCCGAAACTTTGCCGCGGCCCTTCAGCTTCCCGAATACGTTCTGCAGTCGGGTTGTCAATCCTTCGAATGCCATCTTCCCATCCCTCCTTCGGAACGGTTATTTTGAGAGGTAGTTCAAAAAGTCCGATTTTGATCACGAAGCGTTTCAAGAAGCGGATTCGACATCGAATCTTGGACTCAGCCGGGTCTTCGTTCAATCTTCTCGGTGCTGAAAACCGAACTTTTTGAACATGTACTTTTATTGCCTCGGCTATCCGCACTTTACGGATGTGCCAATCATTCCGCGCTTCTCAGCAAAGCCGCGGTGCTTGCGAGAGACTGTCGCCACTCTGTCGGCAATCCGGCAATCTGCTCTTCCAGCAAGTCGATTCCCGCGTTCAGCCGGCTATGTTTTGCCGCAAGTCCAAGCTTCGCCTCGTACTCTTCCAGCACCTGCCCGGCGCGCTTCAAGTGCTCGTAAACCGCCTGTCGGCTGATCCGAAAATCCTCGGCGATCTCGCCCAGTGTATAATCATCGTGGAAATAACATTTCAGGAACGTCTGCTGCTTGTCGGTTAACAAGGGCCCGTAAAAATCATACAACTCATTGATTCGGTTCGTCTTCTCAAGCGCGTTCTCCCCGCTCACAATGGCTGCTCCTCTCATTCCCTGGCCGCGCGATGCGATTTCGTCGTTCGTTAATCCGCATCTCCGTGCTTTCGGTGTCAAGGAAAAAGACTTTACATCCCTAACGCTTCGCCTATCATACCGAAAAGAAAACAGGATGTCAAGGAAAATACCTTAACATCCCTCTCACAGACTTATTTGTGTTATCTCTTCGCAGTATCTTTGGTCCAACTTATATAGAATGTTATTCGACTATGCTTGTGGATTGTCGTCTTCCTTCTCCTCGGTCCCGGCCATGCCCGAGAACAAGGCGTGCACGAACTGATCGGCGTCGAATTCCTGCAGATCGTCCATCTTCTCTCCCAGTCCGACGAACTTGACCGGCAGCTTCAACTCGTTGCGGATCGCAATGACGATGCCGCCCTTGGCCGTTCCATCAAGCTTCGTCAGCACCAATCCGGTTACGCCGCTTTTCTCTCCGAACAGCTTTGCTTGCTGCAGCGCGTTCTGCCCCGTCGTTCCATCCAACACGAGCAGCGTCTCATGCGGAGCGCTCGGAATTTCCCGCTGAATGACGCGGTGAATTTTCGCCAACTCTTCCATCAGGTTATGCTTGTTCTGCAGACGACCGGCCGTGTCGCAGATCAGCACGTCGACATTGCGCCGTTTCGCTTCCTGAACCGCGTCGAACATGACAGCCGCCGGATCAGCGCCCGAGACTTGCTTGATGACGTCTACGCCAACGCGCCCGCCCCACACTTCGAGCTGTTCGATCGCTCCCGCGCGGAACGTGTCGCCTGCGGCTAGCAGCACGTTTTTGCCTTGTTGCTTGTAGCGCCAGGCAAGTTTGCCGATTGTCGTGGTTTTTCCTACTCCATTGACGCCGACGAACAGGATAACCGTAATGCCGTTCGGATTTTCCTTCAGACCGACTTCGTCTCCCGAGCCCCGCAGCATCTCCACAAGCTTCTCGGACAAAATCGGCTGCAGTTGGGCCGGCTCCTCAATTTTGCGCTTCTTCACCTCATCGCGCAGCTCGTCGATCAGCGCCATTACCGTATTCACGCCGACGTCCGCGCCGATCAAAATTTCTTCAAGCTCCTCGAAAAATTCCTCGTCGATTTTTTTACGGCGGCTAAACAGCTCGCCTACCTTACCAACGAGCGCGTCGCGCGTCTTGGCCAGACCGTCGCGGAATTTGCTTGTCACCGCCTCCGTCTTGGACGCAATGCTCTCCTTCAACCTCTTAAAAAAACCCATTCTCGCTCCTCCAACCCTGTTGCAATTGCACGCGACAACTCCCTTTACGCCGCTTGGGAGTTGCCCACCGTACAATCGCCATCATTTCGACGAACTTATAATCTCGAACGGTCTAGCAGACCGTTACGCCGTCGCAATCATATCATCCGTTTCTTCCAGACGGACCGATACGAGCTTGGATACGCCGCCTTCTTCCATCGTGACCCCGTACAGCACGTCGGCTTCTTCCATCGTGCCTTTGCGGTGCGTAACGACGATAAACTGCGTCGAATCGGAAAACTCCCGCATGTACTGCGCATAGCGAGCCACATTGGCCTCGTCCAGCGCCGCTTCGACCTCGTCCAGCACACAGAACGGCACCGGCTTGACGTGCAAAATCGCGAACAGCAAGGCGATCGCGGTCAGCGCCCGCTCGCCGCCCGACAGAAGCTGCAGGTTCGTCAGCTTCTTGCCCGGAGGCTGAGCGACGATGTCAATGCCCGTGTCAAGCGGCTTGTCCGGCTCGGCCATCACCAAATCCGCCCGGCCGCCGCCGAACATGCGCGAGAATACGACGACAAAATGCTTACGAATCTCCTCGAACGTCGTGCGGAACCGCTTGGACATCTCCTCGTCCATCTCGCGAATAATGCCGTGCAGCTTCGTCTTCGCTTCAATCAGATCGTTCTCTTGCGCCGATAGGAAGTCGTAACGCTCGGATACGCGTTTGAACTCCTCGATCGCGCCGAGATTCACATCCCCTAGAGACGAAATTTTGCGCTTCATGTCGCGCACCTCGTTCTGGGCGCTCGCGACGTCCTCCGGAACCGGGTAACGTTCCTTCGCCAGCTCGAAGCCGATTTCGTACTCTTCGGTCAGCTTGCGCAGCAGGTTGTCCAGCTCGACGTCCATCCGGTTGACCGCAATCTCCGCCTGACGCAAGCTCTCGTCGACGTTTCGCAGCTTGGCCCGCTGGTCCTTCGTTTCGCCTTCCTTGCGCTCCAGCTCCCTTTGCTTTTCGGCCCGGTCGGCCCGCTTGAACTCGAGATTCTCGGTCAGCTGCTTCTTGCGGATCCGAAGGTCGTTGAGCTTCTCGCGCTGCTCGACCGATTCCTGCTGCGTCCGATCGGCCTCAGCCTCATTGTGTTCAAGCGACTCTTTAAACTGCTTGAGCTCCCCGGTCAAGCGACCGAGATCGGACCTATGGCGGGCAAGCTGCTCGCCCAGAGACGCGCGATCCTGCTCCATCCGAGCAATCGCGACTTTCAGCTCGGTCAGCGCCGCTTGCAGTTCTTCCTTCGCGGACGCGCTCTTGCGGCGAAGCTCCTCCGCTTCGCGAATGCGCTCCTGAATGCGCTGCTCCTCACTCGTCAGCGCGGCCAACCGCTTCTCGGCGTCTTCCTTGCTCGCGCCCAACGCCCCGGCCTCGGCAGCAAAGGCCGACTTCTCTCCATCCATCGCCAGGCGCTGTTCCTCCAGCAGCCGCTCTTCCTGCTCAAGCTGCGCGATTTCGGCTGAAACCTGCTGCTCTCTAAGCCGCTCCTGCTCTCCCTGACCGCGCAGCTGCTCGATATTTTGCGCAACCTGCGCCAATTCTTTCTTCAGGTCGTCTACCGCTGCGCGCGCTTTTTCGCGCGCCTTCTCGGCTTCCCCGATATCGCGTTCCAGCTCTTCGAGCTGACGCTGGCGTCCAAGCAGGTTGGCCGACTTCTTCTGCAGGCTGCCCCCGGTCATCGATCCGCCGGCGTTAACGACGTCGCCGTCGCGCGTAACGACGCGATAGCGGTATTGGAGCCTAGAGGCGATGCGGTTCGCCTGCTCCAGCGTCTCCGAGATCAGCACGCTGCCGAGCAGGCTGCCGACAATCGCGCCGTACTTTGGATCAAAGCCGACCAACTCGGCGGCAACCCCGATAAAGCCCTCGGCCTGCTCCAGCATCCGGCGATCGCCGTCGGAAATCGATCTTGCCCGAATAACGTCAAGCGGCAGGAAAGTCGCCCGGCCGGATTGGCGCTGCTTCAAGTGGGCGATCGCTGCACGCGAGCTTTTCTCATTCTCCATGACGATATGCTGCAGCGCCGCGCCGAGCGCGGTTTCAATCGCCGTCTCCAAATCGCCCGGCACGCTGACGAGCTCGGCGACTGCGCCATGCACGCCATGCAAAGTGCCGCGCTTCGACGCCTTCAGCACTTCGCGAACGCCGTGCTGGAAGCCGTCATAATCGTTCTGAAGCTCCTTGATCGTATCGCGCCGAGAGACGAGCGCTTCTCTGCGCTGCTCATGACGCCGCACCGAAATCTGATCCTCCTCCAGCTTGCGCTGGAGCTCGGAGGAGCGGGCTCCCTCTGCGACATAACGGTCGCGCGCTTCATGCAGCGAACGGGCGACTTCCGCCAGCTTCTCTTCCAAACGCTCTCGCTTGGCGTCCAGCGCCTCAACTTGCTCGCGCCATTTCGCTTCCTCTTCCGCAATGCGCGTCATCCGCCGCTCCAACACCTCGCGCTGGCCTTCGCCGTAGCGAATGTCGTTGCGCGCCTGCGCCATCGCATTTAACGTGTCGAACAGCTCCGCTTTCAGCCGTTCCTCGACTTCCGTGCTGCCGTCGGCCAGCGCCAACCGGTCCTCTTCCTCCGCCAGCTTGACGAGCGCAGCCTCCAGCTCGCCCTCCAATGCGGCGCGCTTCTCCTTGAGCACGCGCTCCTCTTCCGTAGACAGAGCAAACCGTTCTTCCGCTGTGGCAATCGACTGTCTTAGTCCATTGCCGGTGCGTTCGAGATGGCCGCGCCGTTCGTTCAGCAATTCGACGTGACCTTCCGTCTTCTCCGTGTCTTCGCTGCAGCGGAGCAGCTCGTCCTGCAGCTTCTCCAACAGCTCCTCGAGCTGAACGAGCGTCTGACGCTCCTCCTCCAAAATCGCATCATGCTTGCTTACGAAAGTCGACAGGCCTGTCTGCTCTTCGCGCAGCGTATTCAACCGCTCGCTCGTCTGCGTCCAGGAGGAGTGCACGCCTTCGATCTGATGAACGTATAAGGCGATTTCCTTATTTTTCAGTTCTTCCTTCAGCGTCTTATAAGTTTCGGCCTTCGCGGCCTGGTCCCTCAGCGGCTCGATCTGCCCGTTCAGCTCGCTGACGAGATCGTGAATCCGCAGCAGATTGTTTTCGGTATCCTCAAGCTTCTTCTGCGCTTCCTTCTTCCGGCTCTTATATTTCACAATTCCCGAGGCTTCCTCGAAAATGCCGCGCCGATCCTCCGAGCGAGTACTTAATATCTCCTCGATCCGGCCTTGTCCGATGATCGAATACGCTTCCCGTCCGATCCCCGTATCCATGAACAGCTCGGTAATGTCCTTTAGTCGGCACGGCTGCTTGTTGATCAAGTATTCGCTTTCCCCGTTGCGATGCACCCGGCGCGTAACCGTTACCTCGCTGAAATCAAGCGGAAGCGCTTTGTCCGCGTTGTCCAGCGTGAGCGACACTTCCCCGAAATTAACGGCTTTACGGGAGTCGCTGCCCGCGAAAATAATATCCTGCATATTGCCGCCCCGCAGCGACTTGGCGCTTTGCTCGCCGAGTACCCAGCGAATGCCGTCGGAGATGTTGCTCTTGCCGCTGCCGTTCGGCCCGACGACAGCGGTAATGCCGCGAACGAATTCAAGTTCGGTGCGGTCTGCGAACGACTTAAACCCAGTCAGCTCGATTCTTTTCAAAAACATAAGGACGGTTTCTCCTCTCGAGTCGGTAGGTCATCTTGTATTCTGTTTCGCAAACGACGCCAGCGCCTGCGATGCGGCTTGCTGTTCCGCTTCCTTCTTCGAACGGCCGATTCCTTTGCCTAACTGCCGGTCGCCCACCCCGACGACGGCGATAAACTCCTTGTCGTGGGCCGGCCCTTTCTCCTCGACAATGCGATAATCAAGCGCGCCCATTGCCAGTTGCTGCACCTTCTCCTGAAGCTCCGTTTTGTAGTCCTTCATCGGCGCTTGGCCGTTTCGCGGCAGCTTCACGAACATATGCCGTTCGAGAAACGCCTGAACGGCCTCCAAGCCTTGATCCAAATACAACGCGCCCAGGAACGCTTCGAAAGCGTCTGCAAGCAGCGACGGTCGGGTACGTCCGCCCGTCTGCTCCTCCCCTTTGCCGAGCAGCACGATCTGCCCGAATTCGAGCGCCTCGGCAAAACGGACGAGCGATGGCTCGCAGACGATGCTCGCCCGCAAACGAGTCAACTCGCCCTCCGGCGAATCCGGGTAGAGCCTGTACAAATATTCGGATACGGTAAGCTGCAGTACGGCGTCTCCGAGAAATTCCAACCGTTCGTTGTCCGGAATACGCGCGCCTCGCTGCTCGTTCACGTAAGAAGTATGCGTAAACGCCTGCTTCAACAGCCCCGGATCGCGGAAAGTCACGTTAATGCGCTGCTGCAATCGTTGAAATCCTTCCTTCATGAACCGTCACCTCAATCGCGCCTCATACACAACCGACGCAGGCGGCTAATGCCGCCTGCGTCGACGTTCACGCGCACTTTTTGAACTTGCTTATTGCCCATCCGGTTAATCTGCGAATTGACGCATAATGATCGTGGCGTTGTGTCCTCCGAAGCCGAAGGAGTTGGACAACGCAACCTGTACGTCCGCATTGCGCGGCTTGTTCGGGACATAGTCCAAATCCAGCTCCGGATCTTGATGATCCAGATTGATCGTCGGAGGAATGACGCCGTTCTTCAACGTCAAGCCGAGAATAACCGCTTCCACGCCGCCCGCCGCGCCGAGCAGATGCCCGGTCATCGACTTGGTTGAGCTGACCGCCAGTTTGTGGGCATGGTCGCCGAACGTCATCTTGATCGCCGTCGTCTCGGACTTGTCTCCGGCTCCCGTCGACGTTCCGTGCGCATTAATGTATTGGATGGACTCGGGCGCGATGCCCGCGTCGTTAAGCGCCTTCTTCATGCAACGAGCCGCTCCGTTCGGATCGGGATCGGTCATATGGTAGGCGTCGCCGCTCATGCCGTAGCCGATGACCTCCGCATAAATGCGGGCGCCTCTTGCTTTCGCATGCTCAAGCGATTCCAGGATCAGTACGCCCGAGCCTTCGCCCATAACGAATCCGTCGCGATCGACGTCGAACGGCCGGCTCGCTTTCTCCGGCTCGTCGTTGCGGGTGCTCATCGCTCTCATCGAGCAGAAGCCTGCCATGCCGATCGGACGAATCGTCGCTTCCGCGCCGCCGCAGATCATCACGTCCGCGTCGCCGCGCTGAATCATCTTAAAGCTGTCGCCAATCGAGTGCGTCCCGGTGGCGCAAGCCGATACAGCTGCGGTGTTGGGTCCCTTCGCTCCCGTGATCATCGAAATTTGGCCGCTGGCCATGTTCGCGATCATCATCGGGATGAAGAACGGGCTAACCCGCCTTGGACCTTTCTCCATCAACAGAGTATGCTGCTCTTCCCAGGTGCCCAGACCACCGATTCCAGAGCCTACGATAACGCCTACGCGCTCCGGGTCGGCATTTTCCCCGATCGCCAGTCCCGCGTCCTCGATCGCGAGCTTGCTCGCGGCCACGCCGAACTGTACGAACCGGTCCATTTTCCGGGCTTCTTTCTTATCGATATTATATAAGCTAGGATCGAAATCCTTGATTTCTGCCGCAATCTTAGTCGTATAATCGGTCGTATCGAATGCTTCGATCAGACTGACTCCGGATTTGCCATCGAGCAAGTTGCTCCAGAACGTAGGCAAGTCGGTACCGAGGGACGTGACGACCCCCATTCCTGTAACAACGACGCGCTGTGTCAAATCTATTCACCTCTTCAGGCTATATCATCCGTCGCGCGCGCGGCGCGAATCGGGGTTTAGAATATGCAGAAGTCCCGTCGCAAGTACGGGACCCGTCGATCATTACGCATGAGATTGTATGTATTTAACGACTTCTCCCACCGTTGTGATCTTCTCTGCATCCTCGTCGGAAATCTCCAAATCGAATTCGTCCTCGAGCTCCATAACGAGTTCTACAACATCCAGAGAGTCAGCGCCCAAGTCGTCTTTGAAAGATGCTTCGGGTGTTACCTCTGCCTCTTCTACACCCAGGCGTTCGATAACGATGCGTTTTACGCGATCCAGTACATCGGACATCCGGTTCACCTCCCTTAACGTATTATACGTGAATCATGGACAAAAAGCCATAGAAGGCTTGCATGGGTCTAACCGGCCGAAGAGCCGCTTTTCGTGCCGTTAGGCAGGCGTCGCCACTTCGGCCGAAAATTACATGTACATGCCGCCGTCGACGTGCACCGTCTGCCCCGTCATGTAAGAGGCTGCTTCCGAAGCTAAATAAACGACGATGGAAGCGATGTCTTCCGGACGGCCCATGCGGCCCATCGGAATTTCTCCCAGCAGCTTGTCGCGATACTCCGCGGGAAGCTTGTCCGTCATATCCGATTCAATGAATCCGGGAGCAACCGCGTTAACGGTAATGCCTCTGGACGCAAGCTCCTTAGCCGCGGATTTCGTCAAGCCGATGACGCCGGCTTTGGCTGCGACATAGTTGGCTTGTCCAGGGTTGCCGAGCACGCCGACTACGGACGAGATGTTGATGATGCGGCCGCTGCGCTGCTTCATCATCGGACGAGTCACCGCTTTGACGCCGTTGAACACGCCCTTCAGGTTCGTTTCGATCACTTCGTCGAATTCGGCTTCTTTCATCCGCATAATTAGATTATCACGGGTGATGCCTGCGTTATTCACGAGAATGTCCAACTTGCCGAAAGCTTCGAGCGCGGTCGACACCATCTCGTCGAACTCCGCCGACTTGCCTACGTTCGCTTTGACCATAATCGCCTTGCGCCCGAGCGCTTCGATCGCTTTGACAGTTTCGGCCGCCGCCGCTTCGCTGCCCGCATAGTTGACCGCCACATCGGCTCCGGCCTCCGCCAGAGCGATGGCGATTGCCCGGCCGATTCCGCGCGACGCGCCCGTTACCAGCGCGCTCTTGCCTTGCAGATCCCACATTGCCATTGCCTTTCCGCCTCTCTGCCGTTTGTCGCCTGTTTCGACGTTTACTCCGCAGCTGCGCTAGCGGCCTCTGCGCTGTAAACCGAAACGATCCGAACGGACTTGTCGATCTTCTTGATCAAGCCCGCCAGCACCGTACCGGAGCCGATTTCCACGAACGTGTCGACGCCTTGCTCGATCAAATACGCAATCGTGTCTTCCCATTGTACTGGCGACACGACTTGCTTGACAAGCAGCTCGCGAAGCTCCGCTCCGGAAATGACCGGCTTGGCGTGAACGTTCGCGACGACCGGCACGGCCGCATCGCGGAATTCCGCTTGTGCCAGCGCCTCCGCCAGCTTATCGGCTGCCGGCTGCATCAAGGAGGAGTGGAACGGACCGCTCACATCAAGCGGAATGACCCGCTTGGCTCCAGCCTCTTTGCCCCGTTCGACGACAGCGGCGACGCCGTCCGCCGACCCGGAGACGACGATCTGACCCGGACAGTTGACGTTGGCCAGCTCTACAACCGTTCCCGCCGCGGCAATATCCGCGCAGAGCGCCTGCAGAGCCGCGCGTTCCGCTCCGAGCACGGCCGCCATCGCGCCTTGACCGCCCGGAACCGCCTGCTCCATATACAGCCCTCGCGCCCGAACAAGCTTGACCGCATCCGAGAATTCAAGTACGCCTGCCGCCACGAGGGCGCTATACTCGCCAAGCGAGTGGCCTGCGACATAATCGGGCTTCAGTCCCCGTTCCTTGTACATTTCCAACAACGCAACGCTTGTAGCGAGCAGCGCAGGCTGCGTATTCGCCGTCTGGCGCAGCTCCTCCTCCGGCCCTTCGAAGCTCAGCTTCGAGATCGAATAGCCGAGCGCCTCGTCCGCCCGATCGTAGGTCGCCTTGGCGACCGGGCTGCTCTCATAAGCGTCCTTCCCCATGCCGACCGCTTGCGCGCCTTGGCCTGGGAATACGAATGCGATTTTACCCAAGTTCGGTTCCTCCTCTTACCAGTTCAGCACTGCCGCGCCCCAAGTCAAGCCGCCGCCGAAGCCGACGAGCACGATCGTGTCGCCTTCTTTGACGCGACCTTCCTCGACCGCTTCCGCCAGCGCCAGAGGAATCGAGGCCGCCGATACGTTGCCGTACCGATCCAGATTGATCATGGCTTTATCTTCGGATAAGTTCAATCTTTCCAATGCCGATTGAATAATGCGAATGTTGGCTTGATGCGGAACAAGCAAATCGATATCCGCTTTCTCGTACCCCGCAGCAGCAAGCGCCTCTTCGGCGGCGCTGCCCATGACCCGCACGGCGAACTTGAATACGTCGCGCCCGTTCATCTCGATAAAATGGCTGCGGTCCCCAAGCGTTTCTCCGCTGGACGGGCAGCGCGACCCGCCGCCGCGAATGCGGAGCAACTCTCCGCCGGCGCCGTCCGCTCCGAGCTTAAACGATTTGAAGCCTCGGTCCCCCGTTACCGAACCAAGCACAACAGCTCCCGCTCCGTCTCCGAACAAAATACAGGTATTGCGATCCTCGTAATCGGTAATGCGGGACAAGCATTCCGCGCCGACAACGAGCACGTGCTTGTACATCCCCATCGAGATAAAACCGGTCGCGTTCGCCAGGCCGTAAATAAAGCCCGAGCAAGCCGCCGACAGATCGAACGCCGCCGCCTTCTTGGCGCCAAGCTTTTCTTGAAGCAGGCAAGCCGTCGAAGGGAAGAACATATCCGGCGTAATCGTCGCCACAATAATCAGATCGAGCTCCTCCGCCGTAATTCCCGCCGCTTCAAGCGCCTTGACGGACGCCTCGTAAGCGAGATCCGAAGTCGCTTGCTCAGGAGCTGCGATCCGGCGCTCGCGGATGCCGGTGCGCGTCACGATCCACTCGTCGTTAGTCTCTACCATCCGCTCCAGTTCAACATTCGTTAACCGGCGCTCGGGAACGTATTTGCCCGTTCCGAGAATGCCTACGGAAACTCCATTCATTGCACTCTCTCACTTTCCGCTGAATTCGTCGGCCAAAGACGCGATCAACCTGTTGCTTATCGCCGTGCGCGTCTGGCGGATCGCCGTTTTCATGGCGCTTGCGTTGGACGACCCGTGCCCTTTGACTACCAGACCGTTGATACCGAGCAGAGGGGCGCCATTGTATTCATTGTAATCCATCCGGGTGCGAACGCGGCGGAAGCTCGGCTTAAGCGCTCCGGCCGCCAGCTTCGATACGAAGGACGAGGTCAATTCCTCGCGAAGCAGCTTAAAAATCGACTGAGCCGCCCCTTCGATCGCCTTTAGCAAAATGTTGCCAGAAAAGCCGTCGCATATAATGACGTCGCATACGCCCTCCAGCACATCGCGCGCTTCCACGTTGCCGACGAATTGAACCGGAGCGTTTTCCAGCAGGCCGTACGCCGCTTTCGTCACCTCGTTGCCTTTGGCCGCTTCCGTCCCAACGTTCAGCAATCCGACGCGCGGTTTGGCGATGCCGTGCACCTTGCTCCGATACATGCTGCCCATGAGCGCGTATTGAAGCAAATGCTCCGGCTTGGCGTCCATGTTCGCGCCCATATCAAGCGCTAGCAGCCCCTTATTGTCGAGCGTCGGAAAAATCGCGGCCAGCCCCGGTCGTTCAATGCCCTGCATCCGCCCAACGACGAGCAGCCCCGTAGCCATCAGAGCGCCGGTATTGCCGCACGAAATCATGGCGTCCGCGCGGCCTTCCTTGACCATCCGGCCCGCCACAACCATGGAGGAATCCGCTTTGCGACGCACGGCTCGCACCGGCTCGTCATCGCTTCCAATCACTTCGGAAGCAGGTTCTATAGATACATTGTCCGGAATGCCGCTGCCGAGATATGGCCGAATTGCATCCGGATCCCCGACCAGCACCAGATGGACGTCCGGCCACTCGGCCGCGGCAGCCAGAACGCTTTCGACCTGAGCCTGCGGCGCGTGGTCGCCTCCCATCGCATCTATGGCAATCCGCATCATGTACAACTCCTTTAGGATGTCGCTATCTATTCGCCGGCAGATCTGTAAATTATAAAGTTCCCCTGGAACACCATTTCCTCGCCGACATATGTAAACACTTCTACTTTCGCCTTTCCTTTTTGCCCGCCGTGCGACCTGACGTAAGCTTTGGCGATGCATTTTTCTCCGAGCCGCGCGGGCCGGATGAAACGAATGTCCGCCGATGCCGTCAGTGCAATCTCGTCGTTGATGACCGCCACCGCGAGCGAATTGGCTTGCGCGAAGACATGATGTCCCCGAGCGATGCCCGAACGGGAAAAAACGTGCTCCGCCGCGATCTCAAACAGCGAGATGCCGCTCTTGTCGAGCTGCAGATCGAGAATATCGCCGATCACCTCGTGCAAAGGCAAAGAACGAACGGAATCGTAAGAACGTTCCGCCATCAGCTTCAAGCGCTCCCTCAGCTCGGGAATGGCCAATTCCAGACGATCCAGACGGATCGTTTGAATGCTCACTTTTAGCAGGCGCGTCAACTCGCGATCCGTTAGAAACGGATTCTCTTCCAACAGCTTGCTGAGCTGTTGATGGCGCTGCCTTTTGGGAAGCCGCTCCAAGCCTCTCCACTCCCTTCAGCGCTCGATCCACGCCCATAGTCAATAACTTAGCGATTATTCATAAACTCACATTTTAATACCTGGTGCCAATATGAGTATAAAGAAAAACGCGCCGGCATGCAACGACCGCAAGTAACGCCATAGCCGGTCGTTGCCGGCCGAAGCGCTTGCCCGTCGTGATTCCAGACGCGTTTCAAGCTTATTGCTTGATAATTTCACGGGACTTGTACGTACCGCACACTTTACATACGCGGTGCGACACTTTCAATTCTCCACATTGATCGCATTTCACCATACCGGGAACGACCAGTTTAAAGTGGGTCCGGCGTTTGTGTTTGCGGGCTTTCGATGTTTTCGCGAAAGGGACTGCCATGCTGCCACCTCCTTATCAGTCCGAGTAAGCTTCGACGGCTTGCGCCGGGCTTATTCTTTCTGAGATTTAAACCAATCCTGAAGCGCAGCCATACGAGGATCGATCTTCTCCGTATTGCAGCCGCACGATTGTTCGTTCAGGTTTGTCCCGCACTCGGGGCACAGTCCTTTGCAGCTCTCACTGCACAGGGGCGCGTAGGGCAATTGGACGACAAACTCCTCCATGACGTAAGGAGCCAGATCGATCCGCTCTTCCGTTACCGGTACGGCTTCTTCAACATCTTCGTTTGCTTCTTCATCCTCTTCCGCCACAATCCGAAACTGTTCCTCGAAAGGAACTTCGACCGTCTCTTCGATCGGCTCCAAGCAGCGCGAACATTGCATGTGCATGTCGCAGCTCATTTGGCCCGTCACTACGATCAGGTCGTCCACGGCTTCAGCCGTCAGCTCGTATTTAAGCGGGGAGAGCGGACGGAATTCCGGATGATTCCGGAACAGCTCCGTCAAGTCCAGAGTTCCTTGCAGGCTCGCCGGCTGCTTCCGGGACGCCAGCTCTTGCACTTTAAGCAACAATTAGATCACTCCAAACAAACAAAATTTATTATATCGAGATTTCGGTTCATTTGTCAACAATTTCTGCGATCTTACGGCTCCGCTTCTCTTTCGTCCCTTGCTCATGCTATATTGTGGAAAATAAGATTTCATTCCCAGCAAGGAGACGATTATGTCCACGGTCGGCGTTGTCGTAGAATACAATCCGTTGCATAACGGTCATCTCTATCATTTACAGCAATCGAAGAAAATAACGCAAGCTGAAAATATCGTCGCCGTCATGAGCGGCAATTTCCTGCAGCGGGGAGAGCCGGCGTTGGCGGACAAGTGGGCGCGGACGGAAATGGCGCTTCGAGCCGGGTGCGATCTCGTACTGGAGCTGCCTGTCGCCTACAGCTCGCAGCCGGCTCAGTGGTTTGCCTACGGAGCCGTATCCGTGCTGGATGCTTCGGGCGTCGTTGACTCGCTCTGTTTCGGCAGCGAGAGCGGGGAACTGGCCTCTCTGCAACAGCTGGCCTCCCTGCTGACGGAGGAGCCCGAAAGGTTCGCGACGCTGCTGTCGGAGCGTCTGAAGGCCGGACACCCTTATCCTTCGGCATTCTCCTCGGCGGCAGAGGCTTATTTGCAGGAACGCGGCATGGGCGAGCACGCTTATTCTCTTACCCAGCCGAACCATACGCTCGGACTCCATTATTTGATCGCGCTTCGCAAGCTGAATAGTTCCATCGTACCCTATACGCTTCGCCGCGAGAAGTCCGGCTACGGGCAAACCGACATTACCGACGCGAAGATCGCCAGCGCCACCGCCCTGCGCAAGCTGCTGCTCGGCGAATCCGGCTCCTTGGAACAGCTTGCGGCCTACGTGCCCGCTTCTACTTTGGCCATCCTGCGCCGCGAAACGGAAGCCGGCCGGGCGCCCATTCATTGGGAAAGCTTCGCTAGACCGCTGCTTCACGAACTGTATCGCCATACCGCAGCAGAACTGGCCGAGTTCGCCGAAGTCAGCGAAGGACTCGAGCATCGGCTTCGCGGCATTTTGTCCGAGCTGTCCGAGTATTCTGTCGCGGATCTGCTGGAGGCGCTCAAAACGAAACGCTACACCCGCACGAAGCTGCAGCGGACGCTGCTGCGCGTCCTGCTCGGCCATCGCAAGGAGCTGCTAAGCCCGGAGCGGCTTGCGGCCGGCGTCGACTATATCCGGGTGCTCGGCTTTACCGAACGCGGTCGGCTTCTGCTCCGCGACATGCGTCGGAAAGCAAAAGTACCCGTCGTCTCCTCCGCCGCCAAGCACGACTCCCCTTACTTGGCCATGGAAGCGCTAGCGACCGGCGCTTACTCCCTTGCCTACCGCAACGCCCAGCCGAGCGACGCTTTGCGCGACTTCACGCTCTCTCCCGTCCGACTGTCGGACAAGATGGTCTAACCCTCCCTCCCGGGGCGTACATTGTAGAGGTAGTTCATCCGGTTGAACACCTGCACGTGCCTGCAACGCATTCGGGAGGCGATAAGCAATGGCCAAGGCCAATCCATCTAACGGCAAACGCGCGATTTTCCTTTCTCTGCTGCTGGGCGCCGCCTCCATGCTCGTCGTGGCCGGAATCGTCCATTCGCCCGGGGAAGCTTTCCGCGCTTCCTTATCCGGGCTGCAAATTTGGTGGCAGAACGTCTTCCCCGGCCTGCTGCCCCCGCTTATGCTGGCTGAATTGCTCGCCGCCTCGGGCTTGCTTCACGGTATGGCCGCGCTGGCCGAGCCGCTCACGCGCCGCCTGTTCCGACTGCCGGGAGCGGCGGGCTGGGCAATCGCCTTCGGCTGGTCCGCCGGCATTCCCGCAGGAGCGAAGGAAACCGCTCGTCTCCGCGACAATGGAACGATCAGCGAAGAAGACGTCGACACTGTCCTGCTCGTCTCGCATGTGCCCAATCCGTTCCTCATCGTGCTTGTTATCGGCTTCGGCTTCCTCAACGCTCCCGCGCTCGGCTGGGCGATTGCGCTCGGGCTGTGGCTCGCGGCGATCCTGGCAGGCACTGTTTGGTCGCGCATTGCCAAGCCGCGAGGTCCGCGAGTGCCGGCCCTTCCGGTGACCCAACCCAAAGCGCTGCTGTTGCGGGCCGCGCGCGCTGCAGCCGACGGCCGCAAAGAGGATGGACGCCCGCTGGGCAAGCTGCTCGCCGACTCCGTGACCGGGGCCGTCGGCATGCTGATGACGATCGGCGGCCTGATGATGATGTGCGCCGTCGTGATCCGCCTGCTTGAGCTCTTCCTTCCCGGCAACGATCTGTGGCTCCCGTTCCCCGGTCTATACGAGCTTCATCTAGGCGCCTACGAGACCAGCAAATCCGCCCTTTTCACCTCCGACCCCGCACAGGCCTGCGCGCTGCTTGCCGCTGCGCTCGCCTGGACCGGGTGGAGCGGCCTGCTTCAGGCCAGAGCGGCGTTCGGACTGAACAAGCCCTTCCCTTGGCTGAAAATCATCTCCTCGCGCCTGCTTCACTCGGCCGCGACTCTGCTGATCGTCTATCCGCTGGCAAAGCTTGTTCTGTCCGAGCCCTTTAAAAAGTGGTTCGCCGAACGCCAGCCCGGCCCTTCTGCCGATGCCGAGGCTTGGTCGACGTTCGCGGGGGTGCTGCCGAACGGCTGGAGCCGTATGTCCGAGAGCATGACGGTTGCGCTCGCCAGCTTCGGTGTATTTCTCCTGCTCGCCCTGCTCGCCGCGCTCATCCGCCCCAAAACGCCGTTCGGCAAAGACGCTCCGGACAAACGCCAACGCTAAAAAGGAGCCTTCCTGCTGCCGCGGGATAGCTCCTTCGGTCGTTTCGCTCCGCTTCACTCGCCTATCGCGCTGTCCGGCGTGTCGTATTTGATTTTCAATTCCGCCTCCACGACCGGCGATACCAAATCGTGAACGGGGCCGTGGAATTTGGCGATTTCCTTGACGATGCTCGAGCTGAGGTAGGAATATTTCGGATTGGTCATCATAAATACCGTCTCGATGCTCTCGTCGAGCTGACGGTTCGTCGAAGCCATCTGCAGCTCGTACTCGAAATCCGTTACGGAACGGATGCCCCGAATAATCACTTTCGCATGGCGAGATCTCATATAACGAACGAGCAAATCGCGGAAACTGTCGATTTCCACGTTGGGCAAATCCTTCGTCACTTCCGCGAGCAGCGACTTCCTCTCCTGCACGCTGAATAGGGGCGTCTTCGTCGTGTTGTTCAGCACAGCTACGATCAGCCTGTCAAACTGCTTGGCAGCCCGATGAATGATGTCCAGGTGACCAAGCGTCACCGGATCGAAGCTCCCGGGATACACGGCGATGCGATACTCGTTTTCCGTTCCGGATGGCTGTCGGTTCATCGTTTGTTCGCCTCCTCCGTCGTTTCTATAGTTGTTCCGGCTGGCGCCTCTTGGTTAGGCTCATAACGGTAGATAGATACGGCGATTTCCCCGTATTTGGCGCACCTCGTACGAATGAAACCTTCGAACGCTTCGGGATAGCTGACATCCGGATGATGCTCGACGACCGCGATGGCCGAATCGGCCGCCAGTCCTCTCTGTGCGATTTCAGTTAAAATAGCGTCGCAATCCTTCATCGCATAAGGAGGGTCCAAAAAAATCAAATCAAACGGGAGCCCCGACTTTTCCAACACCTTCAGCGCTCTTCTCCCATCGTTTCGATATACGGACGCCTTGCCCGCCAGCTTGGTCGACTCCAAATTGCGGCGAACGACGTCTACGCTCTGCGGACTGGAATCGACAAATACGGCGCTTCCCGCACCTCGGCTCAGCGCCTCTATTCCAAGCCCTCCCGAGCCTGCGAACAAGTCGAGCACACGCTCCTCCTCGTCAAAATACGGCCCGATCATGCTGAACAGCGCCTCTTTCACTTTATCCGTCGTCGGACGAGTTCCGTTACCCGGCACCGCTCGCAGCGGATGCCCTTTGGCTTGTCCAGAAATGACGCGCAATATCTTCAACCCCTGCTGTCTTGCGATTATAGGATAGTTAACGGTGTAATGTTACCACAAACTTCCTCGTTGCAAAAGCTCTCTATACTCGGAATGCGGTTATGGCTCGATCAAGTCAGGAACGACTTGTGATGGCAGAAGCGCAAGGTGTAAAATAGGAAAATACGAACTCTACCAGATGACGAAAAAAGTCGATTGCGGCGCACCACTGAAATGTACTTCTTTGAAGGAGTACCCGTTTTAAGTAGTCTTATAACTTGAAGGGGGAGCCAGTAACAATGAGCGAGGAACTTTTACAGCAAATTTTGATCGAACTAAAGGATTTAAAAACCGGACAGCAGAACCTTGAAGCCGGTCAGCAAAAGCTCGAAACCAGTCAACAGAAACTCGAAGCTGGGCAGCTAAGACTTGAAGCCAGCCAACAGAACCTTGAAGCCGGGCAGCAAAAACTTGAAGCCAGTCAACAAAAACTCGAGGCTGGGCAGCTAAGACTTGAAGCCAGCCAACAGAACCTTGAAGCCGGGCAGCAAAAACTTGAAGCCAGTCAACAAAAACTCGAGGCTGGGCAGCTAAGACTTGAAGCCGAGCAACAGAAACTCGAAGCCGGGCAGCTAAGACTTGAAGCCGAGCAACAGAAACTCGAAGCCGGGCAGCTAAGACTTGAAGCCGAGCAACAGAGTATGAAGAACGATATCGCGGATATCAAACAAAACATGGCCACAAAAGAAGACGTTGCTCTCTTACCTTCTATACAACAAGCCGTATCGGAAGCAGGCCAAGCTCTCGCCCGCATGGAAGACGCACAGGAGCGAATTGAGCGCAACCAAATACAGCATGCCAAAATTCTTGAATCGCTCTCCATACGTTTCTTTGAACATGACAGCGATCTGCGCGAGCTAAAGCGAATTAAATAGTCCAAGCATGCCGCCGCATAAGCGGCTTTTTTTCTTGCCGTGCCTGCGAACACAAAAAAATCGACCCCCGTCTCGCGACGAGGGTCTCATGGGAGAGGAGAAACCGGACGAAGAGCTTATGGGGAAACGTAAGTCTTCTCCGCGGTTGTCCCCGACGCCTCTCAGCGCCGGTAATACCAGTGTGACCTTTCCGGATGAAAATATACGCAGCAGCGGAAAAAAATATGCTGCAGGCCGATTCGGAATCCGACTACAAATCCGCTCCAAAAAAATCGCGGATCGACACGCTCGCCCAGCCCCCGCTGCCGGGATCTACAATCGTTCCCGCAAAGCCCGGTCTTGCCGGAGGGCCCGGAATCGACGGAGCGGCCGGCTCTCCGCTCATGCCGGGAATCGAAGGCAGCCAGCTGCTGGCTGCCCGGGCAAACGCAATAATTCCGCCTTTCCTGTCTCGCAGCACGCCTTTTTCCAGCCAGCCGAGCGGCTGTCCTGTCAGACTGAACACCTGCTTGCCCTGATGAATCCACCCCAAATTTCGCCCATACTTGCTCACAAACCTCTCATTATCTACCACTATAAAGGATGCCTGTCCATACCGGTCGAAGTACCATTCGTTCATTTGCGGGACTCCTTCGTTTTTTCCTCAATTATACCACCATATGGGCGGCCTTCCATCCCTTCGCGCGCATCTTCGTCCCAGTATGCGTCGCTAAGAAGCTTTTATCAACAAATATAAAAAATAAGGAACGCTTACGATAGTCACGATTACGCCAGCCGGTATACCCATCGCAAAGCTGGCTGTGCGAACAATCGTATCCGAAGCAAGGAGGATCATTCCCCCGATGATCCCGGCCGCAGGCAGCAGCACTTTATGATCGGAACCAACCAGCTTACGGGCGATATGCGGGCTGATCAGACCGATGAAAAAAATCGAGCCGCCAAGCGCTACACTTCCCGAAGCAATCGCCACAGCGGTAAGCGTCAGACTTACAAAAGCTTTATTAACCGATACCCCAACTCCGGTCGCGACCTCATAGCCCATACCGATCGTGTTCAGCGTGCGCGATTTGTACCACGCGTACCCGAACAGCAGCAGCACCCACGGCGCGAGAATCGCTATGTAAACCCATTTATCCCCCCATAAATAGCCTGCCTGCCACTTTTGAGCGAACGCATATTGATTCTCATCCAGCTTAAGCGTCAAAAATAGAGAGACCCACCCAAACCTACATTAATAGCCACGCCAGTCAAAATAAGCCGGGTAGGCGATGGAAACGCACCTTTACGATAGGAGAACAAATAAATAAGAAACGCGGCGAACAGGCCGCCGATAAACGCGAGCAGCGGGAGCATTATCGCGGAGGATAGACCGTCAGCCCCCAATATCGATATAAAAACAAGCACGACTAGTCCTGAACCCGCGCTAATACCCAGAATGCCCGGATCGGCAAGGTCGTTGCGGAGAAGCCCTTGCAGCACCGTTCCCGAGGCCGCCATTCCTACTCCGACCAGGACGGCCAAAGCGATGCGAGGCAATCGGAATTCGAACAGCACCAGCTCGTTATTCGCTGTCCCCTTGCCGAACAACGTCGTGAAGACTTCGAACGGACTAAGCGCCATTTTACCCAAATTCATGCTAAGCACTGCGCCGGCCAACAAAATTGCTATGGATGACTTTCTCATCAAAATGCCCTCTTCTCTCTACGGGAAATGAACAGAAAGAACGGCACTCCGATAATGGCAAATACGATGCCGAGCGCCAGTTCGTTCGGCCTGGCAAGTAGCCTTCCCGCGACATCCGCCAAGAGCATGAATACTCCTCCGTAAATAGCCGACGCCGGAATAATCCGTCTGTAGTCGATGCCGACAACAAATCGCATCGTATGCGGGACAATGAGCCCTACGAAACTAACAGGTCCGACTAACGAAGTGGATAGACCGGCCAGTACCAGTACGGCCAGCAGGGAAAGCAGCTTGACCAGCGTAGTACGTTGACCGACACTGACCGCTGTCTCGTCTCCGAGACTTAGAAGGGCTATCGAAGGAGACAGACCAATCGCCATTACGACACCCGCGGCAAACCAGGGAGCGACGAAAGCAATATCCTCCCAGGACGCCCCAGCTACGCTTCCCGAAGTCCAATAGACGAGCGCTTTGCCGATATTGTATTTCATCGAGACGAACGTACCGAGAGCGGAGAACAGCATCGTAATCGCTATCCCCGCAAGTACAAGCCTCTCCGGCGTCATCCCCCGGCGATTCAGCGCCGCCGCCAAATAGGTCATGCCGGCGCCAAGTCCGGCTCCTGTAAAACAGATGAGCAGCAACTGCGTATGGCTGCTTCCCGGCAAGAATGCAAAGGCTAGCGCAACAGCGAACGCAGCGCCGGAATTGACTCCCATCAAGCCCGAATCCGCCAAAGCATTGCGGGTTGCCCCTTGCATAATCGCTCCGGCTACGGCAAGGCTGGTCCCCACCATAATTATACGAGCGTCGTTCTATAAAACAGCAAATAAAAGTCGAACGACTCCTTAGCCGCGACTTCAAGTCGCATCCCCTTTGCCCCGTGCAATAAATAGAACGATTCCACCTGGTGCGTCACGCCGTCAAGCGCTACGCTCGCGCGACCGCGCATACTGTACATGAAGCAGCTTGCCGGCAGTCGATAGCCCTCCATCGCTTCTCCGGGGCTCATTGTGATATGACGAATATCGGAAATTTTGACAGCCGTATGATTCCATATCGTCGTGTGTTCGTCCAGTTTCATGCTACCTTCTCTCCTCGTTGCCTTCTCCGTAACGTTTCACGATTGATAATCGTTCTCAATGAAATTCCTATTATACAAATGCCGCCTGTTTTTGTCGATGAGATCGAAGCCTTGCTTCGCCTCGCCCAACCGCAAAGAGCCCGCATGCTGTGACGGCATACGGGCTCTTTGCTATGATGCATTTCCTAGCCAAGCCGACTCAGACCGTTCCCGAGTGGCCCTCCTCCAGCAGCCGAAGCACTTCCCGCTTCAGTTCGACAAACTCGGGCGAGGTCCATACGTCCGCGCGGCGCGGCCGGTCGAAAGGCACGACAAGCTCGCGCAAGACGGTCGCCGGAGCCGGCGACAAAACATAAATGCGGTCCGACAGCACCAGCGCCTCCTCGATACTGTGCGTGACGAACAGCACGGAGCGCCGATCCGCCTCCCATAGCTCCAGCAGCCAGCGCTGCATATCGGCTCTCGTCAAGGCGTCCAGCGCGGCGAACGGCTCGTCCAGACACATGACGTCGCGCTGCATCAGCAGCGCGCGCAGGAAGCTGACCCGTTGCTGCATCCCACCGGACAGCACATGCGGATACTCCTTCGCCACATGCCCAAGCTGAATCCGTTCCAGCCACTGAGCTGCCTGCGCCTTCGCCTCCCGCTTCGGCGTTCCGGTGGAAACGAGTGCGAAACGGATGTTATCCTCCACCTTCAGCCAAGGAAACAACGCCGCCTGCTGCGGCATGTAGCTGATCAGCCCCTTCTGTCCGGTACGATCCACGCCGTCGAACAGAACTCGCCCCTGATCGGGCTTCTCCACACCGCCGATCATTCGAAACAGCGTCGACTTTCCGCTCCCCGAAGGCCCGATTAACGATACGAACTCGCCCGCGCCCACCGTCAGAGAGATGTCGTTCAGAACGAGATGCCGCTCCTTGCCCCTCATGTAGGACTTGCTGATCCCCTTTAACTCCAGCATGCTGCCGTGGGCGCTCATGGCGACGCCTCCTTCCACTCCGGCTCCGGACGCGGCTTCCAACGAATAACGAGGCGTTCCGCCAGCACGACCAAATAGAAAAAAAGCAGGCTCATAACGACAATGCAGACGATCGAGCTGAACACGGCCGCTTGCTGAAAGCCGCTAAACTTCAGCTTCAGATAGAAGCCGATGCCCGTATTCGCTCCGGCTCCCAGCCATTCGGCTACGATTGCCGAGGATACGACGTACGTTGCCGCAATGCGCAAGCCTGAAAAAAGATAAGTCAATGACGCCGGGAACTCCAGCCGCTTTAACCGCTCCCAACGCGACGCCCCGATCATGCCCAAATACTCTCGCAAGTGCGGTTCGGCCTGCCCGAGCCCAACCAAAATCGACAGAGCCACCGGGAAAAAACAGACTAGAATGAGCAAAATCAGCTTAGGCGTCGTTCCAAAGCCCAGCCAAATAATCAGTAAAGGACCGAGCGCGATCAACGGAACGTTCTGGGACAGCACGAGCAGAGGCGAAAGCGCCGTCTTAAACGGCGGGACGATGTGCAGCAGCACGGCCACGGCAATGCCTACCGCCGTGCCAAGCACCAATCCGACGAGAGAAAGACCGAATGTCGCCTGGACGTGCACCCACAGAGTCGCCGCGTCTTCGTACATATTAAGCGCGATGTCGGACGGGGCCGGGAGCGTGTATACCTTGATATCCAGCGCCATGCACACCGCCTGCCAAACGGCCAGAAACACGACAATCGTTCCGACGGGCAGCGCAATCGCTCTAAATCGCTTATTGCCCATCCGGATATTTCTGCAGCAAGCGCGACATCGAGGCGTTCGCTTTAGCATCCACGACAAGCTTGATTTGCGACATAACGGAGGGACTGCCTCGCTCGATCATAGCTGCGCTCATCTGTTTGACGATATCTAGCAATTGGTCGAGCTCCCCTTCCATCGTCGTTTCCAGCGGTCCTACGCGGTAAGGAACCCCGGACGCCTTGATGATGGAGATCGCTTCGTCTACGTAAGGAACAACTTCCTCGCCCGGGTTGATTTTCGGAATGATTTGAATGCTGAGCAATGCCTGTGCCATCGTTCGCTCTCTCCTTTTTCTCCATTTCATTAAGTTATTTCCGCGAGCCCGCATTAATTCGATCTATCTATCCGTATTTCCGGTTCTATTTCTCAATCCTGTATTCTCGCTTCCCTGCCCGCCGACTATTTCGGCAGAAATTCCGTCGTAAACATCTCGTCGTAGTTCAGTTCCTTCTCCATTAGACCGTTCTCCAGCATCCATTCGCCGTAGCCGGCCCAGATGTCCCGCTTCTGCTCGCCCCAGCGCGGAGCGTCTTCCTTGTATTTCGGGCTGAGCCATTTCTGGCTCGCCTTCACCAGATCCGCGTTGATTTCGGGAACGGCCTTGATCAGCACGTCCGCCGCAGCGTCCGGATTGTCGATCGCATATTGATAGCCTTCGGAGGCTCCGGCGAGAAACGCGCTTACAAGCTCCGGATCTTCCTTAATTACCTTCTCGCTTGTCAGCAGCAGCGGCGTGTAGTAATCGAGCTGCTTGCTGTAATCGGTCAGATAGACCATGTTGACCGGCTCGCCTCTAAGCTCCGCTTCAATACCCGTCCAGCCGTAGAAAATCCATTCGAAGTCGATGCCTTTTTTCGTAGCCGTAAAAAAGTCCGCCGAGCCCGCATTCACGAAGTTCACCTTGTTCACGTCCGCCTGCTGCACCTTCATGATCGATTCGATGACCGCACTTTCTGCCGGCGAGCCCCAGCCGCCGTACGTTTTACCTTCGAAATCCTTCGGCTCCTTGATGTTTTTGTCCACAGGCGAAGCGAAGCCGGACGTATTGTGCTGAATGATCGGCGCGATCGAAACGAGCGGCAAGCCCTGCTCTCTGGCCAAGATCATGCTTTCCTGCGCTCCGACGCCGAACTCGGCCTGGCCGCCAGCGACAAGCGCGCTTGCTCCCGCCTCAGGCGGCAAAACCAGCTCAACCTGCAAGCCGTATTTCTCCCACAGCCCCATATCGCGAGCGACGTACAACCCGGTATGGTTCGTATTCGGCGTCCAGTCGAGCACGACCGTCGCCTTCTTCAGCTCCTTGGCCGGAGAAGACGATGCGGACGCACTGCCGGACGGCTCCGCTTCGTTCTTGCCTCCGCAGCCGGACAGCAGCACCGTTCCCGCCAGCAGCGTAAGTCCTAACCCTTTCCAAGCCATTCCTTGTTTCTTCATATCTCTCTCCCACTCTCCTTATCTCTTGCGCAGAAGAGGGTCCCGAACGTATCAAAAAAGCGCCCCCCGATCCGGAGGGCGCCCAATAAGCAAACATGGACAATTTGACACAACGAACTCTCGTCGTGTTCCCGCCTTCCTACGCTGGTACTAACCAGATCAGGTCATAAGGGTCTGCATCTTCGATGGGATGCACTCTCAGCCGGCCGTCGTCCAGCTCCCCTGGGGCGTATTCGATTGTCGAAAACCCGCAACGCATAATTCCTATTATAGCAAAAGAAGCGCGGTTGTCTATCCCCGTTCCCGCAAACCGACGATTCTTCGCACCTCCGCCAAATATTGCTCATAGTAAGGTTCTTGTTCGTAATGCTTCGTGAACACCGCTTCGAAGCCGCCATAGTCAAAGTCGAGACCTGCCTCCAGCATCATTTCCAGGCGAGGCAGAACAAAGCGGTCGAGCACGATTTTCTTTTCTGCAGCGTACACTTCCTCCGACAATCCCCGGCCCACAAAATGACGCAATATTTCCAGATAACCGCGAATGGCCGCATCTCCGTAATTGTAGCCGCGCGGAGCGTTGAACTCGTAGCTGAACATCGATAGCTTCAGCAGCGAGAACAGGGGATCCGTCCGCAACAGCTCCAGCAGCCAATAAATGTGGTTCAGGCTCGTGCCGATAAAGCGATCCGGCTCAGACAGACTTAGCACGGCTGTGCGCTCAACAACGATGGAAGTAATGAAACCGGAAGCGAGCGACAGCTCGCGCACGAGCGTGTCCATCCCCTCCATCATCTCCACCGTCCCGTCGTTGCGCAGCACGTCGATGAACAGAAAGCGGGTTCGCTTGTGCAGCAGCGCATATAAAATCGGCTGCACCGCTCCCGGCACGAAATAGTCGTCATCCCCGTGCAGCTTGGCGTATTTGCCTCTGGCAAACTTCAAAATTTCGAGATAGTTGCGCTCTCCGCCGATATTTTCCGGCTGACGGATCGCCCGCAGCTGCGGATGCTTCATTACATATCGAGCTAGTAACGCGGCGGTTCCGTCGTCCGAAGCGTTGTCGGAGACGCATACCTCGATCAATCCGTTCATGCTCGTCTGCGGAAGCACAGCCTCAAGGCATTGCTCCAGCTCCTTGGCGCGGTTATAAGTCGGGATGCAGATGGACAGCAGCGGATGCTCCCGCCTTCTGCTCAGAACGTCCGCGACCTCCCGTTCCGATTCGACCGCAATCCAGTCCTCGGCGACCGTATCGAACATCCGTTCGATCCGGGCCGGCACGCCCGACACGACCGAGTAATCCGGCACGTCCGCCCGCACGACGCTGCCCGCTCCGACGACGCAGCCTTTGCCGATCGTTACAGTCCCTTCCACGACGGCATACGGCCCCAAGTAGGTTCCTTCGCCGACGATCAGCTTTTTAGAAGAGCCTCCCGATTCGCGAATCCCCTGCTTATAGACGGGCAAACCCGTCTTCCGGAATTCCGCCTCCGCATCCGACAGTACAACATAGGGCCCGCACCAGACCGAGCTCTCCAGCTCGACGTGATGCTCCGCTGTAACGTTAAGCCCGATATCCGCCTGCACGCCGTCCCCGATAATCAGCTTGGGCCGAATGCCGCTGACCGTCGAGGTGACGATCAGCCGGTACCCCGAGCTGATCATCGCCTCTCGTCCGATCGCAATTTCCTCGGCCCCGTAGATCATCCCCGAAGCGTCCAGCCTTGCCCCTTCGCCAAGCGAATACAAATTCGCAGGCCGATGTCCGTTATCCAAGATGATCCCTCCTTACAGCCGACAGTACGAAATCCACGGATCGAACGGAAATCTGCGCAGCTCTGTTGCGCGAATCGGCAGCATCTCCAGCAAAGCCGCAGTCTCCCCCGGGAAAGCTGCGCAATTCAATTCGTCGAAGCAGACAATCGCGCCCTTCGGCATCCGGGGAACAAACAGCTCCAACGCCTTGCGCGTCGGTTCGTACAGGTCAAAGTCCAAATACAGCAGCGCCACCAACAGATGAGGATGCGACTGCAAATACGCCTCCGCCGTCTCCATAAAGTCTCCCTGCACGATTTCCGCGTTCGGAATGTGCGCCAGATGCCTCTCTGCATTGTACTTGGCGATCGACCGGCGAATCTGCTCCGCCGTATCTCCCCTCATGTCTCCCGCGACAAAGGTGCGCTCTTCGTCCTCATCCTGCTCTGCCAGCGACGGGAAGCCTTCAAACGTGTCGAAGCCGATAATTTTACGCGTGTGGTTGGAAGGCTCGAAAATATTGGCGAATTGCGCCCAGGAGAAAAATCCCGCTCCGTTGAACACGCCGCACTCCACAATGCTGCCGTTTATGTGGAGCAGCTCGCGGTATATTTCGTATCGTGCCAGGAAGCGGGCCACGCTCCGCTTCGTCGCAAAACGAGGAAACGCTTCGAGCTTGTTGATCAGCGTCGTCTGCGACGACCGGAAAGCGCGCTCCGCCATGCGGTGCGCCGTCCGATCCTGCCGGGAATGATGGCGATCGATCGCCGCCATCGGGCGTTTGCGTTCTGGCATCCGGCCTTTCCTCCCTTCGCTCATCTTTTGCGGCAAACCGCGATCATGTATGCCGGTCTTGCATTTTTCACTCGGCTTAAGGACGCCGGAGCGTAATACCGGATAATGTCCGGATTAAAGCCCGCCATCGCCGTGTCTCCTCCCACCGCTTCGGCAATGTCCGACCATTCTGGAGCGACGTGGCCGTGGGGGCCGACGAACGTTTGTCCGAACATGCCTTCGATGTCGTAGAGCACCGATAGCTCGCCGATAAACTCGGCTATGCTGTATTCGAAGCAGTGATACGGATTGCGCACCTGCTGACCGAACAGCCGGTCCGGATTCGTCACCTCGCGGTTCGGCGTCGAAATGATCAGCCGTCCGCCCGGTCGCAGCACTCTCGCGGCTTCTCTAAGCCATGCGGCGCCGTCGGGAATATGCTCGATCGTCTCGAACGAGACGACAACGTCGAAAGAAGCGTCGGTGAAGGCCAGTTGCAGCACATTGCCCTGCTGGAAGCTTACGCCGTCCCCTCCGTAATCTCTGCCGGCCAGCATCACCGTCGCCGGATCGATGTCGACGCCGGTGACGCCGACCGCTCCGCCATCCTTCAGTATCCTCGCGCCGTAGCCGGCTCCGCACGCGGCATCCAGCACCTGCTTGCCGCCGCAATAGGCGCGGGCCAGCCGGTAGCGGTACACATGCTCCGCCAGCACGTCAGGATGAGATCCTGCAACCGCTGAACTCAAAACTAATCTCTCCCCCGTAAACGGGACGTCTTCTTGCGCCTTGGGCAAATAGCTCAAATCGTTCACCGTCGCTTCCTTCGAATGAGTCGCAGTCTCTGTCGCAGGCGGTTGCGCGGCAGGCGCAAACACGCCGGACGGCTTAACGCCGGCAATGTCCGGCTGACCAGCCTTTCCGTCCCGCTCGCCGGACGGGCCGCTTCCCGTTGGCGTTGTCCGCGCAATTCCGCTGCCTTTAACTGCGCTGGCTACGTAGTAGACGGTCGCATAGTCGTCCCGTCCCGCATCGCCCGCCAGCAGGCATAACGCGTCAATGTCCCGCTTGACCGCATCCTCCGCGGCAATCGATTCAAGCGCAATGTCCTCGAACCCGGCTTGACGCAGCCTTCGTTCGAACTCCGCCTTGGACAGCATCGCATCGTGAGGAAGGGGATTGAACGGCCTTAAATAAGCTTTGGCGTAATCGACAAACAGCCGATTCGGCGCGCTCGTCGCGACGATGCCGCCGGGCCGCAGCAAGCCGTGGATGTGCCGCAGGACGTCAAGCTTCGCCGGCTCCGACAGAATGTCGTTCAGCACGACCGCATCGAAGCCCTTCGTGCCTGAAGGGGCTTCGATCTCCTCGCTTCTTATCCACACCTTTTCGGCAACGAGCCCGGCGACCTTTGCTGCGGAGGCTTCGCTTTCGAAGCCGAACAGCCGCACGTTGCCATAGCGATTGCGCAGCTCGAGCAGCGTCGCTCCGCAGCCGCAGCCGATTTCTAGTACGCTCATTCCGGGCTTCAGCGCGCGCAGCGGCCGCAGCAGGTCGTCTCGCGCATTTACGGAAATATGCGGATGGAAGCCCCATTTGCGCATAAACGTTTGCTCGTTGTCGAGCATGGCTTTGCGGTATGTTTCTTTGACATGCTTGAAGGACACGCTTCCTTCATGATGAATAAACGTGTCACGGCAGAGCAGCAGCCGAAAACCGGCCAATCTTGCGCTCATGCACCAGTCGTCGTCCTCGTAGTTGCCGATCCCGTAGCTCTCGTCCAACGGTCCGGCCGCCTCCCATGCGGAACGCTTGATCATGAGGCAGAAGCCGATCAGCTTCATCCTCTCTTCCCAACGCTCGGCGGATGAAACGTTATACGTCTCTGCAAAACGCTGCATCTCATCCAATGTTCGGTAGGAAGTCTCGATCATCTGTCCGTAACCGGCGTAGTTCGTCATCGGGCCAACCGCCCCTACCCGCTCATCGCTCTCGATCGCCAGCGTAAGCTGCTCCAGCCAGCGGGGAGTAACGACCGTATCGTTGTTCAGCAGCAGCAAGTAGTCGCCCTTCGCGCTTGCTGTTCCAATATTGCACCCCGCCGGAAATCCAACATTTTTCGCTTGGCGCAGCAGCTTCACGTCCGGTTGCTCCGCCAGCCATTCAGGCGTGCCGTCGGCGGACGCGTTATCGACGACGATCAGCTCGTAAGCCGAAGCGGGCGTATGCTTGCGAATGCTCGCAATCGCGCGCTTCGTCATCGCCAGTTGGTTGAAGGTCACCATAATAATGCTGGTCGTCATGACGTCTCAGCTCCTCCGGTGCCGAGCGCCTGCTCGATTTTGGCTTTGTTTTGCAGCAGGTTTGCATCGTTGGGCAGGTAGGACAGCGCCTTCTCGTTGTGTTCGTAGGCCAGCTCCAGCTCTCCGATCATTCCGTAACAAATGCACAGCTGAAGATGGGGAAGCCATGTCCAACTGATAAGATGAAGCACGCCGAAATGATGATCCGGCGGACGGTCTTGGGTGAGCGCCAGCTTAAACCAATAGATCGCCTTGGCAAAATCATCTCTTTCCAGGAAACATTGGCCAATCGAGCAGCAGAAGTCCGCGCGCGGAAGCTCGTAAACCATCGACTGCAGCAGCGCAGTCAGCTTCAGATCGAACAAGCCCAATTGATGATAACAGGCGGACAGACGCGCGCACGCGGTCAGATTGTCCTCGAAGTAGTCGACAGGCTCGGCGAGAAATCGCTGATACTGCTCCGCTGCTTCGGCAAAACGGCCCGCATCGGAAAGCTCGTTGGCGTAATAAAAAACGTCCCGGCCCGTCACTTCTCCTTCCCGCTGAGCAATCTGTTCGAGAATGCGCAAGTTTCTCCCCGTATTCTCGTGCACCCTGCCATGGGAGACGGCAATGTCGGTCAAATAACAGTTGCCTTCGACCAACAAATATTCATGAATCGGATTATGCCAGCGAAACTGCCTGCTTCGCTTTACGATTCGGTTGCGGCGCGACATCGCCAACGGATTGCCGCAATCGTCGAACGCCAAGTGGTACTCCATAACGACGGAGTCGACCTCTTGATCAAGCTCCTCCTTCAGTTTCTTGAGCTTCTCCCGGTCCTTATCGCGAAAATAATCGTCCGCATCCAACCACATCACGTAGTCTTTAGTTGCGAAGGAGAAAGAATAGTTCCGTGCGTCGGCAAAATGGTCGGTCCATTCATAATCGAAAATACTTTCCGTATACCGACCGGCGATCTCCTTCGTTTGATCCGTCGAGCCGGTATCCACGATAACGATCTCGTCAACGAGATCGTGTACAGAATCCAGACAACGAGCCAACACTTCCTCTTCGTTGCGCACGATCATGCACAAACTGATAGTAACCACCTTATCCCTCCTCATCCGACCTCTGTCCCATTTTATGTCGCGTTCGCCTTCTCCGCTTGGACAGGTGGTGGAGGTACAACCGCATCAAAAAAATAAAGGGACTATTCTCCAGGCCATCCAGAATGGCCGGAGGATAGTCCCTTCTAAGCGAATAACTCGATTAACCCGGAGCGCCTTGGGAGGCAATGCCCCAGAATACTTCCGGCCCGACTCGTTCGCCGGTGAACAGCAAGCCGAGCAGGCTTCCGCCGAAAATAAACGAGGAATAGATCGTCTCGGCGGCCGCCGGAGCGAGCAAATCCTGTGCGGTAAAGGCGTAAATATCGGAGAATGCGGAAAGCCGCACATTTTGAACCAGCGTATAAATGACGTTGGCCGGATTGTACACCGTCGTGCCGCGACAGATTTGAATAGCGAAGGTAGAGCCGAGAAGCAGAGAGCTGACGCCTACCATTCCCGTAAGCGTGATGACTTTGTTCGTAACGTTGTCCGTTTGCAAGCCGATGACGCCGAACAATGCGGGAGTGGCTGTAATCGCTACGCCCGGCGAGCCGGATACCCCAGAGTTCATCGAACTGCGAAGATCTAAAAATCTACCCATTGTGTCAACCTCCTTCATTGTGAAGTTGGTATAGTGTATGTCCAATCCAAGAGGATGCTTGGACAGACCTCACGGGGCAGCTGTATATTTTGATACGACAAGAGGCCGCCCCTCCGGCCGCGTTGTCCCTGTCGATAGAGACAACTTGGCGGCTGGAGAGACGGCCCCTTCGTCTTGGCGTTATCTGAACATCGTATACAGCTTAAGCAAATGAAGCATGTTGTTGGGATCGATTTTCTGGGAGACGATGAAGTTGACGAGCTGATCCTCCTGCGTCTCGGTAAGCGGCTCATTCAAAATTTTAGCGAACGTCTTTACCCATCTGCGCACTTTGGGACGGTCCTGAAGATCGTATTTCGTCGCGCCTTCCAAATGCCCTTTGATCTTTTCCTTAATGGCGGGATTTTTCATCTTCAGCTTCACTCGCTCGACGAATTCCGTTTTAATGCCAAACTTCTGATAACCCGGGGTCAACGAGGGTCACGCTCCTTCCTGCGGCTGCTCGGTACATCTTATGCCGCAGGCGAACGCACGATGACTCCCCTAGTCCAGGGGCTCGTCCCGATGCTGCGATTCGCGCGCCAAATAGTCTCTAAGCGATCCGTATCCGGGCGAGGACCAGAACGCCTCGGAGGACGTTAGAGCGGCCGCATCGTCCCTGGCCTGCTCCAGCACCTCGAAATCGTTAAGCAGGTTAGCCAGACGGAATTCGGGCATCCCGCTTTGCTTCGTTCCGAAAAATTCTCCCGGACCGCGAATTTCCAAATCCCGACGGGAAATTTCGAAGCCGTCGTCCGTCTCCGTCATCGCCCTCATTCTCTCCTGACCGTTTTCCGACTTTGGATCGGCAATCAGAATGCAGTAGGACTGATGCTCTCCCCGGCCTACCCTGCCTCTAAGCTGGTGAAGCTGGGATAGCCCGAACCGGTCGGCGTCCATTACGATCATTAGCGTGGCGTTGGGCACGTCCACTCCGACCTCGATTACCGTTGTGGAGACGAGTACATGCGTCTTCCCCGCAGCGAACTCCGCCATCGTCTCTTCCTTCTCCGTCGCAGTCATCCGTCCGTGCAGCAATCCGATCGTCAGCTCGGGCAAAGCCTGGGAGAGCTGAATATGCAGATCGATCGCATTCTGAACGTCCAGCTTCTCCGACTCTTCGATTAGCGGGCAAATAAAGAACGTCTGCCTGCCTGCGGATGTCTCTTTACGAATAAAGCCAAGCACCCTGTCCATCAGCTCATGCTTCACCGAATACGTCTTGATCGGCTTGCGGCCCTTTGGACGCTCTCGCAGGGTCGAAACGTCCATATCGCCGAACACCGTAATCGCCAGCGTCCGCGGAATCGGCGTCGCGGTCATCGTCAGCACGTCGGGGTTCATCCCTTTGCGCCGCAAAATGCTGCGCTGGTTAACGCCGAACCGATGCTGCTCGTCGGTGACGACGAGACCGAGGCTGCGGAAGAACACATCCTCTTGAATCAGCGCATGGGTGCCGACGACGATATCAAGCAGCCCCATTTGCAGCGAAGCAATCAAATCCCGCCGTTTGCGCTCGGCAACACTGCCGGTGAGCAAGCCGACCTGTATGCCGTAAGATTCGAACATTTTGCCTAGCGAGCGGGCATGCTGCTCGGCCAAGATTTCCGTCGGCACCATCAGCGCCCCCTGATGCCCGGCACGCACGGTTGCGTACAGCGCCACCGCCGCCACGACCGTTTTGCCCGAGCCTACATCTCCTTGCAGCAGCCGATTCATCACGTAAGGCTGTTTCATATCGTGCAATATCTCGTTGATGACCTGCTTCTGCGAGCCGGTCAGCTCGAAGGGCAGCGCCCCAACAAATGTGCGAATCTCGTCGTTGTCGACGGTGTGAACGAGTCCGTCCGATTTTCTCGCATGCATGGCGCGATAGGCTTGCAGCTTTAATTGGAACAGGAACAGCTCCTCGTATACCATACGGCGCCTGGCTTCCTGTCCATCCCTCGTATTCTCCGGCCTGTGAATGCCTGCGATCGCGTCCTTGCGAGCCATCAGCCCGTGCTTGTCCGTCAGCTCAGTGGGCAAAATCTCCGGAATGTAATCCCCGAACTGGATCAGAGCCTTCTCGATCAGTCCCCGCATCGCGGCTTGCGTCATATCGCCGCCGACGGAATAGACCGGCTGCAGAGTACCCGTCTTGGCGCCGCCGCGATCCGGAAACTCGGAATCCGCCACCGTTAATTGACGACGTCGCTGGTCCCACTTACCGGTCAGTGTAATCTCCCGTTCGAGCGCAAGCTGTTCCTTCAGGAAGCCCCGATTGAACCAGACGGCAGTCACAAGCTTGGCGTCAACCATAACGCGGCAGATGAGACGCGACTTGCCTCCGAACCTTTGCAGGGAGGGCATCGAGGCGATTTTCCCCTGAATCGTAATTCGTTCGCCGTCCTTGACCTCGCGCAGATCGCGAATCCGATAATCCTCGTACCGGAACGGATAATATTCAATCAGATCTCCGACGCTGGAAATGCCCAAGGCGTGGAGCTCGCCGGCTTTCCGGGGGCCCACGCCTTGAAGTTTCGTCAGAGGGATTTGGAATAAAGATATCGACATAAGACCAACCTCTTTATCGACTTGCCAGAATTCAGGAATCCAGCGGAAAAATGAATATCCCGATCGTGCCCGGTCCCGCATGCGCGCCGATGACCGGCCCGATCTCCGTCTCTGCGTATTCCTTCACATTAAGTTTGCTTTTGAGCAGCTCGGCCATCTCTACCGCTCCATCCGTGTACCCCGGAGTGGTTGCTACGACCAAGCTCAACGGCCTGGTTTTCAGATCGGATTCCAGCACTTCGGCAATTCGCGCCATCGCTCGCTTCTGTCCTCTCGCCTTATCGAACGGATAGACGACGCCTTCCTTGTCGATAGACAGAATCGGCTTAATGTTCAATAAGGAGCCGAGCACAGCCGACGCTTTCCCGATACGTCCGCCTTTCTGCAAATACTCAAGCGTATCCACGAGAAAATAGAGACGAAGCTCCGAGCGCATCCGCTCGACCTCGGCGAGAATGTCGGCTTTGCTCGCTCCCGCTTGCGCCAGCTCGGCGGCTCTGACGACAATATGGCCGTAGCCGAACGAAGCGGATTTCGAATCGACGATCGTCACGGCGGAATCATCGTCCAGCATCGACTTGGCGATCGTCGCCGACTGGTACGTGCCGCTCATCGCGCTGGAGAGCTGGATGGAAATGACCTCATGACCCGCATCGGTCAGCCTTTGGTACACCTCGTGAAAATCAGCCGGCGATGGCTGCGAGGAAGTCGCAAGCTTGCCAAAGCCCGCCAGCTTCTTATAAAATTCGGCTGGCTCAAGCTCAATGTTGTCCAGGTAGCTTTCTTCACCGAAGTTGACCTTCAGAGGCACCATCTCGATGCCAAGCCTCTCTCTTGTCGCACGCGGAATGTCCGCCGTGCTGTCCGTAACCAGAACAACCGATGCCATAGCTCGTCTCCTCCAACCCTACATGAATTTTACGGTTCGACCGCCAACAGATACGGGTACAGCGGCTGGCCGCCTTCATGAATCTCAACCTCTGCATTCGGATACGTCTCGCCGAGCCAGCGGCCGAGCTCCTCGGTCTGCTCGGCGTCGGCCCCCTCCCCGGTCAGCACGGTCAGAATCTCCTCACCCGTCTCCAGCAAAGCGCCAAGCAGCTCCTTGACCGCCTCAAGCAAGCTTTCGTTCGATACGACGATCTTTTTGTCCTGAATCCCGATGTAATGGCCTTCTTTAATTTGCACGCCGTCCATCTCGGTATCTCTGACCGCCTTCGTGACCGATCCGGTAACGACGCGCTCGAACGACTTCGTCATTCGATCGATGTTCGTCTGCTCCGGCTCGCTCTCCTGAAAAGCCAGCATCGCCGCCATGCCTTGCGGCAGCGTGCGCGTCGGAAGCACGGTTACCGGGCGCTCCGCCAGTTCGGCCGCCTGCCTGGCCGCCATCACGATGTTCGGATTGTTCGGCAGCACGATGATGTGGTGCGCAGACAACGAAGCGATGGCGCCGAGCAAATCTTCCGTGCTCGGGTTCATGCTTTGGCCGCCGGACAGCACGATGTCGACGCCGAGACTGCGGAACAGCTCCGCGTTGCCGTCGCCGACGCTGACTGCTACAACTCCGTAAGAAGCCAATTCGTAGACGTCCGGATTCGGCTCGCTCTCCGGGGAAGCGGTGACGGCAGGCAAATCTACGACGCCCGGAAGCGCGTAGTCGACCTTGGGCGTCTCCTGCGAGGAAGCGGCCGGCTCGTCATGCTTCTGGGCCAGCAGCTCGCGATGCTGCTCCTGCATGTTTAAAATGTGAATCTGCGTAATTGCGCCGTAGGTAAGCGCCAGATTCAGCACGTCGCCCGGACGCCGCGAATGAACGTGCACCTTCACGATATCGTCGTCCTCGATCAGAATAATCGAGTCGCCGTCCCGCTCAAGCGCCTGTCTGAACGTACGTTCCGGGAATGGAGCCGACGTCGTGAAGCGCTGAATAAAAAACTCCATATCGTAAGGGAACGCGATGCTTTCGGTCGTAATTTTCGCTTGTGCGGACGATCCCGGGGAAATCGGTCTGCGCTCCTGCGCGGTCGCAGCAGGGACGACCGGAGCAGAACGCGTGCCGAGCGAACTCGCTGCCGTTGCTTCTCCGTCCTGTGCGCTGCCGCTTAAGTAATCGACAAAGCCCTCGTAAATGTACACAAGTCCCTGTCCGCCGGAATCGACGACGCCGACCTGCTTCAGCACCGGCAGCATGTCCTGCGTACGCGCCAGCGTCTCAAGCGCTTTGGCGTGCACCTCGCGCATCAGCTCCGTCAAGTCCGCCGTTCTCCTCGCCACGGACAAGCCGTGCTTGGCCGCTTCCCGCGCAACCGTAAGAATCGTCCCTTCCACCGGCTTGACTACCGCCTTGTAAGCGGTATCAACTCCCTGTTGCAACGCGCTTGCGAACAGAGGCGCCGTAAGCTCGCGTTGGCCCGAAATCGCGCGCGCAAAACCGCGGAACAATTGCGACAAAATGACGCCCGAATTGCCCCGCGCTCCCATCAGAAGTCCTTTGGACAATACTTCCGCAGCTTTGCCCGCTTCGTCTGACGGCTTATTTTTCAATTCGGCCACTCCGGCCGACATCGTTAAATTCATATTCGTACCCGTATCGCCATCCGGCACGGGAAATACGTTAAGGGCGTTGACGCGCTCCTCGTTGCGGGACAATCGCTCCGCACCGATCAAGATCATGGCCGCCCATTCACTTCCGTTCAAGAAGCGCTTACTCAATGATGAAATCCCCTTCCCTAAATGAGAGTTCAAAAAGTTCGATTTTCGCGACCGAAATACGCGATGAACTTTTTGAACGCCCTTTAAAAATAAGCTACTTCAGTACTCGCACTCCTTGAACGTTGACGTTCACCTGATCGACCCGCAGGCCAACGACTTCTTCCAGCACGTATTTCACTTTGGACTGGATGTTGTGGGCGACCTCGGAAATTTTCGTTCCATAGCTAACGATCACGTACAAATCCAGGTGAACCTGCTCGCCTTCGTGACGCACTTCCACGCCGCGCGACAGATTTTCCCGCCCGAGCAGCTCCGCGATCCCGTCCTTCAAACCTTTGCGGGACGCCATGCCGACCAGTCCATAACAATCCAATGCCGCCGAACCGGCGACCACGGCGATCACTTGATCCGCCACATCAATTTTTCCGTTCTCCGATGCGAGTTGCAGAGGCATGGAAATTCACTCCTTTACGGCTTATTATGGACTATACCTCATTGTACTATAAAAAAACGGGAGAATGAAGCCGTTCTGTTGCCATTTCTCGCGATTACGCCGCAAAAGCTTGAAATAAGCGCTTTTCTCGTTGCATCCGGATACGCGCTATGCTAATATAGTGAAGTATTTGTATGGACGTGGCAAGGAGGTGTATTTTAATGGCTCGTAAATGCTATATTACAGGGAAAAAGCCAGGTTCGGGCAACCACAAGTCTCACGCGAACAACACTTCCCGCCGTACGTGGGGGGTTAACGTGCAAAAAGTGCGTATTCTGGTGAACGGCAAGCCTAAGCGCGTATTCGTTAGCGCCAAAGCTCTGAAGTCCGGAGCGGTAACCCGCGTGTAAGTCAGACTGATTCAGCTATGAGGAAAAAAACCGTCAGATTCGTCTGACGGTTTTCTTTTTTTTTATGCTTGCCTACTACAAGGCGTCAATTTTTGTGAAAAGTATTGAGAATCGCTTTGACGAAGCCACCTAAAAATTTCGGCAGCTTGATGGTGTAAAACTTCATCGTCCCATCCCTCCTCCGCAGGCTGAACCCTCGCAAGCTTCTGTTCTCGCCGAAGCGCGCTACTGATTCCAATGTATGCGGAGGAAGCTTTGTCCTATTCCAGACAAATGTCAGCGCAGAGAAGCGATCGCCGCCGTCCGGTCCGGATGTCCGAATATATACGTGCCCGCCACCAGAGAATTCGCTCCGGCTTCCTTGACAAGCTTCGCGGTGTCGGCATTGATGCCTCCGTCCACCTGAACGTAAATATCGCTTTTGCCATTGCGTTCAAGCATGGCGCGCAGATCGCGCAGCTTAGACAGCATGGCAGGCAGGAAGCTTTGACCCCCGAATCCGGGATTGATGGTCATAATAAGAATGAGATCGATCTCGTCAAGCATATATTCCAGCACCGATAATGGCGTGTGCGGATTTAAGGCGACTCCCGCCTTCATGCCCAGCTCCTTCGCCTCCGTCAAAGTGCGGTGGAGATGAACGCAAGCTTCGGGATGCACCGTTACTCGCTCCGCGCCGGCTTTGGCCAATGCGGGAAATAGCGATTGCGGGTTTTCCACCATCAAATGCACGTCGAAAAACATTTTCGTGACCGGTCGAATCATCTCTACAATCGGCGGTCCGAACGTCAAGTTCGGCACGAAATGTCCATCCATAATATCAATATGTACCCAATCCGCTCCGGCAGCTTCAATGCTGCGAATTTCGTCGCCTAGCTTGGAGAAATCCGAAGCGAGAATGGACGGCGCGATAATCGTCATGTCAGTACCTCCGCTTGTTTTCTTTCCACTCCGTCATAAAAGCGACGTAATTGTCATATCGGCTAACCGCGATCAAGCCCTGTTCCTTCGCCTCCAGCACTGCGCATTGCGGCTCGTGCGTATGCGTGCAGCCCCGGAATTTGCAGGAGGACGACCTTTCTACAAACTCACGGAAGCAGGTTCCGATCTCGTCGATGCCGAGCTCGTTGAAATCCAACTGGCTGAAGCCGGGAGTATCGGCCATATAACCGCCTCCTGCGAGCAAAATCAGCTCCACATGCCGCGTCGTATGCTTGCCGCGCCCCAGCTTGTCGCTAATCTCGTTCGTCTCAAGCCGAAGCCCCGGAACTAGCGCGTTGACGAGCGACGACTTGCCGACGCCGGATTGACCCGCAAGCACGTTGATATGCCCGGCCAAGGCCGCTCTCAGTTCGTCAAGCCCTTCGCCCCGATGAGCGCTCGTCTTCAACACCTGATAGCCGATCGAGGTGTATAGCGCTTCAGCCTCCGCCACATCGCGAAGAATCCGCTCGCCCTCCTCCCCGTCCGGAATCCGGTCCAGCTTCGTGAAGACGATCAGCGCGTCGAGGCCGGCATACTCGATATGCACGAGAAACTTGTCGAGCAGCCCCAAGTTCAGCTCCGGTCTGACGACGGAAAAGACGAGCACGGCCAGATCGGCGTTAGCGACCGGGGGCCTTACAAGCTGCGAGGAGCGCGAATGAATCGCTTCGACCGTTCCTTCCCCGTTGCCCGTCTCGCTGTATGCGACGCGATCCCCAACGAGCGGGGATTCGCCCCGCTTCTTGAAGATGCCCCGACCGCGACACTGCACCGGTTCTCCGCCGTTCTCGTCCTGGACGTAATAATAGCCGCTTAATGCTTTAACGATAATGCCTTCAGGCACTCAGTCACAGCTCCTTTGCGAGTTCCGAAAGAGAAGTCGAGCCTCGCCTTATGGCGAGACGCCGCCTTCCCCTTCCTCCGGATTGTCCGTGGCGTCTTCTCCGGTAGTCTCTACCGGCGATTCGCTCGGGTCCGAGCTTCCCGAACCGGGTTCCTCCGGCGTTACGGATGCCGGAATATCTCTGTCGTCGTAATAGACCGGCTCGGATTTCAAAAATACGCCGTCGCGCATAATCGTGATCAGCCCTGTCTTATCCGGAGACAAAATCAGCTTAACCGGGAACGAAGTCGTCGAGCTGATCCGCTTCGACACATTCTCGATATTGTCTCCGGTTGCGTCGGAATACATAATCTTGATGTCGCTCGGCTGCCCTTCCACAGCAGGAGACACGGTTACAGAAAGCCGCTTCTCCAAAGCGTCCGCCGGATATCCGCTGCTCACCCAGATCTGAACTTTGGTTTTCGGAGTCACCATTTCGTCCTTATTGGCAGGGAACTGCTTAAATACTTCACCCTTCGGCGTGCTGTAGCTGGGTTCGCGGAAGACTTCCTGCAGCATCAAGTCCTGCCGTTCAATCATCGCTTTGGCCTCGGCTTCGGTTTTACCGATCAATTCAAGCATCGGGAACGATTCCTCGCCTTTGCTGATGACCAGCGTAATCTTCGTCATTGCCGAGGTCGGATCGAACTTGGCTTCGGCCGGAGGAATCTGGTCGAGTACGGTGCCAGGCTCGCTCTCGTTATACTTTTCGCTTGGAATAATATTGTTCGGATTAACGCCCATCGCCTGAAGCTGCGTAACCGCCGCATCGTACTGCAGTCCGGTAAGCGCCGGCATCGGAGGAAGCTCCTTCGCCTTGCCTACCGTAAGCTGGATCGGAGAGCCCTCCTTGGCTACGATATCCTTCTTCGACTGATCGATGACGAGCCCGTCATCCTTCTCGTCCTCGACTTCCTTATAAATCGTCGGATCCACGATCTGGAACCCGGCCTCTGTCAATTTCTCGATCGCCTTCTGCTCTTCGTCGCCTATGACGTTCGGAACCGGAACGTCTTCGTTGGTGACATCCTTAAGCAGAGAGACCGCCCAGATCAGCACGCCGATCAGCACAACAGCGATGACGCCCAGAACGGTCGGCAGCACCCATTTGCGCTTGCGCTCGCCCGTATCGTCATCGTTCCAGCGCTCCTCGGCGGGTTTGATCGCCGGAGCTTCGATCGTATTGCGCATGTCGGACCGGATCGCCGGGACGACCTTCGTCTTGTCCTGCTCGTCCTCGTCGTCGCTCTCGTACATCCGAGCCGGCTCGTTCAGTCGCTGCGGCTGCAGACACGTCTCCAGATCCCGCTGCATTTCTTTGGCGGAATTGTAGCGTTCCTGAGGATTTTTGCGCATCGCCCGCAAAATAATGTTTTCCACGCTTTGCGGAATGTGCGGGTTCACCAGCCGCGGCTGCTCGAACGGTTCCTGCAAATGCTTCAGCGCGACGCTGATCGGACTTTCGCCCAAAAAAGGAAGTCTTCCGGTCATCATCTGGTACAGCACGATGCCAAGCGAGTAAAGGTCCGACTTCTCTCCGGTCGCAACGCCTTTGGCATGCTCCGGGGAGAAATAGTGCACGGAGCCGATAACGGACCCCGTCTGCGTAATCGTTGAAGAAGTAACGGCTCTGGCGATGCCGAAGTCCGTCACCTTGACGCGCCCGTTGTTGCCGATCAGGATATTATGAGGTTTAATGTCGCGATGGATGATTTGATTATGATGGGCGTGCTCCAAAGCGTCGCAAATTTGCATGGCGATTCTAACCGCCTCGTCCGCTTGCAGGGGAGCCCTCTCGCGAATAATTTCGTTCAGGTTGGCTCCGTCGATGAACTCCATCACGATATAATGCGTATCGTCGACTTGTCCGACATCGTAAATGCTGACGATGTTCGGATGGGACAGCGATGCGGCAGCTTGCGCCTCGCGCCGGAATCTCTTCACGAAATCGTCGTCGTGGGTAAATTGCTGTCGCAGCACCTTGACCGCCACGAAGCGGTTGAGCAGCAGATCGCGGGCTTTATAGACGAGAGCCATCCCGCCGCCGCCGACTCGAGCCAGCAGCTCGTAACGGCCGCCTAGCGTATGTCCGATCATGCCGAATCTCCTCCCGCCGCATATGCCCGTCCGTCGTCCGCGACAAGCACAACCGTAATATTATCGTCTCCGCCAGCCGCCAGGGCCAGCTCGATCAAATCATCGGCCCGCTGCTCCAAACCCGTTCCCGGACGCTCCAGCGCGGCCTGTACCTCCGAATGCTCCACCAGTCCGCTCAAGCCGTCGCTGCAGAGCAGCATAACGTCTCCGCTCTGCCAGTCGATCAGTTGTACGTCCGCATCTACCTCCCGGTCTGTGCCAAGCGCTCTCGTCAGCACGTTGCGGCGCGGATGGTGAGCGGCCTCCTGCGGAGTCAGTTGACCGGATTTAGTCAACTCGTTGACCAGCGTATGGTCTTCCGTCAGCAATTCAAGCTGGCCGCCGCGCAGACGATAAGCGCGGCTGTCGCCGATATGCCCGAGCAAAGCGGCATCTTCCCGAATGAGCGCCATGACGACGGTCGTACCCATGTTGTGATATCGATCGTTGAGCGAAGCTGTGTCGAACACGACTTTGTTGGCCTGCTTTACAATCCCGCTAAGTTTAGTTGCGGCGTCGACGGCCGACGTCGTATGCCCCCACGCCTGCAGCGACTGCACAAGGCTGTCCACGGCGAGCGAGCTGGCCACGTCGCCCGCGCGATGGCCGCCCATTCCGTCGGCGACGATCGCCGCGGTCCACCCGTCCGCAAGCGTGCCGCTCCAGGCCTGGTCTTCATTGACTTGCCGGACTTTGCCGACATGGCTTCGCAATACCGTTAACATTCCCGCATCACCCCGTCGTCGTTTCCATATGCTTCGCCCGCAGTTGACCGCACGCCGCCGCAATATCGTGGCCCTGCTCCCTGCGGATCGTTACGTTTACGTTTTTCTTCTGCAGCACTCGCTGAAACTCGAAAATATCGTCTCTCGGCGTTCTGACATAGTTTCGTTCCGGCACGTAGTTGACGGGAATCAGGTTGACGTGGCACAGCATATCCTTCAGCACTTCTCCGAGTTCCTCGGCATGCTCCGGCCGATCGTTCATTCCGCCGATCAGCGCGTATTCGAACGTAATTCTTCGGCCTGTTTTCTCAATATAATATTTGCAGGCATCGATAACGTCCGCGAACGGATATCTGCGGTTAACCGGCATCAGCTTGGAGCGCAGCGCATCGTTCGGAGCATGGATGGAAATCGCCAGATTGATCTGCGTATTCTCGTCCGCGAACCGAATCATGTTCGGCACGATGCCGCTCGTCGACACCGTAATGTGTCTGGCTCCGATGTTAAGCCCTTTCGGATGAATCATCGTTCTCAGGAAGCTCATCGTCGCGTCGTAATTTTCGAACGGTTCGCCGATCCCCATAATAACGATGCTCGACACCCTCTCGTTCAGAGGATCGAGAATTTGCTGGGCCTTAACGACTTGAGCTATAATTTCTCCCGCCGTCAGGCTCCGTTTCAGGCCGCCCAGCGTCGAAGCGCAGAACGTGCAGCCGATTCGGCAGCCGACCTGCGTTGTTACGCAAACGCTGTTGCCATAGTTATGCCGCATAATTACCGTTTCAATCGCATGATTATCCTGCAGTCCGAACAGAAACTTGACCGTGCCGTCCTTGGACTCGAACTTGGCGATCTCCGTCAGCGTCACGAATCGAAAGCTCGCGTTCAGCTTATCTCTAAGCGGCTTCGGCAAATTCGTCATTTCGTCAAAAGAGTTTACTCTCTTTACGTACAACCAGTCGAAGACTTGCCCTGCCCGAAATGCGGGCTCCCCCTGCTCCTTGATCCATTCCTGGATTTGCTCCAACGAGAAATCGTAAATAAACGGGTTGAACTGCTCTAGCTCTATATTTTTCTTCTGCTTGTTTTCTTTCTCCAACTTCGTCACCACCATTCGTTCATTTTATCATAAAATTATCCGTTTTGCTTCCGCAGCCGCGCGATGAAAAAGCCGTCGCTTCCGAACATGTCGGGAAGCAGCTGCAACATGCCGGAGAAAGGCTCGGTAAGGCGCCCCGCCTCGCGAACAGGTTTAAGCGTTTCTTCAGGCCAGCCTTCGGGATCGAGAGAGAACGCCGGATGGCGCTCCAGAAACAGGCGGATCGCGTCTCCGTTCTCCTCCGAGGCGATCGTGCATGTGCTGTAGACGAGCGTTCCGCCCGGTTTGACCAGCGCTTGGGCCCGGTCGAGCAGGCGGACTTGCAATTCCGCCAGAGCGGCGATGTCCGCAGCGGTCTTGTTCCATTTGATTTCCGGCTTTCGGCGAATAACTCCGAGTCCGGAGCAGGGAGCATCAAGCAGCACGACGTCGAACGATTCCGGCGTCAGCTTGTCGGCCAGCTCCAGCGCATCCCCGGTCATCGTCCGCACGCTGGCGAGGTCAAGACGTTCGGCCTGCTGCTTGATCAGCTCCTCTTTGTGAGGATGAACGTCGTTGGCGACGACAATTCCTTCGTCTTTCATCTTCTCCGCAAGATGCGTCGTCTTGCCTCCCGGCGCGGCGCAGCAGTCTAGCACCTTCATGCCCGGACGCGGATCGGCGACGGAAGCGACAAGCATCGAGCTCTCGTCCTGCACGGTAAAACAGCCTTGCTTGTACCACTCCGTATGCACCAGATTGCCGGAACGCACCGCAACAATTCCTTCCGAAGCCAGCCGCGAAGGTGCAGCCTCGATTCCAGCCTCCGCCATCTTCGCAAGAATCTCATCGCGCGTCGTCTTAAGCGGATTGATACGCGCCGAGACGTGCGGCGGCTCATTGTTCGCGGCGCACATCCGCTCGGTCGCCGCTTCGCCGAACTCGGCCAACCAGCGCTCCACCAACCAAAGCGGATGGCTGTGCACAAGCGAGATCCGCTCCGCGGTTTTCAAGCCCTGCGGCAGCGAACCTGCGAAGCCTTCCCGCTGTACGGCGCGCAGTACGCCGTTTACGAGCCCGCCGATGCCGCCGTGTCCGCGTTTCTTCGCGATCGTGACCGCTTCGTCGACTACCGCATGCGCCGGCACGCGAGTCAGCCATCGCAGCTGATAGTAGCTCATTCTTAACAACGCGCGCACCCACGGCTCTATTTTCTTAGGCCAGCCCTTCACCCGGCTCTGCAAAGCATAATCAATCGTATTGAGCCGTTGAATCGTCCCGTATACCAGCTCGGTCGCCAGCCCCGCATCAGGGCGCGACAATCCCGCCGCCTGAAGCGCCTGATTCAGCTCAAGCCCGCTGTATGCGCCCCGCGTCTCCACATTGTGCAGCACGCTCATCGCCACCTCGCGAGCTCCCTGCGGCTTGCCTCCAGGCATTCGAATCGTCTTTGTCATTATTCGCATCCTCATCTTACCTGATTTCTTAATACACGCTTTATTCGAAATAGTTGCGTTTACCGCTACACAAATGAGACCGTTACGCCTACATTTTCCCCACGCACACTGCCTCTTACGGTCTCGCAGACCGTTACACTTACATTTTCCCCACGAACGCTGCCTCTTACGGTCTCTCAGACCGTTACGCCTACATTTTCCCCACGCACGCTGCCTCTTACGGTCTCTCAGACCGTTACGCCTACATTTTCCCCACGCACGCTGCCTCTTACGGTCTCGTAGACCGTTACGCCTACATTTTCTCCACGCACGCTGCCTCTTACGGTCTGTCAGACCGTTACGCCTACATTTTCCCCACGAACGCTGCCTCTTACGGTCTCTCAGACCGTTAAACGCCCACCAAATACCAAGTCATCAAAAAAAGCCCGGGATTACCCGAGCGTCTTGCCGGGAGCCAAACGGGCTCCTTTAGCGAACTCCGCTGCTTTCAGCGCTTTTTTGCCGGCAGGCTGAACGTCCGTTAGTACGATGCTACCGTCTCCAGTCCGCACGCGAATACCGAACGCACCAGTCTCCAGTACGGCTCCCGGAGCGTACTCAGTCCACTCGGAGCGCAGTTCGGCGTCCGAGGGCGACGGAATGGCGCAGCCCCACACTTTAAACACTTCGCCGTCCAAAAAGGTAAAGCCTCCGGCCATCGGATTCAACCCTCGCACTCGATCGAAAATCCGACGCGAGCTCTGCGACCAATCGAGCTTTTCGTCCTCTCGTGACAAATTCGGCGCATAGGTCGACTCTTCGTCGATTTGCGGCGTACGCCCGGCTGTGCCGTCCGCGATCCGCGGCAACCACTCGAGCAGCAGCTTGGAGCCCGCCTCGCTCAGCTTCTCGAACATCGTGCCAGCCGTATCTTCGTCCGTAATCGGCACCTCGACTTTGGCAATCATATCTCCGGTGTCGAGCCCTTCCGCCATATACATCAGCGTCACGCCCGTCACCTTCTCGCCGTCGATGATCGAACGTTGGATCGGGGCTCCTCCCCGGTAACGCGGGAGCAGCGAGCCGTGCACATTGATGCATCCAAGACGCGGCAAAGCAAGCACCGACTTCGGCAAAATTTGTCCGTAAGCAGCCGTTACGATTACATCTGGCGCGATTTCCGATACCGCGGCTACTCCCTCGGGCGAGCGCAGCTTCTCCGGCTGCAGCACCGGCAGACCTCGTTCCGTCGCGAACACTTTGACCGGCGACGGGGTCAGCTCTCTTTTTCGGCCTTTAGGACGATCCGGCTGTGTGACAACCGCCGCGACCTCGTATCCGCGCTCAAGCAGCGCCTCAAGGGAAGGCACCGCGAATTGCGGCGTCCCCATAAACAAAATCTTCATCTTAATCTCCATCCTGCTCCTGATCTTCCGGTTTGCGAGCCTCGTACACGGATTCCGCAGAGTCGATGAACAGCACACCGTTCAGGTGATCGACTTCATGCTGAAACGCCCTGGACAAAAACTCCGTGCTATCATATTCAATCGGCTTGCCGTAGCGGTCCAGTCCTCGGATCACAATCCGATTCGCCCGGCGAACGTCTCCCTGCAGCCCTGGAATGCTTAAGCAGCCTTCGGGACCGAGCTGTTCGCCTTCTGAGACGACGATCTCGGGGTTCACCATCTCGATGAGCTCGTGTTCGTCTCCGACGTCAACGACGATGATGCGCTTCGAAATGCCGATCTGCGGGGCCGCGAGCCCAACGCCGTCGGCGTCGTACATCGTATCCGCCATGTCGTCCAGCAGCTTGTGCAGATTGGCATTGAATTTCGTCACTTCCTGCGCTCTTTCCCGGAGCACGGGGTCGGGGTGTTTCACGATTAATCGAATGGACATAACGGCACCCTTCCTTTTCGTTACAGACGTTGTATTTCCAATTCAAGTTCAACATGCTGGATGAAGCTCAGGGACTGAGGAACGGAGCGTAGGCAAAACCTACGTGAGTACCGCAAGGCCCGGCTGAATGCAAGATTCGACGTCGAATCCGCTCCCTGCACCCGCTTCGTGATCAAAACCGGACTTTTTGA
>PJTO01000179.1_pt1 | contig 64031 bp, 57 predicted proteins | sample 1512101 | NCBI WGS metagenome assembly PJTO01 (sample SAMN08177690, study PRJNA422409) | Soil metagenome, whole genome shotgun sequencing project.
AATCAATCAATCAATCAATCAATCAATCAATCAATCAATCAATCAATCAATCAATCAATCAATCAATCAATCAATCAATCAATCAATCAATCAATCAATCAATCAATCAATCAATCAATCAATGTACCGAAACAGCGAAGGATGATTTCTCTTGTTGTATGAGCTTCCGTAGACTCTTCAAAAATATCACAGCATGTTCTCTGCTGAAACATAATGGAGGCAATAAACGGACGGTGTAGTGTCCTGCATATCCTGTAAAAATCTTTTCAGAAAAAAGGAGGTTCTCTCTAAGTTGCTGGATATCGTTCTCAAACTCGACACCAATCATCAAACCCTGACCTCTCACCTCGCCTACACCGTCCATTTTTCTCAACTCAGCCAACAAAAATTCCCCTACAGCTGCCGCATTGTCGATCAGCTGTTCATTATGGATCACATCGAGTACAGCCAACGCTGCCGCGCAGATTGCATGGCTTCCGCCGAAGGTCGTCCCCAGTTGCCCGATGACCGGTTTAATTTTAGGCGAAATAATTGTCGCTCCCATAGGCAGCCCATTAGCAATTCCTTTAGCAACGGTAATTAAATCAGCTTCTATTCCTGCATGCTGATGCGCAAAGAAACGTCCCGTACGTCCATATCCACATTGAATTTCATCCAAAATAAGCATGGTGCCAGTTTTCGTGCAGATTGCTCTTACTTCCTGCAAGAAACTATGACTGGCCCGATGAATTCCCCCGACACCTTGAATAGGTTCAATAATGACAGCACAGTATTCTTCGGTTTCCAATTGTCTTTTCAAACTGGAAATCTCGTTGAAAGGTGTAAAGACAAATTGTTCACTGTCATTTAATGGTGCCCGAATTGACCGGATGTCCGTCGCTGCGACCGCTGCTGAAGTTCTTCCGTGAAACGCATTGGACATTGCCAATACCTTCTTCCTTCCGGTATGGAAAGAAGCAAGCTTCAGTGCATTTTCATTTGCCTCGGCGCCTGAATTACTAAAAAAAACAGCGTAATCGGGATAACCACAGGCAATGCCCAAGCGATGGGCCAAACGATCCTGCAAATCGTTTTTTACAGCATTCGAATAAAATCCAATTTTATTCATCTGCTGTAAAACCTGTTTAACAACATGAGGGTGGCTATGCCCGACAGAAATAACAGCATGACCGCCGTACATATCCAAATAGGCCTGCTGCTGGTTATCGTAAACAAAACAGCCAAGAGCATGCTCAATGGCAATATCAACTTTCTCAAAAACGGGAAATGGTTTCATGAATCGCTTAGCATTAGTAAAATTCAAAAATCTATTTAAATTACCTCTAATTCCTAGTCCAAGACGGTTATTTATTACTGGTCCAGACCATATAGACAACAAACAAAATAGCTCATCTTAAATAAAATAGCGGATCAGCGATCAAATAGCAGCTATCCAATATATTTTAATCATGAAGAACAATTGTATCTTTGAACAATTACCCAATACCATAGCCTCATGCTTAGACCTTGGAATTTAACACTGGATATAGACAGATCCTCCTCAAAAGCGATTTACATCCAAATAGCGGATGGTATTGCTGCTGATATACAATCTGGCAGGCTGCCAAAGGGAACAGTGTTGCCCAGCAGCAGATCGCTGGCCGCCCAGTTAAACTTAAACCGGAATACGGTAGTTGATGCCATTCAATTGTTGCTCAGCGAAGGCTGGCTGGTTAGTCAAGCCCGCAGAGGTATATTCGTAGCACAACAATTACCCTATGGCTCCGACCTCTATATCGCACAGAGAAACGAATTGTCGGATCATCAGCCTCCTATACGTATTATCTTCGATGACGGAAATCCAGACAGCAAGATTGCACCCGTGGAACAGCTTGGCCGGGCCTATCGTCAGATTTTTAAACGCAGTGCGCGCTGGAAAATGATGGGTTATGCCGATCCGCGGGGACACCTTGATTTTCGGGAAGAAATCGCTAATATGCTTAACATCGAACGTAAAATGCATATCAATAAAGATAATATTTGTGTCAGTCGTGGGAGCCAAATGGCCATGTATCTGGTCGCCCAGTGCCTGTTGCAGCACGATGATTATATCTTTGTGGAGTCCCCAGGATACCATTCGGCCTGGAAGATCTTTGAAAAAGCCGGCGCAAGATTGATTCCAATCCCCGTCGATGCCGATGGTCTTATCGTTGAAGAACTGCTGCCTCATTTAGTGAAAAAGAGTCCTATTAAGGCGCTTTACCTGACCCCGCATCGACAGTATCCAACCACTGTCACCTTAAGCAAAGAACGAAGATCACAATTAATAGCGTTATCCAACCAATATAACTTTACTATCATTGAGGATGATTACGATTACGAATTTCATTTCGAACAAACGCCTTATTATCCGCTTGCTTCCCAGCAGGAGCTGATCAATACCGTTTACATCGGGACACTAAGCAAAGTTGTCGCTCCCGCCCTCCGTATCGGTTATCTTGCGACACGAAATGAGCAGCTGCTGCAGCAGGTTGTCGATCTCCGCTACATCATCGATATCCAGGGCGACAATATTATGGAGCAAGCTGTACTGGAACTGATTCAGGATGGAACAATCCGCAGGCATATCCGAAAAGCTACTCAGCTTTACAAAAAGAAGCGGGATTTTATGATCAGTCAATTGGATAAGCACCTTAAGGATCATGTTGATTATACCTGTCCGCAGGGTGGGCTAGCTGTCTGGCTATCTTTTAAACACCAAATCGACTGGGCATTCCTCTTTAAAAAACTAACCGAAAAATCGGTCCATATACCGCATCCTGAAAACTACAGCCGAGGAAATGTTTTTGGTGGAATTCGACTGGGGTATGGATCGTTATCGGAGGAACTGATTGAAGAAGGGATCGTTATTTTAGCAGCACTTTTGGGACAGGCTCGACGCTCTTCCTGACCAGGACGGTAGGCAAAAATTGCTAGACTATTTTTCAATTTGGACGCACCTGATTAGATTAAAATTTTGAAAAAACAAGCTCATTCAATATTTAATTCCGCTCCATCAAGACCGATTAAAAGATTAGTATAGCCAATACGTAAAAAACAGTTAAAAGTGTTGTCAAAACGTAATTATTTTGTCAAAAATCAACTTTTTCACTTATTAATCGCATAAATTAACCGTAGTTTTACGGCGCAAAAAACGCACGGGCTATTTCTAGTGGGATAGCTATATAATAAGAGAGAGAATAGAGTACATTAATTTATGACGGAGAGAATACCCAGCAGGCCATATGCAGCAATAACTGGTGTTGGCGGATACATTCCACCAAACAAAAGATCGAATACAGATTTAGAACAGTTTTGCGATACATCCGATGAGTGGATTATCAAACGTACAGGTATTAAGGAGCGGAGAATTTTAGAAGAGAATCTTGCCACGTCAGACATGGCTGTGAAAGCTATACACGATTTGGCGAAACAATATCATAAAAATCTGAATGATGTAGATGCCCTAATTGTGGCTACTTCGACGCCAGATATGCCTATGCCGGCGACAGCAAATATCATTTTAGAAAAATTAGGTCTTACGAATGTTTGGGCTTTTGACGTCAATGCTGCATGCTCGGGATTCTTATACGCCCTGGATATGGCTTCTGCGCTTGTGGAGACCGGACGTTATAAAAACGTGCTCGTCGTTGGAGCAGACAATATCAGCACTTATGTAGATCTAAAAGACCGTTCAACCAACATCCTTTTTGGTGATGGTGCTGGCGTTATATGGCTAGAACCTTCCTTAGAGGGCGGAATCATGGACGCCTATCTTTGTAGCAACGGTTCAGGAAGAGAATTTTTGAAAATCGAGGCTGGAGGTTCTTTGTATCCTATCGATAGCAATCTTCCTGTTAATGACAACAGATTTCTGAAGCAAGATGGTAAGACCGTATTCAGACATGCAGTACAGTCCATGAGCGATGCCTGTAACACCGTTTTACAACGTAACAGCCTTCAGATTGAAGATATCAACTGGTTAATTCCCCATCAGGCCAATCAGCGCATTATTGATGCCGTTGGGCGCAGCCTTAATATACCAGAAGACAGAGCCTTAAGTAATATTGAATATTTAGGAAACACTATTGCCGCCACGATCCCATTGTGTATCTGGCAGAATATTAAAAAATTAAACACAGGTGATTTAGTCATGTTAACCGCCTTTGGCGCCGGTTTCTCTTGGGGAGCCAGCATATTTAAATGGATGATTTAAGCGTCGTCATAAAATTCACACTATTATTAAACGCCAGGAATTAACCATTTCTGGCGTTTTTCTTTACAAGCCCTACACCAAAACATATTCTCTATTGCTAAACCGCTTCCAAGCATCTTCATCATGAAAGGCAATACTACACTATGGCATCTAAGTAAAAAGAGCGTTGGTATAGGTCAAAATGGTGTTGGTCGAGATTTTTTGATTAATCGAGAGTTCGATGGTATTTTATACGATTCAAAGCAGTCAAATATATGGAAAGTATAAAACCATTTCAAGAAGACAGTTACAATAGACATTCCAATTGGTATACGAATCTCTTCCCCGAAAAAAAACAGAAGATAGCCTTGCTAAATGGAATAAAAACATATAAAGGTACAATAAACCATTGGTTACAGAATCAGTTTTTTGAATGTGTCAAACCCATTACAAAATATAAGAATGCATCTTGGCTGACCGTAGGTGACGCTTACGGGCATGATGCAAATTATTTAATCGAAAATGGCGTTCAGCATGTAATTGCTTCCGATATAAGTGATGAATTTCTTGCCGTATCTAAAGAAGTTGGCATTATTAAACACTACTCGGCCGAAAATGCAGAAAATCTCTCGTTCGAAAATAGTAGCATAGACTATATTTTGTGTAAAGAGACCTATCATCATTTTCCACGGCCCTATGCCGCTCTTTATGAAATGATCCGCGTCGCAAAAAAAGGAATTGTTATTATTGAGCCACAAGATCCAATCATGAAAATGCCCTTTCTGTTATTTATGAGCAATGTTTTAGAGAAGATAAAATATAGTTTAGTAAATAAAATATGGAAGAACCGTTTTTCTTACGAAGCTGTGGGCAATTTCGTCTATAAGGTCTCCGAAAGAGAAATGGAAAAATTTGCAGCCGGTATTAATTTACCCATGGTAGCGATCAAAAGTTTCAATCCAAATTTCTGGTTCCCTGGAAGTGAAAAAATACCCGCGTTAAAGTCTGAGAAGAAGTTTAGAAAAATTCTCCTCAAAAAAGGTCTCAGGGATTTCTTATCAAATTTGGGCATAGTACCAAGTCAGTCTTTAAGCATTATCATATTTAAAACCCTTCCAGACATAGAATTACAGGAATCGCTAAAGAAAGAGGGATATAAGCTAGTCGAAATACCTAAAAATCCATACCTCTGAAATTAAAAACAATTTATGTAATAAAGTGTCCCTATTCGCTTTATTACATAAACTGATGAAAACCCGCAGAAGTCATAACCTTTTTAAACCAGATGCTTTTAAACAGGATCTAATCTCAGCTTATTCCTAAACGTTTGTAAAGTTCAATTTTATATTGACCTCCTATTGGAATATCGTCAAGACTTCCCCTCATTTTTATAACATTTCCCTCCACTCTTTTGGCAAAATCCAAGTTAACAATATAGGATTTGTGAACGCGAATAAACTGTTTAGCACCGATCAAGGCTTCTTCCATATCAATCAGCTTCTTCCAAACATTATATTTTTTTTCTAAGGTTTCAATCAGCACATAATCTTTATCGCCTTTGATATAAAATACTTCATTGTATGGTGTAATAATAATATTTGATCTATCCTTGATTATCAGAAAATTCAATCCAGATTTATTATTTCTTTCGGATTCTAGAAATGCCTCAGCCTTTTCAATAGTTTGAATAAGTCTTTCTACTCCAAAGGGCTTTAAAACATAATCTAGTACATTTAATTGATATCCTTCAATAGCATAATTTGGATCCCCAGTCACAAATACAAATAACGGTGGATTTTTCAAGCTTTTTAGAAACGTTACTCCATCTAGATCTGGCATCCGTATATCACAAAAAACAAGATCGACTGTATTAGATTTTACAATCGCCATAGCGTCTAGCGCATTGCTATAGCCCCCTAACACTTCGACATTAGGAATTTTCCTTAAATGCGACACAAGTATATCTTGCGCCAATTCTTCATCATCAATTACAATACATTTAATCATTTCTCTCAATTATTCATGTCAATTTTCAAAAAAACAGTGTAACTATCAGGCTCTTCTTTAATATCCAAAGAATATTTGTTACTATATTTCAATTCTAATCTTCTTTTGACGTTTTGTAAGCCAATCCCCCCTTTTGGAGGCTCTTTACTATCTCTATTTACACCATTTGCAACTACAAAATTTAAAATTCCATCATTTAAACCTAATGATATTTTAATCCAAGCGTTAATTCTACTTCGTTCGGGACCATGTTTAATCGCATTTTCAATAAATGGCAGAAGCATAAGCGGGACAATCCAATAGGGATCATTAATTTCATCTATTTGAAAATCTAATTTTACATACTGTTCAAACTTAGTTGTAATCAGATTAAGGTACGCGCGCAGGAATTGAATTTCCTTTGACAGATATATTTTATCGTCAACGGTTTGGTATAGTGTATATCCAAGCATATTAGAGAGCTGCATTATTGATTCCGCGGTTTTCGGGGAATCCTTTTCAGCCAATCTATAGATACTATTCAATGTATTAAAAAGAAAATGTGGAGCGACCTGAGATTTTAATATCTCTAGCTCCAATTTCAGATTGTCTCGTTCTAGCGTCATCTTATCCCGCTCAAGACTCAACCTATCGCGCTCTGAAACTGTTAACTTATAAGCGTCATCAAATATTACTTTTGTTAATTTTATCGACAAAGGGAGGGATACTAAAAACAAGAAATCAAGTATAAAATCAGGAATCTTCTCTAGTTTATAGACACCTAGATAACCGTCCCCAAGAAAAATATCAAAATAATTGTATATTCTCTCCTCAGATGGTGGAATAAAATTGATTGCCATTTTACAGGCAAAATAGTTGACGTTGACCCACCAAAAATAAGCAAATAGAGAAAATAATAATGTTGGTACTATTTTACCTTTTGCCACTAAATTTGGCATTATCCAAGAAGCTAAATAAAACAAACTTGCCGTAACGATAAAATCACTAAGAGTGAAAATCCAGTAATATTTACCAACCAGCCTTTCATAGGTGAAAAAATATAAAACTAACACCCCTATCCAAAATAGGAGATGAATTAGAAGACGTGTTTTTGACGAATACCATTTTCCCAAAACATTTTCACTTCTCATAATTAAAAACTATAACACTTAACAACTAAGTTTAATATAATAACCAAAGTAAATTAAAAAAATATTTATTTGATTGGTAGAATACTGTAACATTCTCAACCTATGAGAACCTAGCAGCTGTACCAAAGTCCAGGGTCTTTTTCTTTTAGAGTACACCTCGGCTAAAAGTCGAGATCGCACGATTTATTACAATTTAATTTCAAGTACTACGGAGTAGCTATTCAGATTATCTGACATGTTTAACGTGTACCTATCCTTATATCGAAGTTCCAGTCTCCTTTTAACATTCTGTAATCCAATTCCGCCTTTGGGTGATTCAGCACTGTTTTTGTTTACACCATTTGCAACAACGAATCCTAAAACACCATCTTCTATTGTTAATGAAACATCAATCCAGGCATCCTTTCTGCTTCTATCTGGCCCGTGTTTGATCGCATTTTCAATAAATGGCAACAAGATCAGCGGTACGATTCGATAAGGCTCATTTATCCTCATTATATTAAAATTTAGATTAACACTGTCACCAAATCTGATCCGGATAAGATCCAAATAATCATTTAAAAACTGAATTTCTTTGGCAATAAATATTTTATCATCGTTAGCCTGGTAGAGCATATACCGCAGCATATTAGACAATTTCATAATAGTATCAGCGGTACTGGTTTCTCTTTTTTCCGCTAGCCTATAAACGCTATTTAATGTATTAAATAAAAAATGGGGAGAGATCTGGGATTTAAGGGCTTCCAATTCCATTTTAAGGTTATCTCGTTCCAGACTTGCTTTATCCAATTCTAGATTAGTATTCTTTAATTCTAACTTTGCTTTTTCAAGTTTCAGTTCTGTCTGATCCTTTTCCAACAAGAGTACTTTGTTACCTTGGGCAATAAGAAGCTTAATCAATTTTGGTGCTAACGGAAGAGATACAAGGGTCAAAAAATCTGGAAATGCACCAGGAAATTTTTCAATTTTATAAATACCAAAATAGCCATCACTGGTAAAGAAATTTACATACTTATAAATACCACTACCTTCCTTCAATCCAAAATCGTTGAGCATATCGCATACCAAATAGGTAATATTTAGCCACCAGATATACGATAAGATAATAAATACTATGACGGGGAATCCCTTTCTATTTTCTACCCATTTTGAAACAAGCCAAATACCAGAATAGAACAAGGATGTTGTAACAAACACTTCTTTCGCCACCAAAATCCAGATATAGCTTCCGCCTAACCTTCTATAGGTAAAATAATACGTACAAAAGACCAGCATCCAAAAAATTATATGCACGACCACCCGAACATACAGTGTATACCATTTTCCCCAAATAATTTCACTTCTCATTTAAGATCGGTTTGCTTTGTTATATCATTTTATTCAACATTATTTTCTGATATAAAAGTTAGCGTTTTGAATCCAGCAATGAAATTCCCCTGACATCTTAAGATCCTTTATATTTGCATCCCAATTGTCATAGGGAATAAAAAACTCCACGTTGCCTTTTGCCTTATTTTTGACAAGATCATATTCAGTTAATACCAAAGTGCCATTTCCATAATACTTCGTATCCACATTGAATGAAGTGGAAGAAATGGAAACAAATTGCTTTGCACCTTCCAGATAGATCAAGTTGTCGGAACCAATCACCTTCTCTTTGCCAGCTATTGGACTAAAGGAATATTTTTTATTCAACTCTATCTGCTCGCTTAAAGAAACTCTTATATTCAATGAAAAGTCTCCACGTTTGTCACTGTCATCTTCCGGTTTTAAAGAGGACCGAATGTTAATATAACTGTGATCGCCCTGTACAATTTCCAAAACTGGAGTTCTTTTTGCGCCCGGCGGAATTACCATCGGCATTACATCCTTATATTTAATACCATTCAATTGTGCAGTGAATATAATATCAGAAGGCAAAGGATTGCCTTTTTTATCACATCCCCAAAAGGAGAATATCAATAAGAAAAGCAAGCCTGAGATATAGTATTTTTTCAAAATCATTTTTTTAAGTATAAGTTTTATGGATTCGGATAATTTGCTTTATAAACAGCAGAAAGTGGTGTCTTTTGAAATATTTGTCCATCATAGTTCAATAATAAAAAGTATAAATTGCCGTTTGATTATTAGAAAAAGTCGACTTAATCCGCTCTATTTCTTCTAATGTGATGATATCTTTAATATAAAAGCTGGTATGACTTATCAGAAACCTTACCATTAGAATAATGATCAATAGCTAGCCAAATGTTATTTTTAATCATTTTTTAACTTAATCAATTTCACCTCAATAGGATTGCCAAGATTGCTTTCTGATATTTGTTTTCCATTGATTAAGATCTGAGAATAACCTATCATAGAATCCGTCCTTTCAACTTTTAATTTGATTGATATCTCAGAATACCCTTTTACAACTAATATACTTTCCGCATAACCATCACTTTGCGGAATAAGATTCCCAAAAACTTTAAGTACTTTCTCTTTTAGGCTTTCTTCATCTACTATTTCCATATTTTTAGGAAGGTCAAGATTCGAGTGATTTTGGATTTCCCTTTCACCTGCCTTGTTTACATAATATAAATCCACATCACCCATTCCCAATGAACCTCCTTTTGACTCAAAAATATTATTTCCCTCTTCGTCTGTCAAAGCTAATCGTACCTCGCTATGAACATGTGCACTGTATGCTTCCTCTCCCTTTTTACAAGAAAATAATGTAAAAAGGATTATCAATAATCCTAGTTTTTGCATATTGTAATTATTTTTTTATTGAATATACTATTCCTCTTTTATATTGGTAATTTGGAATCCAAACCAGCCGTTATTAGACCTCCCCATCTCCAATTCATGTGAAAATATAGGAAAGATGCCTCCCCTTTTCCAAGTACCGTCAAGATTTTGCTCACTACAGCTTGTACCACCTCGGACCAAACCTACCTCCCAAACATAACTAACATCATAAGTATGAAGAATAAAAACGATTTTGTCTCTATTAACTACCAAGTGGCATTCCATTACTTATTGCCCATTTTCGACTTCTCTTCTCTTTTAACTGCCCCTTTTCATCATAGATATTATAACTAGTACTTACCACATTATTCTGAATATTATAATCGGTAATTTTCACAGAATAATCTGCCGGAATATTATTTGTTTCCTTTAGGTTATCTCGCCAGATAACAACCTGTTTTCCCGCCCATTTATCCTCCACACTGGTGACTATTTGCATCCGACCCACATAGCCGTCATTTAAGAACAGCATATATTCATAGTTGTTAATCGGTATATTCCATAAATCACCAGAAGGATAGTAGGCATCAGAAGCATCGATATCCTTCGTATAACGAATGGAAAAATCCCGCTCATAACAGACCAACTGCGTGCCCCGCTGCCCAAGCCCCATAAAACCGCCACCCCGGTTAAGGTCTTTATCCGTCCCTTCCCTAACTAGCAAAGAATTTCCATACCATTGAACCAAAGAATAAGGAAAAGTTACATAAGCCCAATCCAGAGGTTCTTCTACCTTATACTTTTTAGTGTAAAATTTCTTACTGTCTAGATCGATATTTGCCAGAAGCTGTACGTATTTTTTTTGAAGTTCAAAACCATCAAGAAATATTTTTAGTGATAAGGTGGCTTGATCTCTGTTAATAAACCTATTTGGAGCAACCAAATCAACAATCAAATTACGCATGTCATTAGGTATTTCAGTAGAATCAATAGTCGGACAAACTTCTGAAAAGATCGTCTTCCCATCCTTATTATCGACCCGGACTTCCAAAGTATTATCCAGTGTACTCACTACATAGTATTGATTCCCTACGCTATCGGTTTTAGCTTGGGTTCTCCATTTTTCATTTCTTTTTACCGGAACATCTGGCGTATCTTTTTTACATGAGAATAAGAAGCATGCTATTAGTAAACATACACTTATAATCCCTAAACTCTTTTGTCTATATGCTGTATTCATCATCATAAAAATATATTTAATGGTCAATTTTGAAAGTCGTTTTAAATAGAGGCGTATCTTCTACACCTACATTCTGCGCAATAAAGTCAGATTCACCGTCAGAACTTGGACTGAATACTTTCATTCGGATGATAAAAGATCTTCTTCCCCTAACTATTGATAATTCTAAAGATTATCTTATTAATTATCAAATTATTTCTACAAACGGTGTTTTTACCCTTACAAACACATCGATTGACACGATGAAAAACTTACGACTTTATGATTTTCTCTTTTGTTAACAGATTTTATGAACTCTTGCCTCATAAGGAGCAAACAATACGGTACTTCTTTATTAAATAACAGGGACTTTATAGGGACTTCATACGGACCTTATAGGGACCTCATTCGGATGAAAGCGTATAAAGTCCGGTTTAATTCCGGATAATGTAAGTTTGAAATCTGTTTTATTTCAGAATCTATCTAGTATTTGCTCCCTGTTTTAACCAAACAAGAAAAGGGGGCTCCGCGTGCGCAAAGCCCCCTTTTAAAACTCCAATAAAATCTACTTGTTAATAATTTAATGACAAGCCCACACCAAAGCCCATATCACTATCGTAATGCGTTCTAAAGGCCATATTTTTGGTGATGACATAATTAAGTCCTGCCATATATTCTAAGTCTGAATTGACCATAAAATCGCCGCGGATCCTTCTCGAGATCGGGATATCTTCACGCATCAGCTGCAGCCGCATAATACCATCGTGATACACCTCCGCCTGAAAATTGACCAACATGGGCAAAGTGTACATAAAACCGAGGCTTACAGCTTTGCGGCTATCTTTTTTATTGGCTTGCCCAAAAATATTTTTCTCGTGTTCGTCCTCGCCCATGCGGCGGTAGCGATAATCAAAACCAACGAAAGGCATAAACCATTGCATTTTCCCAAAAAATCTTCCCAAGTGGGTTTCTACCTCATAGCCATGCATATCGTTATAACCCAATCGCCATTCGGAACCAAGTTGCCAACGGGCATTCTGAAACATCGCCTGACCGTCATTTCCATTGGTAGCAAAGTCATTTTGCGCCATGAAATGAGTCATATTGCTTTCCATCTGCAATTCTTTATAGGCTTTAGCTTTGTCCGGAAGATAGGGATTTTTATAATCGTCTACAGCAAAAACGCGATTCATCCCGGCCATCATATGATACAGAATGTGGCAATGGAAAAACCAGTCCCCTTCTTCATTCGCCAGGAATTCGATTGTATCCGTTTCCATTGGCATGATATCAACCACATTTTTCAGTGGTGCTTTTGCCCCTTTACCATTCAGCAATCGAAAATCAAAACCGTGCAGATGTATCGGATGACGCATCATTGAATTATTATAGATGGTAATGCGTAATACCTCGCCCTTTTTTACAGGTATCTTATCCGTTTCAGAGAGAATTTTATTGTCCATGCTCCATACATAACGACTCATATTTCCTGTAAGGGTAAATTTGAGATCCCGTATCGGCGCTTCTTTAGACAGTTCAGTCGCCTGAGGAGACTCCAGCATTGCATAGTTTAGCGTGACAATATCACCCAATGCATTGGCATTATAACGATTAGGATCTTCGTCCATGTTCATTTGTCCATGATCCATACCGCTATGTTTGCTGTGATCTTCTTTTTTCTTTCCATCACCTGTAATTTCGGGATACATCACCACATTCATGTCCATCTGATTCAGGCTCATCTTCATACCCATATCATTGAGATCCCCATTCATCTTCATCATATCGTTCATCATCTTCATGCCTTCAAAATATTTAAGACGGGGAAGTGGAGAAATCAACTGTTTGATACCATTTCCGACAAAATAACTTGCAGATTGTGTTCGATCTTCTGTTGTTGCCATAAATTCGTAAGCTGTACCTTCATTTGGGATTGTTACAACGACATCATAAGTCTCCGATACGGCAATCATTAATCGATCGACCTCCACCGGTACCACATCATTCCCATCATTGGCAACAACAGTAATTTTGCCACCTGCATAGCGCAGCCAAAAATAAGACGAAGCACCACCATTGGAAATCCGTAAACGCACTTTATCTCCTGCTTTCAATACTTTACCATTCACCGACTTTAAATCCGTGGAATGAGCCCCGTTCATCAAGACCTTATCATAATATACATCACTGACATCCATCGCAAGCTGACGTTTCCATTCATTCGTGACTTTCGTCTTAAACTTCCCTTCTTTAATAGCTTCAACGTACGATTGTGTAGCCCCTTTTTTTATCGCGGCCCAATCATTGGCGGTGTGCAGCATCCGCTGGATATTGTCAGGATTATAATTTGTCCATTCACTCAATATGACGGGAATCGTGGGTAAATCATCAATTCCTTTTCGGAAAGTCTTATCATCAGCACGCTTGTTAAGAATAAGGCTACCATACATACCGATCTGTTCCTGTAGGCCCGAGTGCGAATGATACCAATGTGTACCGTGTTGAATTATCGGAAAACGGTAGGTATAAGTCGAATTCGGCTTTATGGGTTCTTGCGTCAGGTGTGGCACACCGTCTTCTTTATTCGGCAGAAAAATACCATGCCAATGTAGCGAAGTACTCTCTTTTAACTCATTGTGAACAACAATTTCCGCCGTATCTCCTTCTGTAAAAGTCAGTGTAGGCATCGGAATCTGTCCATTTACAGCGATTGCCCGTTTTGATTTGCCGGCATAATTGACAATTGTATCCCGTACGTAAAGGTCATGACGAACCACTTTCTGGGCCAGCACTGTCAGTTGTGCCATCAATAGTAAAACAACCGTTAATATATTACTCTTTTTTAGCATGTTCATTCATTTAATTGATTAGTATTCCATTTCCCATCGATCCTACGCCATATTGGTAGACCAGTCTCACGCCGTGATGCCCCCTGATAAACAGTGTCACCGACAAACTTATCAACAAAATCAATATCAAATAGTTTATCCATACTTTTGCATCAATGCGAAGTCCTACACAGCGTACAGTTGCCGTTGTAAAATCCTGCTGGAAGTATATTTATAGGTTTAGATTTTTAATGTAATTTCTATAATTTGCTTCATTCTCAAAATAAGAGACCTCTCCTTGATCTCCGGTAATCGCTATGGAAGCCGTGGCTTTATCGATCTCTTTCTTAGAGAACGGATCAATTGCGACACGTACCGCAGCTTCTTGAGGTATACGCTTTTTGCACATTTCACAACAACCATAATAATCCCGCCCCTGGTGTCTGACCAGCAATTGTTTTTTTCCCATAAAAGCATCATTGACCATACAAACCTGTTCCGTCGGCACAAGATCGCCCCGTCTATATTGAACTGACTGTGCAGATAAACCAATCGCAGAAGCTGCCGGTCCCTTTTGATCTTTAACATTGGTATTCTTTTCCGAGCCGCTGCAAGAAGCTAATGAAAACAGAACGACTGCTATAATAACATGAAAATAATTCATAGGGAGGGCGATTAGTTTAACGTTTCTACTGTACTTCCACAACTAATCATTTGCGCACCAAAGAACGGGTTTTTCACTGCATTCTCCTTACTTAGCCAATGCGCACCCTTGCCTTCGTTAAACATCGGGCAATGCTGATAATAAATAGGTCCATCCAATTTACTCACTTTCAGCAGCTCATACATAGCACTTGAAAGAGATGCAAATGCCACACGTTGCTTAGCGACATCTTTATTTTTACTTATACCGGTCGCATCGCTTGCCAGCTTACTCATAACTTTCATCCATATGCTATGTTCATCGTGGCTAAGTTTATTCATATCGACAGTTTTGATTGCAGCTTGAAATGTCTCTGCTTGAGCTGCTGCCGCCACTGCATCTGTCTTCACCAAAGCATCCTTTAGCGCAAAGTAAGAATTTGCCAATTGCGCAAATGCGGTCTTTTCATCTGCTAATTTTGCTTTCTCCGCAGCTGAAACATGATCTGCTATTTGCCCGCCCTGACTATGATTATTATGATCGACCGGTTGTTCAGCTCGATTTTTTGATGCTGGCTTTAGCACTCTTTCATATTGTTCAGCTTTTGCTAATTGGGCATAAACATCATTTGGAGCCAAGAACTTTTCATTATCGAATCCCACTAAGGCAACACGCTTAAGAACCTCATCCTCACTTGTCTTTGAAGAGTCATAGGTAATAACCGCAAGTTTGGTGGTCTGGTTCCAGTCGACTTTAGCGGACTTGCCACTGCCTTCTTTTTCAATTATCGTTTTAGCAGCCGTCGTATTTCCAAGAATTTTTGCAGTTGCTGTCTTTGCATTTTTAATTTGTGCATAGGTATTTTCGTTGGATAGTAATGTTAGGGTTACTAAACCAAATAATGGAATTAATCTCATGATTATAATATGTTTTAGATAAAAAATACTGACGAAAACCCCAGTTGCAGCGATTTACTGCATTCGAGTCTTTAATCCAATGGATCAACAGGGGTTTTCATAAGCTAAATAAACGGGGTATTGGATAGAACAATCTACCCAAAAGGACATAGCATGGGCTATCCGTCTATTATTAAGCTATCTGAGGAGGTTGCCAAATGGAAAAATAGGCATCTGCGCAATAAGGATGTTTATAGCGCGCATAAGAACTTAAAGCATCAGCATACAAGGGTAAAATAGACTGTGCTTCGATCACTGAAACGATAGGATTGCATTGCGGAGATGTACGGCATGATTTTTCACCGCAGTGTTTACCACAGTCGTTTGCATGGCGATCTGATTTTGTCGACTCAGCTGTTCCATCTTTACAACAATCTCCAGTTTCAGCATCCTTTGTCGTTTGTTTTTCATCCAGACAACAGGATTTTTCTTCCTGTTTGGGCTTTTCTGACGTTTCATGGCAGGCAAATAACCTATTTGGTGCTAAAAAAAGCCCCAGCATACAGATTATAAAAACGATATTGCGTTTTGCCCACATAACGGATTAAAATTTGCAAAGTAAAGGTATATACTTTGGAGGTAAATGTCGGTAGAATTTCCGAATGGACAATTGTAATATTTTTTATTTTGTTTATAAAATTTTGGTCCACTGCATTTCCGTCCGTCTTTTGAATGCATCAAAACTATTTTTCAAGCCTGCCGATCCAGTTCATCATCAGTAGGCAGCCGGGAGCATAGACGCCCCCATGGTCGAAGCCCTGCAGCTGGTACAACGAGGTTTTGGTATGCCCTACCTGCTTTAAGATTGCTGCCAAATGTGCATTTTCTTCGAATCGTGCAGCCATTTCCAATTGTTGATCGCCAGTAATCAGGAGAATTGGCGGTGCATCCTTCCGTGCAAAAGAAAGTGGTGCAAACTGATCAATCTGGGGGATCACCATAGATTGACCACGTTCCTTTTTAATTGTATAATGCGTATTAGTCTGTCCACTAATCGGTGCCAGTCCTTTTATATTATTTGCATCAACACCAAATTTTTGAAGGTAATGCTTATCCAAACCAACCATTAAAGCCAGGTATCCGCCTGCAGAATGCCCCGACACATAAATTTTTGAGGGATCTCCACCATAGCTGGCAATATGTGAAAATGTCCATGCAACAGCCTCAGCAGCATCTTCAATATAGCTCGGCGATTTCGCTTTGGGGCTTAGCCGATAATTTACCGCTACAACCGCTACACCTTTCTCTTTAAGTTCAAGTGGAATAAATTTATTTCCCTCCTCTAGTCCACCGCCATGAAACCATACGATGGTAGCAAAATTTTTACGATCAGTCGGGATATAGATATCCAATTTACAACGTTCTTTCTTATAAGAATCTGGTTCATCAGGTTTACAATAGGCAACGTCGGTTGTCGTTTTATATTGCTGCGCAAAAATCAAACTCGGTGAAAACAGAAAAAAGAAGATAACAAGCAATTTGGAGGACATATAAATCGTATTTAAGTGTTAAATAGCTTAAAGTTAACAAAACTCAATCAAAACTATTTGGTTGAGCTAAAATAAGTTTCAACTTTACACTTTTTATTATATATTGATAATTATCTGACAACAGATATAACAAAACCCAAATTTTCCTGTTATTAACTTAGAAAACATCATACATTATATGGAACAGATAAAGATTGAAACCCATATCAACGTACGCGTAGAAACGATCTGGAATGCATATAACTCAGCCGAGGATATCATGCAATGGAACCATGCTTCAGACGATTGGCACTGTACAAGTTCAATCAATGATTTACGCATTGGCGGAAAGTTCAAAAACCGCATGGAGGCAAAAGACGGATCTATGGGCTTTGATTTTGAAGGCAGCTATACCGCAATTGAACCCTTTAGAAAAATAGCCTACGTTATGCCAGATGGCCGTCATGTAGAAGTCAACTTCAATGCAAAAAAGTCTGCTACGGATATCACGATAATTTTTGATGCAGAAACGGAAAATCCAATTGATATGCAACGTAATGGATGGATGGCCATACTCGAAAATTTCAGGTCCTACGTTGAAAACACCTATGCAACGACACAACTCGGGTAATCGTATGAATGACGAACGAACTTAGCTTGTCTTTTCATGCGATCATCTTTTAAATAAAGGATATGCTTAGGATTCTTAAAAGTATAGTTATATTTAGCCACTAATTCATCTTCCCTTCTCCATTAAAAGCGGGGAACGATACCAAAAAAACGCGATAAAAAGATTACATATGACAATAATTAACAATTATGAAGAGTACAAAGCCTTTGAAGGAAAATCATTAGGCGAATCCCAATGGCATGTTATTGATCAAAAACAAATTAATCAATTTGCGGATGCAACACTTGACCACCAATGGATTCATTTAGATAGCGAAAAGGCCAAAACGGATAGTCCTTTCAAATCAACTATTGCCCATGGCTATCTGACCTTGTCCCTCATTCCTTATTTATGGAAACAAATTGCTGAAGTAAGAAATGTCAAAATGGAAATCAATTATGGGATTGAAAACCTACGTTTTGCACAACCCGTTTTGGTTGACAATGCTGTACAGCTACATACACAAGTAAAATCGGTGGTCAATTTGAGAGGGGTTGTTAAAGTTACCATTGAAGCTACATTGAAAATTAAAGACAGTGCAAAACCGGCTTACGTTGGTGATGTTATCTTTTTATATCATTTCAATTAATTCCAACATTAGACTATAGGCCATTAGCGAACTCTTATACATGCGCAATAGCTTTCAAATAAAACTTATTACAAATCATAAGGATTATCCTTATGATTTGTTGCTTTTAGCAGACGAAACCATTCATGCAATCGACAAATACCTCTATGAATCGATGGTTTATGTTGTCTATGAAATGGTAAAACCTATCGCTGTTTTCTGTTTATATCCGGTCAATACGGAAACATTAGAAATTAAAAACATCGCCGTATCACCAGAGTTTCAAGGCATGGGCCTCGGAAGTCAACTACTTGATTTTATCAAGGAGAACTACCAGCAATACCCGAACCTGATTGTGGGTACCGCAGATTGTGGTCTGGCTCAAATTCGTTTTTATGAACGAAATGGCTTTGTTAAATACGCTATCCGTAAAGATTTTTTCATCGAAAATTATGAGCTGCCTATTTATGAAAATGGTCAACTGTTGAAAGATATGATTATGCTGAAGTATACGTTAAATGCCTAAAGGCAAAAATAAATATAGACAAGTACCGGTATTGATAATCCCAACCACAGCACTACTCCTTGTAGTATTGCTTTAAAACCTACTGCCAACAAAACCTCCCTAGACAAACTTGCTCCAATTAAAAACAAAGTTAAAGTAAGCCCCATCTTTGAAATAGGAACGACATAGCCCCCTATATGCTGAAAAAAAGGGATATAACTTGTTAAGATAACCGCCAATACAAATAGACCAATAAAATATGGAATTTTAATGCTCGTCCCTTTGGTCTTGAATGCTACAGCACTTAAACAGGCGATCGGAATAATCCATAAAGCTCTAGTTAATTTTACGGTTGTCGCGACCTGCAGTGCTTCATTACCATACTTACTCGCTGCACCAACGACAGAACTGGTATCCTGTATAGCAACAGCACACCATAAACCAAATTGCGTCTGGCTGAGATCAAGCAAATGACCGACAACAGGAAATACAAATAAAGCAATGGCATTCAGTACAAATATGGTCCCTAGCGCCACGCTTACTTGCTTCTCATTGGCTTTTATAGTCGGTGAAACCGCCGCTATAGCACTTCCACCACAAATGGCAGTGCCGACAGAAATCAAATAAGCGGTTATCTTTTCCAACTTGAGCAATCTACCCAATAGATAGCCCAATGATAATGTTCCGAGAATAGAAATAACGGTTAACACAAACCCTTGCTTACCCGTTTGGATAGCCGTATCGATATTCATTCCAAAGCCAAGTCCAACAACAGAAATCTGTAACAAAATCTGTGTTGCCCTGTGATTGACTGCCAGAAAGGGATGACCGATCCATTGTGCCACAATAATACCCAAAAGTAAGGCAAGCGGGGCTGAAACAAATGGGGTAAGACATAATACAAATAAGAGTATAAAAATGATTTCCCGAACGGAGACCTTTCGATTGAGCAACTGCTTATAACGAATTGTCGTATTTATTTTTTTGTCCATGACAATGATACATTGATTTGGTACAAAATTGAATAACTCTCAATTATTTTAAAAGACACAATTACAAATAAGTCATAACAATTAGTTATAACAAACAACTACATTTTAGTCAAAATAGCTAAAGAATACACTATAAAAATGAAATAATCCTCATTGGTAGAAGGTTAAAATATTGCGATAAATGATTATATTTCAAATAGGTTACTAAACATTTGGATTAAACTCAACTTAATAATTATATACCGATGAAACTGACAGCCGTTCATCCCAAACTGCCCATGCGCAACAAAACCATCACAAAGGATTTTTATCTACATAAACTTGGATTTTCATTATGTGGACCAGTCGATTACGACGGCTACCTGATGCTAAAAAAGGACCATATTGAAATTCATTTTTTTGAATTCCAAGAACTTCCACCCGAAGAAAATTATGGTATGGTTTATATACGCACAGACGATATTGATTGTCTATATCAATCTTTTCAAGAAAATAACGTTGAGATTCATCCCAATGGTAAACTTGAGATGAAGCCTTGGGGTCAGCGTGAGTTTTCGATTTTAGATCCCGACAGTAATCTACTAACTTTTGGCGCCGATGCTTAGACATCGAAAAGCCCACTAAAGATTGCTAAAACTCAGCGAAGATCCGTAGTGGGCTTGGTATTGTTTGTATGGGTTCTTAGCCGAAAAGGTCTGAACTCAAATAACGATCACCTCGGTCACAGGCAATAAAGACAATAAGGCCTGCTTCGATTTCATTTGCAATTTTAAGTGCTCCGGCAAAAGCTCCGCCGGTACTCATTCCGGCAAAAACACCTTCGCGCTTGACAAGCTCCCGCGCAAACTCGGTTGCTTCCTGTTGGGATATATCGATGACACGATCTACCCTGCTCGGATCAAAAATCTTGGGCAGATACGCTTCGGGCCAACGCCGTATACCTGGTATCGAGGATTCCGGAGTAGGCTGGCAACCTACAATCTGAATAGCTGCATTTTTCTCCTTCAGATAGATGGAGTTTCCCATAATTGTACCTGTAGTGCCCATAGCGCTTACAAAATGTGTAATCTTTCCTTCGGTATCACGCCAGATCTCAGGTCCCGTTGTCTTGATATGTGCTTCGTAATTATCCGGATTTGCAAATTGATTCAATATAAAATAGCCTTCTTTTTCGGCCTTTTCTTCTGCATAATCGCGGCATATTTCCATGGATTCCAATAAGGTAACTTTAGCGCCATAAGCCTCCATCGTAAGTGTTCGCTCCCGTGTTGAAGAAGCCGGCATCACAAGCTCAAGGTTAAGTCCATATATACCTGCAATCATAGCCAATGCGATTCCGGTATTTCCACTCGTTGCCTCAATCAATTTGCTATCTTTTGTAATGTCACCGCGTTCCATCGCTGAGCGGATCATATTTAGTGCCGCACGATCTTTCACCGAACCAGCAGGATTATTCCCCTCCATTTTCGCAAATATCCGCACCTTGGGATTTGTATGAAATTGTGTTATCTCGACTAAAGGCGTATTTCCTATGGTATCTATGATATTTCCCATGGTATCTATATTATTGGTTTCGAATCTATAAATTTTGATGTGGCCTGATGATATACGGTGGTGTAAGGCTCTACAGAACTTGTCAACCAAACGTTCCCGCCAATGACCGAATGATGGCCGATGTGTGTTTCACCGCCGAGGATTGTGGCCCCTGAATAGATAATGACATGATCACCGATTGTCGGGTGGCGTTTTACATTGGAAAACACCTTATCAACACTCAGCGCGCCCAAGGTTACACCCTGATAAAGCTTCACGTAATTACCAATGGTGCAGGTTTCACCGATGACTAATCCGGTGCCATGATCAATATGCAGATGATGGCCTATCGTTGCTCCGGGATGGATATCAATACCTGTTTTGGAATGGGCATGTTCCGTCAATATGCGCGGTATCAAAGGAACACCCAAGCGATGCAGTTCATTGGCCATCCGGAAGATACAGATGGCAAAGAAACCGGGATAAGTACGTACGACTTCTCTTTTATTCTGTGCCGCTGGATCCCCATCCATCAAGGCATCCGCATCCCAGCACATCAATTCATAAAGCTGTGGAATCCGTTCAAAAAATTTGTGCGCTACTTCCGAATGATTACAACTTTGACAAGCTTTGGATTTGCTCAAGAGCTGCTCGAGCTCCAATTCAAATTGTTCAAAAGCGAGCTTCACATCATCGACCGATTTCATCTCGCTAGAATTTCGTTCGGGGAAGAGCACATCCACAATTCGGATAGCCCAGCCGCAGATCTTCTTGTTAGAAGGCATTTCTAGAACGGCAAGTTGCTGTTCATAGATATGTTGATAAAAATCATGCATCTTCACTAGTTTATTAAAACAAATATACTATACAATATTGATAGATTAAGCCTTATTATCAAAACTTAGCCCCTTTGACCATCACGTATTGTCCCCTGATCAAGGGAGCACATCTTTTAATTTACAGAACTAGACGCTCAAACAGCTCCTTCAATGTTGCTTCGGGGTCCTCACATAATCCGGGATGTGATGCCGAACATTGAATCAGGGTACTCCGCTTTGCGGTCAGCCATCGAAAGCGTTCGGTGATATCCAGCGCAGCAAGTTTGCCGGCATCTTTTTCGCCGTGGCAGATTCGTTGGAAAGATGAAAGATGATTTTCGATCAATTCCAATTCAATATCCGGACAAAGCGACCGTACCTTCTGTTCATTGACAAGATAAACCATCTTCGCAAAACGATACTTACGACAATAAAGAGCTACGCCTACATTGATAAATTCCTCTCGCTCCACCCGTGGTATCAAACGTACCACAGCATACTCATATACGGTCTTTTCTGGCATCTTCTATTTGTTTTACAAAAATGGATGAATTGGCTACACGCCGTTTCAGGAAAGAAACATACACTTCGCGCGCATCGGCTGCAGAGAGCTCACGTTCGGCATCTTCCAGCCATTCATCGGGTACCACCGCCAATATTCCGCGAAATACCGCCTCCGTAAAAACGGAACGGTATTCCTGATCTATTTTTTCCACCATACTTGCATTTTTGAGCAGTACGTGATCTTTAATCTGAACAAATGGTTTTAGGGATTGTTCTTCCCAATTATCCCAACTGTGATGAAAATATAAGGAAGCGCCGTGATCTATCAACCAAAGTTCTTTATGCCATATCAGCATATTTGTATTCCGCACAGTACGGTCTACATTCATCAAGAGTGAATCCAACCAAACAATTTTCGATGCTTCTTCCGCACCGATAGCATCGACATTCGCGTCAAATGTGATTGCTCCACTCAGAAAATGAAGTCCCAGATTTTTGCCCACACTAAATTTGAGCAGATCCTGAATTTCTTCATCGGGTTCTGTACGGCCAAAGGATTCGTCCAGCTCCGCAAATACAATTTCGGGAACTCTTAATTTGAGCAATCTTGCCAGCTCTCCACCGATCAATTCCGCGATCAATGCTTTTCGTCCCTGACCTGCCCCTCTAAATTTTATAACATAACTAAAGCCATCATCGGCATCGACTAATGCGGGTAAAGACCCTCCTTCCCGAAATGGCTGAACATATCGGATGATCTCTACTTCTCTAATAACAGGTTGTTGAAAATCCATGAATTTATAGTTTTACTATCTTCAAAGTTGGCAAGACACCTTGCAAACTGATCAAACTTATCTAAAGTTACCCATATTTAAACGTTTGGGGATATAGGAAACGAGAAATTCACGCCATGCACTTGCACGATGTTGTTGCCCCCTAGCCCCTGCGAACTTTTAATTGTGGTAATATCCAAAATTATTGTTTATATTTTAGCAATAAAGCACAAATTGTACATTCATTTGACCGTTGGAAGTATTATTTTCTAATTATATTTGTAGTGTAATCACAACTTGTCTCATCAAGTTTCTTCAATCAACGATATGGATACCATTCAGGAATATAACAGTGTTATCAAACATTGTCAGGATTTATTTATTAAAAAAACAAAAGATTATGGAACGGCATGGCGTATTATGCGCCTATCTTCCATTACGGATCAGATTTACATTAAAGCACAACGTATACGCACGCTAGAAATCAAAAAGGTTTCCAAAGTGGGCGAAGGAATTGTTGACGAATATATCGGTATTATCAATTACTGTGTCATGGCCATGATTCAGATTGATTTGGGTGAAGATGGTGAAGAAAATTTGGATCCAACCTTTGTGAATCAGAAATATACAGAAAAGGTTACCGAGACCAGAGATCTCATGCTTGCCAAAAACCACGATTACGGTGAGGCATGGCGCGATATGCGTGTTTCTTCCATGACAGATCTGATCTTAATGAAAATACATCGCGTCAAACAAATTGAGGATAACGATGGACAAACCCTGGTCTCTGAAGGCATCCATGCCAACTATCAGGATATGCTCAATTACGCAGTTTTTGCATTAATTAAATTAGGAATCGCACAACAATAATCAGATTATGACAGCTATACAGCAGCAGCGTACCAAAACAAATTATCTTTTAGGATTTTGCCGGATTTTTACGGGACTTCTTTTCATATTCTCAGGTTTTATTAAAGCAAATGACCCGACAGGGTTTGGCTATAAGCTTCAGGAATACTTTGAGGTCTTTCATCTCACAGCTTTTAATGAATACGCTACTGCCATCGCTGTGGTAATCTGTGGTTTTGAAATTTTGTTAGGAGCACTGTTATTACTGGGGGTCTATGCGAATACCGTTGCCTGGGGCCTGCTGCTACTGATTCTATTTTTCACTTTTCTAACCTTCTATTCGGCATTTTTTGAGGTTGTGACCTCTTGTGGCTGTTTTGGGGATGCCATCCCACTTACACCTTGGCAATCATTTTCTAAAGATCTGGTGCTCTTGGCGTTGATCCTTATTATATTTTTTAACCGAAAGCAATTACGATCAATTATCAAAGGATCAGGCAATCAATTCGTTGCTACTGTGATTACAGCGATTATCTCTTTAGGTATTGGTATCTATACCGTAAACTACCTCCCGTTTATTGATTTCTTACCCTACAAAGTTGGTAACAACTTACCTTCATTAATGGTGCTCCCTGAAGGCAAACAAGGCGATTTGTTTGAGCAAATCTATACCATGAAAAACAAAAAGACGGGTGAAACAAAAAAGGTCAATGACAAGGTCTATATGGCTGACAAGCTATGGGAAGATGAATCGTGGGAAATTATAGGTGAACCCGAGAGTAAATTGGTCAAAAAGGGATATGATATTCCTATTCCTGATCTATTGATTACGGATGCCGACGGAGCAGACCATACGCAAGAAATCATTGCTAATCCGTATTACAATCTTGTTATCGTTGCAAAGGATCTTTCTTCGGCCAATATTGATGCTATCCAAAAGATCAATCAGACAGCCATCCAATTAACAAAAGATTATAACGGGCTTCGGGTTGTGCTATTGACTGCTTCGGCATCCAAAGATGCCCAATATCTGAGCGATAAAATGCAATTAATTGCGGAGATATTCTATGCCGATCTCATTCCTCTAAAAAGCATGGTCAGGGCAAATCCTGGTGTATTGCTCCTAAAAGGAGGTAACGTCGTCGGAAAATGGCACTATAATAACTTTCCGGATGCCAAAACCATTGAAGATAAATTTCTAAGTAAAGACAAATAGTACCTATGCCTAAACCTATATTTTTGATTGGTTATATGGGAAGTGGAAAAACTACCCTGGGTAAGAAACTTGCCACTAAACTCGAACTCCCTTTTATCGACACAGATGAGGAGATCGTAAAACAAATTGGCATGAGCATTACCGAATATTTTAATCAACATGGTGAAGACGCATTCCGGGCATTAGAACGCGAGCAATTGCGTAAATTTTCTGAGAATGCTGCCGTAATATCTACCGGTGGTGGTGCCCCCTGTTTCTTTGACAACATGGAATGGATCAGGGCGAATGGATATGCCGTCTATTTACAGATGTCACCCAAAGCACTTTTTGACCGTCTTTCTCAATCTAAACTACACAAAAGACCCATTCTAATCGGGAAATCACCTGAGGAACTACGGCTATTTATCGAAGAGAAGTTGATCGAAAGAGAACCTTATTATACGCAGGCGCATCTGACAATCGACCAATTAAATACCAGTGTCGAGGCACTAGCCGATCTGATTAATCAGCACAATAGATAGACAATGAATTTACGTATACGCCACTACTTCCTTTTATTGATCTGCTTTATCGTAAGCAGTTGCTTTCGTAACGGAGCCAATACGGATGGCTTGCCAGTGGGTAAACGTATACAGCTCCAAAATGTGGAGGAATTATATCAGTTTTTGACCTATGACGATAATCGTTATCCATTGGTCAGTTTGCATCGTGGTGGCCCCACATCTGGATACCCCGAAAATGCAATCGAAACGTTTTCCTATAATGCGAGCTTGCAGCCAGTCCTTGTTGAATGTGATGTTCGCATCAGTAAAGACTCAGCGCTGATATTAATGCATGACAATACGCTAAACCGAACAACCACCGGCAGAGGGCCTGTGAATGCCAGCAGTTTGGCTGAGCTCAAAAAGCTTCGTCTATTGGACAATAACAAAAAGATAACGCCCTATAGGATCCCCACGCTGGAAGAAGCACTTTCTTGGGGAAAAGGAAAGGTAATCTTCACCTTAGACATTAAAAATGATGTCCCTTATGAAGCCGTTATCAATGCTATTCGCAAACAAAGGGCAGAATCTAGCGTAGTCATCATCACGTATAGTGCCAACCAGGCGGCCAAAGTGCACAGTCTGGCTAGCGACATCATGATTTCGGCCTCGGTCAATAATCTGGATGACCTTGCTCGTCTAAATGAAAAAGATATCCCCGACAATCGCTTGTTAGCCTTCGTCGGAACCCGTGAAGCAGACCCAGCATTGACCAAAGTACTACATGACCATGGAATCATGTGCATATTGGGTACACTGGGAAACTTAGACAGACAGGCCGACAAAAAAGGCTTTCAAGTTTATGCCGGATTTATTGATCGCGGTGCAGATATATTAAGTACAGATCGACCTACAGAGGCAGGGCGAGCGCTGAATTTCTACATCAAGAAAAGAGGAATTACTTCGAAATTTATTCAATAAGATTCCTGGACTTGTGCCTAATTCTATTCGTTTAATGCTTGGATTATCTCCATCTAGTCCCTTCAATCTTTTTTAGCACGTACAATTCTCCCGATCAATTTATAGACCTCAAACCATAACACGGATGCTGCAGCCACGGAGAGCGCTATCCCCAATTCATATCCGCTCAGGGCTGCTACAGCAAAAAATTGGGCGACCGGAGCAACATATAATATCACGGCTAAAAATAGAAGCACAGCGATCGAAATACCCACGAGCAGCAAGTTTCGGTTTTTAAAACTTTCAAGGATACTATAGTGGAAAGATCGGTTAGCATAACTCAGCAAAACATTGGCAAAGATTAAAGTAGCGAAAACCATAGCCCTCGTTTTTTCCTCAGTTCCCCCCTGCTGAACAGTAAACTGATAAACAAATAGAATCCCTATAGTGATTATCAGGCCTTGAACAATGCTTATTCCGAGCTCATTTATACTCAAAAAAGTGTCACCCATAGCTCTAGGAGGTCGCTTCATCGTATCCTTTTCAATAGGTTCATTTTCATATACAATCGAGCAGGTGGGCCCCATGACCAATTCGAGGAAGATCACATGCACAGGGCTAAAAATCTGCGGAAATACCCAGCCTAAAAACAAAGGTAGTGATACGGTCAAAATAATGGGGATATGAATAGAAATGATGTATTGAACCGCCTTCTTGATGTTTGCGTAAATCCTTCTTCCGGCCGCTATACCAATGATTAACTTTTGTAGATCGTCATTTGTGATAATCAATGCCGCGGCTGATTTTGCTATTTCAGTACCTTTATTGCCCATAGCAACGCCAATGTGGGCTGCTTTTAAGGCTGGACCATCATTTACTCCATCACCAAGCATCGCCACAACCTCGCCTTTCTTTTTCAGGGCATTTACAACGGCTAATTTAGCATCCGGGAACATTCTGGTAAATAAAGTTGTTTGCTCCGCTATCGCCATAATTTCAGCCTCGGATCTATTTACGATTTCACTGCCATTGATCGGCGGAGTCAAAATACAAATTCCGGCCTGAGCCGCTATTGCTTTAGTCGTATCGGCATTGTCGCCAGTAATTACTTTGACTTTAATCCCGGCATCATAAATATCTTGAAACACTTCCTGAATACCTTTTTTGGGAGGATCATAAAATACGGTCAACCCTAAAAATTGGAACTCAAAATCCTGTTGCTTCGCGGGGAAATTATTGCCTTCGAATTTCGCTTTCCCCACACCCAATAGACGAAAGCCCTGCTCTCCATAGGATTTAACAATAGCTCTAATTTTATCTTTCTCACTATCGGGCAGCTTGGATACACTAAGTATAGCCTCCGGTGCCCCTTTGGCAGCAATAATCCGATCTTTTCCTGTATTTTCGAAAAGATGGGTCATCATCGGCGGTTTACCATCTAAAGGATATTCATGAAATAATGCATATTCCCTTCTGAGGTCCTGCTTTTGCGTTTTTTCATATATTTTATGCAACGTAATTTCCATGGGGTCAAAAGGCACAGGCTCACTGCTCCACATCGCATAATCGATAAGCTCTCTTAAATCGGATTTATCAAACCTTTCCTGATCATAAGATGAATCCGTAGCATAATTATAGAGGTATTTCAATTGCATGGAATTCTCTGTAATGGTCCCGGTCTTATCTGTGCAAATCACCGTTGTACTACCCAAAGTTTCAACAATACTGCTTCTTTTGATTATAATCCCCTCCCGCATGAGTTTCCATGCGCCAAGCGCCATAAAAGTCGTAAACGCAACAGGAATCTCTTCCGGCAATACAGACATGGCCAAAGTAAGTCCATTGAGCAAGCTCGCCACTAAATTACCACTGTCAATAAAACTGTATAGACATACGATTAAAAAAATTAGGATACCGACAATGGCCATTGCTTTTACAAACTTTTGGATTTGCACCTGCAATGGTGAAATTTCTTCCTTGATATTTTTTATCGATTCACCTATTTTCCCAACACGGGTCTCTTTACCGATTTCGGTAACTTCAAACACAGCCAGGCCTGAGACCGTAACCGTCCCGCCGTAGACCAGATTATCTTCAGATTTACTGTCCTTAAAGACGGAAAAACTCTCCCCCGTCAACGAAGATTCATTGACAGAAAAATCATTACTATGTAGAATACGACCATCAGCGTTTATAATTCGACCTTCCTCTGTAATACAGAGATCCCCCACAACAATCTCATGTGTTGGAATTTCACTAACCTTCCCATTTCGAATCACGGTGCTTAATGGTTCATTCAGCTTTTCCAATTCTTCCAGCGCTTTTTTGCTACGATTATCCTGATAAAAAGAAATTGCCGTAACAGCAACAATAGCGACAAACATAAATACAGCCTCTCCGTAATTCCCCACAAAAACATAAATCATCGAGATGATAATCAACAGAATCAGCATAGGCTCCTTCAAAATATCCACAAGCAGTTCAAACCATGTATTCTTGTGATTATCGCTCAATTGATTCCAACCATATTTAGCGCGAGAGGCATTAACCTCAGCTGCGGAAAGACCTTTCAGATTATAGGGAATATTATATGACATATCGAATGAACTAGGTTACCTAAATATAATGAATAATTCTTGTATCCAGGAGTTAAATCATCTGTCGACGATCATCTCCTTCACATGTAACATCATGTTACAATCTTTTATTTACAGCTTTTACTTTTTGTAAAAAAGAAAGGCTACATGACTTACCAGCAACATATTAGCATAAAATTTACCTTCTAATACTTTTCTTTTATTGCATATTTCTATTACAATGATATATTTGCGCAGAAATTCATTTGGGGACTTTGAATTTTATATTAGCCAAAAGCAATTTTACGATCATTTTTCCAATAATGCCAAGACAGCTTCTTGCTATTGAAGTCCTTCTTTGCTACCTATGTTTTCAGATCATGTAAAACACAAAGAGAAGCTGGAAACTAAACATATTGTTAAAATATTTCTGTACCTATCGTTAGATATGGAATAGCATCTAAACTTGTTGTGGCCTCCATAATAGTATATTAATAATAAAAACAAGATGGTCATCTTAATTGCAGAAGATAATGAGTTGATATTACGGACAGTTCAATACAAACTGATCAAGGCAGGTCACGAGGTTATCACTACCACCAATGGAAAAGATGCAATTGAAAAGCTCAATACAATGGATCTAGATCTGATCATTACCGACATTATGATGCCATTTGCTTCGGGGATAGAAGTCCTTTCTTCCATAAAAAAGCTCGAGAAAAAAATCCCCGTTATTGTACTTTCCAACATGGGACAAGAGGAAGTCGTCATTGAAGCCTTTGACCTTGGCGCTTCAGATTTTATGGTGAAGCCGTTTAGCCCAGAAGAACTCCTGTTGCGGGTCAAACGACTGACGAGCAACAACATTTCAGCTAGAGCCATCCCAGATCGCTTGTAGCGAAGAACAGGCAGTTTTCTTTCCTTGAGCGTGCTTTCAATTGACTAAATCCATTTCTTCAATAATTTAAAAACTTTGCTCTTTTTAGCATAGGGTGGATAAATCAACGTAGAAACTGAAAATTTAGATTGAAACATGACAGCCCTTTCATGTGAAAATGCCTTAAAGCCAAACTGCCCATGACAACTGCCCATGCCACTGCCATTGACACCACCAAAAGGCAAATGCGGGTTGGAAACGTGAATCAAAACATCATTCACACAAGCCCCTCCTGAGGACACCTGTTTCAGGATATATTGAATATTAGATTTGTTATTGCTAAATACATACAAAGCTAAAGGTTTTTCAGCACGATTAATGAGTGCTAGCGCCTCTTCTTGGTCTTGATAGGTTACTACGGGAAGTATAGGACCAAATATTTCTTCCTGCATAATTGGATTGTCAGCCTTTACATCGATCAACAATGCCGGACTTAATGTCAGATCGTCGGCCAACAGTCCCCCTTCAAGTAGTTTTGCTCCGCATGCTGTTGCCTTTGCGATTAATGAAACAAGACGACTAGCGTGCTTTTGGTTAATGATCTTTGCATAAACTGTTCGATCCAGCTGCCCATCTTCCGTAAAAAACATACTTTTAATCGCCTTTAGATAATAGTCTACAAATTCATCCCGTTTATCTTTAGGCAAAAGAACATAATCTGGCGCAATGCAGGTTTGCCCTGCATTGATTAATTTTCCCCAAGCAACTTTATGGGCAGTCATTTCCAAATCTGCTGTCTCATCTAATATAACGGGTGATTTTCCTCCAAGCTCCAAGGTTACAGAACTGAGATTGCGGGAGGCAGCCTGCATAACAAGTTTACCTACTGCTGGACTCCCGGTGAAGAAAATATGATCAAAGGGAAGTGCTAATAGTGCTTCGGAAACAGGCTGTTCACCTGCAATACAGGCCACTTCCCGTTGGTCAAATCCTTTGGTCAAGATCTCCCCAATAACTGCAGACGTGAATGGACTATGTTCTGAGGGCTTTAAAATCACACAATTGCCCGCTGCAATAGCTGAAATCAAAGGGCTCATTGTGAGCTGAAAAGGGTAGTTCCAAGGCGATATAATAAGCGCCGTACCCTTAGGTTGGTAGGTAATTGTACTTTTAGCAAGAAAATTGGTCATCGAGCGGCCAACCTGTTTAGGCTTCATCCATTTTCGTAAATGTCGTATTGCAAATGCTATTTCACCGTAAATAAACAATACTTCACTTATGGCGGCTTCACTTCGCGACTTCCGTAAATCTTTTTCGAGCGCCGCATAGATTAAATCCTCATGACTTTCAATAAGCGCCTTTAGCTTGTAAAGTTTCTTTATACGTTCCTCTGCACTGCTAGACCGTAATTCATATTTAAAAAGCTGCTGCTGTTTAAATATGAAACCTATCTGATCCGTTAACGTCTCTTTGTTCATACCAATTGAAGATCAATATTATTATTTTTTTGATGGCATATTATTGATCCATTGGCGAATCAGATCCACACCTTCTTTATGTATTATACTTCTGGCCAACTCCGGCATCGCTGTACCGGGTTCCACACTGTTCATCCGATAAAGCAGGATAGAATGCTTGGCATCTCCGGGAAATACATCAAAATCCAAGCCACCTGCTCCACCTCCAGCTGAAACAGGAGCTTTACCAATACCAAGGTGGGCAGGAATTTTCACATCATAATCCAGGAAAAGCCCTGTATTGTAAGCGTCTCCCCTTTGGTATGGCAATGCCCACAATTCACATCTAAATAGGCTCTTGCCCGTTGTTCCAAACTGAATCTGTTTTCATCGGTCCATATAGGCAATTGCGGTACATTCTTTAGCTCAGGCATATTGATCACCCGGCCAAGGGAAAGCCATTTGGCTAGTTGGTTGATTGAATCACCTAATCGCACAAAATTGAGGTTTCGGGCTTTAGCACACCTTGATTTGAACAATACCTTAGAATATAGGGGTGGATTTATTTTTAGATTATCCTAAAAAAAGGACACTAAAAAAGAAGCAGTTACAAATCATTTATTGTTTGTCAAAATATCAAAAAAATCTTTGGCAAACTATTTGTTTGAACAGCGAAAGCTTTCTAATCGGAAGCACACAACTTATATTTTTTTAAATTATCATGAAAAAAGTAATTCTACCTTTTCTAACACTTTTTACGCTACTATTTGTTGCTCATCAGCAAGCAAACGCACAAACTCCCTATCGGACAGCCATTGGTCTTGGAATAGACGTCGGCGATGGTCAAACATTATTCGGTCCACAGATAAAACACAATTTTGGTGGAAATGACGCTGGAAATGCACAAGTATTATTTGGAGACAATATTACTGTTATCGGCGTAGATTATTCATACAACAAACGTATTCCTGGATCTCGAGGTCTTTCATGGTACATTGGTGTTGGTCCACAAGTATCATTTATTGATTATGGTAAATGGCACGACGACTGGTATGACGACTACCATTGGAAAGATGGAAAAACACATACTGATTTTGCGATCCGTCCAGCTTTGGGTCTAGAGTTCAAAATACCTTCTGCACCATTGGCCATGCATTTCGACTGGAAACCTTGGTGGAATCTTTCTCATGGTTCTAATTTCGAGCCATCGCGTTTTTCTTTAGGATTTAAATTCGTTTTGAAATAGCATAACGCGGATATAAATAACAAAAATCCTGCTCATCATCGGTGTGGCAGGATTTTTTGTTTTCACCATTAAGGTGTTTTTATCTTTACACCAACAAAGTATGTCCTTGGCATGTTGGGGCCATAAATGTAATTGCTATCGCGATTTTTCCCGATATCAAAATCAGTTTGATATGCGTTAAAAATATTTTTTACCCCTGCATAAAGTTCAATGATATTTTTGTATTTCGGTAAGTTAAATGCATAAGCTACTTTACTATTGAGCTCCGAAAAGGCTCTTGTCCGTACCATTTGATCGTCAGGAAAATTATCTGCTCCCCCGACATGGGCAATACGCATATTTCCCGTATAAACATAGTTTAAATTGATTGTCCAGGGTTTACTTGCTGTAATATTGAGGTTGGCAAAACCATATTCGTTGGGTGTCCGCAAAAATGATCGAATTGGAGCTACTCCTTCCAAATACGACACCGGACTATCATACTTGCTTTGCTGCACTGTCAATCCAGTTTCCAACTGAATCTTCTTAGCATAATTTGCACGTAATTCCAATGTTCCTCCGGCTACTGTTGCATTGTTTCCATTTCGCTTTTCAAAAATCTTTCCAAAATTATCTGCACCGATTTCCTCTAGTACAAATGCATTATTCAGATGCGTATAAAATCCTTCCAAGGTGAAGCCTGCTATCCACGTTTCAGTTGCTTTGTCGTAGTTTATCGAACCACTCAGGCTTTTTGAACGCTCCTCCCTTAAATCAGGAGATAACTGTACACGCGATACGCCGCCACCAGCAAATGCGATATGCAGGTCGGTGTCAAATGCCTGTGGCGCTCTAAAGCCGGTTCCATAGCTTAATCGAAATTGTGTTGTAGGGGCATACTTATAAAGGAGTGCTATTCGCGGACTGACAACAACTTTATGCAATAAATTATGTTTGTCAACCCGAACACCCGACAATACATTAAACTTAGCAGCCAAATCCCAATCACTTTGAAAGAAGCTTCCCCAATCTTTGGTATGCTGATCCACGAGATAATTATAACTCGGAATTTCGTCATAAACTTTGTCAGAAACATACTCCGATCCAATGGTCAATACATTACGACCATTAAAGAAATTGCGGATCTCATGATTCAATTGAAAACCTCCCTGAAGTGTTGTTGTTTTAGAATCCCCATAAGGTGGATGCTTGAGATGGTTTTCAATCGCCTCAGGATCATCTGGAAATACGCCGGTATAATGTTTTCTATTGGTATTTTGAAAAGCAGTATAGACGATGAATGCCGATTTATCTTGATTGAAGTTAATCTGATAATCAGTGCTTCCCATCCAAATTTTATGATGTCGCTCTTCTGACTGCTGTGTTAAATACGCAGGTTTATCGGTCATTTCACCACCGAACCGATATTCATTCAGGTTGCTTAAGGAGACTTCTAATTTTTGATTATCTGAAAACTGATAGAATGAATTAATTCCTAAAGAGGTATTTTCAATTTTGGGCATTTCAGAAAAATTATCACCATTTGCATCGTAGAAACCACGATCCCGCTTGTTAAAGAAGAATGAAGTTCCGGCATTCCCTTTCTCGTTGACCAATGTTGCATTACCCACGAGGTTAAAATCATTTGTCCCCCCACCTATACGCTGATAGAAAGAATTGATTTCATAGCTGTTTGCCCGTGGGAGCTTTGTAATCACATTCACCGTTCCGCCAATTGCGCTTGAACCATACAATGAAGAGCCACCCCCGCGAACGACTTCAATTTTTTCAATCATATTGACCGGTAGTTGCTCCATACCATAGAGTCCCATCAACGGACTGAAAATTGGCCGACCGTTAATCAGAATCTGTGAATAACCACCCTGAAGTCCATTCATCCGCAATTGCGTATAGTTACAGGTCTGACAGTCTGTTTCTACGCGCAATCCGGGTTGAAACTTCAAACCCTCCGAAAGATTACACACTTGTAGATTGTCCAAAGTCTTGCTATCTAAAACATTTACCATTACAGGACTCTCTGTTTTGCGTTTAAATGTTTTGGTACCCGTTACCACAATTTCATCCAGTAAAAGTTCAGCCCCATCTAACTGAATATCTTTGGTCAATACCCCTGGACAGACTTTTACTGAATCACGGAATTCCTTAAATCCAATGTGTTTTACTTCCACTTCCCAGATACCATGGGGGATACTTTCAACGATATACCTTCCCGAATTGTTCGACTTGGTACCTATCTGTAATTTTGGAATAACAACGGATGCTGCTCCTAACGGCACACCATTCTTATCGTAAACCTTACCAGTAATCTTACCTGTTTGTCCAAAGGAAATAAATCCTGTAAGCACCATGGCTATTGTCAAATGAGCACTGTACCCTTTCATCATGTTTTGCTTTTTTATATTTATAAATTTAGATTAGCAAATCTAACAAGTTAGATTAGACTAACAAAATAATTACAACATAATTATTAGACACGGCTAATATTTAATAAATTTGTCTTATGATTTCACAGACCGAAGAGAATTACTTAAAAGCATTGTATAACCTCACTTACCTAAAGGGTGATGCGAATGTCAATGAAATAAGTAAAAGGCTCGACATCAAGATGCCCACAGTAAATAGTATGATGAAAAAACTAGCCGACAAAGGTTTCGTTCATTATGAAAGCTATAAACCATTGCGGCTAACTGAAGAAGGAAAGAAAGAAGCCGCCCTTATTATCCGGAAACATCGACTTACTGAAATGTATCTGGTTGAGAAAATGGAGTTTGCCTGGGATGAAGTCCATCAAATTGCTGAACAGATTGAGCATATACATTCGCCCGAATTTTTCAGTAAAATGGATGAGTTATTGGGTTATCCGACGGTGGATCCCCATGGGTCGCCAATTCCCGATTCTAATGGGGTTATGCCTTTGGAAAACTATGTGTTTCTAAATAGTTGTAAAGAAGGTGATATAGTTACATTAATGGCGGTCCAGCCATCTTCTAAGGAGCTTTTACAATATTTGACAGCGAAAAATCTCGAGCTCGGTACGACTTTAACAATCAAATCAATAGAACCGTTTGATGCTAGCATCACAGTGGAATACAAAGACAGGCCAATAGAAGTCCTAAGCAGCAAAGTCACCGCAACACTACTTGTACGCCTTATCGCCTAAACTAGGAGAGAATGAGATCAAAATGTTATTTTTTGAAATGAAATCTACTGTTATTTCTCTTTGTTAAGAAAACAATTGTTAGACACAACTAATAACAAAAAGTAAATCTTTAAAATGCTAAACCCGGAGAATCTATAGAAATACGATAAATTATCAGTCTCTACAGTTCAACTATCAATTTGTAAAAATTGAGCGTTTATTCTTCAATTTGATACTTGATCGGTTGCCCGGTAGCAATCTCCCGTTCCAATATCTGTTCCGGAGAAAGATGTTCCAAAAACATAATCAGCGCCCTTAAGCTATTGCCGTGCGCAACAACGAGTACATTTTTACCTTCTTTCAGTTTGGGCGCTATAAAACGTTCATAATATGGAATAACACGTTCGTATGTATCTTTAAGGCTCTCACCTCCAGGCGGAGGCACATCAAAAGATCTGCGCCAGATATGCACTTGTTCAGCACCATATTTTTCGGCTGTTTCGGCCTTATTCAAGCCCTCAAGCTTTCCATAACCTCGTTCATTCAAAGCAGCGTCTATAACAATGGGGATGTGAGGATCGCCCATTTCATGCAAAATAATCCTTAACGTATGCTGCGCTCTTATAAGTGTCGAGGTATATGCTATATCAATTGGTTCATTTGCCAAAGCCAGTCCTGCCTGTCGAGCTTCCTCTTGTCCCAATTCAGTAATATCAACATCTTGCCATCCCGTAAAGCGATTTTCTAAATTCCATTGCGACTGTCCATGCCGGACTAAAAAAAGTTTTGCCATTATTTATCCAAAGTTTTTCTAAACGGTCTCTCACTACGCACCCAACATCATATATAATAGCGATACATTCTATTTTGTTTTATTTATACCACTTAGTCCTTGTCTAATCATCTAAACCTGGGATCGAAGTACTTCAATATCAAACGACAGATCCCTTAGTTAAAACAATATACTGACATATTCAGTTCCCCTATTATTTGTATAAGCTTATCGGTTATATCTGGGAACAGCAACTAATTTTACGGTGAAAATTATCCTAATTCTCAAAAAAAGAAAAAAAAATAAACACTTGTAAATCAACAAAATAAAACAGAATAAATTATTTAACATATTTTAATTCTACAACATGTAGAATATATTCTATATTTGTAGTATGAATAAATTATCAGCTACGGAAGAACAATTGATGGGCTACATCTGGGACATGAAAAAAGCTTTTATGAAAGATCTTATGGAAGCGTATTCTGAACCTAAACCGGCGCCAACAACTGTTGCTACATTATTGAAGAGAATGACTGAAAAGGGAGCGATATCTTATGTGCTTTATGGAAATTCGAGAGAGTATTATCCACTAATTGATAAAGACAGCTATTATTTAGCACATGTAAATGATATCGTAGAAAGCTACTTCGACAATTCAGCATTAAAATTTGCTTCTTTTTTCACTAAACAATCTCAGCTGAGCAAAGAGCAATTGGAGGAACTGAAAAATATAATTGATTCCGAAATTAAAAACAAAGAGACATGATGCTATATATTGGAAAACTGATAGCCTGTTCGGGTTTACTCTATCTTATTTATTGGTCAATACTACGCAACCAAAAACTACTGCTATTCAACCGTTTTTATTTACTCGGGATTATCCCCCTATCTGTCGTCATTCCATTGTTGCAGATCGTTGTCCCATTTGATATTTTCAACTTCCTGAACGACAGAAACAGTGATGTTACCCCTGCGGGGCCGATCATTAAACAGCCCGCAACAGATTCAGCGCTCTTCAATAATTATCACGTCGATTGGTACGACGTCGCTCTGCTGATTTATGTAATTGTCACCATTGCATTACTTCTGAAACAAGTATGGTTATACCGCAAATTCCTATATTATATCCGCAGTGCCACACCAACCCATGAACAGTCCATTTATTGTATACATGGTTTAAAAACACCCTTTTCCTTTTTTCAAAAAATTTATGTTCCCAAAGATGCCTATCAACAGGGCGGTATTGATCAGTCAATTATAACTCACGAACGGGCCCATGCCAATCAACGCCATTCGATGGATGTACTTTTCATACAGATTTTGGGTATATTTTTGTGGTTCAATCCCTTCATTTATCTCATTCAGAAATCGATCCGACAAACTCATGAATACCTTGCAGATAATGCCGTAGTCAAGATTCATGAAAAGTTAAGATACCAACATTTGATTATCGAGTGGAGCATGTCCACCCCTGATATAAACACATTACCGGCCAGTAATTTTAATTTCTTAACAACAAAAAAACGATTAATTATGTTACAAAAAAGAACAACACGAAGTAAACTCTTGCTAATGCCCGGGCTTACTTTATTACTGACAGTAGCGATATCTACATTGTTTTCAACACATGTGGAAGCACAGAAAACAACGCCGACCACGACAAAAAAAGCAGAGGCTGCCAACACCGCAATAACGCCGCCTGCATCAAAGCAACCGGCCGCTCCTAAAACTAGTGGAAGATCTCCTAAATCACCGACAAAAGAAATGGTTCCGCCAATGATATCCCAGCGCAGGTCTTCTTCCCAACAAGAAGGTAATGTACGTTTCCCGGAACCTCGGAAAAGACCTGCCCCACCTCAAAAATCACCCAAAATAATCGAGGAAGTAAGTGTTGAAGAGGTCAAATTTCCGGAACCTAAAAAAAAATCTACCCCATCAAAAAAAACTTCAGCGATAATTGAAGAAGTGCAAGTAGCGCCTAAAATTGAGGAAGTAAGGGTCGAAGATATTCAACTGCGTCAACCTAAGCGGATCAACCTTTCCGCCAATGCCACTGTCAGTTCAAATCAAGATCAAAAAGATATTCAAGTTAAGGAGGAAACGCCCGCAAAGATCGTCCTTAAAATGAAACCCGAAGTGGAAGTAAAATCTGTAAATAAAAAATAGATAGCAGAATTTTTCGGAATACAATAAGAGGAATACAATTCCTCTTATTGCGATATGTCTCCCCCTCACAATTACTCACCTATAAACCAGAATGTTGTTTAGATCATTCAAAATTTAATGTACCAACTCTTCTTATAGCTATTGATATAATCTAAAATCAAGTTAAAAACAAACATCAGTATTTTCCAAAATATAATTAAGGATTGGATTCGGGTTTAAAAAACGATAAATTCTACTATAGTTTATTTTTAAAGCAATCGTTTGCGTAAAAAAATTGTATAAAAACCAAATAACAAATCGGTAACATTGTAGAAGAGTACCAGTAGTATACCAACAATATACTTCTAGTATACTTGTTGTATTCATCTGCGATCATTAAGATAATACTGCTACTATACGGTATGATACCCAATTATTAAATTCTGATCAGGAGGAATTTGGTTTTAAATACAAGTTTAAATTATGGAGGCATGTAAAAATGATGAGTTGGCCTTACTGCGCGCTCTTAAGTCAAGCAATCATAAGGCATTTGAGGTGCTCTACTACCGCTATAGCCCTAGACTTTACCGTCATATACTTAACCTAGTCAAAATACCTGCCTGTGCAGAAGAAATCCTTCAGGATGTATTTCAGAAATTATGGGAGAGGCGCGGTGAAATAGACCCTGACAAGTCCTTTCAATCTTATCTCTTCACTATTGCTAAACACCTCGTGTATGATTTCTTTCATAAAGAGATCAAAAATCGAAATCTTAAAGAGTTAATTATTTCCATTTCAACATCAGACTATTCCCACATTGAGGAGGAATATGCGTACAAAGAGTCTAAAAAAATTGTCAATCAAGCCATTGAAAACTTATCTCCAAAACGCAAACTCATTTATACCTTATGCAAAATCGAGGGGAAAACCTATGAGGAGGTCAGTAGTTCCTTAGGTATCTCCACTTCTACGATCAGTGACCATATCGTGAAGGCTACAAAACAGATTCAGAGCTTCTGTTTGAGCAAGGAAATTACACCGTCCCTGTTAATTGCTCTTATCAGTGCCGTATTAAATCAAAAATAAGACACTCGCTGTTTCTATCGACAAACAGGTCACTTCCATAGGTATTCAAACAGCCCTTTTTAAACCCTTTTAATTTTTTTACTTTTTTTTAAAATCAGAGCAGAGGACAGGCTCTAATTTTCCGTATTATATATAAATAGCCAATCAGTGAAAGATTCAAAACATATAAAACTATTATTTGAAAGATATCTCAATAACCACGCTTCAAGAGAAGAGACGGCGGAGCTATTTCAATATTTCCAGGATACGAATAACAAGGAGGCGCTTGAACAGATGATCGAGAACCAACTTGAATCTCGAGATAAGGAAGAACTTATAGACAAGATGATTTTAGACCGTGTTTTTGGTAAAATTGATCTTGACACCGAACCACAAAATATCACAAGTCCTACATGGTATAAAATTACAGGCGTTGCAGCTGCCATCATACTGATTATCTCTATCTCTTATTTATTTCTTAACCGCAGCACATATAATGATCATACAGCAACCATTATCGAACCTGGTCGCGATAAAGCAACACTTGTGCTTTCTTCTGGTAAAACGATCGTACTGGAGGATGTTGCGAATGGAAAATTAACGGAAGAGCTCGGCACAACAATTGAAAAAACAGAAAAAGGCGGAATTAATTATAAAATTGAGGGAAATACCGATGTACGCATCGCCATGAATCTTTTGAATGTACCAAAGGGCGGACAATTTCAGATAACCCTTTCTGATGGCACAAAAGTTTGGCTGAACTCAAATTCCAGTCTCAAATATCCAAGTGCATTTTCAGCCTCCGAACGCCGTGTAGAACTAAAGGGTGAAGCCTATTTTGAAGTCTCAAAAAATAAACAAAAACCATTTATTGTCGAAACTTCGCTTCAAAAGGTCGAAGTCTTAGGGACTAAATTCAATATCAATGCCTACGATGATGAATCTTCCACACAGACATCACTTGCAGAAGGATCTGTAAGAGTGAGTTGCAAAAACAATACAACCTTACTAAAACCAGGACAACAATCTACGTTAACGGATCAAAATATCGCAGTAAGATCAATAAACCTGGATCAAGTATTAGATTGGAAAAATGGTGATTTCAACTTTTCCAATAACAACTTAAAGGAAATCATGCGTAAAATTTCGCGCTGGTATAATATCGAAGTAATTTTTGAAGGTCCCATTTCACAAGAAACCTACGTCGCTCAAATTTCTAGAAAAAAACGATTAAACGATGTATTAAGAGCACTTCAGCTTTCCGGTTCCATCAAGTATAGCATACGAAACAATAAACTGTACATATCGCAATAAACTATAACACACATTAATAACCACTGATTATGAAAGAAACCAGTCCAGCCTAAACATTTCTTCCAAAAAAATAGCCGAAAATGCCTGCCAGCACTCTCGACTAATTTTTTACTTGGAAAACAAGAATTCATTTCAACATCAAACCAGTTAACCAATTTATAAATATATGCATTATTATTTATGTAGTAAGTATTGTATTGTCTTTTTTATTAAAGCTACGCGATACATCGGATCACTATGCAACACATCTATAAAAGTTGTGGTCCTTTTAACAGCATTTATCTTTTTAACACATGTCTCCTCTGCTCAAAATGTTACCCTTAAACACAAGCAGATTACATTGTCCGAAGCATTTCAAGAAATCAGAAAACAGACAAACGTCGATTTTATCATTAAGACAAGTCAACTCGACAAAGTAAGGCCTATTCAAAATATAGATATCCAGAATAAGCCACTAAATCAGGCTCTTGAAAAATTACTGGAACATCAGCCTTTGGTCTTTACAATTGACAATGGCATCATTGTGATTTCGGACCGAGAAAAAAAAACGCCCCTCGCCCCCACCGTTCAAAAAAACGGTAAGGTTGAGATCGTGGGTACAGTGAAAAATGATGGAAACAATCTTTATGGCGTTAGTGTCAAGGTTAAAGACAGCCCGTCAATCGGTACAACAACAGATGGCAATGGAAGATACATTCTTGTGGTTCCCGCAAATTCGACTCTAATATTTTCCTATGTCGGCTACGCCAACCAGGAAATTGCCATTGCCGACAAACGTCGCATTGATGTGCAGCTAAATCCCGATCAGAGCTTAAGTGAAGTTGTTGTTGTCGGTTACGGAACACAGAAAAAAACCAGTGTCGTGGGAGCATTGGAATCAGTAAAACCAGAAACCTTACGTATCCCAACTGCCAATCTCTCCAATGCATTGGGAGGAAGACTTTCGGGTGTAATCGCAGTACAACGTTCGGGCGAACCAGGTGCAGATGGGGCTAGCTTTTTCATTCGTGGTGTATCGACATTTAGCGGAGCCACCAACCCCCTGATCTTATTGGATGGTGTAGCAATCTCCAAAGGCGACCTGGACGCATTGGCACCAGAAGTTATCGAAAGCTTCTCAGTCCTCAAAGATGCTACTGCCACCGCCGTATTTGGTACTAGGGGAGCAAACGGCGTCCTAATTATCACTACAAAAACAGGTAAAGACCTTAATAAACCGCGTATTTCAGCACGTGCACAATCGCAAATCTCAAGACCTACTTCCATCCCAAAATTTGTTGATGGTGTAAGTTATATGGAGATGTTCAATGAAGCGGTTACAGGTCGCGGTACTGGTGAAATTTTATATTCCCAAGATAAAATAAACGGCACAAGATTAGGCTTGGATCCCTATGTATATCCTAATGTTGACTGGTATAATGAAATGTTTAAGTCCCATACCATCAACAACGAGCTTAATCTAAATGTGCAAGGTGGAGGCAGCAAAATAGGTTATTTCCTCAGTGCAACCGGCAACATTAGCAACGGTTTATTGCGTAAATTTGACCTCAACTCTTTTGACAATAATGTCTCTGTCAAACGGTATAGCTTTCAGAACAATATCAATGTCAACCTTACTTCAACCACCAAAATAGCTTTAAAGCTCAATGCACAACTTCGTGACTACTATGGTGCCGGTGTAGATGCTCCAAGCGTATTTGGCGACATCATGAATGCCAATCCAGTGGACTTCCCGATTATGTTTCCATTTACCGGTATTGACAGAAGAGACGTTCAATACGGAGGAAAAGCTGGTGGTACAGTCAACAATGGTTTTATCAATCCCTTTGCCCGCATGGTCAATGGCTATCAAAATGGTTTCCAAAGTACCTTATTGACTACAATTGATGGAGCTCAAAAACTTGATTTCATTACAAAAGGGCTAGAATTTAAAGCCTTGGTTTCCTTTAAAAACTGGAGCAACACAACAACAAAAAGAACCAGTGGCTACAATCAATACATGATTAACAGCTATGCACCCGATCCCGCAGGTGGATATACCTACGATCTAGTCATGGTGGGGCAGCCACAAAATCTTTCCTTGGGAACCGAAACGGGCACTAGTGGTGATCGCGAAATCTATTTCCAGCCTTCCATCGAATACAACAGAACATTTGGTAATCACACCGTATCAGGTTTATTTCTTTACAATACCACCGATTTCAATGTCAATAATCCGGCTGATCTAATCAGTTCGCTACCGCGTAGACGCCAAGGCATTACGGGACGTGCAACATATGGTTTCGCCAATAAATATCTTGCCGAAGTCAACTTTGGCTACAATGGTTCCGAAAACTTTGCCACTGGAAGTCGCTTTGGCTTCTTCCCTTCCGTTGGTTTGGGCTATGTACTCAGTAATGAAAAGTTCTTTACAGATTTATTTCCTGCTGTCAGTAATTTAAAAATTAGAGGGAGCTGGGGTAAGGTTGGTAATGATCAGATTGGCGGAGGACGTTTTCCTTATCTTTCGGACCTCAAATTGGATGGAGCTTCGTTTACAACAGGTATCGATCAGAATACGACTTATACAGGACCTACTTACTTACAATTTGCAAACCCATTGATTTCATGGGAAGTTGCAGAGAAGAAAAACATTGGTGTGGACCTCGGTATTCTTAACAATAAGTTCAATATTGTTTTCGACCTATACCAGGAAGATAGAACCAATATTTTCGTTGATCGTTCGGCAACAATCCCTAACGTATTTGGTACTGCAGGAACGAAAGTGTATGGCAATGTTGGTGAGGTAAGAAATAGGGGATTTGATTTCTCCCTAGAATGGAACAAAAGTGAAAAAGATTGGGGAATATCTATGCGTGGAACCTTTACATATGCGCATAACACCGTACTGAAAAATAATGAACCAGCCTTTACCAAATACCGCAACCTCTCGCAAATTGGGTATTCTATTGGCACAAACCTAGGCTATCTTGCAGAGCGCTTATTTATTGATCAAGCGGAAATAGATAACAGTCCATTACAACAGCTAGGGGGTTTTGTCGCTCCCGGAGACATCAAATATAAAGATCTAACCAATGATATCGATGGCTTAAATCTAATCAATAGCGATGATAGAGTTCGAATGGGTTATCCAACAACACCTGAAATTGTCTATGGTTTGAGTACTTCCATCAATTACAAAAAGTTTGATTTTTCTTTCCTCCTACAGGGAGTTGATAGAACTTCTTTTATGATCAGTGGTTTCCATCCATTTGGAAATCAAGGTGTGCGCAATGTATTGCAGTTTATTGCCGAGGACCGCTGGAGTCCTGAAAACCCTAACATATTTGCAGCCTATCCACGACTGAGCAAATTGGACAATCTCAACAATACTGAAGCTTCTTCTTATTGGCTGAGAAATGGGGCATTCCTAAAACTCAGAAGTGCTGAGATTGGATATTCGCACAAATTTGCACGCATTTTTCTAAGTGGTTATAATCTATTGACCTTCTCTAAGTTCAAACTTTGGGATCCTGAACAAGGTGGAGGCAATGGTTTGGGATATCCGACACAGCAAGTATTCAATCTCGGAGTCCAACTTCGTTTCAATTAAAACAACTTCGAGATTAAAACTATCAATAGAATTTTAAAATGATTTATCAGATGAAAAGAAAATATATAGGCTACCTTGCATTATTCGCATGCGCGACTTTTTTGACCACCACTTCCTGCAGTAAATTCTTGGATATCGTCCCTGATGAACGTCCTTCGGAAGCAGACGCCTTTCGTGATCCAAATTCAGCCAAAGGTTATTTATATTCCTGCTATGCGTGGATTCCAAATTCTCGGGTAGGTACCTCTTCCATTGATTTGATGACTTCCGACGAAGTAACAACTGCTTTTGAACATGAAACCTTTGCCCGATTTCCCCGTGGACAATATACAGCCTCAAGTCCTGTCATTTCCTACTGGGATAACCTCTACAAAGGAATACGACAATGCTATATCCTAATTCGCAATGTAGATAAAGTTCCCGGGATAGATCCACAGGAGGCGGCACAATATAAAGCTGAAGCCAACTTCCTGATCGGCTTCTATCATTTCCTATTAGTCCGCATGTACGGCCCAGTTGTTATTGCAGACCAAGAGTTTGATGTCAACGCACCTTCTTCAGCGTATCCCAAACGTTCGACTTATGATGCTTGTGTGGATTTTATTATCAAAAAGCTGGATGAGACAGCTGGACAGTTACCTGCTCTTCGAGCCGCGGATGAATGGGGTCGTGCTTCCTCGGTTATTGCCAAGGCGCTAAAGGCTAGAGTATTGCTTTACGCAGCTTCACCGCTCTTTAATGGTGGTGGAGGTGAAAAACAGAGCTTCTATGCCGATTTCAAAAACTTGGATGGCACAGCGTTGATCAGTACAACCTTCGACAAAGAAAAATGGCGTCGTGCAGCTCTAGCGGCTAAAGAAGCCATTGATGCAGCTGAACAAAGTGGAGCTTCGCTGTATAAAAACAGTACCTACAATACTGCACTACCAGCCAATCCTATTGAAAAGGACTTACGCCTTACTTTTATTGACAAAGCCAATACAAAAGAAGTGATTTGGGCGGAAACACGTCGGGAAGGTCTTTACGATTTCCAAAATAAATCTACTCCATTTCTCAGTGGCGCACAAGGCGAGTCCTATAACGGTGTATCCCCAACCCTCACCCTGATAGAATCCTTTTATAGTAAAAATGGTTTACCGATTGACAAAGATCCCAATTACGACTATAATGGACGATACGGTGTAACAAATACGCCAAATGGCAATACATTATCGTTAAATCTAAACAGAGAACCACGCTTTAATGCCTGGATTGCCTATCACAACAGCTACTATGAAGTGGTTAGGGGGAGTGCCAATCAAATCCTTGTTCAGTTTAGGAAAAATGACAATTGCGGTATCCAAGGACGGTCTAATAACTACTCTCCAACAGGATATCTCAACAAAAAAGGTATTGCACCTGAATTGAACCAAAGCAGACTGCAGGTCTCCGTCAATTATCCATGGCCGGTGATACGTCTAGCAGAACTGTACCTGAACTACGCGGAAGCGCTAATCGAATATGGTCAGGATCTGAATACTGCCAAACAATATATTGACCGCGTTCGGGTCCGTGCGGGCATTCCAACCATTGATGTCGCATGGGCTCCAATTGGCGGCGCAAATAATCAGGCAACACTACGTTCCATCGTCAGACAAGAACGTACCATTGAACTTTACTTGGAAGGCCATCGCTTCTGGGATTTAAGACGTTGGATGATCGCTGATCAATACCTCAACCAACAGGCGAAAGGAATGAATATACAAGGAGCTACCGATACAGAGTTTTTCAAAATAACAACGGTCGTTTTTCCACGTAGTTTTAGTCAGCGTAACTATTTAATGCCTATACCACAGGAAGAGATCAATAAAAACGAGGAATTGGTACAAAATCCCGGTTATTAATTAATTTAATGAATTGCACAAGATGAAATACAATATCGGAATATTCGCTCTACTCTTTTTAGCAATAGCGTGTAAAAAAGAAGAAATAAAAATGACCAAACCACCACAACTGGTTTCGGTTGAAGCAGAACCACGTATTGGCGGGACTCTCCTGAAATGGAAACTTCCTTCAGACAACAATTATCTTTATGGACAGATTACATATAAAAAAGCGGGATCAAAAGATCCCGATAAAATCTATAAAATCAATATAAGTTCTTTTGCCGACACGATACGTATAGATGGGCTGATCAATAAATATGAATATGTCTTCAACGTCCAATTGTTCAATCAAGACAAGAAAACAAGCATTGGCGGAGATATCATAAGCAGCAATAGTGTTAGGCCAATCGTCAGGCCTTCGGAAGTGACCTATTTCCCGAACGAGTTAACTAAAATACAGGTGACCGATAATATGGTAGAAACCTATACACAGGAAAGCAGTGAGGGCCCAAAAAAGAATTTATTTGACGGCGATAAAAATACATATTGGCATACAGCATGGTCAGCAAATACAGCCCCGCTTCCGCACTGGATCCAACTCAATTTCCCTCAGGAAGAAGAGATTGGCGCCATAAAATACTTCTTCAGACAAAACAATAGCGATGAAGGCGGGCGTCCGAAACAATGGGGAATAGAAATAAGTTCAGACGGAAAGCAGTGGACCAGAGTTTTTACATCAAAAGATAATCTTCCCACATCAAATGTTGCTGAAGAGCAAAGTTTGGCTTTTGATAAAAACTATAAGTCCAAATTTTTCCGGCTAATGATCCTTAAAAACGGTGGAAAAAGTTATACCCATCTAGGGGAAATGAATGTCTACCGGATGCGCTCTTCTATCATTGACAAAGAAAAAGAAGCGGAAGATAACTATTGATCGTCATCACAAAGAGTGTTTTCTAATCATCACTGGTGCTCAAAAGAGCATGAAGACGGAGGTAGAAATACCTCCGTTTTATTTTTTTCATCGGTATATCATCCATATTCGAGCAAGCTCCAAAAGGGTACGACGTCAAATTCCCGCTATAGCATAAGCCTATTCGACGAGGCTATCCTCAGCAAAAAATAAAAAACTTTTTTATTACCTTAGATAAATAAATCGAACAAGAAAACAACTTGTTTTTTCATTAACTATAGTTCACATATATGAAATTATATGCCTTTGTTTTGGGAGTAAGCTTACTTCCGGCCGTAGGATTATGTCAAAAGACCGTTACCCCTGGTAGCAGCGATATCAATACCAACTATATCAAACCAGAAAAATCACTGTATACGGTATATTATGTTAAAGATAATACCTGGGACAAACAAGGATCATTGACCTACGATATCGTAGCGGCCAACAATCAGCTGACCTTAACCAATACCTATGTTCCGAAAGACAATGCCTGGACTTCGATCCGCACGACGATTGCCGACGCAAAAACACTTCGGTCCATCAGCTACTCGAGCGATGGCAAGGAAACAAAAGTAAACCTCAACTTTGCAGAAACAATTACAGGTAATTATTATTCGAAGAAAACTAAAAAGGAAAAAAAGATCAACTTACAGCCAACTAGACCTTTTGTAGATTTTAACTGGACAGATCATCTGATTTCAACTCTACCTTTAGATCTAGGGTATAAAGCGCGCATCCCGCAATTTTATTACAATAGTGATTCGGACATTTTTGTCGAAGACTATACCATCAAAGAAGTAAAAAGCTACAGTTATGGTTCCCCAAAAACAGGTAAGCACGACAGTTGGCTGGTTACACTTTTAGAAGAAAGTACCGGAGCCATCTACAATTATGTCATCGATAAGAAAGATCGCCGATTATGGCAAAGGGAAATGTCCATGGGAAACGGAAAGTGGGAAATTACCGTAAACGAAGAACTGGACTATCAACCTATTAAAAATAGATTCAACAAAGAACAGGCTGCCCAACAGATTTCCCAGGGGAACAGTGTTATTATCGGGACGGCTTACGCGCGGTCTAGCTCCGGAAAAAAACTTGGCGGACTCGTGAATACAGCCAAAAAGCAATATGCTCCAAAAGGTACAGAAATTACGCTCTTCGCCAACTCTGCCTATTACGAAGAATGGCTGGAAGTCAATAAAAAGATCCGAAAACAGAAAAAGGTCCAAGAAGTTCCATTAGATCCCGATTTCGGCTATGCTGTTAAAAAAGCAAAAGTTTATGATGATGAGGGGCATTTCGAATTTGCAGATCTCATGCCAGGTGCATACGTGATTATGGCGAGCTTCGATTTCACCAATTCTTACAACTATTCCTATGTATCGGGCTATACGAATTATTATAACTATTGGGGTTATACAGGTTCCACGACAAATTATGGTACGGCAAGATCATCTTATGTCGACAAAGCCAATATTGAGAAACACGTTACCATCGACAAAGACGGTGAAAAGAAAGAGGTAAACTTAAAGGAAATGTAATCCTAAAAATGCCCTTAAACAAACTCGTTTAACGGCATTTTTATATTTTTGAGATCTATTCCTAAAATGAGAAGATCATCTATCCATTTACTTTTTTCGAAGTTCAATATACCGGTCTATGCTAATGGGAAAGTTATCGGCAGTACGCAGTAGAAAACAGGCAGCCGCTCCTACCCAGACCGAATAATCAAAAGTCGATTTGATCCCTAAGGACAGGGTCATTACCATCGCAAAGCTGATCAGTAGAATCCCAGCAACGAATGAAGTGAAACGCAGTTTATAGCCAATCAGCAATAGGATTGCTAAGACAACCTCTAATAATGTTGCACCGATAGCAAGTATATTACCGAAAGATTCAGGCACAAAAAAATTAAGGGTATTTGAATAGGCTACAAAATTAGCCCAATTTCCCCAGGAAACATGGGCTGCCCCCGGTGCTCCCCAGAGGCCCAAACGATCTGCCACAGCGGATAAAAATGCTGTAGACACAGCTATACGTACAAAAAGTTGACTATACATGGTATAAATTATATAAATATGGTATAAACGATATAAATCAAATGTAAGAGAACAAAAGCAGTTCAAACTTAAACCAGTTTAAGAAATTAGGCTCGATCATCCAATACCAGCGAAGTTGCGCCCTCATCTTTACAGCTGTGGTTGTGACTTCACTTCCATTCACCACTACGCACTATATTTAGTTCTTTTTGCTTTTATACTTAGACTGTCAAGCTCCTCACATTTATTACAGCCCGTTAAACCATTGCTGCTTTATACTTTCATATATCCCACCATTTCCCCTCTTTATTAGATCTATTTCGGGGTTAAAACAATAAGGCTGCCAACACATGAGTGCTGTACAGCCTTATACACCAATTAATACGAATAAGAATTTAATATCATGTGTCTACTCCATTAAGTGATGACACACTGCTATAATGACGACCTAGATGCTCAATAGTCCCAATGGAAATAATAATTATAAACAAAAAATAAGCTTCGTCATAAGATGATCTATCACAACTGCTATGGTTTAATGCTAAATCATCACAATAGCAATATCACATGCCTGCAAACCAAAGTACAATGTTATATTTCAAACAGCCCATAGAAAATGTTACTACAGCTGCAGGGTTAATTCCTGCTGTTGTTGGTTTCTAAAAATTAACACCTTCGGCTGGTCGGCGTGTACATGCTTTTTAATCGCTTGTTGCAAGTCTATTAATTGATCTATTTTCTCGCCCTGATAATTCAGCAGAACATCGCCGATACGCAAACCGCTTTTATAAAGATTATTTTTTTCATCTACTTGCAACACGAGCACCCCGGCTATTGATGGCAAGCCTGCAGCCGACTGCTCTCCCAAAGTCTCCACTGATTTAAATAAGCCCGACTTCCATGCCCATCTACTCCCCTGCTCCTTTGCTTCGGATTTGATCAACTGAGGTATTTCAGGTCTAGCGGCAAGAGTTTTAAGTCTTTTACTCGTAACTCCGAAATGCAACATGTCAAAATTTTTAAAATCCTGATCTTCCCAGTTCTTCAATCGGAAATCGCCACCTGCAGGATTCGCAAAGTTCAATTGAATAACACGACCATGTTTTTCTATGCCTTTCGCCCGATCTTTGTCTAGGTCATCCTGCCGTCCGTAAATATTATGGTCTACCTCTTCCCCCCAATACTTGACCTGTATATCCTGATGGGACTCCATCACGATATTATTACGGAAAACATCGTGACTATTCTGAAACCAGACATGTGGATGAAAACCATTGTTGATCATCACATTGTTATACACGTTGCGATAAAATCCTTCTCTTAGTTTTAGTCCCCCACTTAAACAAAGATTGTTGTAAATTTCATAGTTGGAAGATCCGTCGTCCAAATCAATATCCCAACCGTGATCACAGCGAAATCTATTATCATGAATTTTAGTTGTTTTGACTGCATCCAACAATATTAAATTGGGATGCTTCCCCGTCAGTTCATCCATCTCCTTTCGATTGGGATGCCAAAATCGGTCGCGCCCCCATGAGTTGAAGGCTCCATGATCGCTGGTTTCCAGGACTGTATTAAAAACATCATTGTAAGCTATCTCATGACCGCCCCAGGTACCATCACCTACATTAATACCTGCTCGAGGCACATTGTAAATGGTATTGTGCAAAATTCGTAAAGATTCAGCCATAGAGACCTGTACACCTGCTACTTGTTTTTCGATCAATCCAATGTCATGAATCAGATTGTCACTCGCCTCACAGTCCATGGGATAATTATCGGTTTTTGGCCCTTTGATGGTATCCATTTGGTCAAACGGAACAAATTTTTCATATCGAAATTCCGGTGAGCGTACTGCTGCTGGATCTCCTACAAAATTGATCGCTCCGGCACCGATCTGTTCAATCCGGTTGCCTTCGATTTTGACCCCGCGATTGTAATTATTAACAAAGATTGCATTGCCACCCAAAGCGATAAAATCATTCGCGCGGAAGATACAGTTTTCAGCACCCTCAATCTTTACGGCTCCCTGTCGATAGATCGTCCAATCACTACGTAAGAGTGGTTCGCTTGTTTTCATAAAGGTAGGAGCAGTATACATGAAGCGAAGGCCACTAACCTCAATATCATGCACTGGTCTGGAAGATGAACCTGAAAGATAGATTAGATTTTCCAATTGTGGTGCTACAAACTTCAGTTGGTTGGGATCAACTCCTTTAGCAGGCATATAATATAAGAGTGCCTTCTCCTCATTCAAATACCACTCCTGAAAGGTATCGAGTTCTTCAAAGATATTTTCTACAAAGCGATAGGTCTCGTGCATTTTGCTGGGACGATTATTTTGCTGTCCACCTTCAAGTGTAACTGTTGATAAGCCATCTTTTCCGGTAATCTTATAATGGAATCCTCCCCAGCGACCAGCATGCAAAGCATGTACAATTCCCCCCTTAGGGTTTTTCCAGGTTGCGACACGTTCGGGACTTAATGCATCTGCAGCATAGCCTTGAAATGGCAAGACTGTGGGATCGTAGTTTGGATAACGTGCCCGGACAAGATGCTTATCATTAGCATATAGACTTTGGAAGTTTAATCCTCTTGGGACCTTAGCCTCCCAAATACCATGATCGCCCTGTTTCCATTTGAGGTTAAGCGATTTGGCACCACTCAACGTAACTTGTGCTCCATCCTCGGCTTTAATCCGCAAGGGTTGCCTTCTTGTACCCGATATCCCAGCAGGCAATTCAATCGGTTTATCCAGCTGATAGGTACCTGCCATAAAGATGATTTCGATGCCTGGTGTATTTTTCCCTTGTTTCTGTTTTTCTACCGATCGCAATGCGGCTTCAGCTGTGGCATAGGGACTGGCCATAGTTCCTTGGTTTCTATCGCTTCCTTTTGTACTGACATAAATACGTTTGACTGAGCCAGCCTGTTGCCCATGCACACTAAGCGAAGTGACACCGGTGAGGCCAATAAATAATAATTTCGGAAATAGCATACAAGATATCTTCATAATTTTAATCGTTCATATAGTTTTAGCTAGATTACATCGACTATAAACCCGCTATATAATTAGGTCTATAAGTCTATAAAAATAAAGTCGTTTGCTATGCACAAACGACTTTTTCAGTTCGTGTTTCATTCGATCAGGTTTATATTTCACAAAACAATAGTATTTCGCCTAATTAACGAACGTTCTATTGAATCACTTCACTGATCTGTACCTCTGGCGTAATATTCGTGTACTTTGGAAAATCTTCGGCAAACTTTTTCCCATTTTCTTTTAAAGGATCCTGATAGGCTGCAACAGAATCAAAATACAAATGGCAAATGGCCAAATAGATCGGACCTTCTACTGAGCTACGTCCCGAAAGCCCTTTATCAATGGTTACGCCTTTCAGTGCTTTACCGTAAACTTTTTTGACAAGCGCAATATGTTTAGGGAGATAATAATTCCAATCAAATGTCTTTCCAGGTCCATTACGATAAAAGATCGATACCTTGATCATCCCTTTTTTATGAAAAGGTGGATCTGCCTTTACATTGCACTGAAACCCCAACAGCATGGTTATCAAAACCATAACTAAAATGATCTTTGTTTTCATATTTGTTGATAAGTAAGATTAAATAACACTCTTTTTTCCAAAAACATTTGCCCTGAGTCAATAAACAGCGAATATAGCTTAGGTTAGTTCTTTTTACGCGCTGCGGCTGCTTTCAACAAAATTTCTTTACTAGCAACCGGCACGTTTCCGTTAGCATCAGGTCCAATATTGAGCAGCAAATTTCCACCTTTTTCATTTATCTCTCGTAGCTTAGTATTTACTTCTGTGGGAGATTTCCAATTATTATCTGATTTTTTATATCCCCAAGAATTGTTCAGGGTATAGCAGGCTTCCCAATCGTAATCCAGTAACGCTCCAGGATGTTCTTGTTCAGGCGTTCCAAAATCTCGCTTAAATTGATCACGCTTTGCTACGCGGTTATTAATGATAAGAGAGGGCTTCAATTTGCGTAGATATTGATAAAGATCTTCTCCTGCGGCCATATCCCACCAGTTCACCCAGTCCCCATCAAACCAAAGGATGTCGGTATCATACTTTACAACCAATTCTTTCAATTGATTTTTCATGTATTGAATATAAGCAGCTTTCTGTTCTGGCTTAATGAGGATCTGGCCCCAATCGCCTTTACCATTGGGATCGACATATTGCGAATCGTGATGCCAATCGATAATACTGTAGTAGGTACCAAATCTAATCCCAGCTTTCTTACAAGCTGTGGACAGCTCCCGCACGAGATCTCTTCCTTTCATTGGCGTCGACGCTATATCATAATCTGTGTAGGGGGAATCCCACAGACAAAAGCCCTCATGGTGTTTGGTCGTCAGGACAATATACTTCATTCCAGCATCCTTAGCCAATTGAACAATACGATCTGCATTGAAGTCCTTGGGGTTCCATGTGTTAATCAGTTCCGAATAGGCTGCCTTCGGAATATTCATTTCCGATTGTATCCACTCGGCATATCCTTTGGTTGAATTCCCTTTATATATCCCTCCAAGTTGACTATAAAGCCCAAAATGAATAAACATTCCATATTTTGCTTCCCTAAACCAATGCATTCGTTTGTCGAAATCCTTTTTGGATTCCTGCAAATAATTAACTTGGGCGTTTCCCATGTTCATAAACAACATGGCTAGTAGAGAAAGAATACAATGCGTTGCTTTTATCATATTTATTATAATTGGTTAATCCAACAAGCTCAAGCGGCTGTCAGATCTTCTATTGGTATCTTGCGCATTCGACAAATGCTAAACCATTCTGCTATTGCAAAATAAATATAAAAAATATGAACAACACTTTTTATTTATTTCAAATAAGTTACGCTTAGCGTACAGGTCTATACCTGTATCAATTTTATAAAAAATGAAAACTTCCAAAGCAGCTTATCAAACAGTCTATCTGCTATGAAATTTAATATAAATTCTTTTCAAAAAGGATTTATATTTAGTAAATATTTCATTAGAAACCATACTATAGATTGAAATTATGAGTTTAAAGACCTTAATCACAAAAAGTGCCGAGTATAACGACTGGGTTGTCAATAAATACATCAATTGGCTGGCTGATAAATCGGACGACCAACTTAATCAGGAGGTACCTTCAAGCTTCCCGACCATTTTGAAAACCTTAAACCACATCTTGCAGACACAGGAATATTGGTGGAGCCACATTTCAGAAAGCAATGATTTCGATTTTGAAAAAAAGCGAACCACAAAAGAAGAAATATTTGAAGCGCTCAGAAGAAGTTCAGTTCAACTTGTGGATTATGTACACAAGCTATCTGAGTTGGATCTTGAAAAAAATATCAAAGTGGAATCACCATGGTTTCAATGCGATTTCACAAAGTATGAATACATACAACAGCTGATCCTCCACGGAACATATCACAGGGGACAGATCGTTACAATGGGTCGAGCTATTGGAATTACGGATGCCCCAATGACAGACTTTAATTATTGGAATATTTATAAAGATCAAGAATAGGGATTCAAGCAGCGCTATGGACCAAATTACTAGTAAAGTACAGATCCGAGAAATTGTCGCAGCGGCGAAACAGCAAGGACAGCAATCCGGTATTGAATGCCTTATATTAAGCTTACAAGAGTGTTTACTGAAAAAGAAAATTCGATTTCCACTTCTGGAGTTTGCGGCCAGGGAAATTATGCTATTCGTGCCTGAGGCCCAGCAGTTACACTTGACAGATCGTCTCATTGCCACAACAGAAATGGGAAGTTATGTTTTAACGGGAATAATTCTTCAGCAACGTCTCCCCGAACACTTTGAAGAATCCATCCATAAAGCCTGCACCTATATAACCATAGGCAATCAATGGTACGTCTGTGATATCATCGGCGAACGCGTACTTGGTCATGCGCTGTTGACTTCACCTAAAAAAGCAATACCATTATTAGAAGAATTAGCTCATCATCCTGATAAATGGATTGTTCGTACCATTGGTGTAGCTACGCACTATGCTGTAAAAAAGGGACTGCCAGCCACCTACGTAGACATTTTGTTGAAGCTGCTGATTTCATTGTCAAACACGACAGATTTCCATGTGAAGAAAGGAATAGGCTGGGGGGCCAAAACAATCGCAAAGTTTCACCCTAAGCTAGTTGCTTGCTACAGTAAAGAAATTGAATCGCCAGAAACCAAACAATGGTTTCGGACAAAAATTACGATTGGTCTCAATCGCCACAAATTGGGGGGCTAAACAGATCCAGTAGGAAGCCACAATGGCTCATTGTAACCAATAAAATGAATACGTGATTTTCTTTGTGATAGTTATCCATCAAGAAAGGCGAAGTCTACCATTAAGCCTCGCCTTTCTTTATACATTTAATCTATATGTAACCGCGCGCCCCCGGTTAGTGATCTTTTTTCATTGTTCCTTTTTCACGAAGATTAATATGCCAGCTAAAAGCCTCTTCTAACAAATGTGGTGTATGCCCTCCCCTTTCACAAGCGCGGTTATAATAGTCTGATAGCTGCTCCCTATAATCGGGATGTACGCAGTTCTCAATAATTACTTTCGCTCGCTCACGAGGCGCTAAACCACGCAAATCTGCCAAACCAAAATCTGTTACCAAAATATCGACATCATGTTCGGTATGATCTACGTGAGAAACCATAGGAACAATATGAGAAATTGCATCCCCTTTAGAGGCTGCCTGTGTAACAAAGATGCTCAAATAAGCATTACGTGCAAAGTCACCCGATCCACCGATACCATTCATGATATTTGTTCCCGAAGTATGGGTAGAATTTACGTTTCCATAAATATCAAACTCTATGGCTGTATTAATTGCTATAATTCCCAAACGTTTGATCAGTCCAGGTGTATTGGAAATGTTCTGTGGGCGCAATACAATTTTATCGCGGTATCGATCCAAATGATCGAACACTCTTGAATAACACTCTTCCGAAACAGTAATTGAAGAAGCAGAAGCAAAATCCAGTTTTCCAGCATCGATAAGGTCAAAGGTACTATCTTGCAACACTTCAGAAAACATCGTTAGATTACGGAACTTACTATGTATAAATCCGGTCAGAACAGCGTTAGCCACTTTTCCAATACCCGCTTGGAGGGGCATCAAGCTTTCTGACAAATGACCTAGCTCTACTTCATTTTCGAAAAACTGTAAAATATGCTTCGCTATCGCTGTAGTTTTGGTATCCGGTTCAGCAATATCGGCTGGGCTATCAAGCTCATTCGTAAACACAATTCCCACCACCTTGCTTGCGTCCAAAGGAATAGTTTTACGCCCAATTTTATTTTCAGGAGCTACAATTGGAATAACATTACGGCGAGGGTAATCTTCTGCTTGGTAAATATCATGTATGCCTTTAATCGTCATCGGTATCGCAGTATTGACCTCCAAAATAACCTGCTTAGCCAATGCAGCAAAAGTAGCCGAATTTCCCACAGAAGTCGTTGGAACAATACTTCCGTCTGATTCTATTGCTGCTACTTCCAAAACAGCAATATCCACCTGAGGCAAATTCTTATTGTGCAGCAATTCAGCGGTTTCGCTTAGATGCTGATCAATAAACAGCACATCCCCGGCATTAATTTTATTACGTAAAATACGATCTACCTGAAAAGGCATCCGCTTGGATAGTGCCCCCGCTTCCGCCAATTTACCGTCTGTTCCATGTCCCAACGAAGCCCCAGTAATCAGGGTTATTTTCAATGGATCCACTTTTGCACGTTCAGCCAATGCGGGTAACACAACCTTACTGTCTCCAGCCTTAGTAAAACCGCTCGATCCAACGACCATTCCATTTTGAAATAGCTTAGCAGCTTCTTCCGCTGTAATCACTTTATCATGTAAGCTTTGAACTTTTATTCTTTCGTAAGCCATATTGTTATAGTTTGATTTTATTCCATTATTGTAAACTTAAGAAATTGAAACCTATATATTTCCCTTATTTGTAAAGTTCTTTGTTATATTTTCCAACCGCTTAACCAAACAATTTTAGCATTTTTTTCAACTGCATATTTATTACCATTCGACACAAAATTATCCAAACGAGACTAAAAAACCACAACTCACTACAAATCAAAAATATACAACAATTCATAATAAAAAAATATTTTATATCACACTGATCGATAATATATATCACACTGATAACAAACAACTTACAATAATAAAGGTAAAACTAAAGTAAGTAAAGACTAACTCTCCGGTCGATTAATTGCCATTTTAACGTAAGCATACACTCACTTTCAAGAAGTAAAGGTGGGGTCTAGTAAAAAAGTCTTACCTTTGTGACATAGTATTATAGGTTAAAATGAATACACAAGATATAACGACAGATGCTAAATATGTCAACCGTTATTATATGACGGAAGTAGACTCATTTGAAGATAGCATTTACTGTCACCACGCTATTATTGCAGAGAATCATATTTCCGAACATTGCCACGATAAGGACCAATTTTTATATACAGAAGGCGGTGTCGTATTTGTTAAGACAGAGGAAAAATCATATTTTTTACCTGCCCGACATTATTTGTGGATTCCCGCTGGCATAAAACATAGTATTCATCCAAGTACCCCGGAGGTTGTTATGCGTAATTTGTACTTTCCCAAAACCAATAATGACGCTCCCTTCTACAGCAAAATGGGAATCTATCCAGTAAATGATCTTTTGATAGAACTGATTATGTTTACCAACCGCTGGAATGGCAATATCTTTCCGGTCGAAGAACCTAAATATAGTATCGCTACAGCATTTAAACTTATCCTGCCGGAATTATCACTGCATGAGCTTCCTTTAGCCTTGCCCTATCCTAATCATCAGAAATTAAAGGATATCGTCACTTACCTCGAAGAGAATATAGAGGAAAATGTCAGCTTTAAAAAACTTGCCGGATTATTTAACATTAGTGAACGTACATTAGCCAGACTATTTCAAAAAGAATTAAATATGTCTTTTATCCAGTACTACACGATTCTCAGAATGCTGACTGCTCTTAAGCTCCTTTTAGACGAAAAACTAAGTGTAAATGAAGTTGCACTCAAAGTTGGATACAATAGCCTCCCCACGTTTAGTAACACATTCAATAAGGTCGTCGGTATCCGTCCAAGCGAATATGTCAAACAAAAAGAATTGCTTATTTAAAAATGTTTACCTAATTTAGGTCAATAAACCTAATTCAGGATGAAATTCAAACATATCATTTATAGTGCTGGAATTTTATTGCTCAGCACTTCTTTATTTGCCAAATCTCAAGATAAGAAACCCAAACCCATTCAGTTATTTAATGGGAAAGATTTGAAGAACTGGACCCCAAAAATCAGAAACCACAAAGTTGGGGATAATTATAAAAATACATTTCGTGTAGAAGATGGTTTACTCAAAGTAAGATATGATGGTTATGATAATTTCAATTTTCAGTATGGCCATCTATTCTACAATAAAGAATTCTCAGCTTATTTATTGCGCGTCACTTACAGATTTGTTGGTGAACAGGTAAATGGTGGAGAAGGTTGGGCTTGGCGTAATAGCGGAGCCATGCTACATGGACAGGATCCAAATACCATGGGTGTGGATCAAGACTTTCCAATATCGATCGAAGGGCAACTGCTGGGTGGAAATGGCAAGGACGAACGGACCACAAGTAACCTTTGTACACCAGGCACAAACGTTGTGATTGACAATAAGCTATTTACACCGCATTGCATCAGCTCAACATCAAAAACCTATGCCGGAGATCAATGGGTAACTGCTGATTTCTTGGTATTGGGAGACTCACTTGTGCAGCATATCCTTGAAAACAAGGTCGTATTACAGTATAATAAACCCCAAATTGGTGGCGGCAATGTAAGTGGTTTCGATCCTAAAGTGAAAAAGGATGGTCAGCTTTTAAGTAAGGGGACTATTTCACTGCAGAGTGAGAGTCATCCCATTGACTTTAAAAAAGTGGAACTTTACGATTTGGAACCTTACATGAAAGATCCCAACAAATTGAAAAAGGTCATCGCGGAGTTACTTCCAAATTTGCAACAATAAAAAACACTGCAAGTCAGTTTTAAAATAAAAAAGCATCGAATATCGATGCTTTTTTATTTACCATTCGCTTGGAAAGAGAAATCCAAAGTATATAACATAAAGAAAAGGGATACAGCGAGCTGTACCCCTCTATATCTATACGAAAAGCTTACGCTAAACCGTTAACAAATTTTGTTAACTTAGATTTGTTGTTAGAAGCTTTTTTCTTGTGGATCACATTTTTCTTTGCCAAACGATCAAGCATAGAAATTACGCGTGGTAACAATGTTTTTGCTTCTTCTGCAGAAGTAGTGTGACGTAATTTTTTGATTGCGTTACGTGTAGTTTTTGCTTGGTAACGGTTTCTTAAACGTTTAGTAGCGTTTGCTCTAATTCTTTTGATCGCTGATTTATGATTTGCCATTTTTTTTAGCTAATTTTTATTCAATTTTTTCTTGTAATTCGGACTGCAAAAATAACACCTTATTTTCAATATTCAAAATCTATTTTATTTTTTAGGTTTAGTATATTTGCGACATGCAAAAATTATCGATGGATGAACTTCAACGTACAGATGTTGAATCGTTTAAAAAACAAGAAAAAACTCCTATCACAATCGTTATGGACAATGTACGGAGCATGCATAATGTGGGCTCGGCCTTCCGTACTGCAGACGGATTTGCTATTGAAAAAATATACTTGTGTGGCATTACGGGCACACCTCCCCATCGCGAAATCGAAAAGACCGCCCTCGGGGCTACTCAATCAGTTGCTTGGGAATACCACAAAGATACCACAGCTGTTGTTGATCAGCTTCGGTCAGAAGGGTATGTCATTATTGCCATCGAGCAAGCAGATGATAGTGTTATGTTACATCAGTTTGAACCAGAAAATGACAAAAAGTATGCATTGATTTTTGGAAATGAGGTCAATGGAGTAGATGAAGATGTCATGGAAAAAATTGATACCTGCATCGAAATCCCCCAATACGGGACCAAACATTCCTTAAATGTATCTGTCGCAATTGGCATTATTCTTTGGGATTTTATCCAAAAACGCAATTTCAATTAAAAATTTATCAATAAAGGTCACATTCCTATTCACATTGCTTCCATTTTAGAAAGCAAAATAGTAGATTTGTGTGCAAAATTTAAAGAAGAAATGAGTGTATTAGTTAATAAAGATTCAAAAGTAATCGTTCAAGGTTTCACTGGAAACGAAGGTACTTACCATGCTACTCAAATGATTGAGTACGGAACAAATGTAGTTGGTGGTGTTACTCCTGGTAAAGGTGGTCAACAACACTTAGACCGTCCTGTATTCAATACTGTGCAAGATGCAGTTGACACTACAGGAGCTAATGTTTCTATTATTTTTGTACCTCCAGCATTTGCTGCAGATGCGATCATGGAAGCTGCCGCTGCTGGTATCGAAGTGATTGTTTGTATTACAGAAGGTATCCCAACAAAAGATATGATCCAAGTAAAATCTTACTTGAGCGACAAAAACTCTCGTTTGATCGGTCCTAACTGCCCAGGTATCATCACTGCAGGCGAAGCTAAAATTGGTATCATGCCAGGATTTATCTTTAAAAAAGGTAATGTAGGTGTTGTTTCTAAATCAGGAACTTTAACTTACGAAGCCGTAGATCAAACTGTAAAAGCAGGATTAGGTATCACAACAGCAATCGGAATTGGTGGTGACCCTATCATTGGTACAACAACGAAAGAAGCTGTTGAATTATTAATGAATGACCCTGAAACTGAAGCGATCATCATGATCGGTGAAATTGGTGGTGGAATGGAAGCTGAAGCTGCTCGTTGGATCAAAGAACACGGTACTAAACCTGTTGTTGGATTTATCGCAGGTCAAACAGCGCCTCCAGGACGTCGTATGGGACACGCTGGTGCAATTGTAGGTGGTGCAGATGACACTGCTGCTGCAAAAATGAAAATCATGCGTGAGTGTGGTATTCGTGTTGTTGAATCTCCAGCTGAAATTGGAAAAGCAATCGCAGAAGAATTGGCTAAATAATTAGACCATCGAGCATATAAAAAAAGGGAATCAAATTTGATTCCCTTTTTTTATACCTAATAATTAGATGACAACATTAACTAGACATTGCTTCGTCTGCCGATGGTCCATATAAGCCCGGTACAGCAATATCCAATAATCGCAAATAAACAGTCAACTGACCACGATGATGAACGATATGATTATTGACAATAAAACGTATCGCTCCAGCTCGTGGCAAACGGGCAATCTCATGGTCCCCAGCTTTAAGCACCCATTTATTAAACCAATCCGATTCGGCGAAATTCGCCCAAACTCATCAATTTTTCGTGTGGGCGCCAATCCAATTTATCGTCCGGTATCCGTTCTAGAATACGTTTGGTATTTCTTGCTTCGTGATCCAATTCGATCAAATAGCTCTTTTTTCGATACTCATATAAATACTAATTCATTAATTGAAAATCTTTTAATACGGTAACAGCATAGGGGAATTCCATTGCCTTATGTGCTGCTGCTCGCGCAATTTCTCCTTCTACATAGGTTACCTTCAGCGGTAAAAATGTATTGTTCAGTACATTTTCATGGAATAACGCCTCATACCAGGTACAGGCAGCAACGAAACGTCCATAGTTCAGATTTAGGTGATAGCCATCACGCGTAAAATTATCCCCCACAAAACTCGAACGTGCATTTTGAACGGCTGTACCCGAAGGAATCAAAAGATCGAAATTACCCCAGTTAAATACCTCCTGAGAAGTATTGGCAATAGCCCTATACATACTATCTTGGCTACGGTTATAACGAACAAAACCTTCATGCGATGAACCGTTCTGATATGCCCAAGTTTGATGTAATATATACTTAGTTTCAGGAAATAGAATATGTTTTGTTACATAATCATACAAAGGCGGTAGATCCTTCGCATACGAATCATAATCTCCTGATAGCGGACTTGCTTGCTGAAAGCTAATATAATCCCAAGCCTCATCGATAAGCGCTTCAGATAAGCGCTCATTTGCTTTCTCGGACATTTGCCCGTCAAGATTTATTTTGCGGTAGCGATAAGCCGGCTTATCTTCTTTTGCGTTACTTACATGTAAACTTAAAGGAGCTCCCCCGATATAGAGATTGCCGATCACTATCTTTTTCTTCCCGGCCTTCGCCAATTCATATAAATTCTGTTCAATAGCATCTTCAGAGAAACTATTACCGATGGCCAATATTCGTAGCACACCATCATCTAAAGATTTATTTTGCGCATTTAATCGATTATTCTTCAAAAAGAACACGATTAAAAAACCAAAAACCAATACCTGTTTTACTTTTATCATCATATAATGCAATAACAACTAAATTAGATAATATCTCGTAGAAATACGAATGATATACTTAGAAAGGGAGATTTTCTCCCATCTGTAAGTTATCGAGATAGGAATCTAGGTAGTATATACATCCAATAATTACGAGTAGCCCCTGCAGTACTTACCGATATACGGCTATAGGACACTGCTGAAAAGCAATAAGGTTTGACACGGTCAGTGAAGGCTGTATGAGTGCTGTCCACTGGATTACAATTCCCCTCGACTACAAGGATGCTCCATACCACTGAGCACAGTGATGACTGCATGACCGTCTGCAATGACCGCTGTACCATTACCACTGAGCATAGTAACAGTTGCGGTTGCAGGACAGCCACGGTTGCGGAACAGCTGCCGATGGATAAGGCTCACCGACGGTCCTGTGCTGCGATAACCGATAGGCGGAGGATAGGCAATAGCCTGTACATGGAAATACGGAAGTACTTAAACGAAAGAAGCCCTTGACTGTTTCCAGCAAGGGCTTCC